>OFQZ01000626.1_pt1 | contig 11764 bp, 19 predicted proteins | sample 1543011 | NCBI WGS metagenome assembly OFQZ01 (sample SAMN07774216, study PRJEB24372) | wastewater metagenome | isolation source: Exp Tend NO 0WW | collected 2016-02 | reverse complement strand
TTGTCCGTGGACGATCACGAGGAACGGGGCCGGCGGCGGCCCCGCCCCCTCTTGGTACTCGCGCACCTGGATTCGGTCGGTCCCGAAGAACGCAGCGAGCGTCGCGTCGGCCGCGAGGTAGGCCCGCACGTTGTCGGCGACGAGCGTCTTGTTCGTCCGCGCGACGAGGCTCACTGGATCACCCATTTGCCCGTGTCGACGTACTCGAGGAGCCCCTCGTCAGCGCGTGACAGCCAGTCCTCTCCGACCCCGAGGAATTCCCTGCGGGCGTTCACCGCCGCGGCGTAACCCGGATCGTTGACGGCGCCGATGTCGCCCTCTTCTGTGAAGCCGAGCGACTGCCAGAGCCGCTCCGACGCGTGGAGCATCGGCTTCGCGCCCCATCGACGGGCCTTCTCGCGAAGGTACTCAGGATCCTCCGACGGCCACGGGTTCCCGTCGGGATCGCGCTGCGCCTGGTACGCCTCGCGGACCTCGTCGAGCGTCACGCCCGCAGCGAGGAGTGCTTCTCCGAGGTGCCGCGCCGTCGCAAGGTCCGGGGCCGGGATCTCTCCGCCCGATCCTTCGACCAGCGCGGCGACGACGGCGACGGCCTCTTCTGTCTTGTCCGTGACACCGCTCGGCCGTGACACCGTGACACCGGTCGAGACACCGGTCGCGCGCTCCGAAATGCCTTCGTTCTTTGGTTCTTTCTCAGAGGGGGAGTGCGAGGGGGAGACGGCCGTGACACCGGTCGAGACACCGGTAGCGGTGTCACGGTTGTCATGCGTGACACCGCTCCGTGACACCGCTCCGCCGCTCTCCGTGACACCGGTCGAGACACCGCGGGTGATCGGGCTGCGGTCGCGCCCGAAGACGCCGCGACGCTGCCCCGCCGACGAGGCAATCTCCCGGGCGGTCTCGACGTCCACCCCGCGCGTGCGGAGGTACTCGCCGCCGGCGGCCGAGTCGATCCATGCGAGGCGCGCCTCAGCGGTCGAGAGCCCCTTCTCCGACCAACGCGCGCCAAGGGCCTTCGTGAACGCCCTGCGCGCCGAAGCCTCGATGGGCCCCGTGAGGACGCGCGGCGCGTCCGCCGTCGAGCTCTGCGACCCGCGACCCTCCCAGAGCGCGCCGTCGGGCGACACGAGCGAGAGGCGCCCTCCGTCGATCTCGACGAGGCCGCGGTCGAGTAGCAGGTCGAGGTGCTCCCCTGCGCCCGCGCAGAGGGCCTCAAGGGCGCTGTGCGGGGCTGCACCGCACCGGATGGTCCCTCCCGCCGCCGCGACGTCGTAGAGGGCCACGCGCGCGGGCGCAGGCAGGGCCCTGACGCCGCCGTCGAGGGAGAGCCACAGAGGGATGCGGGCGAAGAGCTCGGTGGTCATGTGGCCCTCGCTGCGAGCGACGCGAGGCGCAGTACGCGCAGCCCTTCGAGGTGCTCGCCCTCACCGATGCGATCGACCATCTCGACGGTCGCGGCGCCGAGGTGCTTGAGCTCCACGCGGGTGAGGCGCTCGCCTCGCCACCACGCGCGGCGCACGGTGTCGTAGCTCCGCACGCCGTCGCGCTCGACCGCGACGACGGCGCCGACGATGCGACCGGGCTTCGGCGTCTTCATGCGGCGGCCCTCGCCTGCTCCATGAACGCTCGGGCGGCGGGCGACTTCGTGCGGACCGTCGCGAGCGCGCGGTCGACGGCCTCGGTCTCGACCCGGTACGCGTGCCCCGACCGCGTCGAGATGGCTCCCGCGCGCCGCAGGATCTTCGCGAGCGTCTCGCGGCGGACCCCTGTCCGCTCGGCGTGGTCGGCGATCGTGCGCCCATGCGTCTGCGCGGCGAGCACCGCGTCGTAGACCTCGGGCGGCAGACGCGCGTGCACGCGTGCGCCCTGCACGAGCCACCCGGCGACCACCATGTACCGCTTGAGGGTGAGGCTGTTGACGCGGAGGCGACGCGCCGCGGCGTTGACCGTCTCCATGCGGCAGTACCGCGCGACGGCCGCGTCGATCTCGTCGGGGATCACGAGCAGGCGGCGGCGCTTGACGCCGCGACGGTCGCTCTTCGGCGTGTCGTAGATGCGCGTGCGCACGTACCCGAAGTCAGCCAGCGCGGGGTCGAAGGAGCCGCCGAGGTCATGCGAGAGCCGGATCTCGTTCGCCGCGAGCGAGAGCGCGTGAATCCACCGCGCGCAGTCGTTCGCCCACTCCACGATGCGACGCAGCGTCGCCTGATCGTACCCCGCGCGGGCCTCAGCCGTGGGCAGCGTCTCCCACCCCTGTGAGGAGAGCGGCAAGCCGAGCACACTCGCGCGCCACTGAATCGAGACCCATGAGCGGCCGACGAGCTTCTGGCGGAGCGCGCGCTGCTGGAGCACGCCCCACTCGCGCCGCAGGATCACGTCCTCCTCCGAGGCCCATCGGCGCCCGCCGCGCTTGAGCTCCTGCGAGAGATGCGTCGCACGGTCCTGAATCGCGCGGTCGGTGCGACCGGGAAGCGCCTTTCGGAGCGCATGCCAGTCGAAGCCTCGGCGACGCGACTGCTTCGGCTCGGTGAGGAGCCGCAGCGTGCGGAGCTCGTCATCGCTCCACGCGACGGTGCCGTTGAGGAGCACGCGCCCGCCGCTCGCAGACGCAGCGGCGCGCGCGCGGCACGTCCGCACGTCGTGGCCGGTCTCACCACATGCCCCACAGGTCCGGGCCCGCCTCGATGCGACGCTCACAGGGACCTCCGCAGGGAGCGCACGGCCATCTCGAGGAGCGCCCGCGTGACCTCGGCCACGGGCGACGACGTGACGACGTGGAGGTCGCACGCGTCGCACTCGGGGTGCAGGGCGCTCGGGAAGCCGCGCCGCGTCTCGATGCGCGCGAGGTGGCGCGCGCCGCAGGTCTTCGGCGAGATGGTGCAGCGGAACGCCACGCACCCGAAGAGGCCGTCGATCACCGGCAGGTGGAGGAGAGGGGCGCCCATCAGCCGCGGCCCTCATCGTCGAACCACATGAGAAAGAGCAGGCAACAGACCGCGTGCGCGAGGTGCGGGAGGCCGCTCTCGGCGTCGAAGCGCTCGCCGCTCCAGTGTGCCGTGATGTGACGCACCGCCGCGTCAAAGTAGCGGTTCTCCGCGTTCGGGACGCGCTTCCAGTTGTCGGCGCTCGGGTACTTCTTCGCGCCGTAGTTGAGCACCTTCACGACGTGTTCGACCTGACGCCACGGCAGGAGCACCCAGCGCGGCTTGTCCTCGTCGTGCTTGACCCCGGGCTCCATCACGCGGCCTTCTTCCGACCACGCGAGCGCGGTGCCTTCGGGGTCGCGTCGAGGGAGAAGAGCACCTGCTGCGCGCGCAGCTCGCGCTCGAGATCGCCGAGCGTGCGCGCGGCCGTGAGGTGGTACTCGGGTTTGAGTTCCATCCCGATGTAGCGGCGGCCGCGGCGCAGCGCGGGCACGCCCGTCGAGCCGACGCCGCCGTTGGTGTCGCAGACGAGCTCGCCGGGGTTACTCCACAGCACCACGCAGCGGTCGATCACCCAGAGCTGGAGCGGACAGACGTGCTTCGTGTCGTCAGGCGCGCCGGTGCCGCGCACCTGGAGGACGTCGGTCTCGTTGCCGCGCCACACGCCGCGGGCCCAGTCGATCCATTCGGCTTCGGTGATCTCACCGCGCTGGAACGAGGTGACGGGCGGCGCGTCGCCGTCCTTCTGGAACACGTAGAGGTAGTCGTTGCGGATCGGCCAGCACTTCCGCGTGTCGGTGTGCAGCGTCTTGAACTGGATGTTGTGCAGGTGCATCCGGCTCGCGACGGCCTGGGCGTCTTTCTCGATGGCGATCTTGGCGCGCAGGTGAAAGCCCGCCGCATCCATCGACTCGAAGAGGCGCGAGCCGAACTCTTTGAGCCCCATGAAGCCGTCCTTGACGCCCCACGCGATGAGGTCGGTCCAGTGCAGCACCACCGTCCCGCCCGGCGCCACCACGCGGAAGAGCTGCTCCGTGTAGAAGCGCCACGCGAGGTTGAACCCCGAGGGGCTGTTGTTCCCCGCGTCGCCCGCGTCGTTCGAGTACGTGAAGAACCCCTCGAAGGGCGGCGAGGTCACCACGAGGGACACCGATCCCTCCGCCATCGCCGCCATCGCCTCGACGTTGTCCCCGTGGATCAACGTGAACGCGTGCCCCTCTACCGCTTCAAGCCGCTCGCTCATCGCCCCGTTCCCTTCGTCGTGGAGTCGTTGGAGGCCCACGGGCGCAGCGCGCCGAGCGCGGCCCTGTCGGCCTCCGAAAGCTGATGGCGCGTGCGCTGCGCGCCCTGCGTGACCGCGCCCCGGTACACCTCGAGGTCAGCCGTCATCGCGTCGCGATAGGCCCGCTCCATCTCCGAGGCGTCCGCAAGCCACGTCGAGCGCTTGGCCCTGACGTTGGCGAGCATCCCCGCTTCGAGCGGCGTGACCACGTAGTAGCAGGTGACAGACCGCGTCTGCCCATCGCGATACACGCGAGAGAAGGCCTGGTGATCTTGCTCGAAACTGTGCGTGATGCCCGAGAAGACACAGACGCTCGCGCCCTGAAGGTTCACGCCAAAGCCCATCGTCGAGGGCTTCGCGACGAGGCAGTCGAGGAACCCGGCGTTGATCGCCTCGATGGCCTCGAACTGCTGCGCGTCGGTCGTGTCGGCCGTCACCTCGCAGACGCGCAGCTCGCGCTTGCGCAGCGCCGCCGTGATGAGCGCCGACTCCTCGTTGAACTGCACCCAGACGACCGCGCGCTCGCCGCTGCGCGCGTGGCGCGCCACCGCGTCGGCCACCACGTCCGCCTTCTTCGAGGGGATCGCCCGCACGGCGTCCCCTTCATAGAGAAAGCCGCGCGAGACCTGGGAGAGCTTGGTCTGCGTCGCGATGCCGACGTCCTCGTGGAAGAGGCTCACCTGCCCCTTGCGCGTCTTCGCCGCGCGGATCGCGCGCGCCTCGCACTCCTGCTCCGGGGTGAGCGACACCTCGAGGTCGACGAAGATCGGATCGGGGATCGGCTTGCAGCGCGCCGGGAACCCGTACGTCGACGGGTCGCGAATCCAGATGCTCCATGACGCCATGAAGCTGTAGAACGCCGCCTTTGCGTGCGGGCGGAGGACCCACCCCATGTCTTCGGCGTTGTCGAAGAAGTCCGCGAAGAACTCCTTGTGCGTGTCGATGGCGCCGACGCCGAGGGCCTGCGCCGCGTACTCGCGCACATCGTTGGGCGCGGGCGTCGCGGTGCAGAAGAGGCGGTACTCGACGGGCCTGAACGACGTGGTGACGTTGCGCCAGAGCACGCCGCCCGCCTGTTTGATCGAAGACGACTCATCGAGCACCACGCCGCCGAGGCTCGACAGGTTGCGCGGCTTGCGGAACGCGTCGGTGTTGACGATCGCGAGGCCCGTCACAAGCGGGTCCGCAAGCCACGCGTCGAGGCCCCCGTCATGCTCGCGGAGGTTCGTGGGGAGCGGCCACCCAGGCCAGAAGCGCGCGAACTCCGCGAGGTGCGGGCGGAGCACCGACATCGGGCACACCACGAGCACCTTGCGCCCCGTGCGGGCGGCGACGGCGCGCGCCCATGCCCACAGCACGATGGTCTTTCCCCATCCGCACCGGGCGAAGATGTCGAAGCGACGGCGGCGCAGCGCGACGTCGAGCACGTATGCCTGATCGGGGTAGAGGGGCGTCCCGTCGGGCTCCCACCCCGCGGCGAGCAAACGAACATCGAGGCCGAGACGGGAGAGGTCTGCGACGTGGCAGGTGAGCGTGCGCGTGCGGTGATCGACCTCGACGCGCGGGAGCGCGCTCTTGATCGTGATGAACCTGCGGTAGCTCGCGAGCGAGTAGTCAGGGAGAGTGATCGACGCGCGCGGCCCGTCGACGGTGACGGGCAGGTCGCCGAACGCGAGCGCAACGGAGCTCTTCGAAGCCGCCTCGGGCGTCATCATGACGGCCTCGCAATGCAGATGTTGGCGGTGACGGGCCCCACCCGGCCCGCGTGCCAGCGGACGCAGACGGAGGTCAGCACGGCGAGACCTCCATGAGCTGACGGCGGACGATCGCGGCGCCCTCGGCGCGCGAGTGCTGACCACCGTCGGGCGAGCGCCAGAGGAGCCCGCCGACGGACGCGGAGATCCACCAGCCCGCGGCGCGCAGGAGCGACTCCTCGAGGGAGTCGAGCGCCTTCGCGTGGTGGCGCATCTCCGCGTCGCGCTCGAAGGCGCGGCGGGCCTCATCGAGCGCCTGGTGCTCCGCGAGGAGCCGGTCGGTCGTGGTGTCGCGCCACGGGCCGCCGATGTGGGCCGTGGGCATCCACCCCGCGGCGAGGAGGAGGCCCTGCGAGGCCAGCTCCCATGCCTCCGCGCAGCGGAGGAGCACGTCACGAGAGGCGCTCATCGGCCCCTCATCACGCGCAACGTCGCCTTGCGCTCGCGCTTCGCCGCGGCGCGCGCGAGGCGCTCGCGGTCTGCGGGGGTGAGTCCGTCGGCGTCGACCTCGATGGGCTCCGCCCACCGCGAGCGGCGCGACGGGAGCGTCGGAGGGTGCGGGCCTGCGAGACCTGCGGCGAGGAGCAGCACGGTCAGCGCACGCACGGCTGCACCTCCGCGGTCTCGTGGCCCGTGTGCGCGGGCGCCTTGCAGTCGGGCGCGGCGCTCGACCACGACGCGCCATCGCGCGAGTAGACGGTCTCGTAGCCGTCGAGCATCGTGGGCCGCGTCACGCGGAGCACGTCGCAGACGACGCAGACCGAGCGGCGCGACTCGCGCGCGGCGGGCGTCGTGGTCTGCCAGCGGTGGCCGCTCACGGCTGCACCAGCTTCCGCGCGGCCTCATCGCGGGCGAACTGCACGCCAGCGCGGAGCGCGATCTGCGCGCGCCCGACCTCGTGCTGCGCCTCGCGGCAGATCCGCGCGACGGCGGTCCAGCGCTCGACGGGGAGCTCGTCGGCCGTCGCGGCGATCTCCGCGCGGACGGCGGCGAGCATCCGAGCGGCGCGGTCCGCGGCGTCGAGCGCGCGCTCCTGCGGCGTGCGGCAGGGGTGCTTGACGGGCTCGCCGTCCGTGCCGAGAGCGACCTTCATCCCGCAGCGGTCGCAGGGGACCTTGATGGCGTCGTCGCTCACGGCGACTCCGTCGAGGGAAGCTGCGAGAAGTCAGGGTCGCGGACGACGCGGGGGCCGTCCGCGGGCGGCGCCGCTTCCTCAGAGGCGCGCGGCCAGCGACCCATCTCCGCGATGGCCTCGTGGACCGCGGCCGTGACAGCGGCCTTCGAGGGGCGCTTCCCGCGCCCGAAGTAGAGCCACTCCGGGGAGCAGCCGAGGAGCTTCGCGAGGCGCTCGATGGCCTCGCTGCGGGTGCGGTCGACGGTCGCGCCAGACTCATCGGTCGCGCGGCCGGTCGGCTCCGTCTCGCCCTGCGTCCACAGGGTCACAGCGACCCGCGAGACGCCCATCCACCGGGCGATCAGCCTGTGCGTGACCCCGCTTTCCTCGATCAGTGACGCGAGACGCGCGCTGAATGTCGTCGGTTCTTCCATAGTGGTAGCGGATTGCTACCACCTCATTTGCCCTTAGTCAACCAAAACGTGACCTATGCCGCTACCGGGTATGATTCTCATACCTTATGATCCATGACCGAGAGGAGAGACCTCATGGAGCGTGTCGAGGAAGTCTGTCGTTCGAAGGGGCTTTCAAAGAAGGAGTGGTCGCGCGCTGCGTGTCGTGTGGCGCACCATGACGCGGGAGGCGCTGCGGGCGTGGGCGTATCGCGCCGGGCGCCGCGTCGGCGAACCTCCCGTGACGGTGACGCAGGCTGCGGCGCTCGCGTCGATGCCCGCCGAGAGCGAAGGGTGGGCGGGTGCGGTGGGCTCGTGGCTCGACCGATGGAGCGGCCCGTCGCCGTGGTGGCTGCGCGAGGCGCCCGCCGATGTCGTCGCCGCGTGGCCTGCGCTGCGCGACCTCGCAGTCCTCGGCGTGACGCCCGTCGCGCTCGACGGCGACCGGATCACGCTCGCGGTCGAGGCGATCTGACGGCGGCAGAACGACGAACGGCCCCGACCCTCGCGCGAGAGAGCCGGGGCCGTGGTGCGTCAGGCGCGTGCAGCTCGCCGCGACCTGCGCGAGCCGGGGAGGCGCGGCGGCCCGACGGCGGCCACCTCGAGCGCTGCCAGCGCAGCGTCAGCCGCCCGCGCCGCGCAGAGCGCCGACCGCGAGCAGCCCGCCACGGCAGCCCACGCGGCGAGCGTCGGCGGGTCGACGGTGCGACGGGCGACCGCGTGCGCGTGGCGCAGCCAGGTGGCGCGCAGGGGGCCACGAGACGCGAGCCACGCGGCGGCAGGCGCGAGGGCGCGCAGGGGCGCGAGGGGGTCAGTCGTCGGACGCTTCATCGCGCGCCTCCCACGCCTCCGAGAACTCGCGGTCGCGGAAGAGCGCCGCGAGGCCGGTGAGCTGCTTGAGCCGCACCACCTCGTCGAGGTCCATGCCGAGCTCCGTCTGGATCTTCTCGTCGGGCCACCCCGCCAGATAGCAGTCGCGCACGAGCGTCGACATCGCCTCGACGCTGTGCTCTCCGCGCGCGCGGTTGTGCCGCACCGTCGAGGCCATGCGATCCGACAGTCCCGCGCGCTCGGCGCGGATCGCGACGACGGGCAGATGACCACGCACGCGCGCTCGCACCTCGGGCACCTCACGCGCGACGCGGTTGCGGTGGAAGCCGTCGACGATCTCGTGCGCGTCGGGCGCGGGCCACGTCACCACGGGCTGCGTGTAGCCATCGGCCTCGATGCTGCGCGCGAGGAGCTTCATCTCGGGCGGAGCGACCGCGTTGGGGTTGTAGTCGTTGGCGCGCACCTTGTCGGTCGCGAGCCACAGCACCAGGTCGACGGGCTCATCGCGGAACGGCGACGCGTCGTGGAGGATCGCGCGCACGGCGTTGAGCGCCGCGACCTGCGCCTCGAAGGGCAGGGCAGCGATGCGTTTCGCGATGCTCTCCGCGTCGCGCGTCAGGTCTTCGGTCACACCAGAAAGAGCTTCCATGTCTTCTCTCGCTTGCGCATCACGGCGCGATATTTGTCGTACGTGCTTGAGTCGGTCTGCGAGAACCCAAGGCCCTTGCAGAGCCGATCATTCTTCAGGATCACCTTCGCGATGCGGCGCCAGCTCGGCGCCTTGCGCGCGGCCTCCGCGTGCGGCTCGGCCTCGTCGGGGATGCCGTCGGCGTAGCCCCGCGTCTCGTAGTAGCGAATGAAGACGCTGATTTTGTCTTTGTAGTGTCGCGCTTCGGGGGCGGGCATCGAGTCGAGCAGGAAGCGCGCGAAGCTCTGCCACGAGTCGTGCGACGGCGGCAGCGTGACGACGCGGTTCCCCTGCACGTTGCCCGACTTGTTCGCGTACAGCGCGCCTGAGCGAGCCCCGCTCACGCGCGCGACGACGCGACTCCACGTCACGGGCTCGAGGATGTGGTAGAGCCACAGCCCGCGGCGCTGATCGTCGCCGTAGGGCTGGCAGATGCGCTGGTGTGCGAGGGGCACCCCGGCCTTGTGCATGAGGTCATAGATGCGGTTGTGCGGGAGGCCCGTGCGCCCGTAGAAGGTCCACACGTCGGCGGTGCGCCAGTCGTAGATGGGATACGCGTTGTAGAGCGCGCGGCCCTTCCACGTCGTCCACTTGCGGTCGCCGAAGCGGTGGTGATCGCCGACGACGGCGCGCCATCGGTTAAGACTCTCGGCCGCGCGGATGCCCACGAGACACGCGGTCGCCTCGCCCTGGCCGTACCAGTGGCCGAACTCGTCAATGAACTCCTCGAACTCCATCGCACCGCCCGCACCATCGGGCGCGCGGTAGAAGGGGAACGCTGCGGGGTCGGTGATGCTCTGCGGGTCGGGCTCGCGCACCCACGCCTCGCGACACCGCGGATCCCAGCTCACCCAATACGGGTCGTGCTGCGACACGGCGTTGCGGAGGTGCAGCGGGAGCGCCACCCAATACGGGTCGATCACGTCGGCGTAGAGCGCGAACATCTCGCGCACGTTGGCGATCGTGAGCGCGTACTGCGCTTCGAGGTCGAGGTACAGCACACCGATGCGGCGCCCGCGGCGGCGCGCTTCGAGACACGCGAGGTGCATCATCACGCCGCTGTCTTTGCCGCTCGGCCCCGAGAGGTACACGCGCGGAAACTGATCGAAGACATCGGCGATGCGCGCCTGCGCGGCTTCGAGCACGCTCACGCCGAGGCTCTTGCGCCACTCGCCGCTCACAGCGTCACCGTCGCAATCTCGACCATCGTGCGCGCGGCAATCGCCGAGTCGATCTCCTCGCGCGTCATGCGCACGACGCGCCCGCGCTCGCTGCGGCAGAAGTAGCGGTCCGCGGAGGTCCACGAGAGGGGTGCGTTGACCTCGAAGAGCGCGCCCTCTTCGAGCTCGAACCACCGCCACACGCCGCGCGCGCCGAGCTCGTCTTCCACATCGCGGAAGCTCACCGACCCGCGCAAGAACTCGCGCGCGAGGCCGTACTTCGGATCGCGCCCGGTGATGCGCGCGACCCATCCGACAGGGCGGTTCTCCTGCTGAATCGCATCGCGCATCATCTCGGCGAAGCGTCCCGACTGCATCGCGCGACGGAAGGCGAGCTTGTCCGACGTGCTAGACATCGCGCGGCGCCTCTTGCGGTCGCGCGCATCGTCGCCGATGGCCTCGATCCCGAGCACCGCGATCATCGCGCGAGACACGCGCGGATGAAGCTGTCCGACCGCTGCATCGCGTCGAGCGAGTCCATCGGGACGAAGCCGTGGTTGACGTGCGAGCGCAGGATGGGCGCGGCCTTCTCGCGGGCCTCTTCGGTCGCGAACAGGTGCACCATCGTCACGGCGCCGCCCGCGCCGATGAGCACGAGCGCGAAGGGGCGGCGCGTGCAGTCCTCGCGGACGAGCCACGCGACGCGCTCCTCGTCGAACATCTCGCCCATGCGGCTGCCGAGGGTGTTGACGGGCTGCGAGGCGTGGAGGGCGGCGTAAACTTCGGGGGCGATGGTCATGGTCTCAGTCTCCTCAACGCCGCAAGCCTCCCGTGCTCGCGCAGGGGAGGCCGTTGCGTGCCCTCGCGGGCTGTGCGGTGACGCTACTCGGGGCGCTTCTTCTCGATGCGCTCGATGGCCTTCCTCGCGCTCGCGAAGTCGCACGCTTGCGGCGGGAGGTACCACGTCGACAGACCCTTCGCGGCGAAGTGCTCCTCGGTGCGGCGGGTCAGGTGATTCGCGAGGTTGGCCGTCGTTCCACCCACGCGCGCGTTCGCGAACGCGACGTGATCCGGGATGCCGTACTCGCTGCGAATCGTTGCCTCGTAGCGGCGCCACTCCGCGGCGAGCGTCTCAAGCGCCGCCAACTTCGCCCGCGCCTTCGCGAGCGAGAGCGTGTGCGCCTTCGCCGTCTTGATCGCCGCGCCGAGGTGGTCGGCCTCGCGCGTCGCGCAGGTGTCGCCCATGACGACCATGCGCCCGTCCGCGAGTTCAACGTGCGCGTGCACCTCGTGGTCCATGCCGCAGCGCGCGCAGACGTTGACCGTTCCGCTTCCGGGGACGGGCTGCATTCCCTTCGCGCCGAGTTCCCAACGGCGCGTGTCGACGATCTTCACGAGGCGGACAATTGCGGTCATCGTGGTCTCCTACGACCGCAAGCCCCGTGACTCGCGTCTACGGGGCGGCGGTTGCTGGCGTGGGCGGGTCAGATTCCGAGCAGTTCCACACAGCGTTGGGTGGCGTATCCCTTGACGAGCAACCACCCTGCGCTCTGGCGATG
>OFQZ01000625.1_pt1 | contig 11771 bp, 12 predicted proteins | sample 1543011 | NCBI WGS metagenome assembly OFQZ01 (sample SAMN07774216, study PRJEB24372) | wastewater metagenome | isolation source: Exp Tend NO 0WW | collected 2016-02 | reverse complement strand
ACCGTCGAACCTTCGTATAAAATAACCTCTTTAATCGTTCTTACGTTATTTGCTTTGTCGTATTCATCCACAACGGTAGAAAAACCAATTGAATGTTGATTTATGCATCCCGCGTCATATAGCTTTAGAATATCCTCCCCCGCATCAGTCATTACGATATCTGTAACAGCAATTAATCTATTGCCTTCAACATATAATTCCTTTGGTTTACCGAAAGCGTGTTTTGTACTTGAGTAATGATCAACTAAAGACCATATCATTTTTTTTCCGTTGGGGCCGCGCTCTCTAATTGTTCTATCAAACGCTCCTTTAGCGATAATGTCGTTATCGTAGTCTTTATTGCCAATATGCGACCAGACGGCTTTAACCGTCCTTGTTGCTTTGTCAACATCAATTACCGCTTCGGATATATCTTTTGTTGCAAAAAGTTTATTACTCATTTGATGCCGCATTTATTATGTTCAAAGTTACTAAATTATTTAACACAAAATTTATTACCGTATCAAATTCATTCCCGCCAATTGGTTGGCGTAGTTCACCCGTTGGGATAAACGCAACAACGCAACGGCAATTACATACGTTCATTGCACTTGCTGACGGGTCGCATGGGTACATCATTGCCTCAAATCCTTTCATTCCAGGAACAAAGAACGGTTGATTGAACGGTACACTTATACCGTCCATTCGTAAGTGGTCTGTTTGGTTGCGCGGGATGCGGCGTGTTCTGTTACTCTGTGCGCTATCCCAAACTTTATTCACCACAACACCACTATTTGCGGCGGCAAACATTGCACCCGTATTCATAGCCCTTCCCGTTTCCGTTCGTGTTATTAGCCTAGCCCTTGCTGTGCTTTCCGTTAATGCTCGTAACCTTGCGGCTATTTTGTTATTCCCTATTCCTTCTTCAACTCCTTGCGCTATTATTTCAGCCATTATCTTGCGCTGTGTTTCTTCAATCGGTTTAACAGAGCGGCTAAGTAAGTACCTATTTAAGTACTCACGCATAAAAGCATTATAGTTATCAATTGCAGCGTTCTTCTTAGATACTTTGCGTTTAATATCCTTATCGGTATAACGCGCCCATCTAGTACCTGCATCAATATGCAGGTTGGTAAGGGTAGTAGTCATTTGTTCGGTAGGTAGCGCGGCAATAACTCCGTTCTCTTCATACTGCTTTGTTCCATCCTCTATCATAGCATCTAAAGCCGCTTTGACGGGTTCATCATGTTTATTCGTGATGCGCTTGAAATATGCTGAATAGTATCTATTTGCCATACGGGTCGTTACTCAAATCTATTGGGGCTTCGCCTAATGCTACAAGGTTTTGCGGTACTAGGATAGTTCTTCTAGTTTCTTCATCCATCCAATCCGGTACTGGCTCTCCCAATAATTCATAGGTGCGCTCAATACTTATCGGCGCTTTGCTAATCCAATCCATTAACTCTTTTTTGTTCTTTTGCAGTTCAGGATAGCAGTTGAGGTCGTAGTCAACTATTCTATCTTTAACTCCGCCCCAATCGCTGTATAACTTACGGTTGAAGTTATTACGTAGTGAGTTTAAATGCGGGATAGTTGCACGAACGGTTAATGCTTTTTCAGCTTCAATAAGTGAATTATAAGATTTATTGTCAGGATCATTTAGTAGCTGACTTGGTACTCCGTACATATTACAAAAGCCTCGTACATCATTCCAGTATGCTTGATTTATCTCCATATCCTTTGCAGACATAGAAATAGGGGTGAATTGTACATCGGTAGGGGTAATGAAGATACTACCACCGTTTTCAGGGCCTTTAACAGAACGAAGTTTGGCTCGTAATAAATCCGATTGCGTTAATAGTTCTTCGTATGTAGCGCCCGCTTGCTCTTTCATGCTCATAACTCCGAAATGCCCACCATTCTGTAATATGCTTACTTCATATTGCTTTTGGCTGTTTGACTTCGTAAGTAGCTTACTTCCAGCGTGCAATGGGCTTTGTCCGTATAATTGAGAACCAACGCCGTCATAGTCTAAGTTGGCGAACTTATCATGCATTATTTCTTCTCGGTTGAAGTTCGTAACCGTATTAATCTGTAATTGATACCCTACTACTTCACTCGGTACGGCTTGTACATTTGCAATGATGCTCATGTATTGGCTCGGTAGCGCGTGTAGGCTATTTGGTAGCCCATTGTTTGCACCCGCTTCAATTAGTTTAGCATAAGTGTAACTATCGCCCGTAACTAGCTTATAAGCTAAAAGAACTTCTATTAAATCGCTCCATGTGTCTTGCTCGTTAGGGTATTTCAAAAGGTCGCTAATCTTTGATGGTTTGTCTACGATTTCCATAGACTTTGACTGCCAACGTAGAACCTCACCCCAATCAGTAATCTTATCGGGTTGAGCAATTAGAGATTTGTATTTTGCGTATGCTTTTTTATCCTTTATTTGGTATTCGTACCAATCTGGTACTTTAGCTTTATCGGTTATTAGGTTAACCACCGAATAAACAATATCATTACCCATGTAGCCCGACTTGACTTGGTCTAGTTTATTTTGCCCCGACCATGTTACCACCCCATTCCCTATCTTTTGAGCCGTTACCATTTGCTGATTTAATCGCAGCCCTAAAATGGATGCTAATTTGCGTTGGATATAATTCATTCGGGAATATTTTACTTTCAAAGATAAGCATTTTTGTTAAGCTACGAATGGTTTGAACTTGGTACGGTTTAGTTCGTTCTTTATAACAGCCGTTAGGTTATCCACCTCATCATCATGCAGCCCATTCGGGAACGAAGCGCACTGATTTAAAAATGCATCATTCCAATTACCTTGCACCAAGAACACCCGCCCTGATTCTATCTTTGGAGATACGGAATTAACCCTTGTAACCTTGTCATCCTTCGGTGCTTCATCTTCAATAATATTTAACCCCGTTGTTTGCTTTATCTGCTGAACTATGCTTTTGCCAGATGCTTTAGGTTCTACTCTAATCTTTGATTGTGGGGTATAACCGTACAATTGCACCCATTCTGGCAGCCATTGACATAGTTGTGGAAATTCTTTCCATACGCTAGTGGAATGTAGAATATAAACATTTGTTCCGTCCGTCTTGTAAGCCATTGCTCCCGTTGGGTCATTTGATTGCTTTGCAGTATAAGCAGGATCTAATTGAAAGTGAGTTGTAAGGCTCGGCGGTACTTGTGCCATTGCAATTATATGGAACCAATCCTTTTTAAGTAACCCGCCGTCTAATGGCGCGGGTCTTTGCATCATTTGTCCTGCATACCCATAACTACCCAAATCTTCTTTGGTAGCTGCTAATGATTGTTTATTTCGGCGTATAGTGTCAAATAACCCATCTTGATAGTATTGTTTGAGGCTACTTGGTTTTACATCTTCACTAATTTCAGCGGGGATGCAGATATGCTTTGTCTTTAGACTTGTTTTGCCTAAGATATACCCCGTTGTATCTTGTTCGTGCAATCGCTGCATTACGATAATAACAACACTAAAGTCGTTTGACACCTTTCTACTTGAAATTGTTTCACTCACCCATTTATTGGCCCTTTCACGCTCAACTAATGAAGTGGCAATAGCGGGTGACATTGGATCATCCAATATAATTTGGTGGGCGTGTATTCCCGTAATACCGCTGCCAGTTGAAGTCGTGTATCTTTCACCTAATAATCCATTCTTAAAGTTGGTTTTACCCCCGCTTGTCTTTTCTACTAATTCGGGGTAAACCTCATTAAACTTATCACTTTGGTAAATGTTATAGCACTTTTCCGATATGTCTTCGGCGGGGGTACTTGCATACGAACCACAGATAAACCTTTGCGTTGGGTCAATGGTCCAACACCACAAGGGGTACATTTCGGATATGATAGTAGATTTAGAAGAACCAGGGGGTACGTTAATGATGTAGTAGTCGTATTCCTTATTTTGCCTTTTAGCTACTCTTTCGCCAATAGTTTGTAATTCATCGCAAAGATACTTTATATGCCAGTTCCAAATCGGTTCTTCGGCTATAATCGTGTCCCAGAAGTATTGCACAAACTCGTAGAATGATCGCTTGTATAATTCCGCCCTAACTTGATTTATCGGTGGTAGCTGCATTAACTAGGTTTTTGAGCGTGTTAGTATCTAATTTGCTCATATCGTATTCAACAGTATTGGTAAGGCCACCGCTAAGGTTGATATTATCGGTAGGATTCCCATAAGCGTGGGCAAGTATAAACTTCATTAACGTAGGCTCTCCGCTATTCCATGCAACTCGTATTGCTTCATCTTCATCCCCATCATATATTGATGATAAAATAGCTTTCATTCGTTCAGATACCTTTTGTTCAATAGCAAAAGGCTTTCTACCTGAACCATCTCTTTTCCCGCCCCTATTCGCCATTTGATAAAAATTTGATTAATCAAAGTTAAGCCAAATTATCAAATCGGCAAAGATTTAGCCAAATGTTCAATATGTTCACGATATGTTCGTCTGAAACCCTTACTACCATTGGATATGTTCAATATTCTCACCTTTTCGCATTGTAGTAATAATAGGTAGTATTAGTATATAGAGATTTAAATTTTTATATTATAGAGAATTCTGAACATATTGAACATATCCCCTGTGGGCTTGACTTTCAGATGGGTAAAAAGTGAACATTTGTGAACACACTTTCATAAAAAAAGGCGCTTAATGCACCTTTCTGTATTTTCCTTGACCTTCCTTAACAAATAATTTAGGAAAATCTTTTCTCCGCATGGCGTTTTTAAACTTGTCATCTGGTAGGTTTATTTTAGCGCAAACCTCCTTAGCTTCCTTGTATGTGAATTCTTCAGGGAGCGCTGTATATAGATTATCCAACTCTAAAGGAAGCCCCGTTTCAACTGTTTTATGTAGTGATCTCAATATCTTAACGGTTGATTGTGCATGATAACGGTATAGCCTATACCCTAGTTCCACAATAGATTCATCAATGTAAGGCGTTTTAGGATTGTTAATAATAGAGATAAGTTGCGTTAATCTTGGTAAATATGCGCTCATTTTAGCCTCCGCTCCTATAATATATTGATCTATCCTACCGTCTATTCGGGTGTTTGCTTCAGTAAGTCCTAATTGATAGTATTTAGTGTAAAGCGCTTTAGCTTCATTTGTTATTAATATATTGATTGTTTGTGGGTTATCGCCGTTACTGCAACTTTTATTTACATCGTAAAGTGTTAATACTAGGTTTGACCATTCAGCGCACATACGGCGTGATTGTGCAAATGGGTTGCTATTTGTATTAAGGTGAATGTAATCCGATTCTACCATAAGGAAACGAGAAGCAAACCCGCTTTCAATCTTATCCATCGTGAATATATTTGTAAGTCGGCTTGGTTGTGTTCCCATTAATAGGTTAATATTTAGGTTTTGTACTACCCTTTCTTTCTCCCTATCGGCTCGTATTTGAGTATATCTACCACCGCTAAACGCCTGGGTAAAAAACGAGATACTATCGTTATTTGATTTGTGCGCACCAGCGTTTAGGATTGTTTCCGCTTCATCGTGATAAACCCCCATTCCATTAGGTTGATCCTGACAAAGGGCAATGTATCCTTCAGTTGTACCATCAACCGCAAACGGATGAAATCTACGAGGTCTTGCTTTAGTAAACTGTTTTTTTTCCCCCAATGTGGCCATCTTTTCAGCGTTCCATTCTTCTAATTTACGTTTAAATTCCGCATCTTCACGCTCTAATGTATCACTCAATGGTTGTTCGCACATTGCCTTAAATGCGGGTGTTTTACCTACTGATACTGGCGCTATCATCATACAAAACAGAATATTACGAGTATTGAATTCCGATTGATAGGCATTACCCGCAAGGCTTGAACAAGTCCATAACCCCGCCGTTGCTAAGAATATAGGGTTAAGCGATAGTTCCCTACTTACATCAAATATTGATTCACGTATCTTTTCAGGAAATATCTCAAAAGGGTATTCTAATGTGTCAACCGATTGTACTTTATCCCTATCTTCTAATTGCTTACTATTCGCTTTCCTAATACGGTATGCGGAATTAACAGCCTTTACCCCTTCGCTTACAAAATCGGCGCTCCAAACATTATTTGTTAAATATTGTATGCACGTTTCTTTTTTAACACCGTATTCACAAAAATGGGATGCAATGCTGAATGTATGCTTATTCCTTTGACCGTCTACGAATTCAGTAGCACGTTTAAAGTTTGCAATAATTTTAACAATCTTTGCCTCGTCACCTATTGCATTAACCACCTCATTATTATAATCTGCTTTAGCGTTTAAATCTTCTTCGCTGAACATTAAGGTGAATTCTTCGGCGCTTTCATTTATGTACGGGTTCGGATCATAAGAAGCGAAACAGAAACGACAAATATCTGCATCTAAGTCTATGTATTCGCTAGTGTAATATATTGCGAATGTTCTAAGCCTAAGCGTATGTTCTTTACTATTACATTTAGGAATACGAATAAGCGCCTTAATACCATTACCAGACGGTGAGCGCCACGCAGCTAATATAAAAGGTAGCTTACAAATAGCGGCAAATTCTTGGGTAAATTTTACAGTTGGTATCTTATCCAAATCAATAACAGCCATTCCTGAATGTTCGCTAAAACCCCTATCGGAACGAGTGCCGAATATACCGGCAAAGCAATATCCAGGAAGATTCTTCTTTAAATAGTCTTTACGCTCCTTAACCGTTTCGTTTCGTATTTCATCAAATATTGGGTTATGTGTAGTAAGTTCACTAACGAATTGATGAAACTCTATTATTTCAGGTTCGTTTGTTTTGAATAATGATTGATAGCGGGTGAATTTCATAATAACAAGAGTGCCCTCGGTTCGGGGTGCAGTGGAAGATACAACCCCAAACTTTGGGCAATTTTTTGATAATACAGCTTCCACACTGTTATTTGCAATATAACTATTTTCTACTCAAAAACTCATCCAAATATTCAAAGAATTGTTCGGGTGTTGATACGAATAAATACTCCCCACCGGCCGCACGTTCTTTAGCTTGTTCCTTGAGTTGATGTTCGGAAGGTCGGTCTTTGCCTACCTTGATTTCCCACATAACCGATTTCCCGAACACTGTGCTACTCAAATCTGCGCTTCCTCTCCTTGTCGTTCCATAGATATATTTACCACCTACAACACGCCCCGCTGTGTTGATTCGTGTTGCTCTCCATCCCATCCAGTTGATGTAGTTTTCTATAAACCTAGTGAGTCCGTTAGCGGTTGCAACCTTTGGAATAATCGGCGGTGAATAGTGACCATCTTTAACGACTGACGGTGTGCGTTCTGATGTATGTTTAAGGTGAGCGGCGTTGTATCGAGATTTCCAGTTACTCATAATAATGATAGTTGTTTTTTGGTTTCAATCAATGATGCAAGGTTCTTTTTAGCAAGATCAAAATATGATTCTTTTAACTCAAACCCTATTCCTTTACGTTCCATCTTTGCGGCCTGATATACTTCGCTACCAATGCCCATAAATGGCGTTAATACGGTATCTCCCTTATTCGTGTACAAATGAATTGCACGTTCAATAGTATCTAATTGTAATGGACAAATATGCTTCTCGTCATTTTCATCTCTACCATTTCTATAACCTTGTAAAGTATTGCCGTAATTAATATCCATCCAAACTGGGGAAGCGTATTTCTGCCATAAGTCTACTGGAATACTTGTATTAGTAACGGGGTTTAATCTTTCGCCATCCTTGCGAAATATCATTAGATAGTCGGGAATACCCACCCTACTCATTGTACTATCTTTTTTAACTTGCTTATGAAGTAACCCTAATGCTTTTGTCCTTTGCATTTCAACTACCGGATCTTTCCAAATTGTAACCCTAGAATGATAAATAAAACCCGCCGCTTCAAATGCTTTTAATATTAACCCGCTAAAATCCCTCAATCCAATAAAACCATCTTTACCTTTCTGTATTGGCAGATCCATACAATGTACTGCTACATTACGCCCAGATTGAAGAATTCTATAAAGTTCATTAACCAAGAACCCAAACTGCTTTAAAAATTGTTTATAATCGCTGCTATTGCCCATATCTTCAATATGGCTAGAGTAAGTGTATAATTCAGCGAATGGTGGACTAAATATTGAAAAACCTACTGATTCGCTTTGTACTTCTTTAATTAGTTGTACGCAGTCGCCTCGCTTTATTAGGTAGTTTTCATTTTCTACTGTTTCGGTGTCATATACTGCAGAACTTAAAATATTATTATTTAAGTTAGCGTTAATTGCTTTACTCATTTCGTCTTGCATAATCTCAAATTGTTTTTGTTTTGTATCAATAGATTGTTTTACATTAGCCATTGTGTCGGTTGTAATTAGGTAAATATTAACTTCTTCTTTTTGCCCAAATCTGTATGATCTTCTGATGGCTTGATATAAACCCTCAAAGCTAAAGTCTAATGAAGCAAATATTTGATTTCGGCAGTTTTGGTAATTCATGCCAAATGAAGCTATCTTAGTTTTAGTTATAAGTATTCTAAATTCATTATTAGCAAATCCTAATAACTTACTTTCTTTCCATTCGTTTGAGTCAGATCCTTTTACTTCTACCGCTTCTGGTATTAGTTTCTTTAATAATTCACCTTCTTCATTTTGCTTTATCCAAATAATAAAGTTTTCATTCGGTTTACTGTTAATAATACTTACTACTTCATCTAATCTTTCAATCTTTGTTAGCCTTAACTCCTGATTGAAATTGGTAGCTGAAATAATAGCATCGTTAAATAATTGCCCATTATCCCGATTACTTGTTACTATCTGTTTTTCAAGTAGGTTTAGTGATGGAAGATTGTACCCATCCATTGAAAACCCTATATCTTGCGGCTTGTTTAGCATTATTGCCCATGTTCCAACAAACTGATAGAATAGTTTAGTTGCGTGACCTTTTAAACGCCATTTAGCCGTTTCTCCGCCATCATGTACAAAGTACATTGCTAACATTTCATTACGGCTCATTACGTCTAAGAACTCAGAATGGTTGCCTAACTCCATAGGATCATTTGGGCTAGGTGTTGCAGTACAAGCTAACTTATAAGGCGTATCTTTAAAGCTATCTATTATTTGCTTTTTAGTTTGCCCTTCAAAGTTTTTTAAGATAGAACTCTCATCCAATACAATACCAGAATAAATAGAACATTCAATGTTATCTAATTGCTCATAGTTATAAACATGAATATTACTCATGTTAATACCAAACTTAACTCCCTCTTGTTTTGTTTGCCCTACAACTGCCAAAGGTGCTAATATTAACACTGGTTTATTAGTATGTTTAGATACTTGTTCTGCCCATGTTAATTGCATTAAAGTTTTACCTAATCCGCAATCGGCAAAGATTGCATACTTCCCCGCTTTCAATGCACGTTTAACGATAAACTCTTGAAATGGGAATAGGTTTGTATTCAGTTCGTTTGATTCAAACCCAGACTGAACAATGGATCGTTGTTTTGTTTTAAGGAAATCTTCGTAATTCATGTTTTTTTGTTTTAGAGTGTAATATTAATGAAGTTATTTTTTATCCGCAAATATTATTTCCTCCCCCTGCAACAAAGCATCGGTAATACTTTCTACTAACTCCCTTTGCTGTGGGTTAAGTAACCCTATCTTATCATTTAGTGCATCAATCGTAAACGCATCGGATGCCCATTCATTACGGATGCCGTTTCTTACTTCTTCTGTAAATGCGGGGTTAGTAACAAAGTCAAGATAAACCCAGAAGATGCGGTCAATGTAAGTCTTAGCTATCTTCGCCCCTTTACTGCCTTTGTGTTGGCGTTGGAAATCTTCTAACAAGTCAGTAGCTTGTTTTAGTTTGTTAAGTGATTGTGTTATTGAGGATTGCATGTTATTCTGTTTTTAATTCTATCCAATATTGTTTTTCAGGGTTTCGCTGTGCGGCTACGCGAGAAACTTTAGTTCTTTTATCTCACTAGCTTCTTTAATTTCAGCCGCTAAATGTTTTTTACATTGCTCCATTGCTTTTGCATACCATTTGCACTGTTCGCTTAATTGTCTGCAATTGTTAATACTATTTACTACCGACCTATGGTCAACAGTACCACTAATCAAACCAACTTGTTTAAGGGTTTTTTGCGTTATAAATCTAAGTAGAAAACGGTATGCGTGTCTAGCTAAAACAACTTCTTCTTTTTGGTTGCGCTGCATCGGATCAACTCCAAATACCTTAGTAACGGTATCTCTTATTTTTATGACAGTTTCTTCGCTTTCCAATGTGTTGTTAATTTCAGCCCCTTTGCTTTCAGGTAACATAGTTGCAAGTAGTTCGTATGATTGCCTTAATGCTATCATTGCTTTTCGTATCTTGTCTTCTTGGTTCATAGGTCCGCTTCATTTACAATCGTTAATACTTCAATCCACTTCGCCATGTAGTACGGATTGGTTTCGTATAAATCCCAATGCTTACGCATATTACTACCTACTGCGCTGTGGCATTTCTTTAATAACATCTTAGCCAACTTAGTATCGGTTATGTCTGTTATGTCTTTCATTATAGCCGTTAACGCAACCGCAGCGGTGTTTTCTTCTGTTGTTCTTCTCCTACCCTCTGCAACTGGCTCCGCTTTGAACACTTGCCTTACCGCATCCGCAGCAAGTTGAAACTCTGGGTCGTAAGTATCGTGAGCAAGATGCAACGCTTGTGATGCTGCTATGAAATTTGCTTTAGCTTCTGTGTAGTGTTGTTCGGCGGTCATTTTATTTAATTTTACCCCATTGTTCTGCCATTGCTTTGGCTATTCCTGGGAATGTTTTAGATCGTTCTTTACCATGTTCTTTAGTGTGCATAAAAGCCTCTGCATACCATTTAGGCTGCCTTTTTGTTTTGCCCGTCTTTTTATCAACCCATTCAAAAAACTCTCCTTTACCAACGTGTGTAATATCTTGGTCAAATAGATTTGGCTTTGCGTTATGGTATAAAGGCGGTAAGTTTTTAAGCCATAAGCAAGTAGTCTTTTGTGCTTCATCTCCAAAGTAGTAAGGTTGTATAACCTGGTCGGGCTTTCTGTAAATCTTACTCATTATTCCAACCGGGTTTTCAATAGCTATTCTTTCAATAGGGGCATTAACTATCTTCATAAAGAAATCAATACCCTCTTGTTGCCTACCGTCTTTGCGTTTTTTTTCAAAGTGAGCCGCACCGCTAACAGCTAAATGTGTACAAGGTGGGAAAGCTATCATTATATCCCATCCCATTTCTATAACCTCAAATATATCTTGTTTAAAGTGCCATTCCTGGTAACCGCCGCTGCATTCTTGTATGTCGCAGGAATACGCTTCGTGTCCTAGTTTTCTAAACTCTTTGCAAACTTCCTGGCTTTCTTCGCACGCTAATAGTACTCTCATACATCCAAATATTTACTTTTATTACAAGGGTTTTCTTTACACATATGCAACCCTACTGGCAGCTTATTAGCAGCTTGAAATTCAGACTCAGGTATTAGTTTGCCATCAACTAATCTATACCCTTTACCGTTCTTTCTAACGTAAGGCGTGTATTTCAATGCGTATAATTTTTTACAATGTTCTTGAGCGTTCATGCTTTATAATTTATTTATTTCGTTTTTTACTTCTACCCAATACATTACGGCGGTTGTTTTTTCTAAACTACTATTGTCATTTGGTAGTGTTGGTATTGATGCAATTATTTCATCTACTGCTATTAATGCACATCTAGTAGCAGCATTTTCTCTATAAACTTCGCATGAATCCTTT
>OFQZ01000623.1_pt1 | contig 11779 bp, 19 predicted proteins | sample 1543011 | NCBI WGS metagenome assembly OFQZ01 (sample SAMN07774216, study PRJEB24372) | wastewater metagenome | isolation source: Exp Tend NO 0WW | collected 2016-02 | reverse complement strand
TCCGACCAGGGGCCGGGGGTCCCCAAGATTTTTCCCGGACTCAGGTTCAACCGCTAGTCACACCAAGATCGAACGGGCTCGACAAGCCATCACCGGCAGACTGATTACAGAACAAATGCGCCGGCGACCAGTTACTCGGAACCCACGTCAACTCAGGCCCCACACTCCGACTCACGACGTGCTGCACAGAGCAGCTCATCGGATCCGGATACTCCAGCGCGTAGTCGATCGCGCCCTCACAGATCACGCACGGCAGCGACCTTGCCCGGCCTACAACCTTGACCCGACGCAGCGCATAACTGGCAGCACGACCAGCCCAAGGCTTGCTCATTGCCGAGTCGCACGACGCTTGAACGCCGATCCCCACTTACGGATCTCATCCTGCGCGGCACGCTCAATCGCGATCGCGGGATGAGGAATCGGGAAACCCTTCGGATCAGCCACGACCGAGCCCTCAGTAGCAAGCCTGCGTTGCGCATCCCGCAACCGTGCGACCTGGCCACAGTAGGCCTCAAGGTCAGGCCCTACGATCCGGTCAGCACCACCACCGTAGGCGTCCACCACCTGCGTCCACACCGCAGCCACATCATCAGGTAGATGGTCGGGAGCATCACTCATCCAGCCATCACCCCCACACTGACCTTGCCCACATCACCAACCACGCCGACCGCGATATCCAGGTGAGGCTGCACCGACTCCAACCCGGAAAGATTCGGCATCTGACGATCCTCGGTATCACCCTCGACAAGCTCCACGAACAAGGCATCCACGAACTCGCCGAACAGCGCGGCGCGCACCGAATCATCGGTCATCTCGAACTGTTCGAGGCGCGGATTCAGGTTCAGGTTCATCGACGTCCACACCTCCACCTCCACCATCATCGCCGGCCGCGTGGGCACCAGACCCAGCAGGCAAGCACGAACTCCGATGGTGGGACGGATCGGCATGGACCGAGCACATCTCAGACCACGGCCAGCCCGGAACCGACCCGATCTAGCTGGTAGCGCCCCGCCCCGCTAGCTCGTGGTCCGAAGACGCACACGGGAAGCGGTGCCATGGTGAGGGGGCCACGACAGGCGGGGCGCCGGACAAGTGGGGTGGATTTCGTGAATCAAGGGTCGCTGAACAGACCGATCGCAACTGGGATAAATATACCATCCCGCGACTAATCACCCAGCGACACGCCGTCTCACGACCCCAACCCCTCGCTTGTCAGCCCCGACGAATCAGCCAGCCTGAGAACGTCGTTGACGTGGAACCTTGGCTTGCGGCCGTCCATCAGCGGCTTACCGGCACCATCCATCGCCGGCTCAAGGTGGCCGCGATGATGCCATGACCGGATCGTGGCGTAACTCAGGCCGAACAGATGCGCGATCCGCTCCCCGGTCATCGGGTGCTGGCAGGACATCACCATCCGGTCGTCGCGGTAGTCCCTGCCGCACCCGTAGCAGGACCAGTACCCGGTGAGTGAGGCGAGGTGCTCCCCGCATTGCGGGCAGGTGGGCCGGTAGGGTGCCCGCTCCCGGCAGAGCTGACGAAGGTCGCGCCAGATTTTCGCCACGTCCTGATCAAGCTCGGTGACCCACTGCTGAGTCACGATCAAGTCCATGTGTTGATGCAGCCACCCGGCCCCACTACTGACCGTGGGTTGCTCGGCGAGCGGGGTGTGGTCCTCGCCTTCGTCCAGCATCTCCGACTCGGCCATCCGCACCCACGATTCCAGCTGCGGCAGCACACCCCGGCGTAGGTCCTCGTCGAGTTCGCGGCGGAGCTGGGATTCCTGCGGTGGGAGGAGGTTCTCGTTATGGACGCGGCGCGGATCGTCCGGCTTCTCAACCCGGTTCGCGGCCAGCCATGGGTTACGCCAGTCCCTCGCGGGGGTCTTGGTCTGGCGGTCGGTGGCGTGCACCAGGGCGAGGCTGATCGGTGGCCGGCTTCCCGGGTGGGGACGGCTGCCACCGCTGCCGGCGCGGGGTAGGCGGGTGGCGTGCAGGGTTTCGACCAGGGCGTACAGGTCGGGTATCTCGTCGAGCCGGGTCCGTAGCCGCTCGGCCTTGTCGGGCTTGAGCCATTCCGTCACAGCCACACCTCCAGCCGATGCCACGACTGAGGCGCTTCGACGTACTCGCGCTGCACGTCTCCGGCGCCGACGATCTCGATACCGGGCGGCAGTGGGCGGGGTCCGAGCATCGACAGGCAGAGGTGGAGCCGCGCCTCCCTGTAGGCGGCCTGCACGGTGGGCAGTGTGCGGGAGAAGCCGCACGAGGGATGCTCAGCCACCCACCTGCCGGAATCGAGACGGACTCGGGGCTTCATCGGACCTCCATCGGGTCGCACTCGTGACGGGCGGCCTCGGTCTGAACGTGGGGCAGGACCCGCGACCAGAACAGCCAGTCGCAGGTGAGGCATGTGGTTTCCCAGCCGTCCTCGTGCCACCTGATCCGGGGTTTGCGTCTCATCGGTGCTCCTCGCATTCGCGGCAGAGTCGCTGGTTGGTTTTGGCCAGGTAGAGGACTGCGACCCGGTCGGGGTGGCGGTCGCAGTAGATCGAGACGGGCCGGGCCGGAATCATGCCGTCCTCCGCTCGCGATCGCGATCGCGGCGGATCATCACCAGCGCGTCCGGTGGCAGGCCGCCGAAGACGACCGTCGACTCCTTGCTCGTGGGTCGCAGGCTCAGGCCCAGCTCCAGGCATTCGAGGCGGACCGGGCAGGGCAAGCAGAGCGCGAGCTGGTCGGCGATGGGGCGGTCGCAGAACTCCAGATCGCCACGGCACAGCGCGTCCGACTCCCAAGCCTCAGGCCTGATCGTGGTTCCGGTCATCGGTCGCACGTCCCTTCGGGGTGGATCAGGAGGCACGTCGGGCAGGAGACCTCACCGCGGCGGGCGGGTGCCATGAGCGCGTCGACGAGGTAGTCGAAACGATCAGCCATGGTCGGCCTCCGAGTGGTCGAAGGGACTGGCCGGGATCTTGTCCCCGTAGGTGCCGAGTTCGTGGCCGTAGCGCTTGCAGGCGTCGGAATATCCCCGACGCCAGCCCTCGGCCTTGGCCTCGCGGACGGTCGGCTGAGCGGCGTAGAGCGCCGTAATGGCTTCGGCTTCGGCCCGGTACCACTCGCGCCGCCCCTCCGAACCCCCCGACTCCCAATACTCAGTTGAATGCCGGTGGGCGAACAGCGCCCGGGCGACTTCTTCCTCGGTCGGTGCGCACCGCTGGGGCAGGAGCGCGAGGACGACGCGGGCGTAGTGCTGGGCTTGGTCCTCACGCAAGTCGTGGCATCCGGCCTGATCGCAAAGGCCACCATGGTCGTGGCACTCCATCCGCTCGTAGTCGTGCTCACGGAACAGCGCGACCAGACGCTCCTCGGTCCGGCACTCCCGCGCGGCCTCGGCCTGGGCCTCGATGGCGTCCGCCATCCTACGCAACTCGGAAACGAAGGTGGGCCAGTCGGGCCGGACGCTCACGCTGAACTCGACGTGGTTGGAGAGTTTGGTCATTGGTCGATCCCTTCGGGTGTGGCTTGGTGGATGAGTTCGGCGATCTGTTGCGGGCTGGCGATCGCTTCCAGCGCGGCCAACTGCCGGGCGCGCTCTGCCTCGGCGTCGGCGGCGGAAATCTCCGTCCGACGCTCCGGCTTGGTGGCTTTCGGGGCGTCGGGATCGGCGGAGCGGATCAGGTCACGCCACGATCCGGCGGGCACGCTCACGATCGCCTTCGGATGATCCTCGGGGGCGACGAACGTTCCGTTGGCGATCTGCTCACGAACCTTCCGCTGCCAGGCGATCTGATCGGCGGGGCTCTCGATTTCGGGCGGCGGGGGCGGGACTGGCGTAACTTCCAACCTCTGGGCCCTAATCCGCTTCACGCCACCGATGATGTGTCCCGGCTCGATGTAGCGCGACTTGCCCGGCTCCAGCGGCTGGCGGACGATTTCGGCGACGGCGCGGCGGGCATCGTCGTAGTCGAGATCGGCCAGGATCAGCATCCACGCGTCCGGGGTGTGCCGGTCGAATTGCTGTGACGGGCAGCAGGCCTTGACGAACCTGCCGAGCTTGACGATCTCCTCGCGGATCATTGGATTCTCCCTTCGATGGTGAGTTGGTCGGCCGCGTCGGCCACTCGGGCGCGGGCCATGGCGGCTTCGAACAGGTCGTCGGTCTCCTGCTGACGGGATCGCGGCTTACGCGCGTCCTCGTCGGCGGCGCGGCGCATCCAGTTGCGCCAGGTGGCGTCCCAGTCGAGCTTCACGCCGCGCTGCCCGGGTGCGGCGGCCCAGTGATCTACGAACTTGGCGTGCTCGCGTCGGAGGTCGAGTGTGGGAGCTTCGCTGAGGATGGTGGCTCTGGCGGATTCGCTGGGAATGAAGTCTTCTGGGAGTCGGCGTCCGCGCTTGCGCGGCGCTGTATCACCTTCCCCTGCACCCCTACCACCTACAGACGTAACTACCTCATCACCATCACCATCACCATCACCATCACCATCAGCGATGTGGTCACGATGAGGGAACGATGTGGTCACGATGGGTTTACGATGTGCGCTCGTCGTGGTCACGATGGGGTCACGATGTGATGACGATGCGTTCTCGTCGTCGTGACCCGGCTCTGCCGGACAGAACTCGCATCCCGGCTTGACGAGCCCTCGCGCGACATGCCAGCGCTGGTGATTGCCGTACTGCTGGCCATTCCTAGAGGCTTCCCCACCTGAGGAGTCGGAGCAATCCGGATGATCGCAAGTGAGGAAATACCGCTTGTCTGGCCGCTGGCGTCCAGTGAGGTTCGGGACGAAAATCCAGCCATCCCCGCGGACGATCATCCCCTCTCCCTCGATCTCGCTCAGCAGCTCATCTATTGAGGCGTCGTCGGCGGGCAGGATGCGAAGCTTCAGTTGGCGCGGCTTGTCCACGACGTGCCCGTTGTCGCAGGCGTAGCACCACAGCCCTTGAAACAGCAATCTCGCCAGTGGTGAAATCGCTACCACGTTCTCGTCGGTGAAGAATGACGGGTGCAGCGCCCTTATTTTCGGCATCAGGCGGCCCTCTCTCTCGTGGTTCTGAGCCGGTCAGCCAGCCCTCTATCGATCCGCGCTACGCAGGTGGCGAGGCTGTCCGCATTGGTAAATCCGAGCCTCGCGGCGATGCTCTCCGCCGACGCCGACCCGATCAGGAACTCGACCTCGCGCAGCAACTCCCCGGGCGGACGCTGACCCTCGGCACGGCCCACGCACGGGGTCGCGGCAGGGTTGTCGATGCCGTGCGGGCCGGTTCCCTCATCCCACCCCAGCGGCGTCGGTGAGCCGTGCGCGGCGGCAAGATTCCGGGCACGGCTCGCGCTGTGCCCGCGGTTCTCGGCAGGCTTCTCGTCCCACAACTCGCTGTACAAGCCAGCTACCCTGGCCCGCATTTCGGCCGTGCAGGTCGGGTGCCGGCGAAGCCTCTCCACCTGGCTGGGGGACGTGCCCAGCCTGCGCGCCAGCTCGCGCTGCGACCAGCCGATCGCCATCAGCGCCCACAGCCGCCGGCCGGTGCCGGTGGCATCCACCCTCCCCACCGGCTGCTCAGCGATGGGCGCCGGAGTCGCGCGGAGCACGGCCGTAGAGGTGCGGCGCGCGACCCTGGCCACCGAGCCTTCCAGGATGCGGAGCAGCGTCGTACGGCTCACCCCAGAGCGCCGCTCAACCTCAGCCCTGCCCATCCCTGACCTAGCCAAGCCGACCAGGTGCTCACGGACGGGCCCGGCGGGCACCATTGCAGAGTGCCCGGTGGCGGCGGCGTGGCGGGCCAGCTTCGACCTGACACTCTCGGCGCGTAGGCAGTCGTCACAGCGGCAGCGATGGACCTTGTAGCAGACCGCCGCGCCCCTCGGGTGCACGGTGCAGCGGTGACGACGGCACGCCCCACACACCCCCCGGTGGAGCTGCGGACTCGTCCGTAGCTGATTGCAGCGTGCGCAATACCTCATGGCCACAGCTCCAGCCGGACGGAAGTCGCAGCCCTCAGCAGGCGTTCAGCCCTACGCCGATCAGTGTCGGCCCAGTCTCGGGAGCGCCACATGGCCAGGGCTGAGCCGGGATCTCCCGCGGTCAGGCATCGGACGAAAGCTTCGTAGCGGGTCACCGGAATCCCTCCGGCAGCAGCTCGTCAGGGAACTTCCACAGCCCCAGCGGCACGCCCTGATACGGGACGGGCTCAGGGAAGATGCGAGGATTCGCCAGCTCCAGGTGGTACTGGCCGTCCATTGCCCACGGTGAGCACTCACCGCCGCATTCGTCTGCGTGGTGCACGTCGACTAGGTCGACCACACCCAGCGCGGCACCGAGCTGCGACGGGTGCTCGGCCAGCGGCAGGCGCCCGGTCAGGTGGAGGATGAAGTCCCGCGCCTCATCCAACGCCGGGAGCGGCTTCTTGCTTGCGTGAATGACGACCTGGCCCCGATAGTCGCCGGCGATGTTTCGGGGGCGGTTCTCGACGTCCTTGCCGAGACGCAAGATGGCCCACGTCCAGGGCTGTCGGATGCTGATCGCTTTCATGCCACGCCTTCCCACATCAGCCAGCGGTCAGCCTCAGCCCTGATCTGGTCGGGTGAGACCCCCAGCACCTCGGCTAGGTCGTCGGCGCCCGTGTCGCGCAGCACAATCAGTGCGGCGGCGAGGGTGGCTGGATGCATCGGCGGCACCACCGGCACCCCGTAGAAGGTCTTGTCGACCGCCTTGGTCTTGCGTGCCGGGGTGGTGCTGTCCCATCCTGGGGGCATGGTGCCCTTAGGTGGCTTGGTCTTCGCGGGCTTTCGGCTTCCGATGGCGCGCATCTCCTTCCCGCGCTGCCACTGCCGGTAATGCGCCACACACCATCCATGGGTGCAGTGTGGACGCTCGCAGCCAGGGAATGCGCACCCCTCAGCCCTGACCCGCGCCGCGATGGGGCGCAGCGGGGTTCCCTTGCGCTGCTGGTCGGCGTGAGCACGGCACAATCCGTCACGCGAATACCGGGGCCGGCTACAGAAGTCGAGCTTGCACACGGGTTAGGCACCTCCGATGATGCGGGCGAGGATGATGAGGAGTCCGGACAGCGACAGCGCAGCCAGGAGCAGGTAATGGCGGGTCATGCCGCACCGCCGAAGTCGAAAAGCGTCGGCATGTGCTGGCTCCGCTCCTCGGCTTCGAGGTACTTCACCGAGTCGAGGAAGTAGCCGGGGTTGAGCTCAACTCCGCGTCCGCGGCGTCCCATCCGAAGCGCCATCATCGGCACTGTCCCGAGCCCCTCGAACGGATCAAACACCAGGTCGTCGGGATTGGAGAATCGGCGGATCAGTCGCTCCACAATGTCGAACTGGAGAGGACAGACGTGGAGTACTTGCGCCCGGTGGCCCTGCTCCCCATTCAAGGTCCGCATCCGGTTCACGTCGTGCCAAACGTCTTTGTGCCACGATCCGGGAGCGAGGCTCATGAACGTGGCCGGCAGGGCACCTTTCCCCTCCAACTGCTCACCGATGCGGATGTGCGACTCGTAGTCGTACACCTGCCGCATCGTCTGCTCGGTGAACAGCCGTGATCGGTCCTCCACCGGGAGCGCGGCAAGTTCGTCCGGGGTGAGCATCCGCTCCCCTGACGAGCGCCAGAATGCGTGCGCGTCCACCTGCCAGCGAGCCCGGGTGTAGTCGGTCTTGTCCTTGGTTACCGGGGCATCCGCATAGCCCCTCGTCCTGTCCGTCTGGGGCTTGTGGAACAGCAGCACATACTCCGGTGACCCGACACCCATCTTGGTGGAGTCCTTCGAGTTCTCCGTCCATCCCAGACGATAAGTCTGGTTATTTTCGCGCACCACGTCGGTAACGATCGTTATCATCCCGAGATAATCAAAGCCGTGTTTGATCCCATGGAACAGCGCCTCGGCATGGAATGGCGAAACGGTGGGCACTCCAGCCCCGGTGACATTCCCGAACAGGATGCGGTCCTTGACGTGGCACGCATAGATCCGACCGGGTTCCAGGATGCGGAACAGCTCCGGGGTGAGGTAGTCCATCTGGGCCCAGAAATGCTCGTTGTTGTCGGTGTGCCCGAAGTCGTTGTAGCTCGGCGTGTACTCGTAATGGTTCGCGAACGGAATGCTGGTGACGATCAGGTCAACCGAGCCCGTCGGCATGGATGCGGTTTCGGGGACACAATCGTTGTTTGCGAGTAGCCAGCCAGACCCTGATGCTTCCACCCGCTCGATTCCCAGGGACCGCTCCAGCGCGGCGGCGATATCCGCTCTGGCTAGCCCGTATTCCTTGATTATGTCGGTCATGGTGGCCGTCAGCTCCTTATGCTTGGCCCACTTCGCGCGGATCGTCTGCACGACTTCGCGCTCGGTGTCGGTGTGGATTAGGTGCACCTCGCATGCCCGGGTCTGCCCGAAACGCTGCACCCTGTGAACACTCTGGATCAGATCGTTGAACTTGAATGTCAGCCCTACGTAGATGGCCTTGTTGCATTGCTGGAAGTTCATTCCCTGGCCCAGCATCACCGGCTTGCCGATTAGGGCGACAGTCTCCCTGCCGCGCCATTGACCAATGCGCCGCTCCACCTCGTCCGGGTCGAGCGATCCATGAACCGATGAGAAGCTGATTCCGCGGGCCTTGAGTAGATGCTCCAGCGCGGCCTGCTCGGAGTTCAGATCGCACCAAAGGATCACCTGGTCGAGTTGATCCCCGTACTTGTCGAGAATGGCCCCAACCTCCGCGACCCTGACCGCGATAGACTCGCGCTTCTCCCTGGCCGCATCCGGCAGTCCCATAGAGACACCCCGAAATAGGTGGCCCTGCCCGTCCCGGTCGGTTGGCGTGTCGCCGGGGTTGAACAACACCTCGTGCCATTCCAGGTCAAGCTCCGGGAGTTCGTAGCCGTCGTCGTCGTAGCCGAGGTCGGACGGCAACTGCAGAAAGATCGCCCAAGTGTTGAGCCACAGCCAGAACTCGCGCGTCTTGTGCGGGTAGAGGGTGAGGTTGTTCGCGTGGGTGGAGTCTCGCTGGAAGAACCGCGTCAGCGCTGCGCCGGTATCCATGACGCCGAGGTATCCGGCGTAATGGATCAGCTCCTTGTGCCTATTAGGGCTTGGGGTGGCAGTGGCCACGAACCGGAACGGAATGCTCCCGAACAGGGTCAGGAACTCCTGGTAGGTCTTCGAACCGTATGAGCGGAGAACGGATGCCTCGTCCAAGCTGACGGCAGTGAAGCCATCCACAGCTAGGCGACCATCCCTGACACTCTCGTAGTTGGTGATGTAGATTCCGTCACCGTCGATCTGCTCGGTGCGCCGGATGAAGCGCAGCTGGATTCCGAGCTTCTTAGCGTCCTCACCGAACTCGATCCGCACCCCAAGCGGGCACACGATCAGCGCCCGGCCACCTTCACGGGCGAGGATCAGCCGCAGCGTCTCCAGCTGCATGAAACTCTTACCAAGACCGAAAGCGGCGAAGATCGCACGCCTCCCACCCTCGACAGCCCACTTGACGATGGCTTTTTGGTGCGGGTGTAGGAGTGGGTTGATTTGGTGCGGGTTGCAGGCGAATCCGTACCGCTGGGCGATGGGTTTCTTGGCGCGGAGCAGCGCCTCGTAGTCAGCCAATCTTGATGCGGGCTCTACGACGGTCTGTTTTCCTCCCGAATACGGCATCGGCGGCCTCTTAGGCATCACTCGTCCTCCGTTGAATGTTCAGCGCGTGTCAAGTGGCAGTACTCGTACATGCCATCCTGGAACGCAGCTTCGGCGGGCTGGTGCATCCACCTCGGCCCGAAAATGAAGTCGACGAGCCTGATGCGCTTCCCGCAGTGGCGGCAGAAGGTGTCAGCCATGGTCGGTCTCCGTCCCATCAAGGGCGCGGATGGTCGGGCAGGGGTGCGGGACCGCGGCGTCAGCCTGACCCCAGCAGTGCTGACAGACGAACGCGGGCAGCGATGGGGCCACGGCGCGCAACTCGGGATCGGCGTAGGGGCACTCCCGGTGCATGGCCCGCACCCGCTCGACCTTCGCCGCCAGCGCGTCCCGTTCGGCGCGGACAGCGAGTGCGTCGGCGAGCACGGCCTTACTGACCTGCTCGGAGTCGCGGCGCAGGGCGGGGTACTCGGGGCTTCCGTAATCGGTCCCGCAGAGCTGGCACGTCATGCCCACCGTCCGACGCGTCGTGCCGGTCGAGCACATGGGGCAGAGCGCCCCCCGTGCGACTTGGGCGCGGACCTCGTCCAGCTCCTCGGCGGCGTCCAGCAGTGCGAGCACCGCAGCGGGATTCGCGTTCGTCAGGTCGGTCACGGTTGGTTCCTCTCGTCGTTCTGCTGGCTGGTCGCTGCGTAGGCGGCTTGGGCAGCGGGCTCTACGGCTTGAGTGAGGTAGCTCACGACAGGTCACCCCTCACGGCACGCTCGCCGCCGTCCAGGGCGCGGAGGATGGCCTTACCGTCCTCGATTTGCTGTTCGGTGTCCTCGTCGTAATCGGTTGGCTGCGTGGCCCACGCCTCAGCCATCCCACGCACCCGCCGGACGGTTGCCTCAGCTGCCTCAGCGCGGGCGGCGAGGGCATCCAGGCCACCGACTTCGATTCGCGTCTTATCACCCATGGCGCGCCTCAGTCCGCCACTCGGCGCCACTCGCCCGCGAACTCGCGCTGGCGCAACAGGTTGTACGACCCGGGCGCTATCCCCATCGCACCGTGTTCCTCGGAATGGATCAGGTAGCACTCGCCACCCTCAGGCACGCTCAGGTGGCCCTGCACCAGGTCGGTCGCAGCGGCCGGGTTCGGCAGCCACGCACCGTCACCGTGTAAGCAATGGGTGTTCGACCCCGCCTCGGACCGGACGACCTCAACACCCTTCCCGATCGGCACGCCACCGTCACGGGGTGCGGCCGGCACGATGAGGACATCGCCCTGGCGTTGAGGCCCGGACAGGACCGGGATTTCCAGCTCGGGGTATTCGACCGCCAAGTCGGCGTAGCCGTGAGAAGTGAGGATCTGGGCCTGGGTCTGCATGATGCTCATTGCGATGGTTTCCTTCGATAGGTGAGGTTCAGCAGGCTCGGTTGAGGCTGCGGTAGGTCTCGGTGGGGATGTCGAACAGGGACGCGGCCGCTGCGACCGGGTCGTTATGATGTGCCTCGACGGGCAACCCGAACCGGCGCCGGTGCCCGCCCTTATCCAGGGACGCGTTGGACACGAGGAGAATCCGTGCCGGCTGGTCGTACAAGTCGCCGAGCCTGGACGGGTCATACAGGGCGAGCCGTTGCCCTGGGTTACCGGGGTCGTCGCACGTCGCTACCAGCTGCATCCGGTCAGTGACCGCGTCCCAGCCGATCCGCTCGATGCCGCATCGGCGAAGCTCGGTGTTGGTCTCCTGGAGTGCTCTGGTGACGTCCCATTTCCAGAAGTCGGCGGGCACGGTCTGCCCATGCCAGGAGTGGAGCGCGTACCCGTCAGCCCATTCCAGGGCCGGGCGTTGGTCTGCGTGCAGCCTGCCGAGGGGGTCTCGCCGGATAGCGGTTGGCCGGTCGGTCAGGATCGCCACACCACGCCGCGGCCACCACCAGCCGAGCGCCTGTACCGCCGTCGCCAGCGTGTCGAGTCTGGGCGATGGCGGCATGTCCGCCACGCGCAACCCGGACACGTAGAACGCAAGCCAGTAGGCCTCGTACCACGGGTCGAGCCCCCGGAGCTGGCCCCAGAGCTGGTCCCCGAGCTGGTCCCGGAGCTGGACCCAGAGCTGGCCCCCGAGCTGGTCCCCGAGCTGGTCCCAGAGCTGGCCCCGGAGCTGGTCC
>OFQZ01000622.1_pt1 | contig 11781 bp, 25 predicted proteins | sample 1543011 | NCBI WGS metagenome assembly OFQZ01 (sample SAMN07774216, study PRJEB24372) | wastewater metagenome | isolation source: Exp Tend NO 0WW | collected 2016-02 | reverse complement strand
GGCGTCGCGCCGAGTTTGGCGACCACATCACGCGCTTCGTTCAGCGCGTCAAGCAGCGCGCTCACGGCAGCGCGGTCGGTGTCGCGCACGGGCTTGTGGTCGATAGGCTGCGCCGGCGCTTGTGGCTCACTTGCTTGCGGGGTTGCTTTGCCAATGGGGTTCTGGTCGCTCTCGCGCTCAACCTTGCGCACCACAAATGAGCCTTCAAACGCGCCGTCAGGGTCAACGGCAAAGTCCTCCATGTCCTGCGTGAAGAATTCGGACGCGTTCACTGCGATGAGGGTTGATGCAATCAAGCTGCGCTTCTGCGCCATCTTCTGAATCGTGTTGACCTGATCGGCCACATCAGGATTCGGCAACTGATACAGCACTGCATCAATCTCCCACGCATCAAATTCCTTGCCAGTCTTGGTTTTCTTTTTGATGAGTCGCGCCGTCTTGTTTGCAATGGCCTCCTCAAACGGCTTCCAGTAAGAGTCAGGCTTTCCGTATTTGCCCTGTGTGCGGTCTTGCGCGTTGATCGAGAACGTGAATTCGCTGACCTTGCCGCCCTGTGTTTTCAGTTGCGACTTGTCAATGCCTTCCGGCACATCCGCGCTGCCCACCCAGCGATACCGATACTTCTTTTCCATGCTGTTGCATGAGCCATCGCCCACTGCAATGAGCGCGTCGCCGCGCCACATCTTGCAGCGATAAAAGAAGTAGAAGAACGGCTCACCATTGTGGCGTTCGCCTGTCCAGTCCAGTTCGCTCTCAAGAATCTCGAAGGTGGGCGTCAGTCCGAACAAAGTGCAAAGTTTCTCCGCGCCAGGCTTAAGCAGTGTCGGCTTCCCTGTCCCACCCACTGACCCAAAGTCAACATCCTGCGTCATCACCTTGCGGGTGAAGGACACAATCGCATCTCGGCGCTGAATCGCATCTTCAACACCCATCACGGGCATGTAGGCCGTGCCTGTGGTCATCAATTCGTTGCTCATGTCTGTGTTCCTGTAGAGACAAAATGGCGCGCATCCGAAACTCGGACACGCGCCATGCTGTTAGACCAAATCGTTGGGATTGTTCTCGTAGCGATTGAGCAGCCGCTTGGCACGCGCTGCGCGATCTTCGTTCGTGATCGCCGTCGCCAGTTGCGCGGGTTTTGCCGGCGTCGCGGTCGTGCGCGCGTTCTGCACTTCGCGGGCGGCAATCTCGCGGTCGATGACCGACTTTGCCTGAGCGACATTTGGCTGCCACCAAAACACCTGGCCGGCAGGGTCATGGATGTCAACGCCGATGCGGTCGAATGTGTTTTCGCGGACTTCGTAGCCGCGATACGTGGTGATGAGCTTGCCGCGCTCGGCCTCGGTTGCTGTCTCGGTCGGGGTGGTTGAAATTTCGTTCATGTCTTGCTCCCAAATCTGAATCGGAATTTATCTCTAAAGAGATATTACCAAAACCTTTAGGACTTGTCAATAGGGAATTTCAAATAACCTTTGGAGATAGTCGCAAGACAACAAAAAAGCACCTGCCCAAAATGATCAGGTGCCGGTGGCTGATTCAGCGCGCGCGAAGCGCAGCGCAGAATATATAACTCTCTATTAACTTTTCTTCTCTTCTCTTTCTTCTGAGTAACTCTTACTAGTACTCTTATATATATAAGAGGGGAAAAACAACGGTGAAATAGCTATTTCACCCTTTCTCCGTTTTTCGCGGGTTTTGCGTCCGATTTGCAGATTTTGGGCGTTTTTGGCCGAAAGGGTGAAATAGCTGCTTCACCCATTAAGTGCATGAGAAAAGGTGAAATAGCTATTACACTGTTTCTGGAGAAAAGGTGAAATAGCTGTTTCACCCTTTCTTGCTAGGTTATACGAAAAAGGGTGAAATAGCTGTTTCACCCTTTTAAGGTCTCCGATCACCGATTCAGGAGCGAAAACCAGCCCCAAAACTCACCTGAAAACTCACTTGAGGAGGGCTTGAATGTCGGTGCGGAACTTGCTGATCTGCGCGTCGTAGTCACGCTGAATCTGCGCGGCGGGGGTGCGGGGAATGCGGCGCGCGAGCATCGTGGTGATCTGCGCGTTGGTCACGTTGGATTGCAACACGCCTGACTCATCGCTCAGCCGCTTCTGCGTCCACCCCAACTCTTTGAGCTTGGCTTTTAGCCAATCTGGGAATTCGCTTTCTTTTTGTTTGTCAGTTCCCATACCTATAGAGAATTCTATGTGTAATCTTTAAAGAGAATTATTTTGACCCCTTGACAAAATGCCTTTAGGGATTATGCTATTCTCTAAAGGTATTAGAGATTCAGGAGGTGACATGAGCGAACAGACACAAGCAAACACAAAGGAGGCATACATCGACCGGCAATGGTCGCTACTGCGGCGCAGGCCGAGCGTGGCAAAGGGCGACAAAAACGCGGTGGCGGCATGGATGCAAAGTGACGAGATCAAAATGCTGGATGCGATTGCATCCACGATGGGCATGAGCCGCAGTGAATACCTGCGTGCATCACTCATTAACAACCTCAAAGATGCCGAAGCCGCCGGCATCTCAATCGAAAACGAGACAACGCCGGTGTGAGGTGAATCACGCCGGCGTTGTCTGTCAAAGTTTGGGAACTTAAGACATGATCGATTCTACAGCAAACAACCCATCGAACAACCCCGTCAGCACTCCCGCCCCGCACTTCATCGTCGCGGGCAGGATGCTGGTCAACCTGGCGCAGGTCAACGCCATCGAACTCGGCGCAACCAGCCGCGTGGCCGCCGACACCAACATCGAAGCCGCCGTTGTGTATTTTGCGAGCGGCGACAAACGCTGGTTTTTCGGTGACGAAGCCGGCGCCCTGCGTGAAGCGCTCCAGATGTCCGCAGTGATGTCCGAGTTTCGGACATGCGCGGAGGTGCAGCGATGACTGCATACAAACCGACCGCCGTCATTGCCGATGAGTTGCTGACGCAGGTCTACGAACTGCGCACGCTTGCCAACACGCAGGCGCAGATCATCAACGAGAAGAATGACGAGATCGCGCAACTGCACGCGCACATCGCCGATCTCGAAGCCGCGCTGCATGACGCACAGTCGCACGACTACAGCGACGACCTGCAGGCCGACAGCGAAGCCGGCGCGATCAACGCCGATGAGGTGGCAGCATGAAAATCATCAACCGCTTTACGTCCGCTTTGATTTTTGAGTCTTCCGCAAAATCTATGCGGCAGACGGTGGCTGATGCCGCCGCATCCGGCGCTGACCTGAGCGGCGCTGACCTGAGCGGCGCTGACCTGCGCGGCGCTGACCTGAGCGGCGCTGACCTGAGCGACGCTAACCTGCGCCGCGCTGACCTGAGCGGCGCTAACCTGAGCGGCGCTAACCTGAGCGGCACGAGTCTGTCATTCGATCTGCACGCCTATGCGCGCCAGTTTGCGCAGACGTGCAAGCCGGTTGGCCGGCACGGTGGGCGCATCGTCTACCGCACTGCGACCAGCGCGCATGCTGGCAACACCCAATATATCGCCGGCAAAACATTTGTCGCGCCGGTTTTGTCGTGGGATGCTGCGACAGCGTGTCATCCTGGCATCTATGCATTCGGCGCGCTCGCAGAGTTGCGCGCCGAATTCCCATCAGCTCAGTATGTGCGCTGCTACGTGCGCGACGGAGACTACACCATCACGGCAAAAATGGCGATTCGCTGCAAGCGCATTCGCGTGTTGAGTGAGGTAAATCCATGAGCATCACTGGGACGCAACTCGCATTCGTGCCGCCTGCCCCACCGACGAACGGCACGCCTACCAGCAACGCCGCCGCCGAGCGCATCGAGCCGACCGCCGGCACCCTGCGCGCGCAACTGCTGGAATACGTGCGCAACTGCAAGACGCACGGCGCAACTGACGAAGAGATGCAGATCGCGCTGGAGATGAATCCATCGACCCAGCGCCCGCGCAGGCAGGAGCTGGAGAAGATGGGCTTCATCCGGCGCATGGATAGATTCACCCGCCCGACGCGCTCGGGTCGCAGTGCGGTGATCTTCATCGCGATGGAGGCGCAGTGATGCGTGACACGCGCAATCACAATCCAACGCCGGCGCTTGACGTGCAACGGTTGCGCAACGCATCGCCGTTGCAGACGCTGCATGTCAGGCCAGCCGGCCGTCGCGCCCTGAGCAAGCGCGCGGTGATTCTCTTCCTCTTGTGTGTGCTGGCGGTGATCGCCCTGATCACCGCCAGCGAGAAGGGACACGCACAGACCATCGTCGAGCCGGTGTGCTACATCTCTGCGCCGGTGCTGCCAGCGCAAGATGTTTTGAACTGCTTACAGTCTCGCGTCTTCGTGCCGCTTGTGGCGAAGGCGCGCTAGTTTCAGCAATCAGCGGCGGGCGGGTGATACCCCCCCCTCTCGCTCGCCCGCCGCTATTGCACACGAGGAACACATGGACAAAGTCATGTTACTGATCGACGTGCCAGAGATCGATTTCCCAGTCTGTCTCACACTGCCGCACGCGCCGCTTCTGGACGCCATCGCCTATGAGCTTGAGGAGATCGTGCGCCGGCAGTCGTTTGCGCGGCGCTACGGCATGACGCTCGACTGTGCGCTTGCAGGCGTGCCGCCCGCGCCGCATCTGCGCGTGAAGCTGGATTGCGGAGGCGAGCGATGAACCCCAACGACTTTGCGGGCATCTTCATGGCGATTACCGCTGGCGCGCTGTTTGTCGGCGTGGGCAGCGGCTTTGTGCTGGGTCTGTTTGTGCGCTGGTTCATGCAGCGCGAGGAGAAAAGACGATGAACAATTTCCAAATCGGAGATCGCGTCAGGGAGCGCAACGATGAGCGTCGCATCGGCACGGTCATTGCGCTGACCACGCGCGGCGTGCAGGTCGTGTTTGACGCCAGGCGTGGTGAAGTGCCGAAAAAAGAAATACTTCGCTCGCACGAACTTGCGAAAGCGAAGTGAGGAAGGCCGGCGTATGCGCGCCGGCCAGCGCGGTGAGGTGTCAACCATGCCGCGCCGGATGCAAGTGTAGATGAGATTCGATTTTTGTGAGGTGTCAAATGACAAAGACAGTTTTGATCGTATTTGCTTTTGTAGCGCTTTTGCTGGCCGCGTGTTCAAGTGGTGGCGGCGCTGACAGCTTGCGCGCAACCGCACAGGCCGCCGGCGTGGTCGTGCCATCCTCAGAGGGTAGCGCGCCGGCAGAACAGCCAACCGCGCAACCCACAGAACAGCCGGCGACCGAGCCGGCGCGCAGCGTTGACGTGCAGCAAGTTGAAGTGACGCGCATTGTCGAAGTCACTCAGCCGGCGCAGATCATCGAAACAACCCGCGTTGTGATCGTCACGGCGACGCCACTGCCTACGCCTGACATTCAAGGCTTTCAGGATTCAGGCATCGATGAGAGTGTCCAACCCTGCCCCATCAAATTTTGGAAGCGTGGACGGTGTGTGGCGAATGATGCAACAGTCGAATCCTACGCAAACGAGGTGCAGCCATGAACGATGAGACAAAGAATCAACTTGTAAGAATCGGCACGATAGTCGCAACGGTGCTGGCTATTGTGTTGGGCGTGGTCTGCTTCGTCGGCGCAGTGGCCTATGCTGCTTACAGCGTCTTCCACCTGTTTAGCGAAGTCGTGAAGGTCACGCCATTCGAGGCAAGCGCAGCGGCGCTGTCATCTGTCGGGCTGGCGGTGGGCGCGCTGTTCATCATCGTATCGAGCAGGCACAACTACAATCTGCGCGCTATGGCCGCCATCGTCCTGTTGCTGGGCGTGCTGATTACCCTGCCCCTTGTGGCCGTTGATGCCAGCCTGCGGACGGCAATCCTGACCAACATTGACGCATTGATAAACATCGGGCGCGTGATTGCGTCCATCTTGCCGGCGCTGGCGCTGGCCGCAGTCGTGGCGCTGGTGCTGAGCATGAACGACACCACCCCGCACAAGAGCGCAGCGGCGGCCATCGCCAAGTATGTCGGCTTCATCGCGAAGGGCGTGGCGATTGGTGCGAGCATCTTTGCATCGGCCTACTTCGGCCTATCGCGTGGGATTGACCCGATTCTGGCCGTCCTATGCGGCGCGCTGTTGGAGTCTGCTTTTCTGTGGAGCTACTTCGCGCTGAAGAAGGCACGCGAGGCGCAGGACGGTTTTGATATTGCGCTGTGGTCGGTGGCCGTGCTGACCTTCGGCGCGTTCATCGCCGCCGTGAGCGTGGAAACCCTCTCCACCCTCGCGCGCATTGAGGTGCCAATCGTGGCGGCGCTGGGCGAAGTCGGCGCATCGCTGTATGTCAGCGCAGTCGGGTTGTCACTGGTGCTGACGGTGGTCACGCACTTGCTGACGCAGGCGATTGACATGCCGGCGCGCAATGGCACGGTCACAGTCAGGCAGCCGGCAGCCAGCCGCGTAGCCAGCGCCATTCGCGGCGCGAAGGCCGGCGCGGGTGAGATTGGCGACGCCCTGCGCGGCAAGCCCGCGAAGGCCGGCGCGCCGCAATTGACCTCGGCGACGACGGCGACACTGGCGAGCGAACATAAACCAGCGTCGGCAAAGCTCAGCGAGAACGGCACGCCATACGACGACACGGGCTTGATCGTGTCGCCAGAGGAGGGCGAGGAGCTGATGCGCCGGCATCGCGTGATGCTGGAGCAGACAGCAAAAAAATAGACGCGCCGGCGATGGTGAATAGCGTCTCTGGCACACCTGAAAACGATGTGCCAGAGACGGCGTTGTCGGCACAGGATGACGATAAAAACGCGGAATCTGACCCTCCACAAAACAGCATTGAAATGGCTGGATTTGGTGGGGTCAATGGTGGGGTCAATGGTGGGGTCAATGGTGGAGACGATCTAGATGAGTTGCTGTCAGAACTTCGCGCTGTCCCCCCAGGCGCAAAGCTCTACGGCAAGGAGCATCATGGAAACTATTACGCAGTGTATCGGTGGTTTGAAGATCGCGTCGTGGCCGGCGCGACAAAGCGAACACGTCCTATGCGATATGTCGCGCCGATCAAGCCAAAGCGAAAAACCAAGAGGTCTCTAAATTATGACCAACACAAAGAAATCAAGTCTAACAGCCGAGCGCGCCAGCGACGTGATCGTCGGCGCGATTAGAGCCGGCAGGATTACGGCGCTCTTCAAGGCGTTGGGCATGACCGGCGCGAAGCTGGTTACGGATCAAGGCGAGTGGGAGTTGCCCGACGGCGACTTCCTGTTTTTGCTGATGAACACACGCGCAACTGACCCCACATTTGGCGCGGAGATGGTGGGGTCAAAGGCGGTGGGTGATGCCGAGAAAATCAACGGGTGAATACCCGCCGAACTGGAAGGAGATCGCGCAGGCCGTGAAGGATCAGGCCAGCTGGAAGTGCATCCGCATCGGACGTGAGCGCGACGACATGAGCCGCGTGTGCCCGATCTGCGGCAGGTTTGTGCTAGGCGCGGATCGCAAACGAAGCAGGAGGATGAAATGAGTCCGCGAAGCAATCCAATTCAATACATGGAAGACGGTGTGTATCTGGATACAACCGATCTGAGCGCCACCAGCAGCGTGCGGTTGTTTACCGAGCGAGAAGGCGGCGCACACGAGATTTGGCTTTCCAAGTCAGTCATCAGCCGGCTGCATGACAAGCTGATGCCGGAGCGAACCATCAGCGCGTTCTATCACGAGGTCTGCCGGCGTGCCGAGCGCAAGATGGTGCAGACCGGCAAACTGGAAGGCGCGCATTACGCGAGCATGGTCGAGATCATGCGCGAGATGGGGTTGATGAACGAATGAACAATCTGCCAATCAAGAACCGCACCAGCACGGTGCCGCCGGAGCGCACCGCTGCGCGCATTGAGGAGATGCTGGCGAGGGCCGGCGCATCTGACATCCGCAAGCGCTACGACGCCGGCGAGTTGCGCGGCCTCGACTTCATCATCCCGACCGAACAGGGCGTGATGAGTTTCAGGATGCCTGTTGACAGCGAAGCTGCCTATCAGGTGCTTTACAACGACCGGCGGCAGCGCCGGCTATTAACAACGATGGCACAGCAGAAGGCCCTGCGCGCGCAGGCCAAGCGCACCGCGTGGAAGCTGGCGCAGGAGTGGCTGGAGATTCAACTGGCGATGGTCGCCATGCAGCAAGCCGAAATCGTGCAGGTGCTGCTGCCGTATGCCGTGCGCGGCGATCAAACGTTCTTTCAGGCGTTCAAGCGCGCTGGCTACGCCGGACTGCTGGCCGCGCCGAAGGATGACCGGGATATCGACGCCGGCGATGTGGTTGAGGCAGGGTAGGGGCAATTGAACGCCGGCCACGCCGGCGAGAGATAGAACACATGAGCAACCAAGAACAAACAACAACGACATTCGAATCATGGGCGCTGGTCGAACTGATGGGTCACCAACGCATCATCGGCAAGGCGAGCGAGGTAACGCACTTCGGCGCGCCGTTGTTGCGCATCGATGTGCCGGCGCAAGGCGAGGACGCTGCCTACACCAAGTTCTATGGTGGCGGCGCGATCTACTGCATCACACCGATCAGTGAAGCCGTCGCCATGCGCATGTTGACCAACGTGCGACCCGATCCGGTGCCGGCATGGGACTTGCGCATATCGCCGGCGTTGCCGGCTGGTCAACTGCTGGACGACGAAGATGAAGATAACGCTTACTAAATTCAGATTTACTAGGCGCGATAAGCAGGCATTATCGCGCCTAGTAATGATAAGAGAAGGAAATGACAGAGATCGTCTTGCAAACACCGCTACCCATTACAGCCGCGCTCAGCGACGCCGAGAAAGACAGCATCTCGAAGTATCTGAACGCTTCGAAGGCCAACAACACTCGTCGGGCCTACGCCAAAGCTTGGCAGGCGTTCAGGACGTGGTGCGAGCAAACAACCGGGCGCGAGGCACTGCCAGCGCAACCACTGACCATCATCACCTACATATCGCACCTCGGCGACGCCGGCTACAAGGTCAGCACCATCGAGCAGGCGCTCGCCGCGATCACCTTCATGCACCAGCAGCGCCCAGGCCAATACAACCCGGGCAAGGATCAGATGGTTCGCACCGTCATGGCCGGCATTCGCCGCGAGCGTGGTGCACGGCCGGAGAAGAAAGACGCCTTCACGACTGAGCAGATCCAGACCATCATCAACGAGCTGCCGCGCGACCTGCGTGGCCAGATGGCGAAGGCGATCATCCTGCTTGGCGTCGGCAGCGCTCTGCGGCGCGGCAATCTAGCTGCGCTGAAGGTCAGCGACATCACCGTCACCTCGCACGGCATGACGATCTATATCGGGCGCTCGAAGACCGACCAGGAGGGCAAGGGCGCTGAGAAATACGTGCCGCGCCTCTATCACGATCTTTGCCCGGTCGCCGCCTACGAAGCGTGGATCACCGCGTCAGGTATTACCACCGGCGCCGCCTTTCGCAAAATCGGCCGCAATGACAAAGTTGAAGATCGCAACCATATCAACCCGGCAACGGTGGCCAAGATCGTGAAGCTGGCTGCGGAGATGGCTGGACTGGATCCGGCGCCCTTCGCCGGCCACACACTTCGCGCTACCCTCCCCACCCTCGCATCGATGGCCGGCGAGGCTGAATGGAAGATCCAAAAGCAGACCGGCCACAGGAGCGAGCGGGTGCTGCGTGGCTATATGCGCAGTGATGCTGCTGCGCAAGGCGACGTGGTGCGCGCTGCTCTGAAACCACAGAACTGACGGAGGCAACATGAGCGAAGAACGTGAGACCTACACCGCCGGCGCGCCGGCGCTTGATTTGGATGACATCGAAGCGCGTTGTTTCAGAGTCAGATACAACCTGACCCAATACGGCGTTGAAAAACTCGTTAGAGAAGACATACCGGCGCTGATCGCTGAGGTGCGCCGGCTGCGCGATCTCGTAGCCGAACTAGAAGAAATGAAAGCCGTTGCGGTTAGGGTCGATCAAAGCTGGCGGCGCAATTACTGCGATTGCGTTAACGAGCGCGACGCAGCGGAAGACGAAGCAAAGAAACTCCGCGCCAACATCCAGCGCATCGGCCGCGAGCGCGACCAAATGATCGCAGCGAATGTCGAACTGCAGGAGCGGCTGAGCGCGCTGGAGGATGACGGTAAATGAATGAGGTTGCAATCATCATTCTGCTCAGCATCGCCGTCGCCGCAGTCGTCTACCTGTGCCGCATCCACAGCCGGCTGAGCGAAATTCGAGAGGAAGCGCGTGTCATCCGGCGCTGGTATGAGGATCAGCGCGGCATCAGTGAATGAAGGAGGTTTTATGACCCGACTCGGACAAGACATCATCAGCGCCACACTTGGCAACGCGCAAACGCTGCTGCTGGTGCCGGCGACATGCCGCCCCACCCTCACGCTCACGCGCGCCGACGGCTCGACCGAGGTGCGCGAGCTGGGCGATGTGGCACTGGTGCCGGTGGTTGACATGCCGGCGGCGATTGATGATCTCACCGAGATTCGCGACACAGGAGACAGCACGGGAGGCCGCCATGCGCGTGAGTGAACTGCTTGCTCGTTACCTGCCCCGCGATGTATATCACGCCGGCGGCGTGTCAATTGCGACTATTGACAAACCGTCACAACTTCTACAATACGACCCGCACTTCGTCATGTTCGTCGAAGCCTTCCTGCCATGGGCGCTAAACGAGTTGCAGAAGAACAACCCGCCACTATCAATAACGCCGGCTGGCCCCTAGCCGGCGGCTACTATCGCAAATCGCAGGTGTTCGGCGAAGAGGATCGCGTCAGCACCGCGCGTCAGCGTGATGCAATCTCGCGCGAGGGCGAGCGCACCGGCCACAACATCGAATGGTGGTGTGATGAGGAAGGTCACCGCTCGGGCCGGCACGATCACACGCGGCCAGGCTACATGCAGTTCAAGCGCCGTCTCACCGCTGGCGCATACCGCACCGTCCTCTTCTATCGCCTCGACCGCGCCAATCGCTCGATCAAAGAAACGATCTGGCTGGTTGAACACTGCCAGAAGGCCGGCGTGCGACTCGTCATCATCCGCGACGGCTTCGACAGCGCGAGGGATGGCTGGCAGGCGCGCGCTATCCGCCGGCTGTATCACGACGCCGTCGACAACCAGGGCGAAGCCGACGATGCCGCCGACCGGATGCGCGAGATATACCAAATATGACCCCTACGGGACTCGACACCGCTTTTGGTATATCTCCGCAAGCCGCCTGGTTGCTGGAGCGCATTGCAGCCTGAGCGAATATAATCCGCTTCGCCGGCGGTTCAGCCTCTATCCCCCCTAGATTGAACTGCCGGCGTTTTATTCCCTACCCCACCGGCTGCTCTGACGGCGCTTCACTCAGCAGCCGCTCCAGTGTCACGATGCCGCCCTGTGTGGCGGTGAGCATCGCGCCGACATCGCGCATTCGCGCCTGCAACTCCGCGAGTTGGTTCTGATAGTTTCGCATCTCTGCGTCCAGTTCGGCGTGCTGCTGGCGAAGGCTTTCGAGTTGTTGCTTCGCTTTTTCTTCCATGATTATTTCCCTTTTTGCGCCAGTGTTGAAATCACTGGCAAATACTGCCCGCTTAGACATCTGCGCAACTCGCGCATCTCATACAAATATGACCAGTTGTCCACGCGCATCGTAATAACGGCCAATGGGTCATTGCACTTCCATGCGATTTTTAGCCTTGTGCCATTCGCATCTGCCCCCCAGCACTGAATCCAAAACGGATCAACCTGCGCACAGCCGTTTTCGGATATTTTCGTGATTGTGACAGCCTGGGTCGATGAGAACACCTGGACCAGCGCATCGGGCTGCCCCATCAACAATGTAAGGGTAAGAATAGTAGTAAAGA
>OFQZ01000620.1_pt1 | contig 11783 bp, 13 predicted proteins | sample 1543011 | NCBI WGS metagenome assembly OFQZ01 (sample SAMN07774216, study PRJEB24372) | wastewater metagenome | isolation source: Exp Tend NO 0WW | collected 2016-02 | reverse complement strand
TCAAGACAAAGTACCTAGACCACCCGAATAAAGAGTTGGTGGACGAGCCGCCAGCAGTACCATCGACCCAGTCGCTTCCGCTAGTTTGTGGCACATTAACAACAGGCACAAACGATATATCACCATTCGGCACCATATTCCCACCCACAACCCCACGCTTTTTGCTTGGAACATCAGCCGACCATGTGCCAGATGTTATTGTGCCGTTGTTCCCATTGCCTGAGCTATCGTAGGCTATTTGTCCTGCGCCTTCGTCGAGAGCCCACATAACATTGCTACCAGCGGGCATTTTAAAGTTGTTGGAGTAGTCTGCTATCTCTTGTGCGGTTAGGGCGCGAGGGCATACGAAGGTATGCTTATATTTAGCGTTGCTGTTATTAACAGACAATGTGCCATCATTCGCCAGCGTCAACTTGTCGTTAGACAAAGTTACAGTACCAACGCGGGTAGTTTGGTACACCTGTACTCCATTTAAGGTTACAGTAAGCAGTGTACCGTTATAGGTGGCAACAACAGGGAAAAATCTGCCAAAATGATTACGGACATATCCGCTAGTTGGAACATCAATATTACCACCACTAATGCCTGTCGTTTTCATAACTATTCTGCCAGTCGGGTTAGTTGCGCTTGTAAAATTAGCCCATAGACAAAACTCGTCAAAAAGCCCTAATGAGAATAAATGTGGGTACGACCCTGGTTGAGATTTTCCCATGCTTATCCATGTACCAACTGAGAAGTTCGTAAGAGTCAATGGCAAACCTGTGCTCCCCTGCACGTTACCAGCTGTGCCAGTAGACAAGCTACAATGCATATCCTGTACACTACGCCTACCACTCGCAGCCACCCTCGGATAGTTGATTACTGCCTGTCTAGGCATAATTAAGCCTCCGGTGCTGTATCAGGTGTAGGTGGTTGTTCGGGGGTAGGTTCAGGCTGGGGTTCTGGTACTGGTGCTTCAACAACCTCTTGCACTTTTGTAGGCTCGGTGATGGCTGGTGCTTCCTCAGTGATAGGTGTAGTAGTAACTTCACCATGTACAAGCTTGTCAACAGGTGATCCAGCCTCAGCGATAACTACGACCTGTGGTGTAGTCTCAGGCGTTTCTAGGTAGGATGTCTGCTTTTGACCGATCATTTGATCAATTGCAGCATCTTGCTGAATCATCTCTTGCTGTAGCCCCTGCTTGTAGGCTTGTAGGTAATTATCTATTGATACTTTCAGAGCTTCGGGGGATTGCAGTGGTAAGCCACCTATAGTTTGCTCTTTGTTATCAACATCAAATTTAACAGTAACATCACCAGTTTGGTTAATGCCGACAATCGTATAGGTATTTTTCGTTAGGTCAATTGCCATGATTATCTCCAAGCCACGGTTATTTTAGTTGCAGCGGAAGTTACGATAGTAAGCCCCGTGGTAAAAGTTTTATCCCGTAAGTAAGTAGCGAGAGCAGCAGTAGAATCAAAGCTAGCAATAATCGTGCCAGAAGCGGCTGTATTATCATAAATAACGATTGTGCCAGCAGCGCCGCCTGTGACGGTCACTGAGCCAATAACACCACTACCAGTCTTAACTACTGTAGTTGTAGCAGTAGAAATATATGTTGGGTTATAACCAAAGGCATATGCAGTTACTGCATCATTAATCTGATCTAAGCGCTCGCGCCAACCAGTCAATACTGCACCACTTGCCGGATCTACCGCGACTGGTACAATGACCGGTTTAGTGGTGCTGGCGGTGCTATCGCTAGCAACGCCACTAAGCACCTGCGTATGGTTAGGTCCAGGTGGTACATAATTTGCAAACCAAGCCATATACTTCCCTTTCCTACGCTATACGACGTAATACAATGTTTATAGAACAGTTAGCAAGGCTAGTCATAGTACCGGCTATGATGACGTTTACTGCACTACCGGCAACTATAGCTGTTGGCGATGCTATCAACGTACCATTTACAGTTGTGTTGGCTGTACCAGCCAAAGACACTGTACCGGTAAGCTGGTTAGTACCACTTGCAACAGCGACACCCGCACCAGCTACCTCAACTTGTAGCGTACCCGATGAACTGGCCGTACCAAAACGAGCACTGACACCAATTAACTGAAATGTACCACTTACATTGTCACTAACATAAGCGGTGAATGATGTTGTCGAATCGCTGATAGCAGAAATAGATACTGTCTCGAAAACGGGTGTAATGACAGTTTGGCCAGCAGCAGCACCCCCAGCGGGGGCCTTGGAGTCAATGACGGCTCCAAGACGTAGGGCTTCAACATAACGTGAAAGTAATTTCATATTGCTGATTTATCCTTTAAGCCCTATTAGTTTATATTCAAGACTACCGAAGCGGTATTGCTTGCAGCCGAAGCTTTAGCCCAACCGATATTACCAGTAGTTGCTGCACTGATTATGACGTAGCCAGCTGTACCAGCTAGATCCTGTGCAATACCAAGACCAATAGTTGCAGTTGTAGCTTTCACAAAAGCTTTACCACCACTTTGTACCCAACCGAAGTAGCTTGCGCTAGCTGATTGTGGCACGACGTTGGTCGTAACACCAGCTGGTGCGTTACCAGTTGTAGAAGGTGCTACACCATTGAATTGGCTATATACGAGATTTGCTGTATCAGTACCAGGGATTAGCTGAGTAACACCCTGTGGCAGTGGATCTGCCAATGATACAGTTATATATCCACCGTTACCGGCGCTTGTGTGGCCATTAATTCGGAGGCTATAGGTTAGATCAGCAGCGCTTACAATTTCCAAGAACTGGAATTGGTTAGCAGTAACCGATGTAGCGCCATTAGTTATTACCAATGTCTTGCTACCAACCTGCAAGTTAGCTGTAGCCTGTCCACCTGTACCGACGGCAGTAATTGCCAAAGCAGTCGAGTTGGATGGGGCTGCAGGACCAACACACAGAAGGCCTGCCTTAATTGTTGACGTACCACCAAACGCTACGTAGCGAAATGTGCGGCCGTCTGCGGTCATACCAACAGTGCCAAAGGCTTCCTGTTGGGTCGTAGTAAATGTATTAAGATCTACTGCGGTAAGTTGTCGTGCACCTGATTCCATAGTATGTAATCCTTTATCCCTTTCTTACCTAGTTAGAGGTAATAGCAGTTAATTTACCATTACGTCGTGGCTGACGGTGTAAGAGATTACCCATAAGGATAAGCAAACCAACTTCACCGTAGGCATTTACTGGGCTCATCAGTTCACGGAACTGGAAAGCGCTAGGCATAGGCACATCTTTGTAAAAGCCTTCAGTAACTTCAACCGTACTACCGATTTGATTTAGGTCACTGTCGACCAATCGGGCAAATTCTAGGTAGTATTCATTAAGCCAGAAGAATGTACCAGAGGTACAGTTATCATCAGCAACAAGTGGTCGAGCTCGGTAAACGAGCGCATTAAAGCCACCAAAACCGGTAGTACCTTCACCCGGCTTGTTGACACCACCAGGAGGCGTACCGCCATCGATACGATCATAACCACGAATACCAATAGTTTCGTAACGACCTTGTACCATTGGCTGCATCAGACCTTCAAAGAATGTCCAAGCAGCTTTTGTAGTAAGTCCAAGCGTTGGGCTTTCCATTTGTGAACCAGCAGCACTGACGTTATCGAACTCGCTTGAAGCGTAGTCGAGAGAAACAGCACCATTAGTAACGGCTGTAGCGTCACCGTTAATGTATGCGTTACCAGTACGAGTGATGCCAGCATAGCTAGCTGAGTTGGTACCGTTGTCGACGATGAGGCCTAGACCATCAAAGTCTTTACCAGAACCGAAACCATAAAATACACCGCCGTTGCGCTGCATGCTTGATACTTTGGCTTCATCCATGCGAGTAGCCAATAGACGAAGTACAGCTTTTTCGCTGTTACCGTTTACAGCTTTTTCGATGCCAGGAACAACCACACTTTGTTCATCGGCTGCAACGTACCACGTAAGCATACGAGTGTTGTTTGTTGCGCCAGTTGGGAACTGATCCATACCAGCAAAAGAACCGCCGGTGTTACTATTTGCAACCGTGATAGGCTGATTCATCGTAACACCCTTCCAGGTGCTCGGTTTGCTCAACACTTTGGCAAATAGGATATTAGAGTTATTAATTTGGTCGACCACGCTCGGCAAGATTTCTTGGTAAGTGATATCTGCTACGCGATCCGTAAATATGGTACCAGCCATAAATTGTACTTCCCTCTCTTGTTAAAAATAAAAACAGCTCAATAGCTTGGATGGCTATGAGCTGCCTTTGAGTAAAATGCTACAGTCTAGCTACTAAAAAAGCAATAGCTTTATTTTTTCGCTGGCTTTTCAGCTGGGGTATCTTCGGGAACATTCTCAGTTTTTTCGGTACCTTCACTAGAGGTATCGGTAGCTTCGGCTGCCTCTTGTTCGGCTGCCTGCTTTTCCTCTTCAGCCAAACGTGCGCGAGCGGCTAACTCTTCATTTTGCTGCTCTGGTCCACCGGTTAATGGTTGTGCCATAGGTAGTAACTCCTTTATTTGATTAATAACATCACCTAGTATAGTCGATTGTGGCTTATCATGCACAAAATCTGCAACAGCTTCGGCCTCTTCAGCCGTAACAATACCCTTAAGGACTAATAGGGCTAGGATTGGGTTAATGTTCATTATTTCATACCATCTGGCAACGAGTTATATGCCTTTTTAAGCCGGAAATTAGAATCTTCTACATGGCGTCGTGCCAAAGTTATTTCTTGCACTACTGGTGGTGCTGATTTCTTCTCTGCATCAATCAAACGTTTTACCATATAGTCAGTATTTCTAATCTCGCTTTGCAATATTTCCCCAAGCGTCATTTCTCTGTCTACACTATTACTATTCTCGCTATCCATACTATTTACTCCTTAACAAGTGTTACTTTTACATTAGTCACCACGACACTTTTAACGACAGGCTCACCGTTTTCATCTTTAGCATCGTAGGTATTACCCTGATACATAGCCTTTACCCTAGCCCGAGCATCTTTAGCGCTTTCACCCTGTATCTCACCGGTAGCGCTGCCATGCTCAAACTCAACTTCATACGAATACACTTGCATACCTAAAAGTCCTCAAGATCAATGCGGTTAAGGATATCCCTAGTAGTGGTACCCGATCGAACAGTTGGCTTAACAACATTAAGCGGATTCATGCCACGGTTAGAGCTACCGCTTTCAGCACCACGCTCACGGCGCTCTTCATCTTCCTTCTTTTGTGCATCATCTTTTTTAGCTGTATCAGCTTTAGCAGTTTGACGCGATTGCCAAATATCAAAGGCTTCAGAAAAACCAATATGCTTGTATGGCCTACCCTGACTGTACTGCTTGAGATACAATTCATTGCGCTCGGTCATGACACCAAGCACCTCAGACATTTGTTTAGCCTCTGGGGTATCATCAAAGCCGGATTCACCTGGCCGCTTACTGAACTTAGGGAATTTACCATCTTTTTGCAGATCAGCAACATCAGCACGTATGCCTTCGTTTTCACGGCGCTCAAAGTCACTTGCTGCCGTTTGGCTTTGATTCTGCCGGAACTCGCCTAATAGCTTGTTCGCTTTCTGTTCTATGTTATAGAACGCGGTAGCAGCTGCGGTGCGTTGCTGGTCATTGGCAAACTTGAAGTCAGCTGGTATGTCAGTAGGGCTATATACCTTAATCTCGACTTCTTTAGCAGCATCACCTTCCCCACGCACACCACGGATAACAATAGGCTCACCAATATTATCAACAATGTGCTTACGTTCAGCCGGTGATAGCTGAATACCAGCAGCATCAGTTGGGGCTTCAGGCTTATCAGCATCTTTAGGCTTTTCGACTTCTAGGGCATCATCAGCAGTAAATTTGCCCTCTTCGGGCTTATCGTCTGGCTTTTCAAGTGGTTTGCCATCTTCACCTACTTCAGCTTCATCGGGCTTGGGCACTTCGATGCGTTTGCCATCTTTATCATACTTGGGTTTATCATCAGCACCTTCCCCAGATTTTGGCTTGCTAGCGCCAGCATCTTTGGCACCGGTTTCTTTAGGCTTGTCATCTTCACCACCTTCTGGTTTTTTATCGTCTGCGACAATACCGGCTTCCTCAGCCTCTTGTTTACTAATGGCCTGCTCGACAATTTGAGATGTCTGAGTTTGCATGGGCTCTACTCCTTTACATTACTTGTTAATCATATCATAGGTAGACTACCAGGACCGGTAGGCACTGGGCCTTGGGTCGGTGCTGGTATTGGTGAACCTGCGAATACGCTACTAGGTGTTGGCGCTGGTGCAGGACCAGGTACGCCATTAAGTGGTGGCAGTGGCATCGATCCAGCCTGTGGTGGCATAGCACCAGCAGGTGGCATTGGTGGCATTCCAGGACCAGCGCCAGGTTGTGGTGCAAGCGGTACAGCAGGGTTAGGCAATGGGGCACCAGGACGTAAGCCTTCAGCAGTTGGACCACCTACATCGCTAGCCTCTTCGAGCGCTAGACGCTCTTCAAGTGAATCAATGCACTTCATCACATACTTGATGAACTTGTTTTGTATGCCCTTCTTGGCTTTAAGGAAATCATCATTAATCATAAGTTTGCGTAAGCTTAAGATATATTCTTTACTTGGGTTTTGCTTCTCGTCAACTGGTCGATCATTCATGATGTCTTGGAATGCAACGTATGCTTCGGACTCATCAATGACATCAAGAGCATCACGGGCAAGCGCCATTGGATCGGCACCTTGCTTAGCCCAGTTATCATAGAGCTGTTGCGCATTATCCAATTGCAGTATCTTGTAGGCATCGAGCAAGCTAATTGCCTTCTGCTCAAGCAGCTTAAGTACAATAGCTTCAATACGGCTACGATCTGGGTTAGCTGGTTTACTAGCCTTCACACGTATACCTTTTTGGATAAGATCACGCTTAAGGGTAATGAAGTCAAACTCACCATCACCTGAATCATAAGTAAATTCGCGGGCTTCGGTATACCACACAATAGCCATCTGCACATAGTACTGATAGGCTTGGCCTAGCATACGAGTGAGTGCCCGTACCATCATATCTTGCCGCCCGGCTGCCTGATTCTTTTTAATCATAGCGATACCAACTTTAGGGTCGCTCTTATCAGTATCAGAACCGGTAAAGTCAGTTGGTGCACCCATGAGGTTACCAATCTGCGAGCGAGCATCAAGCTTATCTGCCATCACATACTGCGGCAATACCTGTGCTTGCAGCTGCATAACTAGCTGGTCGAGGTTTTTACCATCCTCATTGCTGACAAATAGCTTTTGGTTTGGATCGCCGGTAAGGTTTTGACCATCGTCTTTGGTTAACCCAGAGCTGGTACCAATAACCAGTATGCCATTGGCTTTATCAGCATTCTCGGCAATCTGACGCCCACGACGCATAAGGTAGAGCTGCATTTCAGTTGCTTGCTCAAGCGGCGTAGTGTTATCAATAACGTGCGTACCGTAGTTGACTAGGTTACCGAATATGTAGGGCTTCTTAGGGTACTTGAGTAGGTTTAGCTCTTTTTTGGCATACAAGTAGTTGGGGTTACGTATCTTATCCAGCACAATATTGTCGAAGTACCAGACAACGCCCTCTTGTGGCTTGTTGTCCTTATCATAATGTGTCACTGATACCTTGCGCACTGCAATTTCACGAGTCATTTGCTTGGGCGTCTTACGGACAATGCCAAGCTTGCTTAAGATATCATCAGCCTTTTTAGGAAACTCATTAATTAACTCTTCGGGTGTGCGCTTCAGCACATGGCATATAAAGCCGGGGTTCTTACCAAGCGCTGCATTCTTATCGAGTATGCAATGCTCAGGGTCAACATGCTCAAGCACAATTTCTTCAAGGTCTTTATCATAATAAAAGTGACCAATTGCAACCCGCTTGTTGAGTATGTCACGCACCCACAGTTCGGCTAGCTGCTCTATGTTTACAAAGTCGAGTACATCACCACCGAAATAGCACTTCACAGCTTTTTCAAGGTCGCTCGCAAAGAGCTTGTGCATCTCTTCACACCCGGCCGGTACTACTAGTGGTCCGGCTATTTGGCTGGTAACATAGCTTACTATCGACTCTTCACCAACAAATATTTGGTTTTCCTTGTACTGCTTCTGATGCTTATATAGCCCAGACTCATCGACACGACCAAGGTGCATACGGGTATTAAGATTACGCTGATTCTTTAGATCGAAGCCTTTAGCGTCATTCCAATATGTCTGTGAGTCATTAATCCTATAGTTCAGATTACGAATAATATCACTGTCGGACATGTCGAGTGACAGTGATGGTAAACGGTCTATTTCCCCTGGCTGGTCTACAAAATTATCAACATTGGTGTTGTCGAGTGCTGGTGCTGAGCGCGTGTATTCTAGTGCCATTTAGCTTATTTAACCCTTTAGAACGATTAATAACAAGTGCTTAAGCACTATCATAGCACTTTGCTCATTAATTCTGGTAAAGGATTTTGAATATTGACTTGCAGCTATGGCACTTATGTTCGGTAAATTGGGTGCCTGGCTCAAGGGCTTTGACGCTTGCCCCAAATGCATTACTCAGTAGCATTTGCTTGGAGTTATGCCGGAACACAATGCGACCGCAGCGAGGACAACGGAATGGTAGTAAGTCAGTAACGGGGCTTTTACTAGCATAGATGTATACTACAAACTCCATACTGCCTAATTGGTTATTCATCGCCTGCACTCTCCCTTATTGCTTTTGCTACATTGACCGGGTTACCAACAGTATACCCGTTGTTTATCATAAACGGCTGATTAGTGAGCTCGCTGGGGCGTAACGTCTGCACTACGCCGGGGCCAGACTGATCATTTGGCACAATGAAGTTAACGGCTAGGTATTCAGTGGCGGTACGTGGGTGACTGGTCCAGTTATGTATTGGTAGTGATAGCGGTGTTGTCGATTGGCTTGTAGCATCACGCTGCGGAAAGCTTGCCTGATCAATAGCATCAAGGTAAGCATTAAGCCCAGTAGTGCCCGGCGTATCGTTAACCTCAATGCCCTTCTGAAACAGTGTTTTGGTTGCTTGCCATCGGTTGTAGAATGCATTAGCTTTTACATTTGTTTGCACATAAATACCTACTTTGACAAGTTCAGCCCGGACACTGGTTAATACCTTACTAGTCATACTACGCTTAGCAGCATCGGGATCACCGTAGTGCTTCGCGTTCTTAAGCCAATTAACCCTATGGATTGCTTCAACTTCATCGGGATCGTAGGTAAACATGCTATCGATGTCCATAGGTCCAGTGCCTTGCTCATTCGGGAAGAACGGGAAGAACCACTGTATAGGCACATTTACCTTGCAGTGCGCATCAACTAAACGCATCTTGCCATTGTCTAGGTTGTATTGCCACCATTGAGTGGCGGTACCATCAAGCCCAAAATCCCAAGACACGTATAGTGGCCACTCTGGGTTATAGGGGAACTTACCTACCACACGACGCCTAGCTTCAGGGTAAACTACACCCTTCAGTGAGCCTTCCCAGTCAATCATTATTTCCCTAGCAAAGTCCTCTTTGCTGCGACGCTCCCGCTGATCGGCTAACCACTCAGGTGTTTTACGTGGGTCGAGGTGGTGCGGTAGCTCTACAACACGTATCTTTTCACCATCATCACCGAAACGTAGACGCTTAGCTTTTGTGCCCGGTTTAATGCCTGGCGTGGTAATAACAACGCGACAGTTCGTAGTGTCAGCAGTTGATCCCCACGCAGCATCATCGTTATCCCAAAAAGCAAACTCGTCGAGCAGTATAGCCTTTTGGCGTCCACCACGACTAAAGTTAGGGTTACTTGACTCACCGCTAATAGCATTACCTAACTCTGGGTTTAGCAGCTTCATGCTCGATCGATGCTGATTAAAGCTAAACCCTTTAGGTAGCACCAGTGGGTTTAAACGAGCAAGCATATAATCGAGCTTACCAAACAATGACTCTTCTTTGTTGCTAACATCATCACCGCTTTTACTGCCGCCCACGTTGTCTACGTAGTCCTCTTTACGTGATCCTAATAGGAAGTTCGAAGCATCCTGATATTTCCAGTACCATAGCAGCACACCAAGTACGGTATAACTAACACCCATTTCCCTAGTCTTGTCAAAGAATATATCATAGCCCATTTCGATAGCTTGCACGAGCTCATTGACTATCTTGGTTTCTTGAAAGGGAAATAGTTTGAACGGCCAATGGTATGGCTGGCGCTTCGGGTCGAACGTCCATAACATGGTATTGAAGAATAGTACCGGGTCTTGGCTACAGTCATAGTCAAGCTTCAGTAGCTTTACTTTGGCTATCTCTAAGTCACTGAAAGTAGCCATTACACCACCCTAACGCTTTTGCAACAATTAACATTTGATCATAGCTGAGATACATACTCTTAACGGTGTTACACCTCTTGCATGCTGGCACAACATTAGCTTGTAGGTACCCAAGGCTATTATCTTTACGATCAATCTGTATATTTCCCTCATCTGAGCAATAAATACAAGGCCTCTTAAGAAACTCTGTTATAAACTCTATAGTTAAATCAAAACCAAACCCTCTTATTTCAGCTCGACGGCGGCACCCACTAAAACGAGCTTTGATAGGATCGTGGGGTTTTTTAGCATATTGGTATCGTTTTCTGACACGAACAGTAGTCGATACTGGTACACCACAGCCAAGCTCAACACAATAGTTTCTACCAACATCAAAAAAAGCACCACACTTAGAACAACTGTTAGTTTTTCTTTTATATGGGGCTCGACGCGCAGATGTACTTTTTGAATAAGCTATAGCATCACGTATATCATGCATCAACTTTATCTACTTTTTCAGCCTTACGCTCAGCCTCAGCACGATCAAGTATTGCATTGATTTCCTCTATGCTCATGCCCCTACCAATTTCTATTTTCTCGCCATCAGTAGTAAGGTCCATTTTGTCACCGTAGATCTTGGGTTTCATCTTGGCCATTAGGAATTTACGGGTATCAACTTGCAAGCGACGGTGACCAAGCATATCATCTTCACGCTCTTCGGTAACAGTGACGCTCTTGCCTTCTTTATCGGTAGTAGTACGAGTAACAACAACCTTACCTTTAAGCGGAGTATTCGAAATATCTAGTATTTCTTCGGCCATCATGTCGGCTGATTCCTGTTTCGCACGTGCGTATTGCTCCCGAAAGTCATCGGCCCATAATTCCTTATTTGACAGAGATAGCCACATGAATACAGTAGTCATACCCGGCATTCCCTTTTGCTTACATGCAGTACGCATTGACATACCACGCCCCAAGTAATTACAGAACTCAGCAGCAAGCTCTGCACTATAAACTGTTGGGCGCCCCATCTTCTTACGAGGCTTATCGAGAGTCTTGGTTTGCTGGCCTACTACGGGCTCTTTGCTTTTCACCATAATGGTTAAGTTATACCACACAAATAAAAAAGACTGCAATTATAAAGTCTTAGGCAGCCAGGGTTTAACGCCTCCTGGCAGGGCGTGGTAGTTATACGCCTAAGGCTACCCTTAATGAATCTGCAATCTCTTTAGCAGCTTCCTCAGCAATAACCTTAGTAGTAAGTAGACCATCACCCAGAGGTATGCATCCATATTCATCTGCTAGTGCTGGCTCCCACACAAGATCGTTAGCCAAATCGTCATAATCCTCTCCCCAACCATAACGCTCACCTGTATTCTGTGGCGCGACTACAGCAGTAGGCTTGTACGATTTGATAGATTCTAATTTACCCGAATTGTTATATACGCTCATGATGCTTTTTTGCCTTTCATCATTACTTA
>OFQZ01000618.1_pt1 | contig 11798 bp, 10 predicted proteins | sample 1543011 | NCBI WGS metagenome assembly OFQZ01 (sample SAMN07774216, study PRJEB24372) | wastewater metagenome | isolation source: Exp Tend NO 0WW | collected 2016-02 | reverse complement strand
GATGATCGCCTTGCCGATTTCTTCACCAAAGTTTTTGACATTACGGAGCCCGATACGGATCTTATTGGTTGGCGCACCGTTTTCTACCACGACGGTGAAATCAGAGAATGATTCATTGATATCAGGAGGGAGAATCTCGAATCCGAGACGTGTTGCTTCATTGATGTATTCGCTACAACTCTCAATATCTCCTGATTCCGCTGTCATACACGCACTGAGGTATTCCGCGGTGTAGTTTGCTTTGAGGTAGGCAGTTTTGTAGGCCACCATACCGTAGCTTGCTGCGTGTGCTTTGTTGAACCCGTATGCCGCAAATGGCTCAATCTTTTTCCATAATTCGTCAATTTTTCTCTTCTCCAAACCGCCGTATTCTTTGCACCCTTTATAAAACTTTTCTTTTTGTTCCGCCATTTCTGCGGGGATTTTCTTTCCCATGGCTTTGCGGAATTTGTCAGCATCGAGCCAAGAATATCCTGCAAGTTTGATCGCGGTGATCAAGACGTCGTCTTGGTATACCAAAAGGCCGTAGGATGCTTCGAGATCATCTTTGAGTCTTGGGTCTGGGAATGTTACCAACTGAGGGTTTTGTTTGCGTTTGATGTACTCTGGGATGACCTCCATCGGTCCAGGGCGGTAGAGTGCCACCATCGCCATCAAGTCTTCAACTTTTTCAGGTTTCAATTCTTTGAGATAGTGGGTCATACCGTCACCGGCCATTTGGAATACTCCTACGGTTTCTCCTCGAGAAAGCATCGCAAAGACCTTTGCATCATCAAGTGGAATGGTGTCTATATCTATGTCGATACCACGGATTTTCTTGATGCGCTCGAGTGCGCCCGTGATGAACTGGAGGTTTCTGATTCCGAGCATGTCAAATTTCGGAAGGTTTACGACACCATCGCGCCCACCGGAGAACATATCGTATTGGGTGATAATCTTGTTTTCACCTTTTGGGTCGTATTGAATTGGGGTATATGCAGAGATGTCAGGGGTTGGAGCGATGATGACACCGGCGGCGTGGATTGAAATATGACGAACATTTCCTTCAATCTTTTTTGCCATGTCAATAATTTCTTTTGTTGCGCGGTCGGTGTCGTATGCTTCTTTGAGCTCTGGGACGATTTCGAGCGCATGATCAATTGTCATTGGGAACCCCTGACTTCCCATCGGGATGAGTTTTGCGATTGCGTCACCTACTCCGTATGGATAACCGAGCGCACGTGCAACATCTCTGACAGAACCACGCGCTGCCATCGTTCCAAACGTACAAATCTGTGCGACTGCGCCTGCGCCGTATTTTTGTTTTGCATAACTGATGAGTTCGTCTCGTTTGTCATCTGCAATATCAAGGTCAATATCAGGAATTCCAGGACGAAGGGGATTCAAGAATCGCTCAAAGGGGAGTTTGTACTTGATCGGATCAACCGTCGTGATACCGGTCGCGTATGAGACAAGTGACCCGGCGGCAGATCCTCGAGTGTTGGTATAAATACCGAGATTACGTGCTGCCTGTACGAGATCTGCTTCCACGAGGAAGTATGAAGAAAATCCTTTTTGTTTTATGACATCAAGCTCAAAATCAATACGATCTTTGATAATGCCGTCATAGGTATAGCCGATCGCAGGAAGACCATCTAGAACATTTTGTTTGAGCACGTCGTCATAGTTTGTACCTTCGGGGATAGGGAATTCAGGAAATCGCCACGGGGAGAGTTCTATGTCGAGATCGACAGAGTCTGCGAGCTTGAGAGTGTTTTCAATCGCAAATGGCATATCAGCAAACACCGCGCGAGCTTCGTCGGGGCCGATGAAAGAATAATTGCCTTCTTTCATAGAGATTTTTGCACTCCCAACCTCACTCCCTGTATTGATTGCAACGAGGGTGTCGTGTGCTTCCGCATCATCTTTGTTGAGGTAGTGTGAGTCCCAGGTAGCAACAACCTCTAGATCGAGGCGTTTCGCAAGATCGAGAATTGTTGGAATGAGAGGAATATACCAGTCAATTTCCTCGTGTTTCATTACTTCGACGTAGACATTTTCTTTGCCGAATATATCGATATAGGTACGAAGGAGCGCTTCAGCAGACTCGAGGTCACCATTTCGAATATGGGTGATGAAGCGACTCCCTGGGCATCCCGAAAGGCAGATAATACCCTCACTGTACTCTCGAAGTAGATCCATATCCATGCGAGGCTTGTAATAATATCCTTCAAGATGGGCAAGACTCACCAGCTTCATCAGATGTTTGTAGCCAGTGTTATTTTTTGCCAGAAGCGTCAAATGATACCGCTTGTTATCGATGCCGGATTCTTTATCAAATCGTGTGCGTTCTGCGATGTATGCCTCGACACCCACGATTGGTTTAATCCCTTGTGATTTGCATTCTTTGTAAAATTCGATTGCGCCATACATCGCCCCGTGGTCGGTGAGTGCGAGAGCGGGCATGCCGAATTCTTTTGCCCGAGCGACAAGCTCTGGAATTTTTGAGAGTCCATCGAGGAGTGAATAGTGGGAATGGGTGTGCAGATGGACGAAAGACATGGCAAGAGTATAGCAAGCTGGGGTACCCTGAGCAGCTTGACAGTTTTTGAGGAAGGGGTAGGATGAAGAAAAATGTGCATTAAAGGAAGGAAATAAGCAAAAAATTCGCTTAATAAGAGTTTGGCCATGGTCCCGTTGTAAAACAGGTAATCCAGACAAACTAGTCTGCTAGCAAAAAGAATATTGCTGCCAAGCCCTTTCTTTAAGACAAGAAACGCTGCTTGCTCCCCAGAAATGGTGTACTTCTTAAAAACCCAAAAAACCATTCTCTGAATTTGCATCCAAGCATTGAGGAGGGAGAGAGCCTGTTAGTAAATCTAACAGGCTTTTTTTGTTATAGTTATGTTGTGAAAAAGAAATGGATTATCGGTATTGATGAAGTAGGGCGTGGACCGCTTGCAGGACCGGTGTACGTGTGTGCATGTGCGATTCGTGCCGACAAGATAAAAACGATAGATTGGGACGGTCTTACCGATTCCAAAAAGATGACGGCACATAACCGCGAGCTTTGGTTTGCAAAAGCAAAAGAATTACAACGAACAGGTATCATCAAGTATGCGATAGGCACCGTAACCGCAAGTGGGATTGATCGAAAGGGGATTAATCACTCTATTCGTACCTGTATTAGCAGGGCACTCAATCGTCTTGCGATTACCCCAAGAGAAACAAAAGTACTTCTTGATGGAGGGCTTCGCGCACCAGAGGAATACGCTGATCAGCAAACAATTATCAAAGGAGATCAAAAAGAAACAGTAATCTCACTTGCCTCAGTAGTTGCAAAAGTTTCTCGTGATGCGTGTATGGTGAAACTGCATAAAAAACATCCCCAGTACCACTGGGATCAAAACAAGGGCTATGGAACCCTGATTCATCGACAAATGATCAAAAAATATGGGGCTACTTTGTACCATCGAATGACGTTTCTCGAGAGGGTGTTGTCTACAGTACAAAAAGAAAAATAACTAACCCAAGTGCAATACGATACCACCCGAACCACGAGAGTGGTTTTTTTGTCAGTATATTCATAAAGAATCGGATACTCAGAAGTGCAGTAGCAAAAGCTATAACACTTCCTAAAACGATCAATCCCCACTGGCTCGCGGTGAGTCCACTGACGTGGCGGATTTCTACAACGCTTGCGCCGAGAATCGTTGGTATTGCAAGGAGGAATGAAAACGAAACAATTGTTGTGCGTGGAATCTTCAGCATGGTTCCACCGATTAGTGTTGCTCCTGCGCGTGAGATACCCGGAATGAAGCTTCCAATCTGTATGAGCCCAATCCAAAACGCTTGTTTGTATGTTATTTCTGTTATGGAAGTTATGTCATCAACAGGCTTGATCAGAAGAAGTGCAATACCACCGAGGATAAGCGCTACTGCAATAATACTCGTACTTGCGAGGAATGTTTTTACAATCGGGTACAAGAGGAGCCCGGCGATACCGGTGGGAATAAATCCAACAATTACTTTCGGAATCAGCGAGAGGTGTTTCCATACCAGTTTCCAGAAATACCATACCGCGGCGAGAATTGCGCCACTTTGAATACAAATGGTGAGTGCTTCAACGAAGGCATTTGTCGACATACCCAAAATCTTTCCTGCAACAAGAATGTGGGCAGTTGAAGACACGGGGATGAATTCCGTGAGTCCTTCTACAATACCGAGGATAATTGTTTTGATGATTAGGAGTGCCATAATAACTCGTACGCACCAACGATTGCAGCAGTTTCGGTTCGAAGTATTCTCGTCCCGAGTCCTTGTAATATCGTATCATGGTCTTTAAATAGTGCTTCATCTGCAGCACTCCATCCACCTTCAGGGCCTATATACATGACTATTTTTCCGGACACATGCATATCATTGTTGGTTGGTGCTCCTGGATGAAATACAACGCGTTGATATGGAAATGCAGTAATCACAACTTCAAGTTTTGTAGGTTCATGGATGATTACTCGGGTATTACCACCAGATTGCTCCAGCGCCTCGTCACTGATGGTTTGGAGGCGATCGTGACGAATACCTTGCTTGACGGTTCGATCACTTATTAACGGGATAATTTCTCGTACTCCAAGCTCGGTGAGTTTCTGTGTAATGAATTCAAACGTAGCACCTTTGGTGATCGCAATTGCTGCAATCACATAGGTCTTTTGCTCCTGCTTTTTTATTATTTGTACAATAGTTCCTGACACCTCTTTTGCACTGACCGTCGTAAGTTCCACTACCACATCAGGTCCATTGTTTTCAAAAAAGATGCACAACTCTTTTGGTTTGAGCTTCAGTATTCCGTGGATTTGTCGGCAAAGCTTAGGATCGGCGATTGTTAGATGCTCATCAGATTGATTGAGTGCAGAGAGTAAAAATCGATGTACTTTTTTTTCTGTCATGGAATGTTATGAAAAAAAGATTGAGGTGAACAATCTTGTTTCGTGAGAGAATCGAAACAAACTTGCGATTGCTAATATCATGATGATGATACCGACTGTTCGTTGAATTGAAACAGTGGTGAGATATCGATTGCGTTGTGTAAAGGCAACGAACGCAATCGTCAGCCACCACAAAAGCGCTCCAAGGAAGAATCCAATTGCAACCTCAACTCTTGTATAGAGAGGCTTCTCGATGAACCGAGTTAGTATCAGACCGATTACTCCGAATGAAAAATATGTTGAAGGGTTGGTAAGTGCGAGTGCTACCGCACTGAAGAAATGTTTGTGCCAGGGAAGTGCGTCGTCAATGGTACGGCTTGGGTTGCTGAAAAAAATACGTAACCCGTAGAAAAAAATAAGGATAGACCCGAGGATTGTGAGCCAATGCGGCATTCGTGAAAGATAGGGGATTGTGTGATGTAGCCCAAGTAGAACAAGGATTGCTCCAATACTGTCAATCACCACAATCGCAAGCCCTGAGAGCATTCCTGCACGTAAGCCAAATTCAGCTGTGCGCTTCATGACAATAAGTCCGACGGGGCCGAGTGGTATCGATATAAGGATGCCGATACCAATACCTTGCAGGAGGTAGGGAATATAGAAATGCATATAGCTAGAAGAGTATACACCCTTTTTTGTATTAATTCACGCTTTCCGCGTAACGACTTCTGACGGTACGATATTCTTTACTGACGAGAATAAGTACAAAAACATTGAGTGCAAGAATAACGAGGTCAAACATACTTGGATGACGGATGAGTACGATAAGCTGGTAGAGGCTAAACAATCCAAAGAAAAATATTGCAAGAGGATATGCCCACAATTTCCCTCGAAGCAGTGCCCACACAAGAAATAGTTTAATAACCCCATGACTAACAAAATAAAATATTGCAAGTGCGTATACGTGATCTCCCATTGCAATAAACGCGCTTGCGAGTCGTGTGAGGTATGCTTGCGCGGGGTGAATTATAGTGCTAATCCACGCAAGGATATCGGTTGATTCTTCTCTAAAAATCAGAAGCAGCGCCCCACCGAGATCACCAAGCCCAATGATTGCATTCGTCAAAAGAAGAATGATCAGTGTTCGGTGTATTTTTTTCTCTGGTATTTGTTCCATTGGTTAATCAAAAATACTTACAAGATAGCCATCGATATCTCGTTGATCAAGATTATAGAGATAGGTGCCTTCTTCGTGTAGTTTCCGCGCCAAATCAAGTCCTACATAGCGCCAGTGCCAAGGTTCGTAGGTGTAGTACTTGTTATTCTTGGGGTATGAGAGTACGAATCCATATTCGTATGCGTGTTGGGTAAGCCAGGTAAACGCAGGTGTTTTATCAAACCCTTGTAACACCCCACCTGATTTTTTGGTGGTGAAATCAATCGTGGTACCGAGCTGGTGCTCAGAATAGCCTTGTTCCGCGGAAAATTGATTTGCAGTTCCTGCACCATATACGACTCGATATCCTGACTTCAGTGCTTTTTGTTGTTCAAACGATCGGTATGCGCTGGTGATCAAGATGTCGATATTGTTGCTCTGTGCATTTTCCAAGAGTGATCGCAGTCGAGGCCATACACGTGTGTGGATCTGTAACACACGACCTTTCCCGCTGATATATATAGGGTCTATAGTTGAGAGTGAAGACGGGACATAGTGTTCATTTAGGAAATATACTTTTGAATATTTTTTCAATAACTCCGGATCGAGACGACTCAATTTTTCATATGTTCCGACAGTCCCGGTCAATTTGCCGATTTGTTCTTCATATGAGGCGATTGTATTTTGTGCTGTATGAAGCGCGTCGATTGTTATGCGGTACTCATTTGTAAGTGTTGTGAGTGACTCAGTAAGATCGCTCACTGTTCTAGTCATGACTTTGTCATGCTGAACGAGCGCGGTATATTTTCCATAGACTGTTTCTCCAAGTTGATAACTCCAATAGAACGTTCCTCCTGCCATGACAATGATGAATGCGATTCGAAGCCGAACAGGGATTCGTCCAAGGGATTTCATACCCTGGAGTGTAGCACGGTTGCTTTGCTGTTCGACAGAATGCAAACAACCTCCCGAGGGAGGTTGCGATGCACATGGTCATTCCTAGAAAACTTTCATAGTGGTTCAGTACCCAATTTGTATAATATTCTACTGAAACCTAACGATCTCTATAGACGTATACCTCGGTGAGTCTTCCGGACAAGTGAGAATATAAAGGCAATGCCGTCCCCACACTATACGCGCATTTCTAACAAATAGATACTCTCGCTGACTTTATCAGGACATACCCGATATATCCTTATTGCATAAGGCTTTTGCGCGAGCATGGCAAAAGAGTATACTAAATAGTATGAAGATAGCTTTTTTTGAGGTCTCAAGTGAAGAGGAGCAGTATTATCGCGAGCTTCTTAGTGGCCATACGCTCGTATTTTGTCCTGATACTTTGACTCCCACAACAGCAACAGTGGCGCTTGATGCAGAGAGCATCTCGGTGTTTGTAAATTCTGTTGTTACTAAGGATATTATCGATTTGTTTCCTCAACTTACATATATCACCACTCGATCAACTGGATTTGACCACATTGACCATGTGTACGCAAAGCAAAAAGGGATTACCGTCTCGAATGTCCCAGGGTATGGGAGTGATACTGTTGCTGAATTTACCTTTGGATTAATCTTGAACCTCTCTCGAAATCTCTTTACCGCAGCGCATCAAATCAAAGAAGGGGCACATTTTTCACTCAAACACCTTCGAGGATTTGATCTCAAAGGTAAAACGATTGGAGTAATTGGCACGGGGCGTATTGGTAAAAATGTTATTCGGATTGCAAACGGTTTTGGTATGCGGGTTGTTGCGTATGATCCACACCCTGATCTTGTGTATGCGCAAGAACATCACTATGAATATGTTCCCTTTGACTCTCTTGTGCAGCATGCGGATATTATTACCTTGCATAGTCCATATACACATGAAAATCATCATCTCTTAGATGCTCGTGCATTCAACATGATGAAGCAGGGTGTTTGTATTATAAATACTGCTCGAGGAGAACTGATAGACACCGAAGCGTTGTTAAGCGCGATCGCTACTGGTCTCGTACGAGGTGCTGCGCTTGATGTGCTCGAAGATGAACGTATGCTCAAGGAAGAGGCGGGGTTTATTCATAATGAACTGCACACTAGTACCGTTGACTACAAAACTCTCCTTGAGGATCATGTACTTATCAATATGCCACAAGTGATTATTACTCCGCATATTGCGTTTTATTCACAAGAAGCAGAGGCCGAGATTATACATACGACAGTTGCAAATATTACTGCGCTTGTGGCAGGCTCTCCACAGAATGTTGTAGGGTCATGAGTATATGAGTACACAGTGGATAAAAAATTATAATGAACTTGCAACGAGTGATACGCGTGCGATTGCGCTTGCGATTGCACAAGCTGGTCTTGATGCGATTAGTACAGATCAGGTATTGAAGCGGGCGATCCGTCTTGAAGGTAGCATTCTATATATCAATGACAATGTTTTTGATCTCTCCGTATTTAAAACAGTTAAAGTTGTAGGGTTTGGAAAATGTGCGTGTGAAGCAGCGATTGCTCTTGAAGAAATCTTGCAAGAAAAGATTACTGAAGGAGTCGTGATTGGACTTGCACAAAAGGTATGTCCGCGTATCAAAACATTTGCAGGAACGCACCCTCGACCATCGATGGCAAATGTTGCGTCAGGAAAAGAGTTGTTTGATCTTGTACAGAATGCAACTGCAGACGACCTCATTATTGCAATTGTCTCAGGGGGAGGATCTGCACTTCTGTGTTATCCCGAGAGTGAGTGTGTGCAAGGAGAGAAACTCTATGATACATTTCTCCGAAGTGGAAAAACAATCAACGAACTCAACACCATTCGCAAACACCTTTCACTGCTAAAGGGTGGCGGCCTTGCGAAACTCGCATATCCCGCGACAGTCATTGGGCTTATTTTTTCTGATGTTCCCGGAGATCACTTTGAAGAAGTTGCATCAGGACCAACATATAAAGACAGCACGACCATTGCTGATGCTCAGCGAATTATTGATACATATAACCTTGGGACATTTGATCTCATAGAGACACCAAAAGAGGATTATTATTTTGAAAAGGTGCATAATATTGTTTTAGTCTCAAATAGAACGGCGCTTGATGCAATGGCAAAAAAAGTTCATTCATATGGTCTTACTCCGCGTATTGTTTCGTCCGAGCTGTACAGTGATATCGATAGTGCACTTGAATTGATATTCTCAAATCAAGCAGAAAACACTGTCGTCCTCGCTGCGGGAGAGCCAAAACTTGTCGTCACTGAAAAAGGTGGCTCTGGTGGAAGAAATCTGTATATGGGTCTCAAAGCGCTTTCTCGTGTACAAGAAGGATCCGTGTTTATTCCGCTCGCCTCTGACGGGATGGACAACAGCGATTGTGCTGGAGCGATTATTGATACGACCACAACTATTCGGGCGCTTGAGAGGAAGGTTCCCGTCGCTGACTACCTCAAACGATTTGATGCGTACAAAGCATTTGAACAGATTGGCGATATGATTATGACTGGTCCAACAAACGCGAATGTTTCAGACATTATGATATTAGTAACGACAACACATGCACAGCACCATTGATTCTATTATTGCGACAGAAGTAACTGATTCACGAGGCAATCCCACGCTCATGGTCAGTGTTTCCGTTGGTGAATATACTGGAACTTTTTCGGTGCCATCAGGTGCAAGTACGGGTGCACACGAGGCGTATGAACGCAGAGATGCAGATGGCCATGGAGTAACTGATGCTATTACCGCAGTCAACACAATCATTGCCCCTGCACTCATTGGTAAGGATGTTACGAATCAACAAGCAATTGACACACTTCTTTGTACACTTGATGGTACTCCGCACAAGGACCGCCTTGGTGCAAACGCGCTTATTGGTGTTAGTATTGCTGTCGCAAAAACCGCTGCAGAAATCAAAGGAGTGCCAGTATATAAATACCTTCGCACGCTTACAACAATGGCGCCATCCCGGCGTGTGCCATTACTGTATATGAATCTCCTTAATGGAGGAAAACATGCGACAAATGGTCTCGCATTTCAGGAGTATCATATCGTTCCTGAAACTGAAGATGTACAAGAAGCTATTGCGATTGGTATCCGTATTCAAGAACGATTGGCGCATATCTGTGATCTGGATCTCGGCACTGGTGCGTATTCCATTGGGGATGAGGGAGGGCTTGCGCCACAAACTCATGATGTGATTAAGCCACTCGTGTATCTTGCACGAGCGGTAGACGAAGAAGGGCTTGCCGGTAAGGTACGTCTTGCACTTGATGTTGCAGCCTCATCCTTTTTTGATAATGGCGCTTATATTGTTGGGGATGAAAAATTATCTGCTGATGGACTCCATACTCTTTACAGAGATATTTGTGCAAAATTTGACATGATTTCTATCGAGGATCCATTTGATGAAGAATCATTTAGTGATTTTGCTCGTTTGAAACAAGAAGAACGTATCCGCGTTGTTGGAGATGATCTTACAGTGACGAATGTTGCACTACTTCAACAGGCAATCACCTCAGGGAGTATCAATGCGATGATCATCAAGCCGAATCAGATCGGGACACTTTCAGAGACACTTGCAACGATGGCACTTGCTCGCACACATAACATCGATCTTATTGTGAGCCACCGAAGCGGGGAAACAATGGATGATTTCATTGCAGATTTGGCATATGCGTTTGGTTGTTTTGGTCTCAAGGCCGGCTCTCCGACAAAACCAGAACGAATGGTAAAATATAAACGTCTGCATACTATAAGCACTTCATAACTATGTCTCAATCAAACGCACAAATTATTGCAACAATAGGTCCAGCAACAAAAGATAGTTCCGTTATTCGAGCATTGGTCGAGCATCACATGGATGTGGTACGACTTAATTTTTCATGGGGGACATACGAAGAGCATGCGGGATATATTGCATCTGTGAGACAGGTTGCAACAGAGTGCGCTCGTCATATCCCCATCATTCAAGATCTTTCGGGCCCACGAGTTCAGGAAACAACTGGTCATACGTATGATGTGTCTGCATCGAATCCAATAACCGAAAAGGATCTTCGAGATCTTGCGTTTGGCATTTCTCAGAAGGTAGATTACGTTGCGCTTTCATTTGTTGGATCGGCTGATGATATTGAAATGCTTCGTACGCATATGGATCATCTTGGCGTTCGAATTCCAGTGATTGCCAAGATAGAGCGTCGTGAAGCATTGCTCCACCTCGATAGCATTATTGCAAGCGCCGACGCGATTATGATTGCACGAGGGGATTTGGGCACCGAGCTCCCACTTGAACAAATTCCGTTTGTGGAGCGTGATATTATCGCTCGATGTAACAAGATGGCTAAACCAGTGATTGTCGCGACCCAGATGATGCTCTCAATGGCTGAGCATCCACAGCCGACTCGTGCAGAGGTAACCGATGTCGCATATGCGATTACTGCTGGTGCAGATGCCGTGATGCTTTCAGAAGAGACTGCGTCAGGCAAGTATCCAGTAGAGGCGGTTAGTATGATGGAAAAAATCATTCTCGAATCAGAAACACATATGACACAAAAATCGTATCATCATCTGTGATAGATTCCACATAACAAAACCCCCTCACTCGAGGGGGTTTTGTTATGTGGAGAGAGTGATTACATCTGTGTTGATGTTCCTCCGACGCACTCTTTGCAGTTCTTCTTGTGAGAAAATACTTCATAGAGCGCTGAAAGTCCAACGAGGATGTATACGATGCGAGAGATCAATGCAGCCTGTCCACCAAAGATT
>OFQZ01000617.1_pt1 | contig 11814 bp, 15 predicted proteins | sample 1543011 | NCBI WGS metagenome assembly OFQZ01 (sample SAMN07774216, study PRJEB24372) | wastewater metagenome | isolation source: Exp Tend NO 0WW | collected 2016-02 | reverse complement strand
TTTCGATCTCTTCTCTCTCCCCAGACTCACGGCTGGCGTGGGACTCCGACTACGTGCGCGGTTTTCCGTGGCTGGCTGACCTTGCGGACGTTCCTGAGGACGCCTCGCCGCCGCTGATGATGTCGCCGGTTCCGGCTGACGCGGTGGGCTCGCACGGCGTCGAAGGATGCGCCTGGATCGAGCGCCAGTTGCGCATCACGCTGCGCTGGTGGCAGCGGCTGTCGCTGGTGCGGCAGTTGGAGCATCGGGCGGATGGGTCGTTGTGTTTCGTCAAGGACATCAACTCGGCGCCGCGCCGTTCGGGCAAGTCCGTGAAGATGAAGGGCCATGCGCTGTGGCGCTTGGAGTTCGGCCAGAAGCTGTTCGGCGAGGTTCAGACGCTGATCCACACGGGCAGCGATATGGCGATCTGTCGTGAGATTCAGCGGGGCGCGTGGCGGTGGTCTGAGGATCACGGCTGGAACGTGACCCGCGGCAACGGCAAGGAAGCGATCGAGACCGACTACGAGGACCGCTGGCTGGTCCGCGCTCAGGATGCCGTCTACGGCTACGACGTATGCGTAGGCATGGTGGACGAGGCGTGGGACGTGAAGCCCGACACGGTGTCTGAGGGTTTGGAACCGGCCGCGTTGGAGCGGTGTTCGGCTCAGATCATGCTGACGTCGACGGCGCACCGTCGGGCCACGTCGCTGATGCGGTCGGAGCTGACTGCGGCGATGTCGTTGGAGGACCCGGAGACGCTGCTGTTGTTGTGGGCGGCGCCGTTGGATGCTGACCCGTCGGACCCTCAGGTGTGGCGTGCCGCGTCCCCGCATTGGACCGAGGCCCGCCGAAAGCTGATCGCCTCCAAGTATGTGAAGGCTGCCGCCGGCCAAGACGACCCGGAGTTCGACGACCCTGACCCGATGAAGGGGTTTGAGGCGCAGTATCTGAACAAGTGGCGGATCCGGGAGCCTAAGCAACTGGGCCGCCCGGTGGTTGATCCCGAGGCGTGGCGCGCGATGGCGTCGCCGGTTCCTGACGCCCCGCCTGATGTGGTGGCGGTCGAGGGCTGGTTCGATCTGGGCGTGGCGGTGGCCCGTGCGTGGGACGCCGACGACGGCGTGGTGGTGTCGGTGGCTGATTGCGCCGACGTGCCTGCCGCTGCTGCTTTGGTGGCGTCGATGGGGTGCCGCGGCCAGGCGGTCGTGGGCAGCTCGCTGGCGGATCATCCGGCGTGGGTCGAGGCGGGCGTCACGGTCGAGCCGCAGTCGGGCACGGTGCGCCAGGTGGCCGCCGACTTTGCGCAGGCGATCAAGGAGCAGAGTTTCCGGCATGGCCGGTCCGGGCTGTTGACGGAGCAGGCGTTGGCGATGCGTGTGGCCGATGGAGTGGACGGCATGCGGGTCGTGTCGAAGGATCGCGCCGACGCAGTGAAGGCGGCCGTGTGGGCTGTGAAGGTGGCGCGTGACGCCTATGACGTGATGGATTCCATCGGATGAGGGGGGCGGCATGGCCTGGACTGTTGCCGAGCTGGTCGGCCTCGCGCTGATGGTGGCCGGCGTGTGGCTGGCGTTCGGCACCTCGGCGGCCCTCGTGGTCGCCGGCGCGATGCTCGTCCTGGTGTCGTTCGTCGTCAACCGGAATCGGGGCACGTCGTGAGCTTGCTGTTCCGGTCGGTCTCGTCCCTGCCGATGCCCGTGTCGCCGGATCGCACCGGGCAGCGGTCGTCGTCCGCGTCGTCCTCGGACGCCATGCGCCAGTCGGTCGTGTGGTCGTCGCTGATGTTGCGCGCGTCGGTCGTGTCGCTGATGCCGGTGGATGTGTTCCGCCGTGTCCCGGGCGGCTCCCCTGCGAACGTCAACCCGCCGACGGTCCTGGTGGAGCCTTCGAGCTTCGCCGAGGGACACCCGGAGACGATCGCCGATTGGATGTTCGCGTCGCAGTTGTCGCTCGACGCGCATGGGAATGCGTTCGGCGAGATCACCGCGCGCGACTCCCAAGAACTCCCGGCCCGGATCGAGCTGGTCCCCGCCGAGGATGTGCGGGTGCGGATTGTGCGCCGGCGGATCGTGGAGTACCGCTTCGGTGGTGTCGTGATCCCGGCGCGCAACGTCTGGCATGAGCGGCAGAACCTCACGGCCGGCGTCCCGGTGGGCTTGTCGCCCATCGTGCATGCGGCGCTGGCGGTCGCGACGTCGAAGGCGGCACGCGAGTTCTCGGCCGAATGGTTCGGCGGCTCGGCGATCCCCGGCTCTCACCTGAAGAACACCGCCAAGAAGTTGGAGCCGGCCGAGACGGACGCCGTGAAGGCGCGGTTCGCCCAGACGGTCCGATCCGGCGAGGTGTTCGTCACGGGCAGCGATTGGACGTTCTCGCCGCTGCAGGCGAAGGCCGCCGAGGCTGGCCTGTTGGAGGCCATCCGCGCGACCGACCTGGACTTGTGTCGCTACTTCGGCATGGCGCCCAGCATGGTGGGCGTGTCCGCTGATGGCGGTTCGTCGATCACGTACCAGAACATCACGCAGAAGAACCTCGACTTCCTGACCACCTACATGGGCCCGGTGTTGAAGCGCCGCGAGGATGCCCTGTCGACGCTCACGGCCCGCCCGCGGTTCGTGAAGCTGAACCGGTCGTCCTTCCTGGCGATGGACGCCAAGACGCGCGCCGAGCTGCTGGCGGCTCGCATCCAGTCGCGGACCCTGACGCCGGATCAGGCCCGCATGATCGAGGATGAGCCCGCGCTCGCAGAGTCCGACTACGCCCAGTTCGACCGGCTGTTCGGCAATCCCAACAAGACGACTCCGCAGAAGGGGCAAGCATGACCACGATGAGCGAGGCGGCGGTGGCCCGTGCGGCGTCCGTGAGGGCGGCAGCGGATCGGCCGGCTCAGCGGCGCAGCGCCGAGGGTGCCCAGTCGTTCCGTGCTGCGTTCCCTGCGCGCGTCGAGCTGCGCAAGGCATCCGAGGATGCCGACGCGGGGCTCCAGTTCGCGGGCGTCGCGTCCGTCACTGAGCACGCCTACGAGATGTGGGACATGTTCGGCCCGTACAGCGAGATCGTGTCGGCTGGCGCGTTCGCCGATTCGCTGGCGCGCGCCGATCTGGACGTTCCGCTGGTGCTCGGCCATGACCAGTTGCGCCGCATTGCCCGGACGACGACCGGCACGCTCGCCTTGTCCGAGAGTGACGAGGGCCTCGACGTGCGCGCGGACCTGGACGCCGAGGACGTCGACGTCGCCTACATCGTGCCGAAGCTGCGGGCTGGCCTCATTGACGAAATGAGCTTTGCGTTCCGCATTACGTCGGGCCAGTGGTCGCCGGACTACTCCGAGTTCAGGATCAACGGCGCCGAGATCCACCGCGGCGACGTGGCCATCGTCGGGTTCGGCGCGAACCCGGCCACCTTCGGGGGCGTCGGCTCCCGTGATTCTTCCGCCGCCGCTCCTGCGGCTGCGGCGCTGCGGGCTCGCCGTGAGTCCCAGCTCGCCATGGCTCAGGTCTGAGCCTGGCTGACCGCGCTTCGCGCTCGACCCTCCGCGCTGCGGCCTGGGGGATGTTCGGCCTGTCGCCTGGTCGCAACCCATCCACTCACACGAAAGGGGTCACCTCGTGACCATCCGTGAAATGATCGAGCGGCTGCGGCGCGACATGAACGCCCGCATCGCCTCCTACAATGAGCTGGGAGTGTCGCTGGACGCGGCCCGGTCCGCCAAGACCGTCGACGTGGCCCGCGAGGCCGACCTGATCGGGCAGCGGTCCGCCGCGAACGCCGAGATTCAGGCGATCAGCGAGCGCATCACCAAGCTGGAGGCCGAGGCCGAGGCTGACGCCGCCATCGAGCGGCTGTCTGCTCAGTCGCACCCGGTCGGCTCGGAGCGCTCCGGCGTCCAGGTGGGCGCCGAATCCAACCCGGTCTACCGCAAGGGCGACACTGAGGTCTCGTACTTCCGCGACCTGTTCAACAGCTCGCGCGGCGACGACAAGGCCCGCGGCCGGCTGTCCGCGTCGCAGGAGACCCGCGCGGGCACGTCCGCAGCCGGCTCCGGTGGCGAGTTCGCGCCGCCCCTGTGGCTGATCGACGACTTCGTGGGCCTGGCCCGCGCGTCCCGCGTCACCGCCGACCTGATGCGCGGCGAGACCCTGCCGGGTGGCGTCGCGTCGATCAACCTGCCGAAGATCACCGCCGGGTCGACCGTGGGAGTCACGCAGACGCAGAACACGGCCATCACCGAGGGCACGATCACCACCACGTCGGTCTCTTCGGGGATCGCCGAGATCACCGGAAAGCAGACCCTCCCGATTGCGCTCCTGCGCCAGTCGGGGATCTCGCTCGACTCGGTGATCCTGGCCGATCTGGCCGCCGCCTACGCGGTCGCGCTCGACACGCAGGTGATCAGCGGCTCGGCCGCGAACGGTCAGCTCCGCGGCCTCATCACCGCCGGCACGACCGTCACCTACACGACCACGCAGCCCGCGGTCGTGTCCGCCACGGCCGTCAACAGCTTCTACATGAAGGTGCTCTCGGCTCAGGCGGCGATGGCCGGGACGCGCATGGCGCCCGCCGACGTGATCGTGATGCACCCGCGGCGCTGGTCGTGGATTCTCGGCGCGCTCGACACGGCGAACCGCCCGCTCGTCGTGCCCAACGGCCCGGCGTTCAACCAGGCGGCCGTCACGGGGGCGCCCGCGGCGGAGGGTCGGGCGGGCGAGCTGCTCGGCCTGCCGGTGTTCGTCGATCCGAACATCCCGACCAACATCGGGGCGGCCACCAACCAGGACGTCGTGTTCGTGCTGAAGCGCGACGACCTGTGGCTGTACGAGTCGGCGATCGAGACGGCGAGTTTCGACGCGACCTACGCCGACCAGAACTCGATCCTGTACCGGGTCCTCGGGTTCTCGGCGTTCATCCCGCACCGTCACGCGGCGTCCATCCAGGTGATCAACGGCACCGGCCTGACCGCTCCGGCGTTCGCCTGAGTCTAAATGTCCGCCCCTGATCAGGGCGGTCTGGCGTTGCGCCCCGGGGTCCCACTCGACCCCGGGGCGCTCGCACCCCAGCACGTCCCCAGAGTGGAAGGGAACCCAGCATGACCGAGAATCGCACCGACGAGAACGCCCGCCACGAGCGCGAGGACGCCGCCCAGCGGCGCCGCGAGGCCGCCGAGTCCCGAGGTGCCACCATGCCGCCCGCAGGCACTGAGGACGGCATGGTGCGCCGGTGAGGGCCAATGACCGGGTAACGGTCTCATGGCCCGACCCCGGGCAGGTGGACGGCCAGTTCTGTGCCTCCCTGCTCGAACTCATGGCGCAGCGAAATAAGCGCATCGACGGCATCATTCGCGTGGAGGGCGGGCTGCTGTCCCGTCAACGCAACGAGATCGTGAAGCACTTCCTGGACTCGACCCGGGCGGCATGGCTGCTCATGATCGACTCCGACGAGCAACTGCCGGTCGCATCGTTCGACAAACTCGTCGCTGCCGCCGACGTAGACGCCCGGCCGGTCGTCGCCGGCCTGTACTTCGGGACGTGGCCGGGCGGTCTGATTCCGCAGCCGATCCCGCACTTGTACCGCCGCGGCGAGGACGCGGTGGCGGTCGACCCGGTGTTGGACTATCCGCCCGACCAACTCATCGACGTGGACGCCGCGGGGACGGGCGCCATCCTGATCCATCGGCGCGTGCTCGCCGCGATCCGTGACGCCTCCGACGGCCATGAGGGTCGCGACTGGTGCTGGTTCCGCGATCTGCCGGTGGGTGGCCGCTGGCTTGGTGAAGATCTGTACTTCTGCCGGCGCATCCGTGCGCTCGGCTTCCCGATCGTGGCCCACACGGGCGCGATCCTGTCCCACCGCCGCCGATACTGGCTGGACGAACGGCAGTTCGAGGCGGTGCGCACGTTGAGCGAAGGGATGGCCGAATGACCGCATGGGTTGATCTGGACGCGTTCGCCAACTTCTGCCGCAACAACAACCCGGCCGACCGGGCCGACCTGGCGGATGCGATCGCGACCGGCTGTGACATGGTGGACGCCCGATGTGGTCCCCAGGTCACGACGTCGATAGTGGAGCACGTCCACGGCGGCGCCTACCGGCTGACGCTGGCTGCCCGCCCGGCGTCGCTGACCTCGATTGTGACCTACGTCGGCGGCACGGCCCTGACGAAGACCGACTTCGACTTCTCCGGTCAGGTGCTGTTCCGCCGCAACGGTGGATGGATCGCTGAGGATCTGATGGTCACCTACTCGGCGGGTGCCGCGACGGCTCCCCGGTGGGCGGCTGACGCGGCCAAGCTGATCGGCCAGCAGTGGTGGCTGTCCCGGCTGCGCCCCGGTCCGTCTCAGACGCCGGTGGGGTTCCTGGTGCCGAAGCAGGCCGAGGAACTGATGGACGGGCATGAGCTGGCGTCGCTGGGGTTCGGATGAGCCGCACATCCGTTGTCCCTGACCTGATCGACTCTCTGATCGCGCTGTGCACGGCGTCGATGGACTGCACCGTGTCGGACACGTGGCCGGTGGATATGAACTCTGGTCCGCGCATTCTTTTCGGCGTCGAGGATTTGGACGGGGAGCGGGCGCGTGGTGCGTCGTCGCGGCAGTCGTGGCCGCACGCGTCGAAGGTGTCCCGTGACGAAGAGGGCGAAATCTACGGCGCGATCTGGGTCACGTCCGGGGTTGAGTCCGCCAAGGACGCCCGGGACGCCGCCTACGGCCTGTCGGGGACCTTGGAGTCCCTGCTGCGGGCCGATGTGACGGTTGGGGTTCCGGCGGTCCTGTGGACGTCGTACAGCCCTGATTGGTACACCCCGTACCGGCTCGCTGACGGCTTCGGTGTCGCGTGCGCCGTCTACTTCTCCATCTCATACAAAGCCCGGCTCTAGGAGGCCCACCGTGAAGGTCCGCAATGTCAATCCGCTGGGCGCCGTCGAGGTGTTCGGCCGCCTGGTCGAGGCCGGCGAAGTGTTCGACGTGCCGGAGGCGCAGGCTGCCCGGCTGTTGGAGCAGCACGACAACTACGAATCCGCCGATGAGGCGCCTGAGGCCAAGGAGGCCGCGAAGTGACCAACTTTTTGGACAGCTCCATCGGAATAAAGAAGGAGACCGTCTTCGGTACTCCGGTGACGGTGGACCGGTTCTGCGAGTTCACCGCCGCCCCGTTCAAGCTGGACAAGTCGGTTAAGCAGGGCGAGGGTCTGCGGGTCGGGTCGCGGGTGGCCCGGTCGGCGCGGCGTGTCGTCCCGTTCTCGTCGGTCTCCGGCGACCTCGAACTGGAGGCGTGCACGAAGGGCATGGGTGTCCTGTGGGAGGCCGCGATGGGCGCCGGGGTTCATACCCTCGTTTCCACCGGGCTGTACCAGCAGAACTTCGTGTTCGCGGACACGATGCCGTCGTACACGATTCAGGAGGGCATCTGGGACGGGTCGGCGGTTGCGGCCTACACCTATGCCGGGTGCCAGTGCGGCAGCTTCTCCCTGGAGGCGTCCGAGGGTGACATCCTGAAGGCGAAGTTCTCCTTCGTGGGTAAGTCGTTGGCGACCGCGACCGCGTACGCCACCCCGTCCTACGTTGCCAGCCTGGGCCTGTTCACGTTCGCGCATGCCGCGTTCTACGCGGGAGGCACGTTCACGGCGGCCACCACGACCACGCTGGGTTCGGTGACCGGCACGGCGCTCGCTGTGGTGAAGAAGCTGTCCCTGTCGGTGGACAACCAGCTCAAGGAAGGTCCGCAGGTGGGCGGTCTGCCGTCGATCCGGCAGCCGGGCCTGCGTGGCCTGTCCGGGTCGGTCGACGTCGAGTACTCCGGCGCCACGTTCCGTGATGCGATCATTGCCGAAACCGAAATGCCGCTGGTGGCGACGTTCACGAACGGCACCGATGTCCTGCAGGTCATCCTGCCCGCGATCAAGCTGGACGGCGACTTCCCGGCGCCGACCAGCAACGACCGGATCTCGCATTCGCTGAGCTTCACCGGCCTGGACAACCTGACCGCTGCTGAGCCGCTGTACATCTCGACGCGGACGGCCGACACGGCCCTCTGATGGTCGAGGTTGACGCCGCCGACTATGTGCGGCTGGCGAAGGCGCTGCGGGGTGTCGACAAGAAGGCGGCACGGGCGTTTCGGAAGCGGCTGAGGGAAGCGGCCGGGCCGATTGGGCGGATCATCGTAGAGACCGGCTCGGAGGGCATGCCGTCGCGTGGCGGGCTGCGTGCCCGTCTGCAAGCCTCCCGGCCGGGGGTATCGATGACCGGCAGCGGGGTGGGCATCAACCTGCGGAAGGGCGCCAACTTTTCGGCGCTCAACCGGGGCATCCTGCGGCATCCGGTGTTCGGTGGACCCGGATGGGCTCAGCAGGACGTGCCTGCCGACGCCTACACCGCCGCCCTGCAGCATCTCCCACCCGAGGCCCGGGCGCGGCTGACCGGGGTTATGGCCGACATCATCAAGGAGCTTGGACTGTGATTCTTGTCATCGGGGACCGGCACTATCCGCACGTCAACGTCGAGGACCTGTCCCTGTCCCACGTAATGGCGCTGCAACGCGAACTCACCTTGACGAACATCTCGTCATGCCAGACGTGGGCCGATGTGCGGGCAATGCTGGACGACTACCAGCAGCACCCGGCGAAGGACCGCGCCAACCATCCCGAGCACCTGTTCCTGCTGTCGCTGACGGTGTGGGCGTGCCGGGTGGCGGCAGGGGATCAGGTCACCCTGCTGGAGGCCGTCGACGTGCCGGTGTCGCAGATCCGGTTCATGATGGAACCGCACGACCGGCTGCAGGAGGCCGAGCCTGGCCCAAAAGCGACAACCCCGACGGGTTCCGTTCGGGGCGCCGGTCACCGTCGCGCCGGCGGCAAGAAGCGGGCGAAGCGGTAGACCTCCGCGGCGACGTGCACGAGCGGCTGATCGACTTGACGCACCTGATCCCGTCGGTGAGCCCGTGGAACGTGTGGGACCTGCCGTGGTCGCTGTGGCAGGGGTATGCGGCGATGGTCGACGCCTACCGGGATGCTCAGAGGGAGGCGGCACGTCATGGCTGAAGAGACGCTGAAGCTGCTCCTGTTGGGCGAGGACCGGTCAGCATCCAAGGCGCTGAAGGGTGTTGGCGACGAAGCCGACAAGGTGGGCAAGAAGACCTCCATTGCCGGTGGGGTGATGAAGGGTGCCCTGGGTGCCACGATCGTCGCCGAGGGTGCCAAGGCGATTGTTGGGTTCGGCGTCGACAGCGTGAAGGCCTACCAGGACGCGGCGAAGTCTCAGCGGCAACTGGAGGACGCCTACAAGCGGTTCCCGGCGATCAGCGACGTGTCCATTTCGAAGCAGCGGGAACTCAACCAGGCGATCCAGGACAAGACGGGGGCGGACGCTGACGACATCGCGTCGTCCCAGTCGGTGCTGGCCCGGTACAAGCTGACCGGCTCCCAAATCTCCGCGATGACGCCGCTGATGGTCGACTACGCGAAGCGCACCGGCAAGGACCTTCCGGCGGCCGGAACGACCCTCGGCAAGGCGCTTGGCGGCAACGCTAAGGCGATGAAGGAACTCGGGATCAAGTTCAAGGACACCGGTGATCCGGCGAAGAACTTCGACGCGATCATGAAGGGCCTTCAGGAGAAGGTCGGCGGTTTCGCCGAGTCCGAGGCGTCCACCCTGGACGGCAAGCTTGACATCCTGCAGACCAAGTTCGGCGACGTCCAGGAGGAGATTGGGGCGCAACTGCTGCCGGTCATGCTGCAGCTCGCCGACGGGGCCAAGGTGCTCGTTGACTGGATCAGCCAGAACGCCTCATGGCTGGGGCCGCTGGCGGCCGGCCTGGGGATCGCTGCCGGGGCCATGATGCTGCTGAATGTGGCGATGACCGCAAACCCTATCGGAATCATCGTGGTGGCTATCGGTGCCCTTGTGGGTGCGCTGATCTACGCCTACCAGAACAGCGAGACCTTCCGCACCGTGGTGGATACCGCGTTCCGGGCGATCGGGGCGGCTGGACGCTGGCTGTGGAACAACGCACTCGCCCCGGCGATGCGTGCCATCGTGGGCGGCTTCGCGTGGGTCACGGACGGACTCGCGGGCATGCTGGAGGGTCTGGGGAGCATTCCCGGGTTCGAGTGGGCCAAGACGGCTGCTGCGAACCTGCGCGGGGTCGCGAAGGGTGCCCGGGAGGCTGCGGACGGGATTAAGGACATCCCTGAGCCGGACTTGACCTTCCACGCCAAGGACAAGGCGAGCGTCACCATCCACAAGATCGATACCGAAATCAAGCAGCTCAAGGGCAAGGTCGTTGAGGCCAAGGCCAAGGGCGACTACAAGCAAGTCACCACGTTGCAGAACAAGATCAACGCCCTGAAGTCAAAGAAGGTCGACATCACGGCGAACGTCCGTAAGACGGGCATTTCGGGGATCGTCGTCAAGGTGACATCGGCGGGCACCGTCAAGGTGGGCGTTCTGGCTGCTGGCGGCATTGTCCGGCGGTACGCAGCGGGCGGCATTGAGGATCATTCGCCGCACATCTACCGGCGGATGGACGGCGCCCGGCTGTTCAATGAGCCCGAAACCCAAGGCGAGTCCTATATTCCGCTGGCAAACGACTGGCGCAGGCCGCGAGCGGTGGCGATCTGGCGGCAGACCGGCCGCGAGTTGGGCCAGTTTGCTGCCGGTGGGGTTGCTTCCGCCCGGCGTGGCGGCGTCAGCGTTGGCCTTGGCGGGGACAGCTACACCATCAACGCGACCGTCGCTCGCGGTGTTGACCCGCTGGCGTTCGCCCGCGAGGTCGAAGCTGAACTGGTGGCCCTGAAGACCCGTAACCGCAAGCTCGCGTTCCAGGGGGTGTGATCGGTGGCTGTCCCTGACCTGAAGGTTGAGATGTGGCTGGGGGGCGGCTGGGTCGATCTGGTCGCCCTCGGCCGTGTCGACCTGGCGGCGGGGCTGTCGATCACCCGGGGCCGGGCGAACGAGTATGGGCAGATGGGCGCCGGCCAGTGCTCGTTCGTGCTGGACAACCACGACGGAGCGTTCACCCCTGAACTGCCGTCGTCGCCGTGGCGGTCAAGTCTCACCCTGCACCGTCCGGTGAGGGTTTCGGAGTCATTCAACGGCGGGGCGTGGGTCAACCGGTTTGCCGGGTTCGTCGACGATGAGCCGGTGGACCTGGAGGACCCGACAGGGGCGCTGGCCAAGGTGACGATCACGGCCGTGGATCGGTACGCGATCATGGGCCTGCCGGTGTTGCGGAGTCAGAAGGACCAGCGGATTCTGGCGCTCACCCCGAAGGCGTACTGGCCGCTCGACGACGCCTCAGGGGCGACCCAGACCAACGACCTGATGGGTGGACCGCGCCTCGTCCCGACACAGGTTTCCACTGCCGGAACGTTGGAGTTCGGCGCTGAGGGTGGCCCGGTGACCGGTGAGGGTGCAGGGTCGGCGAGCCTCACCAGGTCGTCGGCAACCGCCGGGCTGTACCTGCTGGGCGATGGGGCGCTCGGCTCGTTGGGTGTCGAGTGGTCGGTGGTCAGCATCCACAACCCGTCGGCGTCCGGCTACCTGTGGCGGCTCACTCAGGGCACCTACATCCTCGGCCTGTACTGGTCCAGCAGCACGTCCAAGTACTCCGTTCGGCAGTACAACGGCTCCTCGTGGTCGACGCTGGCGACCAGTTCGGCCGCGACCACCGGCATGCACGTCGAGGTCGTTACCGTCTCGGAGACTCAGGTGGTGCTGCGCTCGGACGCGACCCACACCGCCAGGGCGCGCGCGGCGGCGATCTTCATCGCATCGTTGATCGTGCTGGCGCGCACATCCAGCGCGCCGCGGAAAATATAGGGAAAGCCCAGGACATTGT
>OFQZ01000615.1_pt1 | contig 11859 bp, 17 predicted proteins | sample 1543011 | NCBI WGS metagenome assembly OFQZ01 (sample SAMN07774216, study PRJEB24372) | wastewater metagenome | isolation source: Exp Tend NO 0WW | collected 2016-02 | reverse complement strand
CGAGATCAACGCCGCCCTCATCGTCGCCATGCGAAACGCCCTCCCCGCGCTTCTCGACCTCGCACCCAAAGCGCTCGCCACCCTCTCCCTAGCAGGGGAGGATGCGCGCCCGGAGGACAGGGCCGAACAGTTCATCCAGGCGGCTGTAGATAGCGCGCCTGAGCCGTTGAGGCGGCTTGGCGAATGGCTCGCCAATAAACTTGACGATGACGATTGGAAGACTGCCGAACGTCTGTTGAACGGCGCATCGGTGGAAGCTCGCTCCCTCTCCCTCCGCGTGGAGGCAGAGAAGCGGGAACGCGAACGCCTGAAAGATCGCATTGACCTTCGGATGAACGACTATTTGGTCGAAATGCGCGAAGGCTACGACGACTCGATAACCGGCTTCAATGAAGCGTGGGATATCGTTCGTTCTGTGTTCGCGGACATGGAGAGCAACAATGCAGGCAAGTGATTTCGACCACCGCTGCACAGAGCCGACATGCTGCGTTTACGGCCAGCCGACCACCACAAGCTGCCTGTGCCACAAGTCGCGCGAGGATATGATGCTCGCCGCCCTTGTCGCAGAGAAGCGGGCGAGGGAAGAGGCCGAGGCCGCTGTCGCCTTTATCGCAGACGAAGGAACATATGCGGACAGCTACGGCGTTCCCGGTAGCGACTTCGGCGTGTGTCGGTTCTGTGAGGCTGGCGGCGCTCCCGGCATTCCGTTCGAGCATAACAAGACATGCCCGATCCTGCGGTGCGGGGAAGTGTCTGCCGAGTGGGTGGCCGACCGCGAGGAAGAACGCGCTGCCCTCGAAGCCGCCGAAACCCACTCCGCTGCCCTTGCAAGGGCGCTGGCGGAGGCGAGGGACGAACTGCTTGAATGCAAAGCGGACTATCACCGCAACCCGAGCAGCGTCATCGACAAATGTAATGCCGTGCTTGCCGAAGCCCGCTCCCTCCTAGCCCCCAAGGAGGACACAGATGCGTGACGGCATTCCCTACGAAGAAGCTGCACGGCTGGCGAGGGCCAAGAACCCGCTGATTGTGAACCCGTCTGCGCATTGGGGCTCGTCTCGCATCTGGACCGCCTGCAAGCGAGCTCGGAGCCGTGGTCTGGTCACGATCAAGCACATCAACGCCTCCACAGCGTATGTCTACCCGGCCCAACCCCTCTCCCCCGGTCCCGACAAGGGGAGGGGCGGATGAACAAGCCAGCTAGGATCAAACAGGCCGAAATAGAGCGCGCTTCCGTTTCAGCAAAGCGCCATGGCGAACGGATGGCGTCACCGTCGATAGCAGCCGGCAGGGGGCGCTACTGTCGCTTTTCCAGAAGTGATCGAATGATCTTGATATCCGCCTCCATCGACACGATGCGGTCGTGATCGCTATCGCGGCTATCCATCCGCTTTTCTATCGCAGCCATGCGCTGCGCCAGCAATGCCCGCTCGGATCGAAAGTCGGCGTAGGCGCCGGCAACGGCGGCCAGCATTGAGACGACGCTGATGATGTTGCCGAGCGTGATGCGCGCGTCGTAAATTGGGCGTGTCATTTCTTACTCCAACAGCCATGTGTAGCGGCATTGGCTGCGCCAGCCGTGTCATCGCCCATGTCAGATCACCCCCCGGCACACGCGAGCCTCGCTGTCGAACCGGAACAAGCGCCTGGTCAGTGCGACCACATCGCCGTCGCCCGCCAGCCGCTCGACCGTCGCCGCATAGCGGTCGAGTTCGGCCGGCGTCAGGACGGTGGGACACACGGCGGCGATCTGCCGCCTGATCTCCGCGCGACGCGCTTCAGGCGTTGCGGCCGGCGTCCTGACCGCCGCGACCGGAGGCGCGGTCTGCTGCTGCCCGCTCGCGCATCCGGCGAGCAAGAGCGGCAGGGCTATCGGGAGCAGGCGGGAGATTGGCGCGCGCATCGGCAGTCTCGGCTATCGTCTGTTGTGTTTCGTTCGCGGCTTCCGCCGCCCCGGCGCGCTCGTGCGTCGCATCAGAGTCCGCGCGCGCAGCAGCCGTTTCGCGCGCGGCGAACCACGATTTGAAAAGCGCTCCGAAGATCGCCTCCAACAGGCCGGCGAGAAACGCGCTCACGGCTTCGGCGCGCCGGCCTGCAACACGCCGAGCTTGCCCTGTACGATGCGAGCGACCTCATCCGGCGTCAGGCCGAAATGCGCGATGGCGTCCGGGACCTTGCTCATCAGCAGGTCGACGCCCTGCTTGACGAGAGGACTGCGCAGATCGATCGCCATCGTCCCGATGGGACCTTCCATGCGCGCGAGCACCGCGCCGGCCGCGTTGGTCGCGGCGTCCTGAATCCGCGCGCTCATGGCGGCGTCGAGATCGATCCCGAACCGCGCCTTGAGGATCATGCCGATCCATCCGAGCGCCGTCGTGACGACGAAGCCGACGATCATCACCAGATAGGGTTCCAGCAGCTTGTAGAGCGGCAGGACGGACATGCTCGTATCGTCGGCGGCGAAGGCCGGAAGGGCGAGAGAAACGGCGCCCAGCGCCGCCAGATAGGCGAGGATCATCTTCATGGCTTGACCTTTCAGTTGCAGTTTTGAGGGTGAGCGATGCAGGCGGCTGCGAGACGCGCAGGCGCGCAGCCGCCGAGAGCGACGGCCAGCACGGCGACGCCGGCCACGACCAACGGCGCGAGCGAGAAGCAGATACGCCAGATCACGGCGTCAGGCTTCTGTGACCACGCCGGCGACCGCCTTGAGGTTCGACGGCGGGGCTTTCGGGATGGGCGAGAGAGCCGACAGAACCGTCCCCTTCGGCGCGACGAAGGCCGTAAACTGCGACGCGGAAAACGACGCGACCGAAACCTTGTCGCCCTGATTTCCGCCGAGCATCCACACCTTTGCGCCGTCATAGGCAACGACGAAGCCGACGTGACCGAGCCAGCCGCCGCCAGCGCGCTTCTTGACGCCGATACAGCCGAACATCGGCTTATGGAGATTGACGCCATAGGCTTCGTAAGACCGCGCTGCGAGCGAACCGGATGGCTTGTAGCCGGCTCGCTTGAGCATCGCGCCGACGAAGCCCGCGCACCACGCAACGTCGTCGTGCTTGATGCCCGGAAAGCCCGCGTCGGCGTAGAACTGGACGACGGTCGGATTGTTCGCCGCGCCGACGCCCTCGTGTACACCAAGATTCTTCGCGGCCTCTTTCAGCCACGGCGGGAAGAACAGATCGGCCATGACTACCTCCATGCGATGCGCGTGCGACCGCCGCGATGAGCGAAGCGGATTCCATCCTCGCGGCCGCCGAGCGAGATGTGGACGTGACGGACGCGGCGATAGTCGGTCGAATAGCCGCCGCTCCAGCCGCGCAGGCGCGCGTAGATGCAGGACGGGTTTCCGGCCATGTCAACGGCATGACCGCTCGCGTGGAGCGACCAGCGTCGCGTTCCGGCGACGCGGGTATGACGGCGCCCGGAGATCACGCGCGATCCGCACGCCGCTTCGATCTCGCGCGCCTTGGCCGCGAGAGGCGCATAGACGCCCGCCAAATTGCTCTCGGAGCGGATGAGGCGACGAGCGAAGCGTTTGTTGATCGCAGGCGGCGCGATCATGGTCGAGCGCCCCATGCCGGCCGCCGCATATTCAAGTGCTGACGGCGCAGACACTTGCGCGGAGGCAGGACTTACGAAACCGGCGCTTAGGTATAATCCGACGAGCGCGATTGCTACGACGGTACGATTCGTGGCGAGCGCGAGCGCGCCCGCGAGAGCGTGGATGATCTTCATCATTCTTCCGGGTTGTCGGCCGCTATTGCCGGCGACCGAGGCGGCTCATACAGCGAGCAGCGCGATCAGCGCGAGGGCGACGACGGGCCCGGCATGCTCGCCCTATTCACCGATGAGGCGCAGGCACGCGCGCAGCAGCTCGCAATGGTGCGCGACGACTGGGACGCAAAGAACCCGTGCGGCGGCGACGACATGCCGCTCGATTTCCCTGAAGGCGACATCACCAAGGCCGCCGAACTTATTCAGGATTGGAGTGACGGCGCATATCTCCCGCCGGAACTCTCGACCCATTTACTCGAGACGCCGCCGGCGCATCGCGTAGCCCTCGGATGGTGGCGGAGCATGGGAACCCCGGGATGGACGCTCTGCGTCGGGACCTACAAGTTCACACAAAAAGGGGTGGCGTCTCAGTTTGAAATCTGAGGCCAGTCGGACGGCCTGTATCCGGCAACATATGCTGCGATCAGTCTGGCCATGCGCGCTGCGACCGGCCTCGCGGTCGAGCGGTCCGGCTCCATCTCCATGCGACGCACGGTCTGCTCGTCGGTGTCGAGCATCTGCGCCATCTGCCGGACGGAGAGACCAAGCGCGTGTCGTGCGGATTTGAGTTCGGCGAGGGTCATTGCTCCCCTCCAGATTTGTCTGTCAACTCGTCGCCGGCCTCAGTCTCGATCGGGTCGGTCGGGCGGGTGCTCTTGACGAGCCGTCGCCGAGTGACCTCGGCGGCGCGCTCCAATGTCTTGAGGGCGATGTCACAGAGCATTAGCGACTGCCGGCTTCCTCGGCCTGCCAAGCGTCGAGATCGGCTTGATTGGCGATCGCGTCATCCAGCCGAAAACCATCTGTGTCGTAGCCATTGGAGAGATTAAGCAGCGCGTCCTCGTCCTCGACTGCCTCGTATCCATAGACGTTGATCTCGCGTTTGCGATTGAGGATGTCGCTGTAGGCGTCGGCCTCGGCCTCCGTGCCAAAGCCGTAATGGGCCTGCGAGTTGTAGGCCGTAAAAACCCACCAGCGCTCGCCGGTCGTCTCGGCGTCGTTGCGAATGTCGGCGAGGCTGATCTTGTAGGTCCGGGTCATCTGTCGTCTCCTGTTCTGGCGGGGCGCCGTGCCCCATCAACAAAATCAGATTATGGGCAAGTGTCCATAGTGTCAAGCGGGATTGTCAAACTGAGACACTACCCAAAAAGGCGCGCGCGCACTCCCGGTCGCGTGGGCCGAAGTCCCGATGCTCAGTGACGACGAGATCGCGGCGCTCTACCAGCCCGCCAGCAAGGAACCCACGCCATGAGAGACACCGTACCGGCGGCGCTCGCCGTCGCGCGCATTCCACAGTTCGCAGGTACCGGCCTGAATGGCGGCTTCGAACCCTTGGGCCCATGCGGCGAGCACCTGCGCATCATCGCCACCACCTGATGACGATGCGAGCCAAGTGTTTGACGCGCATGAGAATGCGGCAAGACCGCCCGGTATGACACCGCCAGCGCCCGTGATCGTAAACAGCGCCGACCATGCGCCGCCGATATTAATGCCAAACTGATGCGATGCGCCAGTTCCCAGCACACCAGTCTGCGCTTGCTTCCAGTTCTGAGAATTTGCATATCCAAGCGCGCCGAGCCATATGAGCCCGGCTGTAAAAAGTCGTTTCATTTTCTTTTCCTGATTAGACAGCCGGCACACTATCATCCCACCCCAAGGCGAGAACGGAGCTACCCGTGCCGTTATTCGATGCAATCGAGATATTGCCAGTTTCAAGCAAGAGCGAAGCTGTCTTGCTCACGTTGGACGACAGGCTTGATACCGGAGGCGGGTTGGTCAAAGACGTGTACGCGCCATAATTACTGTTTGGGGCGACGATGATTGCCCCGCCTGCGCCATAAGATGCGATGACAAGGTGAATCACTGTAGCCGTTGCGGGAGCAGCCTTCCCGGCTCCTGTGACAGCGAATGCTGTCCATGTTGGAGTTGCAGGGTTTCCCGTGCTCGCATTCGAGATCATCCAAGGGCTTGCCGTATTTGTCGTTGGCGTTACGACATACTGCGCCGTTCTCCCGGACTGTGTGATGCGATAGAAGTTCGCTGACCCGTCCGTCTTGAACGCTCCGAACCTCTGCGCCATCGTATAGCCGGCTGGCATGGCCGGGGACGTTGCGGACAGACTGAGAAGCCCCGCGACGTTCGTCCCGTCAGAAATCAGGTAGACATAATATTCCTGATTATTGGCGAGCGACCCCGTATCGAGAGCATTCGCTCCTGTCGTCGCCGCGTTGATCGTCACAGCGACCGACGAAAAGAATGCGCTTGCGCTGGCCGACGAAAGAAAGACGAGGCCAGCCGCAACGTCTATCTTCGTGTTTGGCGTGGCCGCATTGTTCTTGATCGTCAACCCCTGCGCGAACGGGGGCTTTGCGATAAACGGATTTGCAAGCGGACCTATCACGCCCGCAAGTTCCGCGAACGTCATCAATCCGGCCTGCGCCTGTGCAGGGACAGTGATCGTATGAACGCCGCTTTGCGTCCCGCTGGTATTGATCGCCGTCCCGCCCGGCTTGGCGGCGAAGTTGGACGATGTTCCAGACGGCGAGAGGACGTAATAGATTTTCTTCGCCGTGACGCCGGTAGGGAGTGCGCCTGTCGTAGTCAGATAGAATGGCGTTTCGGCCGCAGGGGCAGTTGTTGGCCACGACAGAACAGCGGGCGACGCAACCGAGACTGTCGCCGTTCCGCTGATGGCGTTCGCGGTCCCATCGTTATTGCCCATGACGGAGCCAACGGCCATTTTTTCCAGCATCTGCTTGGTAATGGCGTTATCAGGCGTCTTGGCGAAGAATGTGGAAATCGAATTTGCGCTCGGAGTTCCCGCGACACCGGAGATGTTCGACAGGACTGTACCATCTGCGACCTGCCCGAGATCGGCAGGGCTCAACGCCAATTGGCCGTTGATGATGTATTCGGTTGTCGCCGTGTTGAATGAGACGATATAGAAGCGACCGACGACGATCTGATTGGAGGAAAGGTCAGTGCCGGAGACGGCGCGCAACGGAGCAGCGGTTGTACTATCGACTGCGAGAGTGACCGCACCAACGTTCGTGCGCGTTGCAAAGAATCCGATAAGCCCCGGCGAGCGCGTCGTCATTGCCTGCGACAACGTAAGGGCGAAGGCGTCGCCTGACCCACCAAGAACGGAATAACCGCCCTGATCCTGAATGAATGCCTTTACGGCCGCCATTTCAGCGCGGGCCGAATTGTTGACGGTTGAAGGAGGCTGGCCTTCCTGCCAGTTTATGCTCGGGTCCGCCGTGGCGTTGTCACCCGCCGTGGTGCTCCAATTCCAGATCGACATCAGCCGAATTTCCTTGTTCCGAGTTTGACTTTGCGCTGTTCGAATGTGACGCGATGGCCGTTCGGGATGGCGTCTTCGGCAAGCAGCCCGCCAAGTCGCATCCCGCTAGGCTCTTCCTGTTGCTGCGCTGGCTTTTGAGCCATCATCTGAGCAAGCAGGCCCTTGATGGCGTCCTGCGCTTCTGGTTTTTGGGAGGAAGGGTCTTGCGGGGTATGGCTTGCGGCGCTGGCAAGCAGCCCCATCGCGCCGTTCGGCTGTGCCGGGGGCGGGCCACCGAGGCCCTTGGCGTAGTTCGCTGCGAAGGCGTTACCCGTGCCGCCCGGCTGCGCTTCAATGCCGCCAGCGAGGCTTGTCCATGTGCCAGAGAGCGCCTTGGAAACGCCCTGTAGATCGCCAGACTTGAGGGCCGAGACGAGATCGCCGCCCGTTACCGCCTTGTATCTCTCGTTAGCGAGCGCCCATGCGCCCTTATCCTGATTGGCGGGGGAGAAATCTTGAAGACCGTAGCGTGAAGCTATATCGTCCCATGTCGAGCCGAGAAACTGATACCGCCCTGCCGCCGATGAGGTCTTGCCCGCATTCGGGCCTGTCGTTATCGGAACGTCTTGGCGGGGATGATCGGAGAAATCATTGAAGCTACTGCCACCATAAATCACGTTATAGCGGCCTGCCGACTCAGGCCCCGCAATCGCGTTCAGGAGTGCATACGCTTCCGGGGGAAGCGCATCGGTGAGCAGGCCCATGTGGTGGTTTCTCTTTCAAACAGCCGTCTTCGTCGCCGTGATGGCGTTCTTCATCGAAAACGATGCTTACAAGGGGTTCGGATACGCCCCGGCAGTAGTCGCGGGGTTCATCGCGTGGCTGGCAACCGCCACGGCAGGAAAGGTCTTGGACCTACTGAAAATCCGCCGTGAGAAGACCGCGCGCCTTCGGATCGGAGAGCATGAGTAAACCAAGGCGCTTTGCGCCCGGTCCTTTGACGCCAGCCGCAAGCTGGTTCCCAAGGTAAGCCTGCATCGGGCCTGACATGAGGGCGCGACCCGCAAGACCGGGGGCGAATGGTGCGAGGCCACCAGCGAGCGCGCCAAATGGACCAGCAGCAAGCCCGCCTAGAACGGCAGTCGGAGCGGATAGAACTTTCTCGACGGCAAGCCGTGCGGGAGTGCCAGAGTTGGCAAGTTGCGGCATGATCGCATTGCCTGCGCGGGTCAGTTCGGCAAGGTCGCCCTGCCCCTTCGCATAGCGTTGACGGTTGTTCCCGCCCGCGACCTGAGCGCGCATCTGTTGGGGCGTAATAAAGCCCTGCGCGGCATTCTCGCCCGCAGCAGCAGACGCCTTGGAAATATCCTTGAGATTGCCCCACTGGCGACGCGCTTCCGCAAGCAAGCCAGCATCGTTTGGATTGGTCGCCTGTATGCTGCGTTCCATCGCCCCATCGAGCGAATTGCGGAGATTGCGATAGAAATGCTTTAGGTCGTTATCGCCTGTGTTCTCGACCATGTTGGTCAGGCGGCTGCGCATCTGCTGATACGCGCGCCCGTCGATCTGCCCGCCCTGAGCAGCGATGTTTGTAACATCGTCAATCCACTTGCCAACGGCAGGGGCGCGAGCGGCGGGGTTCACGTTCCCGATATAGGTTCGAACGGCGTCACCAAAAGACTGCGCGAAAGGAGCGTCAATCTGCAATGTATTGCGCCCGGTCACGGCGTCGATGCGATCGCCAATGTCCTTGAAGCCTTGCTTGACTGTATCGGGCAATGCGCGTTCGGCGGTAACGCCAGCCTCACCCAAGGCCGCGCCCGTGAATGCGCCTAGTTGCTTCTCCTTCATGGTGGTTGCAACGCCACCCGAACCGGGGAGGTCGCCTAGATGGCTTTCCATCCACTGAAACGGCTTGGAACCAGTCTTCTGTCCCGCAGTAAGCGGAACGCCCGCCTGCTGAAGCGTATCAACGAACGGTTGACGCTCTGCCGCCATACGAAGCGGCGTCACAACACGGGACAATGCGGACGGAGTGAATGCACCTGCGACGCTACCCGCCAACCTGGCATAGGGTTCCGCGCTTGTGCCTTCCGTCAACTGCCCGGCTGCTTCGGAACCGACGCCAGCGGCTGCGCTCATCGCGGCCTTGCTGGAGAGGCTACCGGGGCCAATCACAGCGCCAGGCAGGAACTCTGATACGGTAGAGGCGTATTTGCCAGCCGTCGTCTTTGGCTCATAGAATTTGCCCGTCAACCCTTCGGCAGCGGACTGGACTTGCTTGCTCGACGGAATGAACGGCGGCTCAGAATCGGGAAAGACGCCAAGACGGGACCCAAGGCGCAGAATATCGCCCGGCAGGCCAAGAAGGCTAGTAGCGCCGCGCCCAAGCCCGCCAGCGACAGATTTTGCAATGTCCGTCGTCGTATCAACGGCAGGCTCCTGCGGGGCTGCGGGCTGCGGCGGCTGTGCGGCAATGCCCGTCTTCTGCGCGAAGGCGTCGAACGGCATGTCCGCATAGAACTTTTGGTGATACTTTTGCGCGAAATCCTCGAACGGCATGTCCGCATAGGATTGCGCGTGGATTTCCTGCAAAGACGGCATTAGCGGATACCCAACGGGTCTGCGACGGCAGGGCCACCCGCGTTTGGGTTGTTGCCAGCAGCGGATGGCGCAGCGGCAAGGTATTTGCTGTGCTGCATCTTCCAGTTCTGAAGCGTCTTCAAGCCAACCGACCCGTCCGCAGCATCGAGACGCGGGAGAGTGAGCGCGAGAATGCGCCGTTCGCTATCGGTAATTGCGCCCTGCCCCTTCATCGAGATAGCGGCCTTGGCAAGCTCAAGCTCCTTGGCGGCGGCTTCGTATTCCTGTCGAAGAACCTCGTTCTTAGCGCCGGCCACTCCTTGAGCGCCGCGCCATATCCCGCTTGCTTGTGTCGGGCCGATGGCGTTGTTTTTGTTCAGTTCTGTATACGCGGCAATCGCACGGTCGATGTGCGGCATGATGGTCTGCGCAACGACGGACTTTTGCGTGGCGTCCGTTTCCTGCTTGACCTGAGCCTTAGCGCGTTCCTTCGCAAGCGTATCCTGATCCACAGCGCCGGGCGTGGTGGCAGGGCCAACCGGCGTTCCGGTCGCATCACCCGGTTTCATCCAGATTTGCTGACCATTGACGGTCACAAGCTGCGCGTTCGGGTCTTTCTCTGCCTTCAGCGCAAGCGTCCTCTGTCCGGTCATCTTGTTGATTGACCAGACGTTGCCGTCCTTATCCGTTTCTTGGGTGTATTGCTCGGAGGGCGTTGCGCGCTTCACGACCTCGTTAAACAGTGTGTCGTTGCTAGCCGTAGCAGCCAAGGCTTCCGGCGTCATGTTCGGGTTAAGCTGCTTCAGATAAGCCATGCGGCCCTGCAAGGCGGACTGCTGCTGCGTCAGCTTCTGATGCTGCAACGCCGTCTGGCCCTGAATAAGCTGCTGGCGCTGCATGTTGTCGAGACCAGCCGACAACCCCTCGCCAATCCTGCGTTTCGACATGAGGCCAGCGCCAAGCGCAATCAGTCCGTCACCGGGTCCGCCCTTGCCGTAGATGCCGCCGATGAGGTCGCCAATCGACTGTAAGGGGTTGCCAGAGGCTTGCGCCGACTGACCGGCCATAGGCGTAGCGGACGGAGGCGTACCAGCACCCTGCACCGTCTGCGCCTTCGGAGCGGGCGTATCCTCTTCGTCATCGTCTTCGGAGGAAGCGCCAAGCAAGCCTTTCGGACGCGGCGGGGGCATTGGAGGCTGACCGTCGATTGCCGCCAGAGCGCCGAACGGGCTTTGACCCTGCGGAGCGCCAAGGTTCATCGGCTGGCCCTGCGGCTGCTGTGCGAAAGGCTGTAGCGCCATCGGGTTGATGCCCTGCGCCAGCAGACCACGGATGAACTGCGAACCATGATCGTCAAACGGGCTCGACAACCCGCCGAACATGCCGTCAAGAAGGCCCATCAATCACCACCCATATCTGCCGAGCGTCGAGAACGGATTGGAGGGGCCGTAGCTGTTGTTCATCGGCCCTTGCCCTTGCGGCCCCTGCTGCTGACCGCGCATGGCGTAGTCGTTGCCACCCATTGCCGAGAAGGGAGAGTAAGCATATCCGCCACTGACCATTGGAGATTGCGCGGGTTGCATGGTCGGACCTGACTGATTGGCCGGTCCTTGCACCGCTGGCTGCTGAGATTGGCCCATCATTCCGAATGACGGAAACAACGGCTGTGCCGATTGACCGCCCATGTCAGGGAATATCGGGTTCTGCATCCCGGTCGAGAACATGTTGCCGTTCTGATAGACGCCGGGTTGCCCCTGCACTGGCGTCCATTGACCGCCAGACTGACCGCCAAAGCCATTTCCGCCGCTGCCCATCATTCCTTGCGAGCCCCACGAAGGGCTGCCCCATCCGTCGAATAGGCCCATCACGCCACCTTCTTGGTTGCTTTGCCGTAATCGACCATCAGGAAGCCGGACGGGTGAACGCCAACCGCTTCAGGACGCTTTTCCGCGACTTCCTGAGCCATCAGACCAAGTGTGCGGCGCTTCAGCGGGTCGGACTTGTAGTTGTAGGCATAGATATTCTGCCCATCGTCAGTCGAGCCGACACGTTCGATGTTTTCCTTCAGGCGTTCATCCGAGAACATCGCGGCAAACCCGCCCATACTGCCGATGCCCTTGAGAAGGTTTCCAAGCCCGCCAAGGCCAGCCATAGAGCCTCCAAGAATGGAGCCGAGCCCGCCGCCGCTTGTCTGCTGTGTGCCCTGTGAGATCGGA
>OFQZ01000614.1_pt1 | contig 11881 bp, 13 predicted proteins | sample 1543011 | NCBI WGS metagenome assembly OFQZ01 (sample SAMN07774216, study PRJEB24372) | wastewater metagenome | isolation source: Exp Tend NO 0WW | collected 2016-02 | reverse complement strand
TAGGTGGTTCTTCCCTAAGTTCTTTCCATCTAAGGATGCTTTTTTTCACAAGGAGATTGACCAAAACAATATTGAAGTTTATTTAAGCGGTGGTTCATTTTTGAACATCGCTTTTAGGGGTTCAGCTAAAACTACTAGGACTAAGTTATTCATCGCTTTTGCTATCGCTAATGATGAAAGCCATTATCGTAGGTATTTTAAGATTAACTCTAAAGACCTTGGTAATGCCAAGCAAAGCTGTACCGATATTTACAATATGCTTATTTCTAGGCGTGTGCAGGAGCTTTACCCAGAAATCTTTGAAAAGACTGAAAGCAAACGTGAAGAAACTATGGGTAGTTTCACAACCGCCACTAGCATCAAGGTAACAGCAGATACTATTGGTACTGACCAACGTGGAGATTTACAGGAAGAATCACGCCCAGACTTTCTATGGTTTGATGACTTTGAAACTCGTCTTAGCTTAATGAGTGCAGTTACTACCCATAAGATTTGGCAAAATATGGATGAAGCCTTACAAGGTTCAGCTAAGGGTGGCGGAGCTGTTTATACCTGTAACTATCTATCAGAACGTGGAAATGTGCATAAATTAGTTGATAAAGCTGACTTTAAGCTCATTATGCCCATTATGAAAGATGGCGAACCAACTTGGGATAGGTACTCTAAGGATGAGCTTAAAGATATTAAGGCTAAAGCTGAAGATTGGGAGGGCGATTATCTCTGTGAGCCTAGTGCTTCTAAGGATATTTACTTTGACCGAGATAGGCTAGATACTATGGCTATTAAGCAACCGAAGAAAGAAATCGGTGGCTTTAAGATATTCCATAATTATGACCCAATGCATCGCTATGGTGGTGGCTTTGATGTAGCCGGTGGGGTGGGATTAGATAGTTCAGCATCGGTTTTCATTGATTTTGACACTATTCCAGCTCGTGTGGTAGCAACATATTATGATAATGAGATTAAGCCAGAAGCCTTTGGTGGAGCAATCTATGACCAAGGCAATATTTATGGTGGTTGTATATTAGGTATTGAGAATAACAAGTATGACCAAGCCATCCTAAAAGCCAAGCAATTAGGGGCAAATCTCTATAAAACCCAAGGAAAAGTAACTAAAATCGGTTATGCTCCACCAGTTACCTATGGTTGGGCAACCAATAGCCTGACGAAAACTAAAATGCTTGCTGCACTCGCTAAAGCCATATCAGATGGACTTATTGAGTTAAGTGATGCAGACCTCATCAATGAGGTTAAAAGCTACACTAGAAACGATTTGATTGATTCTGAACCTGATGTGAGATTGGTTACTAGGCACTTTGACTTGGTAATCGCCTGTGCTATCGCTTGGCAGATGAAAGACTTTGCTGAAGTGAAGTTTAAGGCTGTTGATGATGACCCAATTTGGAAGAAGCAAGAAGTAAACCCAGGAATATAATGTTTAACGTGAAACAATGACTACCATTGACCTAACAGATGAAGAAGTAGAGTTATTTAAGAAGTTCCGGGAATACCAGGATATATTTGAATTATTGTTAGATAATGGGGTATTTGATGTGGCTAAGTCTACTGTAATCCTATCAATTTCCCAGCCAAGAATTATTACTGATATTGATATAAACCAAAACCGCTATAAACGAAGAAAAGAGGACTTATCCACTTGACAAATTAGCAAATTTTTGCTATATATAAGGTAGATAAAGACACGCCCCAACTGAAGCGGCGATAGCCCAACTTTCAACAGGCGATACCTATTTTTTGGTATCGTCTTTTTCTTTTATTTAACTCTCCCAATTTATACCTAGTTCTTATGAACTGGCAAAACCCTCTCCGGGAGTTCCCGCTATTGTGCATTACTCGTAAGAGTACAAAATAGGGAGGGTTAAGTAAGAGAAACTATGCCTAGAGGAGTATATCCACGCAAACCAAAACCAGGTGCATTTAAGCTCACTGTTAATCTAAACAGAGAGGTTTTTAAGTGTGAAACTGAAGATATTAAAGCGGCTTTAGTAGATTTGAAGCCTACTAATATCAAAACTCGCACGATTATTCGGGTAGAAAACGCTTTTGGTTTTGTAGAACGCATCCTAATGGTTCGCCAAGCAAAGCTTTTATTCCGTAACCCTTTGTCAATGACTATTTTTGTTAGAAATATCCTTAAAGGATTAAAAACTGAATGAATATCCACGATTTCATAATTGAAGAAGAAGCTAATTATAAGACTATTCGTGTTCCAGTAACAGGAAATAAGACTTGGAATATGTACGAACACATTGATAGATGTACTAATGTTGCTAATGGTTGGTTTCATCAAGGCAAAGATGATGGGATGCGACCCTATAAAAACATTGTGAAACCTATTATCAATGTTGCACGCCGAAGTGAGGGTTTTGATGTTAAAGATATTGAGCCTTATGTAAACGATGAACAGAATTACTATAAGTCTTTCTTAGTTCGCAAATACCATCCACAATGGGCAAGACGTAATGATATTGATACTTTTATTGATGAAGTAGTTGAAAGCCAAATCATTTATGGACTAACTCTAGTTAAATCAGTTGGACAAGTTAGACCAGAAGTAGTGCCATTACCACAAATCGCTTTTTGCGACCAAACTGAAGTAATGGGTAATCCTCTTTGTCTAAAGCATAGCTATTCCCCATCAGATATGAGAAAGTTTGGTAAGAACTGGAAAGCAGATAAGGTTGAAGAAGCTATTTTAATGGCTCGATTTGAAAAGCCTACAGCTAAAGAGGGGCAACCTGCCAAAACTCCTGGCAAATATATTGAAGTTTACGAATTACACGGATATTTCCCTAATTATTGCCTAGGCGAAGATGCTGAATATGAGGGCGAACCTGATGAGTATAGTGAGCAAATGCACATTGTTTGTTACTACACTAATTCGGCAAGTAAGAAAACTGGTATCACTCTCTTTAGTGGTAAGATGCCTGAACCTATTTTCAAAACCCTAAAGATTGATTCGATTTATGGTCGGGCTTGTGGAGTGAGTGAAGTAGAAGATTTGTTTGAACCCCAAGCGTGGACTAACTATTCAGCTATTAAGATTAAAGCAATCTTAGATGCTGCAGCACTTATTCTATTCCAAACTACAGATAAGAAGTTCGCCAAGCAAAATAAGATTACTGAACTTGAACCAAATACTATCCTTACTCACGAGGAGGGTGGAGCAATCACTAAGATTGAAAACTCGGTACAAAACCTTACAGCTTTCACTAACCACCAAATTACCTTAGAGAATGATGCTCGTGTGATGGGTAGTGCTAGTGATGCACAGTTAGGTACAAACCCTGTATCTGGTACTCCATTTGCACTTCAATCGCTAGTAGTACAGCAAGGTCAAGGTATTCACGAATGGCGACAAGGTAAGATTGCCACCTTTATTTCTGAACTTTATCGAGATTGGATTTTAAAATATCTAGTAAAGGAAATGAATAATGGTCAGAAGTTCTTAGAAGAATTGAGTGTTGATGAATTAGCTGAAGTTGCTGAAAAAATCGCAGTAAATCGTAGTAATGATTGGGTTAGAGAAAGAATCCTCAATACAGGCGATATTCCTACTGAAGCTGAACGTCAAGCGAGAATGGATGCTGAACGAGAGGGCTTTATCAAAAAGGGTAGCAAGCAGTTCATTGAGATAATGAAAGATGACTTAAAAGATATTCCGATTGATGTGATGGTTAATATCAAGCAGAAGCAGAAAGATATGTCTAAGGCTGCTGATACTATCACTAATGTTTTGAGGGTCGTGATGGCAAACCCTGATGCTTTCCGTAATTCTGGCATAAGCAAACCTTTCAATGAGTTATTGGAAGATTCTGGCTTTAGCCCTATCAACTTTGCAGAATTAACTAAACCAGCTCCACAGCCTGTTGGGGAAGTATTACCTACTCCACAAGCCCTGGAGATGCAACCAACATTAACGACTTAATATGACTGAATTATCAGACCAAGAAATGGCAAAAATTGTCCAATTCAACCAAGACCCTATTTTAGTTGAAGCGGTTAGAAAAGTGATGCTAAAGGCTATGTATAGCCAAGGTACATTACGCAAGAATGTACCAGCAGACCCATTAAATAATGGAGCATTAAATCTAGCTTTCCAAGCTTTGCGTGGCGGAAGTTTATCCGATGCAGACTTAGGAGCAGATATTAGAGGTCTAGCTAATGGAATCAATTTACTTGAATCAGCGTTCCAAGAGTTAGAGAGAATAGAGGTAGTTATTCCTAAAAAAGAGGAAGAAACTAACCCAGGTATTTAATCAATTAAACAGATAACCAAGGTCAGTGTTATCTAAGAACAAATAAAATGTCGCAGTATATCAATATTACAGATACAGGGTTAGTCAAATCATCCTTTGGGAAACTAAAAGGAATGGTTGTAAACTCTCATTCATCGGGAACAATTAAGTTGTGGGACACAGCAAACCCATTTACTCCTGTTCCAGCTACTACCACTTTAACTTCCAGTGGTGCTTTAGTTGCAGCTACTCACGCAGTAAACGTCCTAACATCTACAGGTGCTTATGTACCTGGAACTCACGCAGTAACAGTATTTACTAGTTCTGGTGTGGTTGTAGCGGGTCAAACTATTACAATCGGCTCAACTGTTTATACCGCAGTTGCAGACTTACCAGCCGCAGCTTATCAAGTGTATATGGGTGCTAATGCCCAAGCTTTTCTAGTAAACTTAAAGTACGCTCTTAATGCTACTTCTGGTCAAGCTGGTACAGCTTATGGATATGGCACAGCAGCTCATCCATCAGTGGTCGGTGTAACAAGTGATGCCACAACTATCACTATTCGTGGTCGTGTTCCTGGTACTTCCCTTAACACAGTTGCTACAACTGAAACATTTACTAATGGTTCGTTCCCAGACACCACTTTGGGTGGCGGTACAGGTGCTTCTGACCCTGGTGTAACTACTGCTGCTGCAACAGTAACTATTGATACTACTGTTTACACATTTGTTGATGCTCTAAGTGAAACTTATGGGGCAACCGCTATTCCTTACCAAGTCTTGGCTGGGGCAGATGTAGCAGCTTCATTGGATAACTTAAAACTAGCTATCAACGCAACTGGTACAGCAGGAACTAATTACTCCACTGGTACAGCCGCACACGCTTCAGTAGTAGCCACAACTAATACTGATACAGCACAAACTATTAGGGGTAGAGTACCTGGAACATCATTAAACACACTAGCAACCACAGAAACACTAGCTAATACAACTTGGGCTGATACAACCCTTGGTGGTGGTACTGGTGCATCTGACCCTGGTGTAACAACTGCTGGTGCAACTTTCACAATAGGTTCTCGTACTTACACCGCAGTGATTGAACTATCTGAAACTTTGGGTGCGGCGGCTAGGGCTGACCAAATTTTATGGGTAACTAGTGAAGCAGTATTCTTAGACAACGTGAAGTTAGCTATCAATGCCAGTGGAACTGCTGGGACTGAATACTCAACAGGCACTACCAAACACGCCCAAGTCAAAGCAACTACCAATGCAGCTACTACCCAAGTCTTTGAAGCTTTAGAAGCTGGTACTGGTGGCAACTCAATCGTAACTACTGAAACTCTTGCTAACTATGCCTTTACCTCAACAGTAATGGCTAGTGGAGTAGGAAGCACTGGTAAAGTGATGTTCAATACTATGACTTTATCGGCGGTAGCGACTACAGGAGAAAGGTTTATTGACCTTGGTAATGTAGCGTTTGATTATGGGCTGTATGCAGTGGTCGGTGGTACAGCAGATATTACACTCTTAGTAGATTAAATAATTAAAAATTAAAGGAAAAATAATATGGCACAGCCAAATGGGGATAACCCAAAATTAAAAGGATTAACATTTGAAGTTCAAGTTGTTAAACCTGCGGCAGCGAATACTCTGCTTAACAGTATTCAACCAAGCGTGCGGTCAGTAGAAGTTACGACTGTAACTAATGATGCTAACGATTGGATTGTTCTTCCATCTTTAGCTTCAGTTCCTAATGGACACGAAATCACAATTTTATGTTCTGCTGGCGGAAACTTTGAAATGCGTACACCAACATCTTCAAATGAGAAGATTAACGGACAAGACGGAGATGGTACTAAAGAATATCTTTGTACCGATACTGAAGTCGTGAAAGTCGTGAAAATCAACAATACTATCGGTTGGATGGCTCACGGATATTCAGCGATTGGTGCAGTAGTAACTGCAGTAGTACCAGACTAGTATATTTATGGGGTTATGCTTCCCCTCAAAAAGCGATAGTCTTTTCTCACTTTAGAAAAAGTGCTTTAAGGTTATTATTTCCCTAAAAAATAATTAAACATATCATTATGCCTAATGACGAAACACAAGGGGTAGACGAAGCAGAAGCAGATGTATTTGATGACGTAGCGGATGACGCTGCCGATACAAATACAGATGACGATGCTGGCGATTCTACTGATTGGAAAGCGAAATTTGAAGAATCCGAGGGTAGACGAAAGCGTGCTGAAAGCAAGCTTGGTAAAAAGAAACCAGAAGAAACTTCTACAGAAACGCCAACCAAGAAAACGAATGACTTAGATTATGGAGAATTAGCTTTTCTTACCGCTAAAGGTATTGAAGCTGATGATGAAGTGGACTTTGTAAAGACGATAGTTAATAACACTGGTCGCTCTCTTAAAGAAGTAGTGTCGGACGATTACGTTCAAGCGAAACTGAAAGCGATGAGAGATACACAAGCTACTAAGAACGCAGTACCTAGCGGGACAAAGCGTTCGGGTAATTCGGCTGCTGATACTGTCGAGTATTGGTTGTCAAAAGACTATGGCGAATTGCCAGATGATGTAGATTTGCGTAGAAAAGTTGTTAAAGCTCGAATTGAAAAGGAAACTAAAAAGGACGTATTCACTCCTTAATACGATAGTCATTCGGTATTTTCTAATTAACTAATAGATTTTTACTGAAATGGCAATCATTTATAAAAATGAATACCTTACGACTTTGCAGGAACGCTTGTCTGAATTTAACAAGTGGAAAGACATTGCTAAGGTTGAATACACGGATGTGCAAGTCATCCATAACCCTTATTTGACTGATGTAACAGCAAATACTGGTACTCGTGGTTCTGCTTACACTCCTGAAGCAGTTACTACAACTGACGATACTATTACTATCAACACTTTTAAGATTACTGCACAGTACATTGACCGTGCGGACTTAGCCCAAAAGACCTTTGCTGGTTGGATGGAACTTGCTGATAATCAAGGTATCCTCTTAAACGAAGCTATTGAAACAGCGATGTACGCTAACCACGCAGAGTACACCGACTTTGATAATGCTTCTATTGGCGGTGCTGCAGGAAACATCACTGTTTCTGAAAGCAACGTAGACGACATTTGTCGTGGAATTTTGCGTGAAATTGGCGAAGCTAATGGCGATGCAATGTATGAACGCAATGGCGGTTTCATTGTATGGCGACACGCTGACTTTGAAAAAGTCAAAGCCTTTGCAGCAGCACAAGGTTTCAACGTAGCAGACGATGTATTGAAGAATGGTATCAAACAAGGCTTCCATTATATGGGTCTTGACCACTATGCATCTAACAAAATGACTTCTGGTCATTTGTTCGCTGGTGTGAAACAAGTCTTGCACTTGGGTATCTGTAAGTCCACCTATGGGAAAATCAATGAAATCCAAGACCCTGTAGTTAGTGGCGGTCAAATCTCTGGTATCGGTATCAACTCTCGTGTTGATTTCAAGTTTAAAGCTTGGGCTAAAGTAGCACCTATCCTCTTTGACGTATTGGTAGCCTAGTTTACCTCCTTTGCTCCTAGTATTTATAGGGGCAGGGATAGGTAAGTTATTACCTAGAAAATGGGGTCAAGTCAAGAAAGTTAAGCTATGTCAAAAACAAGAAATTGCACCTGTGATGGAATCAATACAGGATGCTCACAAATAGGTTGTCCTGGGCAATCTCCACGAACTACTATCACAGTAGAACGTGAAATACCTAAGTTAAGTTACGAACTTATGGAGGGGAATTTAAAAAACCTGCAAGGGCAGGTGCTAACAGTGGTTGAAGCTATTGGTGGCACTATGGAACAAACCAAAGCCGCCAAATCTTTAATCCGTTCATTTTTCAATCAACAACTTACTCGTTTGTTTGAAATGTATGGGTATGAATCTCATCAAGAATTACCAAATTATAGTAGTCCAAGTCCTGAAGATGGAATGACTACATTACTAAATCAATAATTAAAGCTCTTGACCCCAGCTTTTAGATAACAACGAATTTATGTCAATGACTTTTACACAAATTGTTCGGGAAATAGATAAGAATTGTAAATCCAATTCGACTTCTTATCCGTTAGCTGACAAGGTACAGGATATTAACAACGCTTTAAGCGATGCTATTACTATTGCCTTAGAAAGCGGCGGTACTTGGCAGTATGACGATTCTAACCATACTGACTACCCGATTATTACTACTGCTCTAGTATCTGGGCAGCGTGATTACGCTTTTACTACTGACGAACAAGGTAATCTGATTTTAGATATTTACAAAGTGATGGCTCGGATTTCTGCTTCGGGTATTTATGAAGAAATTAACCCTATTGATGTACAGAGCCAACAGGGTACTGAGAACTTTTATGATGGGCAAAATTTGGGTGGGATTCCACAGGATTATGATAAAACCGCTAATGGCATTTTTTTAGACCCAATTCCAAATTATAACTCTGCCGATGGATTGAAAATTTATATCAATCGTGAGGGTTCATTCTTCACTGTTTCAGATACCACTAAAAAGCCTGGTATTGACCCACTTTGCCACGAATATCTAGCTTTAGTACCATCATATAAATATGCACGTAATAACTCACTTAAAAACGTAGCTCGTTTAGAAAAAGATGTACTGGCAATGGAAAAGCGAATTACTGAACGATATGCAAAAAGAGAAAAAGACGTTGCCAATGTTATGAGGTCGGTTGGCGATGGGGAAATAAATTGGATTTAATTAACTAATAAAAATATATGGCAAGCCTATTATACAATAGCTTCAAAAAGAAAATAATGGATGGTTCTATTGACTTAGATACCGATACCATCAAAGTCGCCTTAGTTACTTCCTCTTATACACCAGACCAGGATGCACACGATTTCTGGGATGATGTATCAGCTAATGAGGTGGCTAATAGTGGTACTTATGCTGCTGGTGGAGCGACTTTGGCAAACAAGGCAGTAACACAGGATAACACTGATGATGAGGGTGTGTTTGATGCTGACGACGTAAGTTGGACATCGGCTACTATTACAGCGAGATATGCAGTGATTTACAAGTCTACTGGGGTATCTTCTACTTCACCTTTAATTTGTTTGATTGATTTTGGTAGTAATCAATCTTCTACTGCTGGTACTTTCACTCTACCTTGGAATAGTGAGGGAATTATTAACTTAAACTAAAATGGCTGCAGCATATCGTTCAATCGCTACAGTTACTAGGAACTCTAGTAGTGGCTCTGCTAACCTAGTAATTACAAAACCATCAGGATTAACTGCTGGCGATTTAATGGTTGCTGTTTGTGCTGAAAAAGATAATGCTCACTATACTTCAAGTGGTTGGACAGAAATTTTAAGAAACCCAGGAAGTCCCGTAAGCTATGGTTTAACAGTTTTAGCTAAAGTTGCTAGTTCAGGAGATGCAGCAGCTTCAAACTTTACATTTACAGGAGATGGTGGAACGAGTAAGGCTGGTTTAGGTGCTTTAATGGCTATTTCTGGTACTTTTACTAGCTCTGTTAATTGTGTGTCTAATGATAAAGATACTGGAGGAGTAGGGACTGCTTTGAGCTTTACAGGTGGGGTTACTCCTAATGTTACCAATGGTTTGTTAATCTTTGGTATTGGAGTTGATGAATCCTCTACAGGAAAGACTATGAGTGGTTATGCCATTGCCAATAATAATCCGACTTGGACAGAGAGAGCAGATTTTGAAGTAAACTCTACAGAAAAATCTGGTATGGCTATCGCTACTGCTACTTACGCTGCAACAGGTTCTACAGGGACTTATTCTTCAACCTTATCTTCATCTTCTGGCGTTATTGAAACTTATGGATTTTTAATTGAAGTTCAAGAAACTCAAGATGTTTCCCCTGCTCAAACTGCTTTAAGTCTGGTTGGTTCAGTCCCAACAGTTACTCCTACTGGCGATGCCAATGTAACTGCTCCAACAACCTTATCTGCTGTCTTTTCAGTTTTATCAGTAGTAGTTTCACTTCCAGTAAGTGCGATAACCAATGTAGCTAAACACGTTTCCAACTTTATTAACCAAGATAAATCCTAATGACACCAGAGGAAATACAAAAATTACTTGCTCCTTTTTTAAAGCGGATAGATGAGCTAGAAAATCAAATTAAAGCGTTAAACAATAATGCAACTATTCCTTTTGATACTGGGGAAGCTATAAAAGCTAGAGTTTTAGCTGATGTTGGTTTTTTGGTTGGAAGTTCTAAAAGTGCTACTTCAGAGAATAAATCAGTTAATGAAGCTGGGGCTGCTACTTATTCAGTTATGGATAAGCCTGATGGTTTCCTTGAAGTTACTATTTTGGGTAATCTTTATTATTTACCATATTTCCTATAATGACTATAAAAATCCCACAACAAGGTAAATTTGCTCAACCGAACACATCGGATTTGTTTGGTAATTTGTGGTATACAAGAAATATGAACTTTGATGAAGCTGGTTATGCTAAACTTTCTTCTCGCACAATTTCTTTTAAGAATGAAAAGGATGATAGTAATTTCAATTTACCTATATCATTTGGTCGTGATAACAATGAGTTCCATATTGTAACGACAGATAAAGCCTATGATTTAAATGTTACCGAGAATGATTTTTCTATTGTTATAGATGGTAATAGCAATAGTCCTACTTTAAGTTTTGATTCTTGGGGTAAATGGTTTCAGAACCGATGGCACGCTTCAACTGCAACAAAAATTTGGTATACCACAGGTGGTGCTTGGACAGATACAGGGGCTTCTTTAACTACTGGTAAGGTACACGCTTTGGAAACCTTTAAAAATAAGAACTCTTTAGCAGTATCTAATGGCAATACTGTCCAATTACTAAGCACTGCTTATGCTACAACTGTAACCTTAACTATCCCTGCTGACTTTGAAATTGTGGGGTTGTCTTATTCTAATGCTCAAATGGGTATTATCACTATGTTAAGTGATACAATCGCAGGTCAAAACCAAGAAGCCTTTTTCTTTATTTGGGACGGAGCTAACACTGCTGCTGGTCGTGGTTATCCAATGGGGACTGATTCAATACTTGCTATTACACCTTATAAGTCCAGTTGGGTCATTTTAACTCGCACAGGCGAACTTAAATATTTTAATGGTGGTGGGTTTGAAGCTTTAGCCACCTTACCATTTAGTGTTGTTAATACCACTTGGGGAGATTCACAAAACCGAATTATAATCGGAGATGGAATGATTACAGAGGGCGATAAAATTTATATAAACGTTGGCAATGACTACGACCCCTTTGGCAGAAAAGGCGAATATTATGTCCAAAATAACCCTGCTGGAGTATGGTGTTACGACCCTAATGTTGGTCTTTACCATCGTTATTCTCCATCAATTAGTCCTGCTTACCAAATCGCAGTAACTAGCGTGAACACTGGGACAGATGTATTGACTTGTACTGGTACATTACCTGCTACTGGCAATCCAATTAAATGTGTAGATAGTGCATCAACCCCTATTGGTGGTGTATCTATCGGTAAAATTTACTATATTATCAAGCTTACAGCTACTACTTTTAGCTTGGCAGAAACACGAGAATTGGCATTGGCTAACGTGAAAATCAATTTAACTTCTT
>OFQZ01000613.1_pt1 | contig 11890 bp, 10 predicted proteins | sample 1543011 | NCBI WGS metagenome assembly OFQZ01 (sample SAMN07774216, study PRJEB24372) | wastewater metagenome | isolation source: Exp Tend NO 0WW | collected 2016-02 | reverse complement strand
AAGGGACGACGTTTTTGTGACACTTTGTTGTTGCCAAAGCGACCATCAGGTGAAGGAGCTTGGCGGAGAGTTTTGCCAACACTAGCGGACAAAAGTAGGAGAGTAACTGCCTCGGTAGGTGAGGAAATCGAGCCGAGTGACTTTACGAAAAAAGCTTACCTGACGCAATTTTCTGACTATTTTCTAGAAAAGTACCGTGATACTAGCTGGGTTAGGTGATAAAAATGAGCTGGCTGTGCAACCAACAACAATATTACCTAGCAATAAAGATATAATAAATTGATGGATCAACAACTCGCGCTTGAAATTCTGCATGCAGGCCACAACGTCTTGCTCACTGGCCCTGCTGGTGCAGGGAAGACGTATGTGCTCAACCAATTTATCCGGGCGGCGAAGGCTGGTGGCAAGCATGTCGCGGTGACGGCGACGACTGGTCTGGCCGCGACGCATATCGGGGGCAATACTATCCACGCCTGGAGTGGGATCGGCATCCACGATCAGTTACCGCAAGATTTTGAGGATTATTTGCTGAAATCCCGCCGCGATATCATCGAGACGACTGACGTGCTGGTGATCGACGAGATCTCGATGCTGCATGACTATCGGCTCGATATGGTGGACGCTGTGGCGCGGACGGTGCGCGATGACGAGCGGCCATTTGGCGGGATCCAGCTGGTGATGTGCGGTGATTTTTTCCAACTGCCGCCGGTAAATCGCGATGACTCTCGCCAGGGGAGCTTCGTCGTGAATGCTGAGGTTTGGGAAACACTCGATCCGGTCATTTGCTACCTCGATGAGCAGCATCGTCAGGACGACGACGAATTTCTCGAGATATTGAACGCGCTGCGGGGTGGTGACATCCGGCGTCGGCACGCCGAACGGTTACTCGAGCAGGTTGGAGCCGATCTGGATGATGACAAAGTGACGGAGCTGCACACGGTCAATATCGATGTCGATCGCATTAACCAGCAGCGACTGAATCAACTCGAGGCTGAGACGCATTACTACGATATGACGACGACGGGCTCGGAAAATTACGTGGCGACTCTCAAGCGGTCATGTCTGGCGCCGGAACGTCTAGCGCTCAAACAAGGCGCACTGGTGATGGCGATCAAAAACAGTCCAGAGCGCAAATACGTGAATGGCTCGATTGGCGAGGTCGTCGGGTTTGAAAAGGGGACTGATTACCCGGTAGTGGAATTCAAAAATGGCAAGACGATCACCATGCAGCCGGATGGCTGGGAGCTCCGTGACGGCGACAAGAAACGAGCCGGGATCACGCAGTTTCCATTGCGATTAGCGTGGGCGATCACGGTGCACAAGAGCCAAGGCATGACGCTCGATGCGGCGCGGATTGACCTGCGCCGGGCGTTTGTCGAAGGCATGGGATACGTGGCGTTGTCGCGCGTGCGCCGACTGGACAATCTGAGCCTGCTCGGGCTCAACAATATGGCGCTGAAGATCAGTCCTGAAGCACTGGAGATCGATGAACGGCTCCGTACGAAAGCCGCACAGGATGCCAAGCGTCTCGAGCACCTGCGTGCCAATGTCGGCTCACGGGAAAAGGAAGAGTCTGCCAAAGCTGCTGACAAGCAAAAACGAGCCAGTAGCTGGGCGGAACGGCTGGAAAAAATGCGCGAGAAGCACCCGAATGCGTATACGCCATGGAAAAAAACAGACGATGCAATCCTGAAAGAGAAATTCCTCAGCGGCATATCGGTCAAAGAGATCAGTAAGCTCCTCGGTCGCAATGATCGCTCGATCATATTGCGGCTGCAGAAGCATTTCGGGGAAGACGTCGTGACGCTGCCATAATTATTTGACATTTTAATAGAAATAGCCCATACTATATTTTATCCACACCACTAGTGTTAGGAGCACGATCGTGGACGTACAAACTCAACAACGGCAAGCTCTGCTCGCCTTGGCGTCTCTGGTCAATCCGGAGGGCGTCAAGAAGATTTCCGACGCAGAGGAGGCGCAGCGCGCCGCCAGTAAGCCTCAACCAGAACAGGGGCAGACCAAGTGAGCCCCAAACCACCCGGCTACTGGGTCATCACCCTCCTGTGTTGGGCGATGGTGGCCTTTCTGGTGGGGATGGCGATCTGGTCGTTGACGCACGGCGACATTGTGAGCTTCATCGGCTTACTGCTCCTCGCCGCGTGTGTTCTGATCACCATGTTCCAGCCGAAGTGGTTCCAGCGATTCGCTCGCTGGTAACACATGCTCTGAGGGCTCTGGCCTTTTTCCACCCGCACCCGACGAAGTTGAGCCCGCCTCCTTCCAAGGGGGCGGGTTCGTCATTTTCAGACACATTTGCAAATAAACTAACGAGGCCGACAGGACGAGCTTTAGGGGTGGGGTGCTCATTGCATGAATTTACTTCATGCAATGAGCGGGGAGGGTGAGTCCTCCCCTGTATCCTAAGGCTCGACTTTGTGTCGGGCTTAGGATACAATCAATAGCGTTAACAATTTAATTATCAAGAGTTCAGCGAGGGATATGGCCCTGTGACCTGACAGCAACCGATTTAATTCGGTGCTACCTCCATCCTGGCAACAGGAAAGATATGCATGCATGCTACTCTTTTCTCGCGCCATGGGCAGATGAAAGGAGTTTTTTTATGTCTGCACATCAAACCAATTATCGTACCGCCGAGAGCGTGAGCCCCGGCCATCCCGATAAACTCTGCGATCAGATCTCTGACGCCATCCTCGACGCATATCTCGCTGGTGATCCGCTGGCGCGTGTCGCGGTCGAAACCGCAGGTGGACACGGCAAGATATTTATCACCGGTGAGGTCACGTCGAAATCTCATATCGATGTCGCGCCAATCGTCAAACGCCTGGCGGGCGATGTCGAACTGATCGAACACCTTGTCAAACAAAGCCCGGAAATCGCCCGGGGCGTTGACACCGGCGGGGCGGGTGATCAGGGGATCATGGTCGGCTATGCGACGGGTGAGACGCCCGAATATTTGCCACTCGAGACTATCTTGGCGCGCCGTCTCAATCAGTATCTCTACGCAATTTGGCCGTTTGACGGCAAGACGCAGGTGACGCTCAAGGATGGCGAGATCGTCGCAGTAGTCGCCAGCTTCCAGAACTCTAAGGGTCAGACCCTTAGGGCTGAAGTGGAGAATTGGTTGAAGAATCAAAAAGTCGGCGCGAGCCTGAACGTTCATATCAATCCTACCGGCGATTGGCAGCAGGGCGGGTTCGACGCCGATGCTGGCCTGACCGGGCGCAAACTCGTGGTGGACAATTACGGTCCGCATATCCCGGTCGGTGGCGGGGCATTTAGTGGCAAGGACGCCAGCAAAGTTGATCGCTCGGCGGCCTATATGGCGCGGCGTATCGCGGTGGATTATCTCAAAAAACGGAAAGCAAATGAAGTGTATTGCTACCTCGCCTACGCGATCGGCGTGGCTGAACCAGTCGAGGCGACCGTGATCGTGGATGGTGTGCAAGAGGTGGTGGAGGGCTATGACCTGACGCCCCGTGGCATCATCGAAGCACTTGATCTGCGCAAACCTCAATTCGAACAAACCGCCCGCTATGGGCACTTCGGTAATGGGTTCATCTGGGACGCCTAGCTTACACCCAGTTTCACATCACTATATAGTTCTCTCCTGGCCTCTTCACCTACATTCTCCGTCAGAGTACGATCCGCGCCGAGACGACGTAGTCGTCTCGGGCTGCTCTCCGCGCTTTTTAGCCTCTTCCAGAGAAGTAGGATGAGCGGCCAGGCTGGCGCGAGTCAGACGCCCTGTGATTCTCGCTAGCCCGTTCTCTTGCAGCTCCTGCGACCAATGCCGCCAATTCGATAAAACTGAGGCAGATGAGCTAGCAGCTGACGAGTAATTATCAAAAACTCTGCCCCGAACCCACCTTTATATAAAGGTGAGGGGACGCGCCCTTTAGGGTCGACGTTTTTGATACGTCAGCTGGTGGTTCAGATGCCATCATGTTTTTGAGCTTGGCGGAGAGTTTTGCCTACTTTTGCGGACAAAAGTAGGAGAGTAACCGCCTCGGTACTCGGGGATAACCGAGCCGGGTGTGCAAGCCAAGTAAGCCATCTGGTGGAGATATTTTGTCTATTTTCTAGAAGAGACAGTGATACCTAATCAACTTCTATCTCTTGCGCGGCTTTATAGTGCCCCAGGACGTTGATCTCACAGCCTAGGTTGTTTAGTTCCGAGAGGGCGATGTCGAGCTGGCGCTGGTCGGCTTCGATGTCTATGAAGAACTGGTATTTCCAGACTTGGCCGCGGATGGGGCGGGACTGGAGCTTGGTGAGATTGATACCGAGTCCCGCAAAAATCCCGAGTGCACGATAGAGCGCGCCGGGGGAATGGTCGGTACGGAGGACGAGGGAGGCTTTGTCGGCATGCTCAACGGCAGGGGCGTTTGGTTGAATAACTAAGAAGCGTGTGAAATTTGCCGATTCGTCTTCGATATTTTCCTGCAAGATGCTCATACCGTGAAGGGTTGCTGCCGCATGTGAGGCGATCGCAGCGGACGAACTCGACTCGAGGGACTTGATATACGAGACGCTCTCGGCAGTGTCTTCACGCTCAATCCGCGTTGCGTGGGGCAGGTGGGTGGTGAGGAAGTCATGACACTGGGCGAGGGCGGGCGCCATGGAATACACGGCCGTGATGTCTTCAAGTTTTGTCCCTGGGTAGCCGATAAGTTGCTGATGAATATGCTCGGGCAGCTCGCCGATGATAGGGTAATGGTGTTTGACGAGGAGATCGTAGACCGCTGTAATTGAGCCATAAAGCGAGTTCTCGATAGCTACGATAGCTGCGTCTGCTTGGGCGCTCTCAAGACTGGTGAACACGTCCGGGAAGGTGTCGCACGGGACAATAACGGCATCAGACCCAAACCATTTTTGAGCTGCAAGATGGTGAAATGAGCCGAGGGCGCCCTGGATTGCGATTTTCATAGTTCTCATAGTAGCAGAGGCGAAAGGTTTCGGCTTGTAAATGATACCGTCTCAGCGCATACTCAGAACAACAACTAACGGAGGTCATGCATCGTGGAAGTAGCAGTGAATTATCTGGCGGTGTTGCTGGCGGCACTATCAACAATGGTGGTCGGGAGTGTGTGGTACACACCGAAAGTCTTCGGCAACATGTGGATGAAACTCTCGGGCGCGAAGCCAGACGCCAACATGAGCTGGGGCAAGACGGCCGCTATGTATGGCAGCGTGTTGCTAGCGTCGCTGATCAGCGCCTACGTGTTGGCACACGTGACGTATCTGTCGAACCAAGTGCTCGGCGGCACGTTCCTGCAAAGCGCGCTATCGACGGCGTTTTGGGTCTGGCTGGGCTTCACGGCGACGCGGATATTTACTCACGATACGTTTGAGGGTCGTCGCAAAAAACTGACGGTGCTCAATGCTGCACACGAACTTGTCACGTTCCTCGTCATGGGACTAATTGTTGGTGCAATGGGAGTGTAATTGGACGTTAGACGTAAGATGTAAGGACTCAGAACTCTCTCGATACGCTATAATAGTCCGAGTATATGGCAGCAGAAATACCAAAATTTCCAAAACGATTTTTCTGGGGGGCAAGCACGAGCGCTCATCAGGTAGAGGGTGGGACGCACAACAACTGGAGTGTGTGGGAGCTCGAAAATGCCAAGAGTCTCGCGCAGGCTGCGCCCTACAAGATGAGCCATCTGCCGATCTGGCCTCAGGTCAAGCATGACGCGACCGATCCGGACAACTATGTTTCTGGACAGGCGACCGATCACTATCGACGCTACGAGTTAGATTTTGATATTGCAGAGAAACTGAATTTCAACGCGTTTCGTTTCAGTATCGAGTGGTCGAGAATCGAGCCACAGGAGGGCCAGTGGGATGTGCGCGAGATCCAGCACTATCGTGACTATATCACCGCTCTGAAAAAGCGTGGCCTCGAGCCATTTGTCACGCTGTATCACTGGACGGTGCCGACGTGGTTTTCGGATCTGGGTGGGTTTGAACGGGCGCGTAACATCAAATATTTCGTGCGGTTTGCCGAGAAAATTCTCCAGGAATTGGGGCAAGATCTTCGCTATATCACGACTATCAACGAGCCAGACACCGTTGCGTCACATGGCTATGTCATCCTGGACCATCCGCCGCAACGACACTCGGTCGCCAAGGGTCTCTGGGTATATCGCAATCTGCTCAAGGCGCACAAAGACATCTACACGCTCGGCAAACGGATGAGCCGGCGCTACAAGATCGGCTTTACCAAGGGTTACGCTTGGCTCAGACCGGGCGACGAGCGTACGATCACGCGGTTTGCGATGAAGGCTGATTTTTGGATCCGAGACGATATAGTGATCAGGTACGTGGGTCGCAAGACTGATTTTATCGGGCTTAATTATTACTTTTCTGATCGTCACGTCGGCCTGAGGGTGAACAATACTCAGGAGAATATCAGTGATCTCGGCTGGGAAATGCGTCCAGAAGATCTCGAGCACGTCATCCGTCGGCTGTGGAAGCGCAACAAAAAGCCGATCATCATCACCGAGAGTGGGGTCGCCGACAAAAATGACACCTATCGTCAGCAATGGATTCTCAGGTCAATCATGGCGATGGACGCAGCCATGAAAGATGGTGCTGAAGTGTTTGGCTACCTGCACTGGGCGATGACCGATAATTTTGAGTGGGCATATGGTAACTGGCCACGCTTCGGGCTGATCGAAATTGACTACGACAATAACCTGAAACGCACCGTGCGCAAAAGCGCTCTCTGGTATGGGCAGGCGATTAAGAAGATGAGGGAGCAGTAACTCACTTCGCCGACCGATCCCAGCTTCAATACCGCGCCGCCAGGCGCGGTTTGCGCTTGTGTTCCGCTCTCAGCCCCGCCTCTCCCCACCATCCCCCCCAGCGCCCGCTCCCGCGCGGACGGTTGTCTGCCTGGACTGCCATACTAAAGTATCGCATTCCCGCAGACCAACCGACCCGGCTGCGCTTCCGTTAACGGCACTGAGAGAGATGGTGGCTCGGGCGGCTGGCGCAAGCCAGCACCCCTGTGATTTCCTGCAACCTGTGTTTCTGCTGCTCTGCGATTCTGCAGCCCCTGCGACCCCTGCCGCCAATTCGAACGAACCAAGGGAAGCTGGACTGAACTGCTGGAATCATTCGCGAGGACGTGCCTTTTACATACAAAATAAGTAAAGTAAAAGGCCGACCCCTTGTGGGTCGTTCCGCAGCGACCAGCAGGGCAGTGCAGCTGACCATTGCGTGAGAGAGCTTGGCGGAGAGTTTTGGTTACTTTTGCGGACAAAAGTAACAAAGTAACTGCCTCGGTAGGTGAGGCATACGAGCCGAGTGACTTTACGAAAAAAGCTTGCCTGACGCAATTTTCTGACTACTTTTCTAGAAAAGTACCGTGATATTAGCTCGGTGGGTGAGGCATATGAGCCTGATGGTTATATATTATTAAACAATAAAACCAACCATAGTATTGACAATATATAAAGCTTATGCTAATATCAAACTATGACCAACGAAACAAACACAAACGAAACTGTCGCAGTCATGAGCACTGGCAAAGATGTTGCGACCGCGATTCTCATTGTCTCAGTACTCGTCAATCTCACGGTTCTCATCACCTACCTATGGGTAGCTATCGATCCGGCTGTGAACGTAGCAGTTAGTTTTAACTAGATCCTGCGCGATCGTAATGACCGTCCGTCTATAAAGCTGGGCGGTTTTTACATCAAAAGACGCGTCGAAAACTGTTTCTCTCGCCACCTCTGTTACTGCCTATGGTTATCCACAGAGTAGGGGATAACCAGAGACAAGAGTGGGTATCAAATTGCAGAAAACTATTGTCAGTGGGTAATTGTGGGTAGTATGATGTCGTCAGTGGGTAGTAGTGGGTAACTCCACGCCGCTACGTACAAAAATAAAAACCACGGTACTAATCAACTAACCCAAGCATGAGTGAAGGGAATCCCTGTTGGACTACTTTGAACGAAAGCTCGATGACAAACGCCGCCTGACTATACCGGCGGAAGCGAGAGCTGAGTTCAAGAGCGGAGTAGTCATCACCCGAGGATTTGCCCAATACCTCCACGCCTATCCTTTGGATATCTGGGAGACACAAGTCGAACCAGAGCTCAAGGGAACCATACTCGATGAGCGAGTGGCCGATCTCAACGTCCAGTTTCGGACGGGCAAGAGCGTCCAGGAGCTTGACGAGAAGCAGGGGCGGATCGTCATAGAACAGCATTTACTTGATTACGCCCGGATTTCCAAGGGCGTGGTTGCGGTACGAGCTGGGCAGTACTGGCGTTTGCAAGCGGCCGATTAGCGCACGTTCATTAAAAATTCGGACCACGTAGTAACGAAATAAGACCGCGAGGTCAGCTACCTGGTAGTCAGCAGTAAAAAGAATGATTACTGAGATCTTCATTCTCGTACTTTACCCAAAAAACACACCTCCCAAAAAAACTCCACCTCACACACATAAGTCTCTCAACTTATAGTTAATGGTTAGCGCTGAAAGGGCGGGTTATTCCGCTCTATCACACCACAACAACTCCATTGACTAACGAAATCGCTCGCCGATTTCTTGGCGAGCACCACAAAAACAAACACCCCATGCGAAAACAAACACTGACTGCCAGATAGGTGACCTCGAAGGTAATGAGACAACCGTTCCGGTTTTCTCATCGCGCCGTGCACTGGCGAAGCCAGCTGCTCGGGCTGCTCTTTCCGTCAGCGCAAAAGCGCAGAGGAAACGCAGACGATGAGGGCCTGAATTGATATAATCGAATTACCAATGAGAAATCCACCACCACAATCTTTCCACCACATACCCGTGCTGCTCGAGTCCGTTATCGAACTGCTCGCCCCACAACAAGGGGAGAGTTATCTCGATCTGACGGCTGGGTACGGCGGCCACGCGCGCGAAATCATCGCTCGCACCGGCGCCCCAGAGCGAGCAACATTGGTCGATCGTGACCCTATGTCGATAGCGGCTTTGCAGCCGCTCGCGGACACAGGAGCGCGGCTTATTCATGATACCTTCGCTCGGGCTGCGGCTACATTGGCCGGCTCGGGGGAACACTATGATATGGTGCTGGCTGATTTTGGGGTGTCGTCACCGCAATTTGACATAGCAGGACGCGGCTTTTCGTTTACCTCAGGTCCGCTCGACATGCGCATGGATCAAGTCCAGGAGCGCAGTGCTGAGACGATCATCAACCGTTCTCCGGAGCGGGAATTGATCAGAATACTGATGGAATACGGCGAAGAACGGCCAGGCAGGGCACGAGCAATCGCTCGGGCTATCGTCGCCGCACGGCCGCTGCACACGACCGATCAGCTCGCCGAAGTCGTCCTGTCAACCCATCGTGGCAAATGGCAAAAAGTCCATCCCGCCACGCGTACTTTTCAAGCGTTCCGTATCGCCGTCAATGACGAACTGGGGCAGATCGAGCAGCTTTTGCCGCTCATCCCGCAGCTCCTCACACCAGGCGGCCGCGTCGCAATCATCAGCTTTCATAGCGGTGAGGATCGACGGGTCAAGCGATATTTTGCGGAAGCAGACAGTGCCGGCTACGAAGCCGAGCTCCAACTGCTCACCAAAAAAGCTATCCGCGGAAACACTCACGACGTTCACAATCCGCGTGCCCGAAGTGCTACGCTTCGCGCATGCCGCAAAAATTAAAACCACCAAAAATAAATAAGAAGGGACAAACGACAATGCCAATCAAAGTTGTCAACAAGTCTCGCGCTGTCCGAATCGACGTCCACGTCGGCTCACTGACGAAATAAGCGCAAAATGGATCTGTCCCAGCCGGGGTAAAACCGGCCGGGGCGGGTTCACCAAAAAACAAAATTTAAACAAACATCCACCACACATGTCAGAATTTAAATCAACCCGTCGGGGCTCTATTGCCTCGCGCTCCGGCTACCCCGAACGTCAATGGCGCCGCAACCAAAACACAGTTGCGTTTATGCCTGCGGCCAAGCTCGGTCCTATTGCTCATACAGTTATCATCGCCTTGATGATTGCAGTGCTGGGACTGATATACTTGACGCAGGTCACCAAGACAAGCTTTTTCGGGTATCAGCTCAACGAACGTCAAACGCAGCTCGATATACTCGCCACTGAGCGACAAAATCTTGAGATCGAAAATTCCCGCCTCGAAGCTCTGGAGCGCGTCAAAAATAGCGATGTTGCGAAAGCAATGACCGCGCCGGCATCAGTTGAATATGCGAACTAGCGGCCTTGTCTGCTTGCACATTTTGGGCGCACGAGATGCGGTGCTCATAAGCGGTATCGTCAATACCGCTCACTTGCGCTCCTCCTCATGCACTCCAAACTGCGCTAAGCAGCCAAACCCTTATCGGTGGTAAACGCCACGAACAAAAATGAACTAAACGCTTCAGTATGAAATTACTATCTCACCTCAGTCTCAAAAGCCGGCCGCAATTGCTGGCGCTTTTGCTGTTTGTGGTGATCGGGATATTTGTCGTGCGCTTGTTTTATCTGCAGGTGATTCGTCATGATTTCTACGCGGCCGAAGCCCTGCGCACGCAGCAGACGAAATTTACGATCAGTGCGGAGCGGGGGACGGTCTATGCCAAGAACGGCAGCAAAGGCGTCGTGCCGCTGGTGCTCAACGAGACGGTCTACACCGTGTTTGCTGACCCCAAGGAAGTCAAAGACCCGGGTAAGATAAAAGACAGCTTGCGACACATCGCTGGGGGCACGGTCGTCAATGATTCGTTTGCCTTGCTGAGTGATCCAAAACTTCGCTACGTCGTGCTGGCACGACAGGTGTCACTCGCCCAGGCGCAGCTGATCAAAAAAGAAAACCTCGCTGGCGTGGGGCTGCAAGAGACGACCCGCCGGGTCTATCCCGAGGGAGTGCTGGCGGCACAGACACTCGGCTTCGTCAACGCTGACGACAAGGGACAATACGGCATCGAACAGGCGCTCGACGCTCGTCTCCATGGCACGACGGGACTCCTGCAAGCGGTGACAGACGTGCGACGGATCCCGCTGACGATCGGGCAAGATGACATCCGTGTGCCGGCCAAAGACGGCGACGACCTCGTGCTGACGATCGACCGCAATATCCAGGCACAGGCTGAGCAGGTGCTGCAGGCGGGGCTCCAGCGGGCAAATGCCACCAAGGGAAGCATCGTGATCATGGATCCAAATGATGGCTCGGTGTTGGCGATGGCAAATGCGCCGTCGTTTGACCCTGCTCAGTACAACAAGGTCGAAGACGGCGAAGTGTTCCAAAATGCTATCGTGACAAGCCCGTATGAAGCTGGCTCGGTGATCAAGACGCTGACGATGGGTGCCGGGCTCGATAGCGGGGCAGTGGGGTATGATTCGACCTATAACAATACCGGCAAAGTCCAAGTCGATGACACGACGGTGCGAAACGTCGAAGAGGATCCGATCTTTCCGGGGACGACGATGACGGACGTGCTGAGGTATTCGCTGAACACTGGGGTTGTCTACGTGTTGCAACAAATGGGCGGCGGCGAGGTCAACCAAAAAGCGCGCGAGACGCTGGAGAATTATTTCACTTCTCACTACCGGTTTGGCAAAGCGACAGGGATCGAGCAGGCTGGTGAGGCCGAGGGAACGATCATCGGGGCAAATGAGGGTTATGGTCGCAACGTCCGCTATGCAAACATGACGTTTGGCCAGGGTATGGACGTGACGATGATCCAGGCGGCGGGGGCATTTTCGGCGGCAATCAACGGCGGGACGTATTATCAGCCGCATCTTGTCAGCGGTACCCGGCAGCTCGATGGCAGTGTCAAGCCAGAGGCGCCGAAAGTACTTGGGATCAATGTGCTGCGGCCTGATATTTCGAAGCAACTCCAGGAGATGATTTATCAGGGG
>OFQZ01000612.1_pt1 | contig 11917 bp, 15 predicted proteins | sample 1543011 | NCBI WGS metagenome assembly OFQZ01 (sample SAMN07774216, study PRJEB24372) | wastewater metagenome | isolation source: Exp Tend NO 0WW | collected 2016-02 | reverse complement strand
GTGGCGCACGCAACCGCTCTGGCCCCCCGGCTTCATCGACGTCCGGTCGCTCAGATCGTCGCGGCCTCCGCTTCGACGCTCTGCCGGCTGAGGGCTACAGGGGCGAGGTCCCGGACTTCCCACTGCCGCCGCGGGTCGTCTACTACGAGTACTTCGACACCGAGGCGAAGCGCAAGGTCCGCGAACTTGATGAGGGTGCATCGGAGACGGTCCATGACCGCGAACTCGAGCTGTGGGCGTGGGCTTGGCGTACGCCTCAGGCTTGCGCTTGGGCTCAGCCCTCGGAGTCGTGGCGACTGCTGACGATCGCGATGTGGGTTCGTACGTACGTCCTGTGCGAGTCCTCTGAGGCGACGGCCGCCGACAAGTCGAGCCTGCACCGCTTCGCTGACCAGATCGGTCTCACCCCGGCCGGCCTCGCCGAGAATGGCTGGGCTGTCGCGAAAGACGAGCTGGCAGCGAAGGCCGCCGAGAAGCCAGCCGAGGAGGCCCCGCCGACGACTCCGGTGAGGCGTCTTCGTGGCGTCTGAGTTCGTCGTCGACTTCCCGACCCTCGGCGACCTGTGGGATGGGTGGATCACGCAGCACTGCCGGATCCCGGACGGCTTCCTGCGCGGCAAGCCGTTCGAGCTGGCTGACTGGCAGTTCTGGATCGCCGCGAACCGTGGGCGGATCCGCCCGGACGCCGAGTTCGTCCCGCTCGACGAGATCAGCCCGGATCGGCCCCCGGTACTTAACCAGGCGTTCCACTACCAGCGGACGCTCACGGTGGCGCCACAGAAGACCGGCAAAGGTCCCATGTCGGCCTCGTTCACGTCGGTCGAGGCGTGCGGGCCGGCCGTGTTCGGCGGCTTCGCGAAGTCGGGCGAGGCGTACGAGTGCGAAGAGTTCGGCTGCCCCTGCGGCTGGACGTACGAGTACCTGCCAGGAGAGCCGAAGGGCATCCGGCACCCGTCGCCCCTCATCCAGATCACGGCGACGTCCGAGGATCAGGCAGACAACATCTACCGCCCGCTGCGGTCGATGATCCGCCTCGGCCCGTTGAAGCACATGCTCGCGGTCCGCGAGGGCTTCGTCCGCATCCTCGGAATGTCCGGCGATGAAGACCTTGACCGCATCGACGTGGTGACGGCCGCCGCTCAGTCTCGCCTTGGTAACCCGATCAGCGACGCCGAGCAGGACGAGGGCGGAACGTGGCGCACGTCGAACAAGATGACGCAGGTCGCCGACGCGCAGAACCGTGGCGCGGCGGGCATGGGTGGCCGGACGCACATCACGACGAACGCTTGGGACCCAACCGAGAACTCGTACGCGCAGCAGGTGTACGAGTCGGGCGAGACCGACGTCTTCGTGTACTACCGCAACCCGGACCTGTCACTGCGTGACGAGCACGGCCAGATGCTCGACTACAAGCGCAAGGACCACCGCCGCCGCATCCACGAGTACGTCTACCAGGGCTCCTGGTGGGTGAACCTGGACAGCATCGAGGCCGAGGCGTCGAAGCTGATCCGCCGCGGCGACCCGACGCAGGCCGAGCGGTTCTTCGGGAACCGTCTCGCGCAGGGCATGGGCGCGTGGCTGCCGGAGAATCTGTGGCCGGAGGCGTACGCCGGTGTCTGACCAGACGTGGATGCCGAACCCGCCTGACGGGACGCTCGTGTGCGCCGGCTTCGATGGCTCGGAGAACGACGACTGGACCGCGATCAAGCTGGAGACGATCGACGGCCTGATCTTCACGCCGCGGTACTCCGACGGCAAGCCGACGATCTGGAACCCCGCGAACTGGGGCGGTCGCACTCCTCGGGGCGAGATCAATGCCGCGTGGGACGAGCTCAGCCGCCGCTACAAGATCAAGCGGGCGTACTGTGACCCAGGTTTCCGCGACGAGTCCTCCTGGGCCACGGAGATCGAGGAGTGGGACCTCGCGTACCCGGACACCGACTTCGTACCGTGGGTGATGGCAGGCCAGCGGCGCATCGACCCCGTGTACAAGGCGTTGCGGCGTTTCGAGGCAGACCTCGAGGCTGGGCGCATCACGCATGACGGCTGCCCGATCACGACGACGCACATGGGCAACGTGCGGCGCCTCGCGAAGCCGGGCGATCGCTACATCCTCGGCAAGCCCGCCCAGACCCAGAAGATCGACGCCGCAGTGACGTCGGTCCTTGCCCATGAAGCCGCGGCCGACGCTCGAGCGGACGGCTGGGCTGTGGAATCTGTCGACAAGCGCGTGTTCTTCTTCAACTAGTCCTAGGGGGTGCCGTGGCGCAGTCCGACCCGAACCTCGACACCCTGGCGATGCTGCGGACGAAGAGCCAGCGGCGTCAGCGCCGGCGGATCCTGCTCGACCGCTACTACGAGGGCGAGAACCGCCTCGAGCGGATCGGTATCGCAGTCCCGCCCGAGCTGGAGATGTTCAAGGCAGCCGTCAACGTCCCCCGCATGGCCGTTGACGAGGTCGTGGCACGCCAGAATCTGCGCACGTTCCAGCGTTCGAAGGGCGAAGAGGACGAGGCGCTGCAGGACGCATGGACGTACAACAACCTGGCGAGCCGTTCGTCCCTTGCCCACCAGGAGGCGCGGATCCAGGGCGAGTCGTTCGTCTCCGTGTCGTCCAACGCCGATGACCCGGAGATGCCGCTCATCACCGTGGAGACGAACATCACCGCCGATGTCTCGCCTCGCGGCGTGATGCGCTCAGCGGCCCGGTTCTACTCCGACAGCGTCCTCGGCTCATACGTTCCAGCGCGCAAGGCGACGCTGTACCTGCCGAACTCGACGACCTGGTACACCTCGGTTGGCGGCCGGTGGATCGTCGACCCGGACATCGAGCCCGACGTGCACGACCTCGGCCGCGTACCGCTGGTGATGTTCCTTAACCGTCCCCGTGCCGGCTGTTGGGATGGCCGCTCGGAGATGGCGGACGTCCTCGAGAAGACGGACGCGATCGCGCGCCTGATCTCGAACATGCAGTTCGCCGGCGAGGCGCTCGCGTGGCCGAAGCGCTGGGCTGCGGGCATGGCGAAGGAGGACTTCGTCGATAAGGCGGGCAAGCCGATCCCCGAGTGGGAGGCGTACATGCACGCCATTTCGGCGACGTCGAACCCGGACGCGAAGTTCGGATCCTTCGCCGCGGCCGACCTGGCGAACTTCCACAAGGCCGTCGACGCTCTGCTGTCCTGGTGTGGCGCTGAGCTCGGACTGCCGCTGCGGTTCATGGGCCAGCAGTCGGTCAACCCCGCCTCTGAGGGCGCGATCATCGCCGACGAGTCGCGCCTGGTGAAGAACGTCGAGAACAAGAACAAGTTCGACGGCGACTCATGGGCGTGGGTCATGGGCCTGTGGGAGCGGTTCCGTACGGGCGAGTGGCCGACCGGCAACCCGATCCGCTCGATCTGGTTCGACCCCTCGACGCCCACTCAGTCACAGGTCGCCGACCGCGTGTCGAAGTTCTACGCCCAGAAGCTCATCTCCCGCGAGGGGGCATGGGACGAGATGGGCTGGGACGACGCCCGCAAGGACCGTGAGCGGGCGTACTTCGCGGCCGAGGCGAATGACCCACTGCTGCAGCTCGCAGCCGACCTGGCGGGATCTGGTGGCTCTGCTCCGGGCAACTGAGGCCCTGTACGCCGACGTCCAGCGCAAGTCGGTCACGGCGATGCTTCTGGCTCGCCGCGAGTGGCGCACGATCGACCCGAACGGCGACTGGTTCGCGCAGTGGTCGCAGCGGCTGCCTCGGCTGACCGCTCTCGTGTTCACGGCCCAGGTCGGAGCCGCTGGCCTCGGCGCCAAGGCAGTGGGCACCGGACTCGCCGAGGCTGGGTACGCCGAGCCGACGATGGGCACTGTCATCCCGGCGGCACTCGCGGGCTGGGTGTCTCCGTCGTGGACTGACGAGGATGGCGTCCTGCTCGACGAATACCTGCTCGGGGCCGTGGCTGCCGCTCGAGGTGCCACCGGCTCGGAGCGGGACATGCTCGCTCACGGTGGCCGTGTCCTTGAGGGCCTCGTGTCGTTCGCGGTCGCCGATGCCGCCAGCCACGCGCACGACGTGCAGGTCACGGCCACGAGGAATACGTACAGCGTGTTCACCGAGCCGGGCAGCATGTGCCAGCGGTGCGCACCGCTGGTCGGGAAGCGCTACAAGCCCGGCACGCACGTCAAGCGCCACCCGCGCTGCGACGGCGTCATGGAGGCGCACTCGGACCGTTCGCCGTACGTCCTCGAACCAGCGACCGCCGACCGGATCAAGGATCTGACGAAGGGTCAGCAGGCAGCTCTCGACGAGGGCGCCGACCTGAACCAGGTGCTGAACGCGAAGCGCAAGGGCTCCGTCTCCGGGATCTACACGACCGAGGGCACGACCCGCCGCGGATACGCCTACAGCGCCATCAGGGCGCGCCACGGGGCGTTCGCAGAGGCCAAGAAGGCCGGCGCCCGGTACACGTCTACGACGGTCGGCCGACTGTCCCCCGAGGCGATCTACCGGGTCGCCAAGGATCAGGCGGACATGGTCCGGCTGCTCCGCACGTACGGCTACATCGTCTAGCCGCCCACACGCTTCCCGCACGCGAGGTGCGGAAGGACCACAGGAGATCCCATGTCTGACGGCGCGACGCCCACGACCCCAACCGACCCCGCCGCTCCGGCTCCGGCCGCCGCGGCTCAGACGACGACTGCCACGGCACCCGTTGCCGCTCCGGCCGTCGCCGAGAAGCCCGACCAGCCCCTCGGGGAGAACGGCAAGAAGGCACTGGAGGCCGAGCGCGAAGCCGCCCGCCAGGCCAAGCAGGAGCTCGCTCAGTTCCAGAAGCAGATCGCCACGGCGTTCGGCATCGACAGCGACACCAAGGGCGCGAAGCCCGAGGACATGATCGCCGCCCTCGCCGACAAGGTCGCTGGCATCGAGAAGGCCGCGCTCGTCGCGACCATCGCTTCCGACAACGGGATCACCGACCCCGCTGACAAGGCACTGATCGCCGCCCAGCCCACCGCGGAAGCGATGACGGCCCTCGCGGGTCGCCTCAAGCCCGCCGAGGGCGCCCAGGGTGGCAAGCCCGCTCCGAAGCCGGACCCCTCCGTCGGCAAGCAGGGCGGCGCCAAGCCGACCTCGCTCACGGACGCGATCTCCGCCCACTACAACACGTAACCCCCCCGAACCCGAAAGGACAGGCGACATGCCCGTTTCCCTGGCTGAGGCGAAGAACAACGCTCTCACCGACTACGACCCGTTCGTCATCGACGAGTTCCGCAAGGAGTCCGTCATCCTCGACAACCTCGTCTTCGACGACGCAGTCAACCCCGCCGGAGGCGGCGCGACCCTGACGTACGGCTACCGTCGTCAGACCACGCAGCCCACGGCCACGACCCGCGCGATCAACTCGGAGTACACCGAGCAGTCCGTCACGTCAACCCAGGTCAACACGACCCTGGCCGTCATGGGCGGCTCGTTCCAGGTCGACCGCGTCTCCGCCAACGTCGGACCGCAGGCCACCGGCCTGGTCACATGGCAGCTCGGCCAGAAGATCAAGGCCACCCGCACGAAGTTCCAGGATCTCGTCGTCAACGGTGACACCGGTGTCGACGCGAACGGCTTCGACGGCCTCAACAAGGCGCTCACCGCGTCCTCGACCGAGTTCAAGAACACGGTCGTCACCGACTGGACGGCGCTGAACACGGCAGAGCTCCGGCTCTCCGCGCTCGACGCGCTCGACGACTTCCTGTCGCTGCTCGACGGGTCGCCGACGCTGCTCATCGGCAACCGCTACGTGCTCGGCAAGGTCCGCAGCATCATCCGCGGCTCCGGCATGTACGTGCAGAGCCCCGTCGAGGGTCTGCTCGGTGTCGGCGGGCGCCCGATCGTGCGCGAGTCGTACGGCGGCGTTACGTTCGCCGATCCCGGCGAGGTGGCGGGCTCCTCGAGCCTGATCATCCCGAACGTGACGCGCACCATCGGCGTCTCAACCACGGGCCTGACGGACCTGTACGCGGTCCGCATCGGCCTCGACGGCTTCCACGGCGTCACCACGGTCGGCGGGCAGCTCGTGCAGACGTGGCTCCCGGACTTCTCGCTCGCCGGCGCCGTGAAGACGGGTGAGGTCGAGCTCGGCCCCGTCGGTGTCGCGCTCAAGGCGACCAAGGCCGCGGCCGTGTTCCGCAACATCAAGGTCGTGTGATCGTCATGACGAAGATCACCGCACCCGTGGAGGACTTCGCCGGCCTGGTCGCCGGGGTCCAGTTCGTCAAGGGCGTCGCCGAGGTCCCCGAGGACTTCGAGCACGTTCGCTACTTCATCGAGTCGGGCTACAAGGTGGGCGACCAGCCCACCGAGGACCCGGCCCCCGAGGCTGACGGCGAGGGCGAGACCCCCGCCGATGAGAAGACCGAGGACCCGGCCCCCGAGGCCGCTCCGAAGTCGCGTCGGAACTGACGAGAGGGGGCGAGCGGTGAGCGACATCACCTACAACGTGGGCGTGCTCCTGGGCCGCTCGCCCCTGTCCTCGTCCGACCAGGAACTCGCGGAACTGCTCGCAGGCTGGGCGGGCGGTCACATCGACGCCGTAGCCGCTGCCCGCTCCGTCACGGTCGACCCGGCCGCACGGGACCGCGTCATCACGAAGGCCGTCGCGAACTACATGGGCTCGTCTCGCGAGGGCATCACGCAGCAGTCGGTCACGGTCGACGACGCGACGATCACCCGCACGTACGCCAAGGACGGCGATGGCGGCGATGTGGGTGACGTCGAGATCCTGACCGAGTGGTGGGCTGAGCTCGGCATCCGCATGGGCGGCGAAGCGTTCACCATCACCCCCTACTTCCCGCCGAGAACGACCGACACGTACTACCCGCGGGGATACGACTGTGCTTGGTACTGACATCGCCGCGGCGCTCCCCGAACTGCGCCGCGAGTCCGAATCCCTGCTGGTCGACACGTGCCGCATCGAACGCGCCGTCGGCGGAACCCTCGACCCGGTCACACACCAGAGCGTGACGGCCTGGGATGAGGTCTGGTCCGGCCCCTGTCGCGCCAAGGTCCGCACGGAAGGCCAGTCCGCGGTCGTCGCGGCAGAGCCCGTCTCCGTGCTCCGTGTCGAGGTGTCGCTCGCCGTCACCGCTCCGGCGCCCCACGTGGGCAACCGCATCACGATCACCATCGCCGTGAACGACCCGGCACTGCAGGACATGCAGACGTTCGTCGTCGGAGCCCCGGTCGGATCGCAGACGGTCCTCCGCCGCGTCATGACCGAGAAGGCTCAGGAGTCAGACCGATGACCGCGTGGAACTTCAACGAACTCACCGCGCTCACGGGGAAGCTCGATGGCATCGCCGGACGCGTGAAGCCCGCCGTCACTGAGGCACTCGTCAAGGGCGGCGAAGAGGTCCGCGACCTCGCTGCAGACATCGCCGACAAGGACACGGGCCACATGGCCGAGTCGATCGAGTCGACGCTGGTCATCTCCGGCGGTGGCGCTGATGCTGCGGTCGAGGTTGGCCCCACGGCGTTCTACGGCCGCTACAAGGAGCACGGCACGGCGAAGATGCCCCCGAGCCCGTTCATGGGTCCCGCCGCAGCCCAGAAGGCCGACGGGATCGTGCAGAACATCCTCGACGCCGCCGCAGGGTCGGTGCTCGGATGACCACCCTGTCGCAGAAGGTCCGCGCCCGGATCGAGTCGCTCGGAAGCATCGACTTCGAGGATGGCCGGGTCCGCAAGACCCCGACGCGCCCGTACGTCGCGTTCTTCGCCAGCATCCAGACCGGCTCCGAGCAGCGGTACGGCGACATCAACAAGCGCATCGCCTGGTCGTACTCGGCGATGGTCGTCAACGACACCGCAGAAGGATGCCGGCTGTCCGCCGACGAGGTCTGCACGCAGCTCAACGACCACGAACGGCAGGCGGCATACGGCGACGGCATGTGGTCCGCGCTCGACTACGCCGGCCAGCTGATCTTCGACGACACCGTCGAGGGTGACTGGGCGTACTCCATCACCCTGCACTGCATCGCCCGGACCTAGGAGAACCATGACCGACCCGTTCGTCGTCCGCGTCCAGAACGCGGCCACCGGCCACCAGTACAACTACCCGCGCGTGCTCGCCGAGATCGACGACGACCTCAAGATCGTCGACCGGCCGACGCACGACGCACACGGCAACGAGATCCCCCCGCTGTACGCGGCCGAGATCCCGACCGCTGCCACCAAGGCTCCCGGCGCCCGCCGGGGTTCGGCCACCGAGGCCGCCGCATCACCCGAGGCCGAGAAGGAGGCCACTGAGTCATGACCATCAGCTACCCGCCGCGAGTCAGCACGCAGAAGCTGAACCACTGGAGGTGGATGCCCGCTGTCGCGGCCATCGCCGCCCCGAAGCTGTCCGAGTGGACCGCCGGCATCGCCGCGCAGTGCTCGTTCAGCGCCGACCAGATGCAGGTCGTCATGTCGATGACGCCGGGCTCCGTCCAGCGCTACTGCGACGCGTACGACACACAGACGCCGGGCCGCAAGGCGCTCGACCTCGGCACGGTCGACATCTACGTCGACCCATCGTCGCCGTCGTCGGCCACGTACCCGCTCAACGTCGCGTGGAAGGCCGAGCCGACCGGCTTCCTGGCTCTCCGCGCAGGGTACGCCGACGACCTCGCCGCCGCCGTGGGCCAGAACCTGGCCCTGATCGCTCCGGTCAAGGTCGTCGACCTCGGCTACGTCGGCCCGAAGCCGACGGACGCGAACGACGTCTACACCCGCCGCTACCAGCTCCTGCTGACCGGCGACCCGAAGGTCGACATCGCGATCGTCACGGGCTGACCCTGACCCTCGCCCCCGGCCGACCAGCTCCCGGCCGGGGGTGAGCACGACCCCCGGAGCTGACGTACCAACCCAGGAGCTGACCTGACATGGCTGTGAACTACCACGAGGCGCTGCGGAACCGCAGCATCGAGACCCGCTTCGGGCTCTGCCTGAACCCGTCCCTCGTCTGGGACCGCAACATCGTCGCACTGTCGGAGGCGCCCGACGCCGAGTCGCTGGCGACCCTCGACGAGCAGATCCGCGAGGCGACCGTCGTGGTCGTCCTCCGCGCGCTCACCGAGGACGAGTCGTGGGCGATGGACCAGCGCTACGCCGGCATCAAGGCGGGCACTCCCGAGGCGCGCGCGATGGACAAGTCAGTGCTGCTCAAGTCGTTCGTCCGGTTCGAGACGATGGACGGCGACCAGATCCCCGACCTCGACAAGAAGGACTTCGGCACGTACTGGGACTCGTCGAGCCTCGGCGAGCGGATGCCGCTCCTGGCGCTCGCGGAGGAGCTCAAGGCGTTCACGCCCGCAGTCCCTTTCTCCGTGCCGCAGTCGCTGACGACGCGACAGTAAGACGGGACCTCCGCCTCGCTCGGCAGATGGGCGTACCGCCGTCAGTCCTGTGGGGCAGACAGCGCCGCTCGCTTCGAGTGGACGGCACCACGATCCATGACCCGGACTGGCTCCAGGTCGACTACGCGCTGCTGGTTCTGCTCGACGAGTACGAGGCGGGCCTGTGCATCTGCGGCGAGCCCGTCGAGTCCCACAAGGGCAAGACGGCGAACGACTACGGCGGCGCGTACCTGACGTGCCCGGCGATGGAAGCGCTCGACCTCGAGCAGTCGAACCGAGCCCGCTCCGACGGGAACAAGGAAGCCAAGCCAGACCCATCACGGGCTCGGGCGTGGTTCGTGAAGCCCATCGAGATCCTGCGGGCCATGGCGGAAGCCGCAACGACGCCCCAGCCGGAACCGCTGTACCAGCAACCCCCCACCACTCCGAGCGGGGTGGCCGACTGACGATTGGAGGTGCTCGCGATGCGCGACGAGAAGTCCGTACGGGTCATCCTGTCAGCGAGCACCACCGGCTTCATCGCCGAGATCCGCCGGGCCAACGCCGCAGCCACCGAGCTCACCACGGCTCTCGGCAAGGCATCGAAGACCGAGCAGTGGAAGACCGTCTCCACAGACCTCGGCAAGGTCGGTCTGGCCCTGACTGCGGTCGCCGCCCTGGCCGTGAAGTCGTGGGCCGACTTCGACGCGCAGATGTCGAAGGTATCCGCGACCGGGGCCGACGCGAAGAACAGCCTCGCCGCGCTCCGGGCTGAGGCGCTCGCTCAGGGCGCCGCGACGAAGTTCAGCGCGACGGAGGCAGCGGCCGGCGAGGAAGCGCTGCTCAGGGCCAGCGTGTCCGCCGAGAACGTCCTCAAGGGCGGTCTCGCGGGGGCTCTCAGCCTTGCCGCCGCGGGTAACATGTCCGTCGCCGACTCTGCCGATCTCGCAGCGACTGCGCTCAACGAGTTCCACCTGTCCGGTACGGCTGCAGGCCACGTTGCGGACCTGCTCGCTGCGGGTGCTGGGAAGGCGCAGGGCGAGGTCTCAGACCTTGCGATGGCGCTCAAGCAGTCCGCGCTCGTCGCGAACCAGGCGGGCCTCTCCATCGAAGAGACGACGGGCACCCTGGCGGCGTTCGCGTCGGCCGGCCTGATCGGCTCGGATGCTGGCACGTCGTTCCGCACGATGCTGACGCGGCTTATGAACCCGTCGAAGGAAGCCGCCGCGCTCATGTCGGAGTACGGCATCGCGGTGTACGACGCGTCGGGCCAGTTCACGACGATGGCGGGTCTCGCGGGCCAGCTGCAGTCGAAGCTCGGCAACCTGACGCAGGAGCAGCGGAACGCAGCGCTCGCGACGATCTTCGGCAATGACGCGATCCGTGGCGCCAATGTGCTGTACACGCAGGGCGCTGCTGGCGTGGAGAAGTGGACGGTCGCGGTCGACGATGCGGGGTATGCCTCGCAGGTCGCCAAGGAGAAGATGAACAACCTCAAGGGCGACCTCGAGACCCTGTTCGGCTCCGTCGACGCCCTGATGTCCACGGGCGGCGCATCGACGGGTGGCGTCCTCCGCTCGATCGCACAGTCGCTGACCGACATCGTGAACGCTGCCGCGTCCAACCCTGAGGCGGCACAGGCCATCGTGACCCTCGTGGCGGCCCTCGGTGGGCTGGCCCTCGTGGCTGCGGGCGTGATGAAGACCGTCACGGCCGTGTCTGAGTTCCGTGCCTCGATGTCGACGCTCGCGACCGATGCCCCCAAGGCTGCGGCTGGCATCACCCGCGTCGGCGACGCCGCCGCGAAGGCTGCTCTCGGCATCGCGCTCGCCTCGGCCGCCGCTCAGGTGCTCAGCAACAACACGGAGATGGCGAGCGTCAACGATGCTCAGGTCGCTCTCGTGTCGCTGGCGTCGAGCGCGGACAAGGTCACCGTCTCCGTGGGCGAGACGACGAACGCTGTGAGCGGCTCGGCCACCTCGTACAGTCAGGCGGCGCAGTCCGCGACCCGGCTCGCGTCCGCGGCGACCTCGGCGTCGTCCTCTATGGATCGCATCTTCCAGGACCGCACGGGCGCTGGCGGCTCGACGGATCTCGTCAACGGCGTGAACTCGCTCGGGACCGCGCTCGAGCGCGTCAACCAGCAGTCGACCGCGGACGTTGCGTCCGGCGTGCTGCGGAACGTCATCGGCGCCAAGACTGAGATCCAGCTCGTCGTCAGCCAGTTCGACAAGCTCGACCAGGCGATGTCGAAGGTCGACCCAGAGACGGCGCGGAAGGCGTTCGCGAAGATCGCTGAGGCGGCCGACGCGCAGGGGATGTCCGTCGAGAAGCTGACGGCCCTGTTCCCCGAGTACCGGAACCGGCTCGAGTCGACGGCAACCTCGCTCGGCGTGACGACCCTGTCCGCTCAGGACTACGCCGACTGGATGGGCGGCAAGGTCCCTGCGGCCATCGAGAACGCGATCGCGAAGTCGAAGGAAGGCACGGGCGCCTCTGACGGCCTCAAGGATGCCCTGTCGAACCAGGCTCTCGCCGCGCAGAAGGCGGCTGAGGCCAACCAGGAGCTCGC
>OFQZ01000611.1_pt1 | contig 11921 bp, 19 predicted proteins | sample 1543011 | NCBI WGS metagenome assembly OFQZ01 (sample SAMN07774216, study PRJEB24372) | wastewater metagenome | isolation source: Exp Tend NO 0WW | collected 2016-02 | reverse complement strand
ATATGCTGATGTGTCCTCATCCTCTCTTAGGATGTTGTATGCAATAGTACGTAGTTCTGATCTTGTTGTAGCCAGTGTAGTAAGTTGTTATACGGGGGCTTATATAAAGATTAACCTAATAATGTCCTTCTTATCTCATCTAGTTCTGCTGGTGTCTTACCTTTTAGTTCTGCGTAGTCAATACTAATCTGTACATTTGCTGGTGCCAACTTATCTGTTATCCTTTGCTTGAGTTTATTATATTCTCTTATGGCTCATAACTTATTACTGAAGTCTGTATGTTGTGTCATAAGAAACGACAATTGTTTATCTGCATTAGTATCATTAAATGATCATTCTTCTAATAGCTCGTTAATACGGTTGATAACCTTAATGTTACTCAATATTTGGCTTGCAGAGCTACAAGCTGTCTTATACCAGTTAGGTGCTGATGTATCTGGATCATATACTTCTATGTATGACTGTACTCAGTTACCAAAGAACTCTTTATCTCAGGATACATATAATTGACAAAATGCTTCTTGTTCCATATTGAGGGATCCTTCGGTGATAGCTTTCTTTCTTGCCATATATATGTATTGGGTATAAACTTATGATTTGTATAGAGTATTTGTAAAGGAATGCAATAGAATTTATCGTCTAAACTTCCATTGATCTGATACCTTCTTATCATACACCATTGACAAGAAATTCATACAATTTATGTGTCGATTTTCCGTACTTGTTGCGTATACCATACCTGTTTTGTTGCCTCGTCTTGATAATTGGTCTACTGTGGTATATTTTCAAAGATATCTATTTGTAAGTGCTACTCCTATTGCGTTAAATCATGCTTCCATAGTATCAAAGTCTACATGATTATTGACACTATCATAATGTGCATAGTTCCCAAAGTTATTCTTTCCCCTTAGAAACTTTCACATACTACTATCTGCATACGCTATCGCCAATATCATCTCAGGGTATACCTTATGTATTCTAGCTATGACTTTGATTGTATTCCATGTCTCTTTATCAAATCAATATGCCTCTAGTAAACTGATAGCTCTTTCATCTCTAGTGGCTCATGATAGCTCTATGTACTTCTGACTGTAGCCATTTGAGTTTAGTCTTCGGTATGGAGCGGGTTTATTGCTTATTAGATTAGTGTCTGGCTGTTGTGCTTGTACTGGTTGAGAGTAGTAAGCTCAATAACTCATAAATAGTCATGCAATAATAATAGACAAAAAGAAGATGTTTGCAACACGATCTCTTACATTTTGAGTAGTCATTTGTGGGGGATAAGATTGTAAAATACCATTACTGGCTCTACAATTTTACCCCTCACTATCGAATAATGCAAATTTTTAGACTACTTTCAGTTATAATAATCATAGCCTGCTCTTAGTTTTGTATTACAATCTACTACATCATCAAATGTTTCTACATAACTGACACATTGGAAGTAGTTAGTTATTACTGTTTCTAGTTGTGCTGATTCGCTATGAGCTGCTGCTAGAGCTTCATCTTGGTTCATAGACATACCTCGTATAGATAACACGAGGAATAATTGTGCTACGATCGAAGTATAGAGCAATCGTTTTCTTCTCTTTTTACCTTCTTCTCCTTTCCAGAGATATAGAATAGTTAGAACAACAGGGGCAAAGATAATTATAAGTCATAGTAGTACCATATGTAGTAGTAAGTTATAAAACATTATTTAGTATTATCTATTGGATATGTATCCAAATAGAAAACATCATACTTTATATCATAGAATAGTTTATGTAACTCATCAGTAGTTCTAAATATTCGCCATATCTTTTCTGTATCAGCTCCTGCATCTATGAAGTTATCTTTATTGAATTTATCTATCAGTATATCTACTTTCATAGTAGTCTATCTATCTAAAGAGTTTAGCTTATCTAGGATGAGTTGGTGTTAGGTTAGTCATCCTTATCTGTTAGTGAGGGGGTAAAACACTCTATAAATTTATACATAACAATATATCCTGCTTTCATAACTCGTCAATAAGCATGAAACTCTGTATTATCTACCTTATCTATGGTATGTATTCTCTTTTTATAGTCCGACCATTTTACCATGTTTGTCTAAGGGGTTGGGGTGGGTAAAACTAGGGTAGGTCTTGTTCTGGCTGTATTATTACACCACTATTGACTATTACTATCTGTTTGTGATGGTCTTTTGCTATCTCTATATTACAGGTTATCTCCTCTACTGTATCTCCGAGTACAAATAAGTCTGATACTAGCATAGTTGGAGCATCTACTTCACAAGCCTTGATAAACTTTGCAAACTTCTTTAGGTGTCGATGGTTTGGTTTTATATTAGTCATTGGGTTTATCTGGGATAAAATAAATTCAGAATAGACGTTTGTATCGGGGAGCTAGTTTTCAGGCATATGTCATATTCTCTGGTTTTGATATAACCTGATACACTTCATATCATCATAACCGCTGTATAACTCGCACTTTTATTCAAGCAGAAATTCGGTCTACTGCCAAAACGACTACTAATTGTCACATATAGTATGCTACATCTCCTACTTGTGGTTCTCTAGTCATCTTTGCTTACAGATATAAATCTAATCTTTGTTGTTGATGTAGTCTATGGGGTGATTATTGTTCTAGTTCTGCAATTTTATCTCTGGCTGCTTTTACTCAAGCATCATATCATTTGCTAAATTCCTTATCTAGGTATTCATCATCCTTTAGGTGTTGGGATGGGGGCAGCAGGTGCTTTGAGATTATGGACTTTAATAATCACTCATCAATTTTAACAAATCTTATCACTTTGTCATTAACGCAGACAGGGCTGTGATTTCAAAATATTTCTACTTCTTCCATTATTCTCGCTATGAGCGTGTCTGGATGTAGTGTATGTGTCATCTGGGTTATTTGGTTGGAGGTAAAGACTCTCTAAGTAGGTTATGGTCTGATATTTTATCTCGTAATTCTGGCTTGTATTTCTTCCATTCTCGTATACTTGGAGTATGTCCTACTATCCACTTCAATATCATCCAATGCTTCTGATATTCTTTCATATGCTCTGGCTTTATTATTATAGTTGCTGGATATTTAGGCATCTGTTATTTAGGAGGTAAACTATATACAGAACACAGGATATGATGAGAACTCGTCTATTCTTATATCACACTCATACATATATCAAGCCTCATCTGTTTCTATCTCTACAAACTTTTCGCATTGTCATCTCTGCATAAGTTTTATTGGAGAGCTTACATGTTGTCTACAAGCAAACCATTTATCATCTTGGAATATGCCATCATATCGCATTTGAGCATCCTGTAATTGTTCCTCTTTTGTTTGTGGCTCAAAATAACACTCTGATACATGTTGTCGTCATTTGTATGGGAATGTGTCTGTATTGTCATCATAACTTGTACCAGTTCACTCCATATAGATATACTGTCAGCTTTGTTCCGTTACTTTGCCATATAGATTTTGACATGTAGCTGTCTTTCATACATAGTTCTGTACCTGTACTTCAACAGGCTTTACGCATCACGATAGAAGTAGTATAGCTCAGGTGGCTAGAAGTGCTAGGATTGTTTTCATTTGGTTTGAGAGAGTAAATATATTACTTACTTGTTTGGGGGGGTTATCTATAGGGTAGAGTAGAGATTTCCAGTGCCACTCTACATAGTGTGTTTAACCGCCTACTTAGTAGGCAACACCTACAGGATAATTTAGCGTCTACTTGATTGAGCTGTCTTTTCCGCCATCTACCTTATAGATACCTAGTCTATTATAGCCCGACTAGGCAGGGGTGTTTATCTTAGCCATCGCCAGAGCCATCGCCATAGCCAGAGTTTATTACTTTTTCCATACCGGAACCTCTGCTATATTTTGTTTTGCTTTTTCAGTTACTGGAATTATCTCAATCCATTCTGAAATGGTTAAGAATGGGACTTCCATCGCAAATCTGCAATTCTCAGGAGCAGTAACCCCTTCCATTGCAATTTGACTTATAGAGGCTGCGCCGTCCCAGTAGTGTATTCTTCTACAATTAAGAAGATCAACTTCATTACCTTCTTTGCGTTGTAGAAATCCGACAAATACACCTGCTGATTTAGCACGGATGAGAACATACGGTAAACCGTTTTCTTCTGCTGCTTTTGGTATTAGTAAATACGTAATACCACCGATAGTAACTTCTTCTTGCTTATTCATAAAACCTTTCAATAATATATGATGCAGTGGACAATGCTGCGAAATTTGTGTCCGTTAATTACTTGAAACTTTTATTTTCGGTAAATATCTTAGATGCAATTCTATAAGTATTTATAAAGTCTGGATGCCTTGTCCCAAATACAGTATATTTACCAATGTCTCGATGAGATTTGACTCTAATTTCCATATCGTTTTCCAATACCGCAAATTCGTCTTTAATTTCTTTAACATCGCTAATCTCGAAACTGTAATTTTTTCTTTCTGTTATTGCAGAGGTTAGCGTAGTGATTAGTACGCTATCTCCCTCTATAAGTTCAACAAAATTATCTCCTGGATGTGGCACTACGTCAACACAGCCGCTCTCTCCGTAGTATTGTATAGAATGGTACAATTTTTTGTTATTAAACATCTCACCCTCCTAAGTTTTATGCCTTGTTTGCTTATCCATCTTTGCTATTAATGCGTCTTTTAAATCAATTTCTTCACTAATGGCATTAAACGTAGCAACTGTTGTCCCTGATTTTTGTTTTGCTTGATACTGCAAGTTTCTAACATAAACAATGCAAGTTTCTATCAATTCAAGTTCTTCTTCGGTTATATCTATTAACACATCACCCTCCAAAAAATGATTGAAAAATAGCAGCAACAACTGCTCCACATATACACGGCACAGTAAAACGTATATCTGTAATTGCACCCCATGCCAAGACGCAATAAAAAATACTCATGAAATCAAATCCGGGAAAGTTGTACATGACAACATAAAACACAATACCGGTATAGGATACATGTACCACCTTCCAAACCTTAAAGTAACGAACCGATATTGCTGTCCGCCATTGCAATACTATTTGCAGGATAAAGGATGCTGCTGCGATGAGGATTAGAGTAAGAATCATATTGGTTGATTAAGAGTAATATGATCAATTGCTATGTAGTCAATTCTATTATGTAAATCCATAATAGAAAAGTTTGGTAAATCCTTTTTCAAAAACCCTTCTTGTAATACTGCATCTGTATTTTTAAGCATTACCCGGATTTGTTTCAATAAACACTTCTGCGTAGTATATACACCAACTACACTATTACCGTTTTTAGACTTATGTATGTCTGTGCTATATAAAATGAATGCTGCTGCCATACTCTTACCTCTCAAAATAGATTAAAAAAACTGTACTGTCTTATAGTGTGCTTGCTGTTGGTTCATGTACTCTCACAAAGGAGGGGTTACAATTCAGACCTGCATACAAGCACACGAAAGAGAGTAGTTAAGAAACAAAGATTGTACCGTCTGCATTGAAATACGGAGCATCTTCTCCTTCTTCAATCCATATACAAAATTCAAAGTTTAAGTACTCAACTCGATTAACTCCAATATCCTTTAATTCTCCTTTGTATATCTTGTGATACCATTCGCTGTATGCTTTCTCTGCTGCTTCCTCACAAAGCCTTGCATAATAAACCGGAACAGGATTAGCTTGAAGTTCTTCCGGAATAGGAGGATAATAACACCATTCCCAATATCCGTACCCGGAGTTACCGCTTTGGTCATTATACTCCCTGGATAACCAATAGTTATCACTCAACCAAATTACACCGTTAACAACCTTTTCAAAATCCTCGTTGAACTCCACGTTCAATGCTGCGTAAAATTCTTGCAACTCTTCTGCTGAATAATTAACTTTGAGCAATACTTCTCCTTTTACAACTGGAGAATTTTCATCATACTCAGTAACTACATCGGGGATTGTATCAGTAGTATCATAACTGATCTTAGCGCAAACAATGCTAAAACTCGAACCATGCTCTAATTGCTCTTGTATAGATTTTGCAATAGTCATAATAACTTTCAAATAATTAATAAAATCATACCATCTTATAGTGTGCTTGCTGCTGCATAGATACCCTTAGTGGATTAGAGTATGCTGCAAGATGCAAGCACACGAAAGAGAGTAGTTAAGCCGGAACGTTATTATTCCTTGCCCATTCAACAGCACTTTCCTTCAAGGTAAACTCTTCCATTACATGAAATCCCATATCATAATAACCGACCCGCCATTTACCATAAACATTAGAAAACTTAACTTTCCACTTATTAACCTGGCAATCTTTGTATTGCTCTCTTAGTTGTGCAAAATCTATTCCCATTTTTTCACCCCTTCATTTCAAAAGTATAAACATCAAACATTTTACCGGAAGCTGTACATTCCCACGTACCACCGAGAAATTCAGCAATTTGTTTATATGTAGATACACCACCTGCATCAAAATAGAAATGCTTAATTACACCTTGCGAAGTATTTTGGTCTGAACGTGAAACACCATCAGGAATCTTAATATCTTCAAATGCTCCAGGCAATATACGGTGAGCTCTTCTTACAGGTGAACGATTTGTACCAAAATCAATCTGATGCAATCTCCATTTCATGTAATCATTAAACAACTCATCAATAACAGCACACGCTTTATCATAACCACAACCGGAGGCGTAATACTTCTTATCTGTCCTGGTGAATGAACCATCAGCAAATTCAATTGCTGCTTCAAGTGAAGGACAGTTACCCCACGTTTTACTTTTCTTCCATTCAATGCTAATAACCATTCGCTTAACAGGTTTTTGCAATGGTTCATCGAGAAGAGATTGTATATATAACTTCTCTTTGCGTCGTTCTGCTGCTGCTTGGCGTTTTGTTAATATTTGTTTTCTGCGTTCTTGTTTATCGTAATCAACAACGTTAGCATCTTGCTCTGTATCTGAATAGATTGCCATGATATAAACTCCTATTAAGTATAAAAATATAACTGTCTTTTGCTGCTCTCACTCAATGCTCAGGAGAGCGAGATATAAGAGCAGAATAAAGAGAGTGATTAAACCAATTCGTAGATGTGTGTTTGTCCACCGGAATTGCGACACTCAATCATGTAATACTTTCCCGTTGTTTCAATCTCTCTGTAACGTTTATTGTGTACCCTTTTTGATTTTAACGGTAACATGTTAGAAACCGATTTATGGTCAGCTGCGGAAAAATAACTGACTGCTATTGTCCTCCAATTCTCATATAGAAATACTCTAAATTGCTTAATATTATTTTGTGCTGCCATCTCATCACCTCAATTTATAAGTTAAAAAATCAATTACTTGTAGTTATATATGCAATCAATATGCCACTTCTTAGAATTTTCAATGCTTATTCTGATAAGATTGAAAACAAGTTAAAAACAAGTTCTTAATAATCTCATGCTGCTTGTAAAACTTGCTTTTTACCCTTCTTTTCCTTCAATTCTTCTCCTACTTGCTTAGTAGTACGAACATATTTTGCAGGATTAAGAAGAAACTCGTCGTACTCTTTTTGTATTGCTTCGCGTTTGATGAGAATGTGGCTGTTACTATTAGCCACTTGGTCAATATTGTACTCCAGGAGCAAAGCATCTTCAATGGTAATACTCACACAACGATTCTTCTCACGAGTAATATCTTTTGTTTTCAAATCTAAATCTGATTTGTATTTCTTTTGGAGTGTATCTATTAATACAGTCAGTTCTGCAATACGCAATGTATTATCGTCAGACACTTGCAGTTTCTTCAAACCGTTCAATTCACTACGTAAAAGAATCAATTGCTGACCGTCTTCACTAAGAGCAAACTCTTGTTTGTATGCTTGCTTAATAGATTCAATTTGCGGAATAAGAATATCTAATTGTTCTTTTGCTGCGTGTGCTGATTTTACTCTGTCTTCATTGATTAATACAAGTGCTTTTAATTCGCATTCGTAATGGTTCGTTTTTGTTAGTATCAATCTTTCTAATTCAACTTCATCAAAAGTTTTATAGTTGTTATTCCTAAACTCATCGAATGTACTCCATCCGGAATGCTTAAAACGTTCTAAGCGGAAGGCAGGTGATAAACGTTCTTGCTCCTTTGTAATCTCCTGCTCTTTGACGTCCATTCCCATCACGAGTACAAACTCTGATTTGTTTCGGGTAAACAACCATCGCGGACGTGCGCTAGTTTGTACGTAGGTAAATTTCACAACATCAGATTTACGCAATTGCATCGTTTGTAATAATTGCATAACAAATCTGCTATTAAGCATTATTTTTAGATTTGCTGATGAGTAGGAATAAGAATCAGGTATCTCGGCATATAATTCTTCACTCATTACGATACTTTCTAAATCAGAATCAGTTTGAAGATTAAGAACCAAACGCCCTGCTTTATCATCTATCAATGCAACATTACAAGCAACAAGCAAACGCTCAACGTCTAATTCAATCTGTACGTCCTCACAAGCTCTATTCTCACAAACATTGTTATAGTAGTTCTTCATTGCTGCAACCATTGGAAGTTCAATACCAAAAGGCATATCACAATATTGAATTTCCCAATTCTTACCGACAAAGTACATTCTCTTTTTGTTTTCTTCTGCAAATACCTTGCAATCGAGAAAACGTGGTTCAGTAACAAAAGAAGGAAGCATCATATCATAACCGTACTCAAATTTATTACAGTAAAGACAGTTTGCATCAGTAGCAAATAACAATGAATCAGATACAATGAAATGCTGCATAATCGGACGATAATCGTCCTTACTCAAATACGCCTTTGCTCTCTTTAACAGAGAATGTTTGTCAGCATCAATAGTAAGAAAATTTGCACCGATCTTTACTCGTGACTGTTCAGGTAAATAGTAAGGCATTTTCTCCTCTGATATGACAGGAAAAGAGTAAACTCTTAATCTACTGCCTATTACAAAACATTGGTTTTCAGGTTTATAACTAAATGTAAAAAACTCGACATCTGTACTCACTTTCAAAATACTAACCAACTTACCCAGTGAAATACCTAAACCAAAACAATGTGTCCTGTCTGTCTCTGTGTCGTTCCTTCCGTCTTTGCAATCTAAGTAGTATTTCAATCCTGTATGACTACTAAGTGTTAAACGCTCGTTTGCTGCATTCCAATACATTGGATAATGTTCATTGCAATCCTGCTGCATAAATAGCAATGCCTCTAATAGTTCTATTCTGTCAATAATCATATTTCACCTGTTAATATTAAAATGATAAAAAGAAGGTGGCAACGATTTGAATCGTTGCCACAATGTTTATTTGCAATCTATGTGCCAAGTCCGCGTAATTTTCAATGTTGTTCTTACAACTTGAAAACAAGTATCAATCTGCTATGTATCGCGCGCCATCACTTGTAAACTCATAACCGTTACCGATTGCATCTTGTTCAAAATATTCAAACGATTGTTTGTACTCATATTCTGACCACATATTCTTAAAAACGTCTTGAATAGCTTGGTCAATTAAATCCTTAAAAGTACGGTTATCCGGTGCTTTAATGAACGCTCTGAAAACGTCTAAGAAGTCCTCATCAAAACACGCACCGGTAAACGGGCAATCAGAATCAGTAAACAATACTTTGCTGTCTCTCTGATGTTTGTAGATAGTGTGCGGGATTGTGTAGGTAGTTGTATTGCAACTAATTTGCTTCCCGTAATACTTTGGAGTGTAGAATATACCGTAGTAGTTATTGAGTAAGTATGTTCTTAATCTTATGCCCGATAACAAAGAATAAGCGTTTTCATTTTGAATTGGATAAGTATCATCATCATAACGAAAATAAAATTTCACATAAGACGGCGAACAATTTGCAGTATCTACACTGTAATCCTCAATTTGGCACATAAACACGTCCAATGCTGCCTTAATCGTGTCTAAGTGTTCATTGCTCCAGTCCGAACCATAACCACCGTTATTAGTCCATTGCTGAAACGCTGTCTCTCTTGCTTGTGTGCTTAGTTCTTCAATTGAGAACAATTCTAATTCAATCTTTCTCATAATATTACTTTCATATTGTTAATAAATAAACCTTGTAAAACCTTTTGAAATGCCCCGCGCTTGTTTGCTGCGGAGCATTGATAAAAGAGCTTATTCGTTAATAAACCAACGGCAAACTTCCTCCACTGCATACCAACACATAATGTTGGTTATTTCATTCTCAATTGTTAGCTTACCCCCGCCGATGTATTTGTATAAATCCTTACGTGTTTGATTGTCAAAATCCCGAGTTCTGAAATAGTTGAAATCTGAAATCATGCCAACAATTTTAATGCCTTGCTCGTCCGCTTGCTCTTGAAGTAGTTTAACTATCAAACTTCTATACTTCATTGCAAACGCATGAGTATCAGTATAGTAAATAAACGAACCGAAGCCGTTTTTCATACCATGCTCTACTACGTCGCAAATACGACAAGCATCAATATCATTTTTATCTATGTTTAAGCCGTCAATTGCTGCGTTAATAAGGCGCGCGTATGGTTTGTGTGCTGCAATTACTTGCGCTTGTGTGTATAGTTCACTCTTCATTGTAATAACTCCTAAGATTAATAAATAAATAATTGTAACCGCTTTTTACGTGCCTTACTCCCAGCGGATATAAGACACGAAGAAAAAAGGTTATTTTGCTGCATTGGTAATTGGATTCTTGCACAATCCTTTGTCCTCAAACCATTTCGCGGATTGCTCCAAACTGTAAGAAGTGAAAACAAAACCACCGCCGAACATTTTACCCTTATACACCTTTAATCCAACGGCGCGTGTTTCCTTTGTACCATTAAAAGACTTCAAACCAAGTTGTAAGAAATGTACGAGATAACGCGGATTGCCGTTTACATCGTTATCAATTGCCCAGAAATCGTATGTATTGCCGTTTGTAGTTGTGATTGTTCTTTCTGCTGACCATGCCATGTTATTACCCTACTTTCTGTAATGTTAAAGAATTGTTTGTTGTTGTTTCTATTGTTTTACTGTCTATGTGCGTTTGTGCTGTCTTTAGTGCTGTATTGAAATTATAGTGCAACGTTGGCTGTGCTATAAATACGCTATTGATAAAGATAACGTAAGAATCCCTAAATCCCTTACGCTTGTGTCGTGCTATTGTAATTACATAGCCGTTGTATAGTCTGTTGTGTTTGCTGTTCATAGTGGTTATTCTCCTGTGTTTATATCAATTGTATAAATTGCCTTTTCTGCTAAGTTTTTAGCTATCTGCGGATTAAGTGATTCAAACTCATCAAATCCGCCGGCGTATTGCTGTTTCTCCATTTCATCCATCATTAGTTCGTTGTATAAATCACTAATATCATTTAGTTGTGCATCGGTGAAGCCCGATGTGTTTTCCTGTGTGAATCTTGTCGCGTTCATATAAACACCTTTATAATAAGTTAGTTAAATAATATATTGCTGTCTTGTTATATATATAGCAATCATTATGCCAATATTTAGCGTTAAAGATTTGATTGCCGCATAACTAAATACACATAGCTATCGCATAAGTAAGGCGTTGATTTGTATATAGTTATATACATATTGCAGTTTTGAATATCACATTGATAACACGAGATTGTGATAAGTTATTGCTGCATACATATTCGTAAGTGGTTACTATTCAACAGGTTGGTTAATAGTAGCCACCAATAACTCTTTTGACTTGAAAAATCTCCCAAAAAAAACACCCCGTATGCCAACATAATATAGATATTTGCGTAAATCCAATAAAATAAGGCACTTATAATTTACGTTTCTGTAATAGAAACGTAAGTGTTCAAAAAGTGGCAAATTTTGAATGAAAAGACCCCTCCCACGTCACATTTTTGGTAGCAGTTTATCTGTCAGTACAGCAAGGGTATTAGAGCGATTCTGTAACTTTTTTTATATTTT
>OFQZ01000610.1_pt1 | contig 11927 bp, 16 predicted proteins | sample 1543011 | NCBI WGS metagenome assembly OFQZ01 (sample SAMN07774216, study PRJEB24372) | wastewater metagenome | isolation source: Exp Tend NO 0WW | collected 2016-02 | reverse complement strand
GTCGGTAAATCGCCAGCGGTGTATCCAATGCGTGTTGGCACAAGACCGTTGACCATAGTCAACGTCTCCGGCGTACAGGGATCGCCGGTGTTCTGCCATGTCAGCACTAGAACTGCCTTTCGTAAGCGTAAGAACGCAACGAAGAATCAACCGATTTGATAGGTGGAGCAGAAAAGCGATATTGAGAGGTCAAGCTGATAAGTCCGTCCATCGCTTCATCAAACAGCGCCTTTGCTCCTTGTGCTGCCTGGTAGTCACGAAGCAATCCGCACGCCTCAAGGCAAGCGCCGTACAAGTAAGCGTTTGGCGCGTTTTCCAGCAGCCAATTGCTTGTGTTGGACACTGACAGCGCCGGGAACTTGGCGACATAGACCAGCGTCGCGGTGTAGTTGCCGTCAGGGATTGGACGAAAGTAAAACTTTGGGGAAGTCCCGCCAGCGACCGCAAAGAAGCGCGGCACGTCCGGGGTGTCAGAAACCAATTGCAATTGCGGCAATGATTGCTGATCTAGCGGATGCGTCTGATCGAGGCGAAATGCAATCGCCTTGATGAAATCGCTGGGGACTGTTGCCGTTTCGGTGGAGGCGGTAATCGTTACGGTTGTGGATTTCTCCATTCCGATGATCCCGCCCCGCTTTGCGGCTTGCTGGTAGATACGAGCCTCCGCAAGCGCAATACATTCCGCATCACGATCTGTCAGATCAGCACGGCCAAGCCAGTTGGCTACGGCTGTCTTTAGTTCAGAGTAGGTTGTGATTGCCACCGAAACCCCTTACTAGCCGAGCAGTCGGCAGGCAAGGTCTGGATAGATCGCCTTGGCACCGTACAGGATGTCAATACGAATCTGATCCTTGTCGTTCGTGAAGTCGTAATCCTTCAGCACGCGCACCGAAATGCCATTGCTTTGCTCACGAGCTTTGAACGCGACACCATCCGGCAATTCGAGCGGGACGGTAACGAGGCCAAACGCATTCTTGTGGAACGCCAGGTTGGCGGTGTGGTTTGCAACCACAGTGATAAGCGCGTCGTCGGCAGGAACCGAGTTCACGTTTTGGTACGGGCCAGCCGAAATGATCGCCGGACTGATGGTCACAGTAGACGGGCCGGTAGAAGCGCCCGAATCAGCATCCGATACAACCGTGAACTGCATCAGGTCGCTGGTTGCCAGCTTGCTTACCGGGTTCACCGAGTACACGTTGGCGATGGTGAACACGTCGCCAGCCTTCAGGATGCCCGTAGTCGAGTTCGTCCAGCCGTCAGTGATCAGAGCGTACGTGTTCGCGGTGAGCTGCGCCGAAGTTGGCGTGGTGTAGCTCTGCGATGCGCCATTCACACGCGGCGTACCCGTGGCAACGCCCTTGGTATGCGTGGTGATATTTTGATCCATGAAGATGTCAAACGCGGCGATGGAGCCGAGATAGCCCTTGCCGATGAAATCTTCAACACGCTTCTGGTTGTAGACGCCTTTCAGTCCATCAGCGAGCGACCAGTGAGCTTCCGGGTCAAGCACCAGTTTCCGCATATCCTGCGGAACTGCCATCTTGTCCAGTCGCTTTGCGGCTGCTGCGACACCTGCAAACGTGCTCGGAGTGGTGCCAGCAGTACCAACAGCATTCCAGACGTTTTTGTACAGAGCGGCGAGGTCGCTATCTACTTGGTTCGCCAGCGAGATCATCGCTGGTTGGATGTAGCGGTCGCTGTACTCTTCGATAGTCAGCGTCAGGTCTTGAGTGGTGAACGACCATGCAACGTGTTTGCGTTTGTTAATCACAAACGGCGTGCTGGATTCGGTCACGTCCTGAATTGACGCGGTTGCGCCATCCGTTACCGAGAATTTCACCGGTTTGCGGATGGATACGGTATCGCCTACCTTGACGAATTCCTTTTTGTATTCGCGGTGGACGTTGTTTGCGAGGACAAGGTTATTCTCCAACTGCATCAGCGCTTCTTTTGCGATGACGCTCGGAGTAATCAGGGCGTTAGACATTTTCAGTTACCTTTTTTTGGTGCGCCATGCCCGGTATTCGGAATAACTCATCTGCGCTGGGTCTTTCTTCACAGACTCAGATGAACCGATTTCACGAACAGGCGCCGGGGCGTTAGAAACCCTTGGCCCTGATGCGGTAATGCGTGCCGCTAAGGTGCCAAGCTCCATGACTGCTTGAGCCGGATGTGATTGAGCGATGCGCCACGCTTCCTGCGGATTGCTGGCGAGGTGATAGGCGATGTCGGCAAAGTTCGGTGACGCCACAAGCGCTTGCAAAACCGCCGGATTCACTCGTGTCAGGTCTGGCAACTGTGGGTTGTTGACCTTTTCCGAGAAATCGGGGTATTTCTGCGTAGCTTCCGCAACACGCGATTGCGTGAATTGGTTGTATTGCTCTTGTTGCGCACGTTGAATCTGTTGCTCAGGAGTCATCCCGAGTTGTTGCAACGTTGACTGAACCTGATGATTCGCCGTATCGGTTGCATGGCGCATGACCGCTGCCTGCCACTCCTCCACGCTGTTGAACTGGTCAACGCGAGGCGCAGTGGCGTAGGCTTGGTATTGCGCTAGTTCTCGCTTTTGCTGGAGAAGGTTTGCCTCGACCGCTTTTGCGTAGTCTTCGGCGATTTGCTTCTCGCGCTGGGCTTGGTTCGCTCGATACGTCAGCTCGTCGATGCGCTTTTGAACACCATCCTTTACTTTGGCGTTCTTCTGCTCATCGTTCTCAGGGGTAGCCGGTGCCTCTGAAAATTGTTCTGCGGCTGGTGCGGCGGATGCCGTAGATTGCGTTTCATCCGGCAAGGGAGTATCCGCAACCTTTTCAAGGTCGGTAGTCACTTCTGACATGGTTTCTCTCTGTGGAGCGCCCCGTTAGGCCAACGGGTAGGCGTAAAAAAACCGCCCGTAGGCGGTTCTTGCATCGCGGAATGCGACGAGTTAGATAAGCAGCAGAACCGCTATTGCGTTCTGGTTCTGCCGGAAAAGCCACTGCTCACGAACGGTTGCAAGCCATCGCTGTGCCTGTTCGCTGTTCGCGTCATAGATGTTCTGTAGCAACGTAGCGATCTGGTCGCTTTCGTTATGTGTCTCTGCTGCGTCAAATGCGGCTATGGCGCGATCTAGTGCGTCTACCTGCCATTGCAGCGCTGCTGCTTCTTTGATCGCTTCTGCGGCCTGTTCCTGCCGCCTGGTGATGCCTCTGCGTTCACGGTCTGTTGCGACGTTCGGACGTTTGACTGGCTGAAACGGGATGCCGCCGTTTATCAGGTCTACGGTCGGCGAAGCGCCATCCCAAAACGTAGTGTTGCTGTCCCACGTTGTAGCGCCGCCGTCCCATGTGGTGCCAGCCATTTACACCAAATCTGCCTCTGCAAACAGCGCATCCACTTCGGCATCCGTCCAGCCGAATGCCTGCTGCACCATTGCGACGAGCGGATGATCGCGCCGCGTGTAGGGCATTTTGAGATACAGCTCAAACTCACGCTGCTGTTGCTCTGGCAGTGCGGCGCGACGGCCCGGTGCAGGCGCGGCGGCAGCGGCAATGCCTTGCTCCGCCTCAGCCTTGGTAATTGCGCGGTCGAGTTCGTCGGGGAGTTCGGCGAGGTTCATGCGTCTTTCGTCTCGCCCAGCTGGTCGCTGGCTTTGAGCGTTTCGTAGGCCCACGCCACCGGGTTCACGTCCAGGCGTTGCGGAATCTCGAACACGAATTCCTCAGTGGCGATCGGCTCGCCGTCCATCAGCGCGCTCTCGGCGCTGACCCACACGCTCAGGTGCAGGCGCACGGTGGCCTTATCGCCCTCGTAGCGCGTGACGCGCGCATAGCAGCCAGGCAGTACCACGCGAAACGGATTCTTGTCGGCCGGCGAGGTGATGATGAGTGCCATGTACGCTCCTGATGCGCTACGCGAGCGCGACCTTTTTGATCGTGCCGCTGTCGTTGAAGGCGAGATACACCGTGCCGCTTGCGGTGTTTTTGTGAATGCCGTAGTCACCGGCTGTCGGCAGGTCCGTAGTCGTCGGGTCTGCCGCCGTGCTGGTGTACCCGTTGAGGCCGAGGATGGTGTTGCGCACCCTCACACGGCAGACGTTGGCACCGTCGTAACCAAGCTGCACCACGCCGCGCGCGCCGGTACCGAATCCTGCGCCCGCGCCGATGAGTACATTTCCACCGTTCGCAGCGCCGGCCGATCCTGATGCACCGTCGCCGCTGCGGATGACGACCGAGCCACCGCTAATATTGGTGGCGGCATTAGTGCCTGCATGCACGCCGCGCAACTCGACCGAGCCGGTGGCATATTCGCCAGTGGTCGATCCGACTGCCCCTCCAATGATCATCTGGCCTGGACTGGCACCCGTATTCGGGCCGATGCGCGTACCAGGCACGCCGATGACTATAAAGCTGGACGCTAGATTGATGTTGTTGGCGTTGCCGCCCCCGAGAGTGAGCGTGCCACCGAGCACGGTGATCACACCCTGGGCAGCGTCCCACGTCATGCTGAAGCCGCGATCCGTTCGTCCCGCGTAAAGTGCGAGCGCGAAGTTGTCGTATGCGGTTCGCGTTAAGCGCACGATCTCTGTCGAGCGATTAACGCCGAAAGTGGTGCTGGTCTGGCCGTCAATGCGAGCGAGCACACCGATGGCGTTGCTGACAAAAATCGTCCCAGCCAGATATACGTCAACTAGCCGGTGTCGCCACTTGCGTTGAAACTGACTAAACACTAGTACTTGCCCCCAACCGCCGTGACGCCATAGCCCGCTGCCACAGCGGTGCCGAGCGTGACGTAGAGTTTGTAGCCCGGTGGCAGCGAAAGATCGAGGTTGACCTGTTGCTCGGTGAGCTGCGCCGTTTGGCTGACCGTGGTCGCTGGCAGCGTGATGTTTTTGTGCATCACGTTGTTCGCGGCCGTTGCGGTGGTGGCGCCGTTGTTGATCCACACGCGGAGCACCGTCGCCACATTGGTGCCGAGCGCCATGATCTGCAGGTAGTCAACGCGCGAGCCCTCGGTGGCGTCCGCCGCGAACACCTGGTAGATCGTGCCGCTGGTGAGGTCGGTCGTGGTGTTGGCCGCGAGTACGGGTTGCGCCCATTCGACCTGTGGTGTGCGCGGAAAAATTGGTGCGGTGTTGGCGGCCATTTAGAGCCCTCCGAAGTTGCTGTTGGCCAGCTCGCGCGCGGCTGCGAGCACGGCGGCGTCGGTTAGTCCGCCGCCTGTTGCATTTAATGTCGTACCGGAAAAACTCAGGTTAGTCCCTAGCGTGATCTCCTCAATCGCGCCCGTGCTGGCGGTGTTGCGACCGAGCAGGCGCGCGGTGGACATTGTTAGGCCCGATGTGGTGACGGCGCCTGTTGACACAGCGCCCACTTGCGCCGCAGTGGTGGCGTGCGGGTTGCTGGTGTTGCTGGTGTGGCTGGTCAGCGTGGTGAGGTTGTCGCTGATCTGCTTTTGCAGCTTGCCGAGCGCGCCGAGCACCGTGTCTGATGCGGTGATTACGGCGTTGGTGGCGGTACTGAGCCCGCTAAGCACCGTGGCGAGCACGCGCGCGGCGGTGAAGTAGAGGTTCGTCGATCCCTCTGGCAGGGCGTCTGTCGTGCCGACTGGGCCGGTGGCGCCTGTAGCTCCGGTGGCACCAGTAGCTCCCGTAGCTCCCGTAGCTCCCGTCGGCCCCGCTACCGTGCTGTCGGCGCCCGTTGCACCTGTCGGCCCCGTGGAGCCGGTGCTGCCGGTGGCGCCTGTTGGCCCAGTGCCGCCCGTTGCTCCGGTGGGGCCGGTTGGACCCGTTGGCCCGGTCGGACCGGTGGCGCCGCTACCGCCGCCACCAGAACCGGGCGGACCTTGCACGCCAGGATGCGCGACCTCGACGACAGTCGTTGTCTTGCGAACTACCTCGACAATGCTCATTGCGCGAACACCCGTTTGCGGTCAATAGTTGTCGTCTCGCCACCCGGAGATACGACGCGGACGCGATACCAGTATTCCTGCGCGAGCAACGCGGCACTCACGGTTTCGCTGATCGAGAACGTGAATTCACCGTTGACGGCATCGCTCACCGTCAGCGCACCGCTGTGAACCGATGTCTCTCCGTCGAACAACTCGAATGTGCCGGCGTAGCCAGTGACATTGATCGCGGTGCCGTCCTCGTTCTTCCAGCGCCACACGCGAGACCAGTCGTCGCCGATGTTGATGGGGTCGCTGTCCAACAAGGCGGACGCCGGCGGCATGGTCGCATTGCCGAAGAAACCGGCATAGCTGCGGAACGGTTGCAGCAACGCCTCTACCGCAGGGTTTGCGTTGAGCTGTGTCGGGACCAGCGATTCGCGGTTTTCGTACAGCCCGCCGACGATCAGCAGTACCGCAGCGGTCACCGAGTAAGGCAGGGGCGTGCCGAATTCACGGTCGCACCATTTCTCGGCGTGCTCTTCCGCTGCGTCAACGTACAGGCCAATGAGTGAATCCTCATCGGATGCCGTGACGCGCAGATGTGCTTTAGCGGTAGATAGGCTGGTCTTGCTCATGGTTTAGTCTCATCTGCACAACCCGGCACGCCGGGTTGCACGCATGGGGCTATTCGGCCTTCAGCGATTCGGCGTATGCGACAGCCTCGGGGCTGGTGTCCAGTTCGCCGCCGTGCGCGACTTCCGGATCAACCTCGACGATGTCGTTCACCTTGCCAAAAGCGCCGTCCACAAGGACGCGCGCCTTGACTAGCACGGAGGTTTCTTGAGCTGGCTTCTTGCTCATGCTTCCTCCGATTAGGTCGCGCTGTTCGCGTAGTACTTCACGCCAGCCGTGTCCAGCAGATTGCCGCCGCAACGCTGCCAACCGCAGAAACCGACCTGACCGTTCAGCGCGAACGCCGAGTCATCGAATCGGCGAACCTCGGCCGACATCACGTCACGGATCGTGTACAGGCTGAAGTCGCCGAACAGGATGGATTTGGCGTTTGCAGCCATCACCGCCACGTCTTGGTTGACGACGATGCGGCGACCCATCAGGGAGTCAGGAGCGCCACCGTTAACCACGGCGCCTGCCTCGTAACCAGGCACAAAGATGGGACGGTTCTGCGAGTCCTTGATCTTGCGGATGACCTTGACGGACGCGTCGTTCATCATGTACGCGGCGTTCCGACGATATGCCGGATCAACCGAGTGCTCCAGATCGACGAGATCGTCATAGATGACCGTCGTCGTCTGGCCGGTGGTGCCGACCTTGCCGGAAGCTGCGCGCGTCACGATGCCAAACGGTTGCGAGGAACCGGTGCCGACGGTGAAGTGCGTGTTTGTGATGCGACCGAGACGGGTTGCCAGACGGTTCACGACGAAGGCCACAATGTCAATCACCGAGTCCTGCACCAGTTCCCACGGCAGCGCGATTTTCTTCGAGCTGTATTTGTAGGTCACCAGCGGGACCTGGCTGAACGTGATGTCCTGGCCGGTAGCGGCAGCGTTCTGGCCGACGATTTCGCCGACTTCCGACGTGCCGTCAGATGCCGGATACTGCCAGTCGTTACCAGCGCTCGACCGGATGATGTTGGCCACGCTACGCATGCCGCCGAACGACTTGAGGGCGTCAATCACCATTGTGGCGATTTCCGTCGGCACGGTGAAGCCACCTTCCGAACCGGTCGTTGTGGACATGGCGTTTTGCACCATGGCCAGCTCCTGAGCGCTCAGGTTCATTCCCTTGCGCAGATAGAGCGCGACCGCATCATGCAGCGTGGTCGTTTTCTTGCTGTTCTTGGCGGCGTCACCAATCAGCTTTTCCGCATCAAGTTCGGCCTGCTCCGTGATCGCCTTGATCTGGGCGTTGATCCGCCCGATCTCGTCGGTCATCTGGTCGTAGGATGCCGCTTCTTCTTTCGACCACACCTTGTCGCCTGCATTGGCGATCATGTTGTTGGCCTGTTTGGCGAGTTCGTCTTTGCGCTCGCGCAACGCTTGGATGCCCATATCTTTCCTTTCAATAGGCGAAAAAAAACCCGCCGAGGCGGGTCCGGTTCACTTGCGCGAGTGCGCTAGGTGAGGCTGAGCAATCGGAGCTTGCGCTCGCGATTTGCAATGTGTGCGGCGACGGCTTCCGCCGGTCGCTCTGGTTGTTTCGGTGCGTTCTGGTAGGCGCTCAGGTCCCACTTGTTGGCTGCCGCCTGAGTCGTCGAGTCGATGGCGTCCACAAACTTGTTGTCGAGCGCTTCCTGCGCGTTGAACCATGTTTCCGCCGCCATCCAGTCGCGTACCTGCTGCTCGCTGGCGCCGGTCTTCCGGGTGTAGTCGGCGACGATTCCGGAGTCCACCTTGTCGAGCAGATCGGCGGTCTTGCGGATTTCTTCGGCGTTGCCCCAGGCGATGGTCCAGCTGTTGTGGATCATCATCAGCCCGGAGTCGGCAATACGGACTTCCTTTCCCGCCAATGCCACGCGTGTCGCAGCACTGACAGCAACGCCGTCAATGCTCACGATCACGTCGCCGTCATGCGCCGAGATCGCTGATGCCATCGCGACTGACTCGAACACGTCACCGCCTGGCGAATTGATATGCAGGTGCACGGTCTTGCCGGATGCGGACTTGAGCGCGTCCACCATCATCTGCGCCGACACGCCGAACCATGCGTCGATCACGTCATACAGATAGATGTGCGCTGCTTCGCCTTTGACTTCTGCGCGCAGCTTTGTCTCTGCCTGAGCGTTCGCTTTAAGCAGGTTGAGGAGTCGATTCTTTTGCATTGGTCTTTCCCGTATCAGGGTAGAAAGGTTTGTCCGCGCCGTCGATCGGCGCCAGGTTTTGCAGGGCCCGGATTTCGTTGACCGACATCCATCCCGGCCCGGAACCCGGACCGCCGAGCGCGGCTTTATAGTAGTCGGCCTGCGCCTTGGCATCGCCGCGCAGCAGACCGGAAATCTCGAATTCGACAAACGGCCCGGCGCGTCGAAACAGTTTGCGGTTCAGCTCTTCTTCCCAGCGAACCAGGTGCGGCTTGAGCGTGTACCGGACGAAGCCGATAGTGATCTGCTCGATGCCGGTGCCCCAACTTGTCGTCTTCTCGTTGTCGCCGCCCATGATCGGCGGCACGCCAAACGCGGTGTAAATGTCGTGTTTCTCGAACTGCCGCGTTTCGATCAATTGGGCGTCCTGCGGCGTCATCGATAGCTCTTTGACATCCGCACCTTCGGCCAAAACCAGCGGAAATTTCCGCCCTCGCGGCCCGTTGTAGGTTGACGCGAAGGAGTCGCGCAGTTCGTCGCCTTGTGTCTTCGTGAACTTGTTCGGGAACTTGATTGCGATCTGCGGTAGCGTGCCGTCTGCGAACGACCGACCGGCATAATCCGCCGCAGCAAGCGAGTTGCCGATTGCCTGGCGGGCAGCCCACTGGATGACCGACATCGACCGGACGCCGTCAAACCCGAGACCGGCAAAGTGCAGCATGTCCTCCGGAAGGATGGTTCGCCGTTCTCCGTCGATGTCGATCACCGAATACAGCAGGGTTCCGTCCGTCTTGCGCAGCACTTGAACGCTGGTCGGGTGAAACGGGCGAATGCTTGTGACTACTGATCCGGTCCGGACAAGCTCTGCGAACGAATCGCCGCGCAGCAGCACCGATTTGACGATGTACTCTTTCCATGCCGCCGCTGTCCACGCATCAATCGGGGACTCGTTCAGCAGCCACCAGAGCGGCGTCTTCGGCTGCTTCTTCCGCGTTCCGTCAGGCTCAAGGCGGAAATGATGCAGCGGCAGTTGTGAGATCGCGCCGCCGATGATTCCCACACAGCGGTAAACCGTGGCGATCGACATCGCCGTCTGATCGCTGACAACGTATCCGCTGGACGTTTGCGCAACCTGAAAGAACTCTGCCAACGTCTCGGCACTGTCGCCAGTGCTGACAACGGCGCCGTTCGACGGCCCGCGCCACCGCTCGACTACGTTGTGGAATTGGTCAGAGTTCATTGGTTCAGGTCGTAAAAAAGGGTTTCGTGATTAGATTCATCGGTCGTTGGCATCACGCCAACAGCCATAGCCAGCGCCACCATGCCATCGATCCGGCCTCTGGCCTTCTTCTTGTCGAACTTGCGCGCACCGGAATCGCCGACAACCACGGCATTCGCAGAGCACATCGTCAGCACGGGATGATTGCCGTGTCGCATTTGGCCGTTCATCAGCCGCACTTCCAGTTCACGCAGCGCCGGGGTCATCGACAACGTACCCTGGCCGTAGGGCTCGAACTTCTCTAGTTCTTCCTCGGTAAATCCTGCCTTTACCAGCCACGGCCGCAGATGCGCGAACAGCGCCCGGTCGAATGCGATCTTGACGACATCATGCGCGTCAAACAGTCCGCGCAGAAAGTCGGCGACGTACTCGTACTCGATTGCCTTGCCTGGCGTTGTCAGCAGCCTGCCGTCGCGCTCCCATACGTCATACGGGACACGGTCCTTACGCGACTTCTCGATCAGCCCTTCGCTCGGCAGCCAGAACGTGGGATGCACGTCGCCGCCTTCAGTGACCAGAACAAGCGCCGTCAAGTCGCTGACGCTTGACAGGTCCAGTCCGCCCCATACCCGCTGACGCTCTATCGGGTGCGGCGGCTCGCCGTTGGCCTTCCAGATCGCGCGCGACACAAACGGACTCGATGTGTCAACCCGCTGATTCAGGCACAGATTGCGGAATTCGTTCTCGAATGCCGGCAGCGCCATCGCCTTCTTGCACTGCTTTTCGATGTCTTCCAGTGACCGGAACACGCCGAGCGCCGGGTTTGCCGCCGCCCACGCCTTGCGGTCATCCAGCGCGCAGTCCTCTGGCGCCGCGTAGACATGGCACACGACACGGGGATCAGGCGCATTCTTCTGTGCGTCAATCCACGTCGAGAACATGTCGGCGTCTGTCGGCGCCTGGGTACTGATCGCGATCAGCAGGGGATTTGTGTACGCACCCTGCGCGGTCGTGATCGCGTTCACGAACTTGTCGGTCGGGCCTTCAACTTGTCCGACCTCGTCGAGAATGGCAAGGATCGGTGACAGGCCATGCGCGGTCTTCCCTTCCGCCGCCAGCGCCCGGTACAGGACGTTTCTTGCCAGACCAATCAAGCGTTTCCCGGACGGCTGCACCCGGACGAGCTTTACCAGAACCGGGCTCATCTCGACCATCTTGCGCGCCAGCTCAAACACGACCGCAGCCTGATCTTTCGACTGCGCGCCGCTGACGATCTGGCTGTTCTGTACGGCCTCCGGGCCAACCAGGTGCGCCAGAAGGATCGCCGCAATCAGCCCGGTCTTGCCGTTTTTCTTGGCAATCGACAGGTATGCCGAGTGCGTCCCATACGGGTTGTCGTAAATCTCGAGGATGAATTTCTTCTGGAACTTGTCCAGCTTCATCGGCTTGCCGATGTGGTCACCTTCCGGGATCAGGCAGTATTTCTCGATGAAGGCGACAACTCGCTGCCCTCGCGTGAGCTTTTTCACGACGCCAACAGATCCTCGTCTTCCAATTCTTTGCGGGCGCGCTCCGCGCCGCGCTGCACCCGACGACGTCCGGCCTCGTCTCGCGCGTCCCCGGCCACCCGGCCACCCATGCGAAGCGTTCGCATCAGCGCCATTTCTCGGCGCGCGTACTGCTCCAGTACAGCAACCCGAGGATTGACACATGCCGTACCGCGATCATTGACGACAACGGTCGTCTCCAGGTCAAGCGCGGCCTGCTCGACTTCGATGTCGGCTTGGCATTTCGCCAGCTGCGCGGCGACCACCAGGTCAGCGTCCGACCATTCGTCCCTCGCGCGTGCGCGCACGACACCAGCCCAAAACGGCCAGTCACGCTCACGCAACGTGACGTGTTTCGGCGGCTGAATCTCGCCTTTTGCCGCGTCCAGCATGGCCTTCACGGCGCTGGCAGCAGAATCAGACCGGGTTCGTTTCATCGTTTTTGTGGGTTTGCGTTAAAGCGAAGGAGATCGGAAGA
>OFQZ01000609.1_pt1 | contig 11928 bp, 25 predicted proteins | sample 1543011 | NCBI WGS metagenome assembly OFQZ01 (sample SAMN07774216, study PRJEB24372) | wastewater metagenome | isolation source: Exp Tend NO 0WW | collected 2016-02 | reverse complement strand
TTCCGATCTGTTTTAAGTCGTTCATACAATGTTAATTAGATGATGGGTTAGCAACCACAAAACTTGCAAATAATAGACTTTCCTTTAGGAGAGGCGGCTTCACTAAAAAAATCCCACTTCTTAGTTCCGAAAGGAATTGATACAAAATAGAATTCGCCACAATTATCACACTCTCTTTTTACCTTATACATCTTCTTTATAGATTTCTTAGGTTTGAGGGGGGAGACTTTTACTGTTTTGTTGCAAAGATAGCAATTCCCATAAAGTACATTATTCCAAGTGTTGCCCACCGTGTTTCCAAATTTATGCTTACACTCTACTTTATATACTTGTTTCTTACCTTTTTTAATTGACATGGTTATTAAATTAAACTAATAAGGCTGTTCTTCTTCGTGTCCCTGTTCGTACTCGGCTCTTGCGTTTGCTTCTTGTTCCGCTTGATACTGCGCCTCAGCTGCCTGTTGAGCTTCGTATTGAGCTTGCCCCTCTGCTTCTGCCTGTGCTGCTTCATCTTCTGGGTTCATAAGGTTATTTCCAAAACTGATACCATTTTCTTTTCCTATAAGCGTCTTTATAATCGTGAAGCTCACTACGAGCCTTTGATACTTCCTCTCCATAATACTCAATCATTCTTTTAAGCTCGGTTCGTTCCTCTAGTATATCTGCTATAGATTCTCCTATACCGTAAAAGTCTACCAATATGGGTACTTGAAATGGATTAAACCTGTCCCCTAGTTGTTCCTCTGGGGCGTCTATACGATAAACTCTAATCATCGCTCCATTACGAGCAGTCGTTACCCAGTACTCTATATCTTGCTTTCCTTTTATTTTCATAAGGTTATTTAAGAACTTTTAATAATTTCTCCGGAACTGAGTAACTACTAAATGACTTGACCGTATACTTGTGTTTGTTCTCGGTATAAATCTGACCGATCCTAGCTCTTGATATCTTGTGATTGTAGTCTAGTTCAAAAACTGCTTTTACATTACCAGCACTCCAGCTATGTACTTTCATTAGAAACACTACTAACTTGTTTCTCACTTCGTTGTAGTTATGGGCTTGTCTTACTGGTCTTTTTAAGTTCATATACTTATGCTTTCGGCATCTTCACTCTTAAATGGGTCTTCGCCCTCGAATAAAGCTTCTAAGTTGATTGTAGATGCCTTAAATATCTTACTAATTGCCTCATCTAGCGGTTTTGCGGGCTTAGGCTGTACAGAGTACTTAGTCTCTAGCTTCTCGCCTGTTTTGGTAATAACTACATCGTAGCCCAAAGGTGATCCCCAGTCCTCGTCTTTGGCTAAACGTCTCAACTCGGTTTGGATACCTTTTTGAGTAATCTCTAAGACTTGGACTTTCTCAATCTGATAGTTCCAGACTGGCATCGCCCAAAAGTGTTTTATTTTATCCGGCTCTTGGATGTCACTCATTACAAGATGCTCGGTCATTCTCTTTCTGATTGGCTTACGGACACCTTTAGAGTCTTCGTTCCAGTACTCGTAACCTATAATTGGCGATCCTAAGATGCGTATTTTATTTACGCCATCTTCAAACTTCATATAACTTCCACTCTTTTTAGGTACTTCGTACCCACTTGGCAAAAAATCTGACATATTATTGTGATAATTTATAATTAAAAACTGACTTAGCTTTCTTATCTGCAAACTCTTTTAACTTGTATGCGTTGAAGTGATCTCTACATAGAGACTTCCAACCTGTCGTATATCTGACCGAAGTCCACCAATCGTTATTAGATATTAGCTTATGGCAAACACCGCACTTGTGCGTCTTCATACTCTATGGGTTGCATTACAACCTGTAACAGTACAATAAACTGAGATATCTTCATCTCCCATGTTATTAACCCACTTATGGGTGTGGTCTTCTTTGATGTATTTATTGATGAAGGCATTATAGACCTCATTTGAGATCATACCTGCATCATGTCCATCCTCAATCTTGATCCACATAGCTAACAGTTTCTGAAACTCTACCTCTGTTTGATCTATTGCTTGAATCATAAGGTTTTATTAACTTCTAACTGCATAACTGACATAAGCATATCGTTTCCGCTGATGATCATATCCTGAATAGAGTTTATTGTTATAAGCTCTGATACAATTTCCTCACCAGTCCCCTGTAGAAGATGTAATCCCTCAATAAGAAGCACGATTGCATTTCGTAGCACACGAGCTTCTTTCTTATATCCTCTAGTGAATAGAAAGGACTCGCTCTGCTCCCAAGTCTCAATGGTGTTTATAACGGTTTGTTGAATTGAATAATTTTTCATATACCCTATTGTTTCACATCTGTCTGCTCTTGTCAAGTGCTATTTACACTTTCAATGGTTTAGAGCGTCAATCTTATCTCTGTATAAGGTAATCAAATCAATATACTCCTGTTCGGTAATCTTTCTGATTACTTGTCTTTTCTGTTCTAACTCTTCCAATATAGCTTCTCCATACCTTTTTCTTAGAGCTATGGCGTACTGAGTTAAGTTTCCATGTCTAAATCTGTTACAGCCTGTGCATTGTGCGTGAACGTTCTTCTCATCAAAATACAAAGACAATCCAGCGGTCTTGGGAACGTAGTGTCCTGCATCCGTATTCTTCCAATGATCGGGCTTTCCACAGCTAATACATATTCCCTTGTCTCTTTGACGGATATAAAGTGAGAAAGTCTGCCACAATCTTTTTTTGTAGATATGTTTGTCTTTAGACTTGGTTTTTTTAACCGTCTTCATACTTTTCATTGTACAGACTATAGAGCAAAAAGAACTACCTCTATGTTTAACATGAGATTTATAGGTCTTATAGGTTTTACCACATATCTTACATAGTAGTTCTACCTTCCCTCCTAGATCCAATCCTTTACGACACGCACGGGAACAAAAATACCTGCCAGAAGTGTGTCTTTTACTTATTAAGGCACTTATCCTGCGATACACAGTTTTTTTACAGGCGTAGCATTGAATAGTCTTTCCTTTTAGAGGTTTATTTTCGTAGCAACACTTGGGACTACAGTATTTACTAAGACTGCTCTTGGGTCTAAATGTTTGTCCACAGATACATTCCTTATCTCTAAGATAGCGTTTCATACTTCTTCTAAACTTCCGTAACCATAACCACCATGTAACTTATCCCACTTCTTACGACACTCTACTGAGTGAAATAGCTTACGTCTGAATCTGAATGAAGCATAGTGTTTATCTCTGACCATAATAAGATCACAGCCTTTGCATTTCTTCTCATTTATGACAGGATAGTCTGAGCGTTTCATTTAGATTGCTTCGGAACTTTTACAAACTTGATTGCCCTATTTATATCGTGAACTCTAATTATGGGTAGTGTCATTCCAGCTGGGAGTTGCACATTATTAAAATCAGACATCCTCACCAAATCGGGGTTTACTATGCAAATATAATTAGCCTTTGGGTCTAACTCTGCGATTATTATTTTGTTTTTAAGTTCTGTTATTCTCATAAGTACTTCTTCTTTAACATATTATATTTTCTAGGATGAAATCTCTTATAGGGATAGCCTGAGAGGATTATTTTGTCTAGGTCGGCAAAGATTTGTGAGGACACCGATTGGTTAGTAGGACAAATAAGGCAACCCATAGGGGGATAAAGGTTTGTCGGGTCACAAGAGCAGGTTCCTCTAACACAGCCACAGTCTAATTTCTGTTTGTCTACTCTAAAAGGGTTTTTCATAGTAATTCCTTATAAGCTCCTGAGCTATAGAGTGAAAGTAGATCTCCAATACTTGCTCTACAAAATCCCTGCTTCACACATGGGATACCGTATCTGTTTTTAAGCCAAAGCATAAAAGTAGCTTTCTGATCCTTCTCATCGGTGAAACAGTATGCCTCATGGGGTGCGAATCCGATCTCGTTGATCATACCTTGTGCGATACAAACTCCATTTAAGCCTGACTTATTCTTACCGTCTGAGGACTCGTGAACTCTGACTGTATGATAAGCTCTCTCAAACTCCTCTGAGTACTCTAAATCTGGCTGTATACGCCCTTCTGGTGCGTTTTTAGCACTTATGACTGGTAAGAGTACTTCTGCCTTCACTTCCTTAATTATAAGAGGTGTCTGAAATATCACAGGACTCTGAAACTTCCATGAGTGAGTTCTCCAATACCCATCCCACATTGACTTCACAAATAAAGAGGTAAGGATCACAACGATTGTATAGGTAAGAATAGCTACTAAGCCTTTGCGAGACCATGCTTTCTTATTCTTTCTAAGGTGTTTTTCTATTTTTGGTGGGATTTGATATTTGTTCATATAAGTTCGGGGTTCTCGTAAATGTTACCAACGATTGTATATCTTCCTTGTGATAGGTCATACTTTGACAAGTTGTAGCCTTCTGTTGGGTCAAACTCCACTTTAATTCGGTACATTGGTTCTGCTTCGTATTTCTTCTTTAATACTGCCTGTTCTTCGTTGTCTGCAAATAACATTTTAATTGCGTACGCTCCTTTATACCATTCCCATTTGTCGTTAAACTCAACAATATCTCCCTCATATATCTCAACTCCATGCTTATCGGTTAGACCCGTAAATTGCATTAGTTCTATTTCGTCAAAGTTCGCAACGCACTCTGCCTCTCCCGTTTCTCTATCTTCGTTCCATGCTTCATCAACCACCACATATTTATCATTCCAGTCTAGAACTTCTACATTAGCCATTTCAAAACGACCCTTCTTATCCCAACATCTAAACTTTATGGTTCTCATATTATCTAAAACAAGCTGGTATTGCTTTACAGGAATTGATAACAGGTGATGTAACCATATAGGCTACGTTGTAACCGATCACAAAACTAAGGGTTAAGAGAACTAATAGTTTTATCATACTTAACATGGTACTCTTGTCATTTGGTATTGTCAAGCGAATCGTATATTTTCTGTTAAAATGGCTTCAATTTGTCCTGTGAGACAGCATACCCCATACCTTTTCCTAAGTCTTTGAGATTGCTTTCACTAAGTAATAAGTCCTCCTCTAAGTAACCAACTATTTTGTAGCGTGGCATCTCTCCTACTACAAGTACATATATATCAGACTGTCCTTTTTCTTTGTGTTTAGTGGCGACCAAGTGTCCGTTTTCGTATTTGGTGCATTTAACATCGACTGTAGTTCCTTTGTGGGTTTTGACATCATACCCTCCATGTCGTGGTCCTACTGTAAAGTCCGGATAAAGATTGAACGCCTTGCAAAATGCAAGCTCAGCCCCAAAGCCATTTAAGTCAAGCATCTGACCTGAAGTGTCTATGCGTTGATCTCTTACCCCAGCTCCACGTGCTGACTCGTAACGAAGTTGAGCTATCAGCTCGCAAAGCTTTTGTTCAGAGGGGGAGAGTTCTATTAAGATAGGCATATTCTAAAAATCAAAACCACAATTTGGACAGTGATGGCGTGTCGTTGGGTGATCCTCTTTACCGGGTTGTTCTGGGAGATATTTAGTTATAAGCTTGTTCCAAGTAATGCTTTTACCGTCTGGGATTTTATCAAGTGAAGGAAATTTCTCATAAGCTTGGATTGCACGATAGATGGTTCTCTCTCCGACACCAATAGATTTTGACAGCTCTGACAATATCTTTTTACCATACACTTCTTTGCGGTCTAAGTTGTTCTCGTTCGCTATTCGTTGACCTAAGTGCCAGTAGCCTTCAACCAAAGCCCAACGTGAAGTAAAAACTGCTTCAGTAATAATCGCTTTGCACTCATCTACCAACGCTCCGTACCACTCATTTTTTTCTAGCATGTTTTTTCCCACTGTTAAACTCCATAATGGCTACTGCAAGGGTGGTTCTTATGTATGAGGAGCGGTCTAGTGAGTAACGTTTGGCAACTTTATCCACCTCAGCAAGCAAGTCTTGTGGAATATTAAATAATACTTTACGCATATTAACATAGTATATACATATATAATAAAAGTCAACTGTATTTTCTGCTTGACAAGATATATTTGGGGGGTGTAAGATGTAAGTATCTTGAGAGGTGAGTGGCCACGTGCCACTCGCTTTGAAAGGTTGATAGATAGATAGTTTGTAGATAGATTATGGATAGAGAGATTGAAATAAAAAAACCAACAGAAATAAAACCCTTTAAGTGCGTGGTCTGTAACGGCTTTGGTTCACTACGCTTTGGAAAGGTAGAGTGCCATGCTTGTAAGGGTAAGGGCTACATTCTTGTTCAACAAGCAATAGAAGTTGATCCTAATGAGATATGAAAACCCGAATACTACAAACTAAAATCTGGAAAGACCCCTACTTTTGTGAGCTATCAGCACAAGAAAAACTGTTATTTCTCTACCTTCTGACTAATGATAAAGTAAATATCCTCCATTGTTATGAAATAACCCATCGTGAGATCTCATTTGATACGGGTATACCTACCACTATAGTTGAAAAGATTTGTGAGAAATTTGGTGCCGAACAACGTTTTGGTTTTTACAAAGGTTGGGTCCATTTAGTAAACGCTTACAAGTATGAAACCTATATGGGTGAAAAGAATGAACTAGCAAAAGACAAACTCTTAAAGGAAATGTCTAAAGATGTTTTAGACTGGTACAACACTATTTTAGATAGGGGTATACATACCAGTATAGATACCCCATCGATACCCTCTATAATACATAATACAGAAATCATAAGTCATAAAAGGGAAGAATTTGAAAAAAATATAGAGCCAAAAACTAGCAAAAATAGTTTAGAGCCATGTTCTTTAGAAGAATTAAAGTCTGTCGCATTAGATATGAAAGTCTCCATCGTAGATGTTAAGCGTACTCACGAAATCATCCTTAACAAGATTGCTGCCCGCGAGTTTAAGGGTAAAACTGTCTATCACTCGCTGCGAAACTGGATCTTAATGGGAATAGAGCGTGGAACGATAAAAGTTAATTCTGGGGTAACTCCCGGCTACCGAGTAGTAAACGGCTAATATGAAACTAACCGAAGTAATCAACAAAATCCATGCCAATAAAGCGAATCTGGAATTTCTCCCCACAGGATTTGCGTACCTTGATAAAGAGCTAGATGGTGGGTTTATGCGAAAAGAACTTATTGTGCTGGGAGGCTCAACAGGGATAGGAAAGTCATACCTTGCAGGTCAGATGTTTTCCAATATCGCAAAGGCAGGATTTAAGTCAGCCTACTTCTCTTTAGAAATCTCAAACGAGATGGTGGTATCTCGCTTAATAGGTCAACAAGCGAATATCAAATCTACTCATGTTCTAACAGGAACTCTAACTATGTCAGACTCGGTGTCTTTCAATACCCAAATGAGCGAGATCTCAGCTTATGAGGAATTTATGAACTTTTATGACGAGACTTACAAGTTTGAGGAAATTAAAAAAGAAATTCTAAAAGAGGGATATGAGTTTGTGGTGGTTGATTTTATACAAAACGTGGTTGAGTTGGGGATGGATGAGTACACAAGACTCTCCTACATTGCACTAGAGCTTCAAAAGTTAGCCAAACAAACCAACAGCACTATTCTCGTACTCTCACAGCTCTCAAATATGATGGCTAGAGATAAATCAAACGCAGTAGTTGAGTACAAAGGCTCAGGATCCATTGCTACAGTCGCCGACTTGGGGTTTTATATCACAAGAGGAGACTATGACATCGCTCCTGATGACTTACACCTAATGCTTAGAAAAAATAGACGTGGTGTGTCGGGACAGCAGTTTAATATGAAGTTTGAAAGACCGGGAGGAAAAATAAATGAACAAGCGTAAACTAATACTATTTAAGGGACTGTTTCAAAAATATTCTGAGATTCACCAGAGGCAAGAAGATTTATATGGTGGAACACTAACGATATTTGACGCAAACCAAACAGCGTACAAGAGATTACAAGAGGAGAAGTTAGTAGTTTTAGACAAGATGAATAATTGTTTTGTATGAAAAGTGTAGGAGAGATAATGGCAGAGATGATTAGAAACGACACGTTACTCAAATCGTTTCACATCACCAAAAAGAATAAAGAAAAATTACTACAGAGGCGACAAAAACATTTTGTCAGTGCTGACAAAATCTTCGTTTGACATCTACTTTACAAAGAGTGTACTATGTATGTACTGATATGAAAAAAGGCGAAGTAGCTCTGATTTCAGGTTCATCGGGCTTCATAGGAAAGCATTTAACTGCTAAACTTATTGAGTTAGGGATCAAGGTTGCTCCAATTCCACGTGAGTTTCTCTCTTCTCCGGTTGACTTAAACGGTTTATTGAACGAATACAATCCTGATTATATCTTTCATCTGGCAACCGCTGGAAATATGTATGGAGAGAGCAAAAGAGACGAGATCTTTACTGCTAATTTAGTTGAGACGTATTTTCTTTTATCAGAGTCTAAAGACATAGACTACAAGTGTTTTGTAAACTTCTCTACTTCATCAGTTTTACTTCCAACTGAGACTTTTTACTCTGCAACCAAAGCAGGTGCTGAGAGATTAAGCAGAGCATTTGCTCAACAGTATAATAAGCCTATTGTGACAGTCCGACCATCCTCGGTGTTTGGCGAGGGAGAGCAAAATGCACATTTAATTCCAGTCATAATTGATGCTCTTAAAAGTGATAAAGAAATCTCTTTAGTTGAAGAGCCGACTCATTCATGGATATATGTTGATGATTTTATAGATGCGCTTATTAAAGTGGTTGAGAATATAAACAAAGTAAAAGGCAAAGAAGTGAACATCTCTTACGGTAAAGGGAGCTATCAGTCCAACAAAGAGATAGTTGATGTCTTAGAAAGAGTATCAGGTAAGAAGCTAAAGTACAAAAAAGTAGAATCTTTAAGGAGTTATGACACAAAAAACTGGTCAGTTGAAAATGACATCTTAGAGAGTCTAGGCTGGAAGCCAGAGACCGGACTTAACGCCGGGTTGGCTAACTCGTACAACTATGATCCTAAATAGCGAAGACCTCCAGATTGTCAAGAAACTTAAAAAAAGAGTCTTGGATATCTCATTCACTAGAAAGCTCTCTCACATCGGATCTTGTTTGTCATCACTGCCGATAATCTACGAGATTTACAAAGTCAAAGGCGATTCACCGTTTATCTTGAGTTGCGGCCATGCTGGACTGGCTTTGTATACAATACTAGAACACTTTGAGGGTAAAAACGCTGAAAAGTTATTTGACAAACACGGCGTACATCCAAATCGTGACTTAGAAGATGGGATTTATTGCTCAACTGGATCTTTGGGACATGGGTTAGGGATTGCAGTTGGAATGGCACTATCAAATCGTGATGAGGAAGTTTATTGTCTTGTCTCTGACGGTGAGTGTGCTGAGGGATCAATTTGGGAGGCTCTAAACGTAGTCAAGGCTCAGAATCTACTTAACTTGAAAATATACGTTAATTGTAATTGGTACGGAGCGTATTCAGTCATATCACCTTACGATCTTAAATTAAAACTAGATGCATTTGCTCCAAATGTAAGATCACGTGAAACTTCAGTTGAACAACTACCGTTTCTTCACGGTCAAAAAGCACATTATCACGTTATGAGTGCAGAGGATTACAAACTAGCATGAGCAAGTACTTTACTAAGGACAATAAAATGTCTCCTGAAAAGAGACTCTCTTTCGTTCTTAATGCGGAAATTCAACAAGCTGTGTATATGTGTTTAATTGATAGAAAGTTGGAGAAGTTATCTATTGAGGAGATTCAACAAAGCCCTAACATTAAAAAAGCGGTGAAAGAAATTAAAGCGTATATTACATCCCAAGCATGAGAAGGCAATTTTTCGTAGAACTAAATGAGTTAATGGAAGAGAATGAGAATGTAGTTGCACTAACAGGCGACTTAGGATTTGGTGGATTTGACATTATACGTGAGAAGTGGGAGGGAACAAGATTCTGGAACGTAGGAGCTGCGGAACAAACAATGTTAGATGTGGCTGTAGGATTAGCATTAAAAGGTAAGATACCATTTGTTTATACCATAACACCATTTTATCTAAGAGGATTTGAAACGATAAGAACATACGTGAATCACGAAAAGCTACCAGTTATTATGATTGGCTCAGGACGAGACAAAGACTATGCACATGATGGATTCTCCCACGACGCATCAGATATTTCAAAATTCTTAGAGCCACTCAAAAACATCAAAACATATTATCCAAATGATAAGTCGCAGATTAGAGGACTGTTGGAGACTTTAATCAAAGACCCAATCCCAGCATTTATATCCTTAAAAAGATGAACAGACGCACAACAGACAGTTACGAAACAACATTCTATCTTATGTACGGAGCTAGATTAGATAAGGTAAGATCTATTCTCTTATCAAAGAACAAGTCTAAGATTAAAGGATATGTTAAAGAATACACATTCTATTTAATAGATGTCCCAGAGTTTGCTATAAGAGCATGGAAGGAAGGAGTAACTTACGGAGACATACAAAGATTCAAGAAAATAAGGCTAAAGTTAAAGAAGCTATTGACATCATATTAGAAAAGACTACTATTAAGCGATTCAAACTATGTCAGACATTCAAACCACAGAAAGATCTCTCACTACCAAGCAACGTAAGTGGTTAAAACTATACATTGATTTAGGAAATGCTACTGAAGCAGCTGCCAGAGTCTATGACGTAAAGGATAGAAATAGTGCAAAACAGATCGGCTATGAAAACTTGTCTAAGCTTGACTTTGGCGATTTGATGGAAGAAGCAGGACTCACAGACAACGTACTTAATAACAAACTAGCAGAAGGATTAGACGCAAATAAGCAATTATCTACTAGACCAGTATTTAAGAAAGACGCTCCAACATCTCAATCAGCACGTGAGTTACCAGCAGCCAACGAAGGGACAGATGACTTTATTGAAGTACCTGACTTCGCAGTAAGACATAAATACTTAGAAACTGCATTCAAATTAAAAGGAAGACTTAAAAAGGATGGAGATATTAACGTAGATGGAAATAACATACAAATCAACGTTGTCGCAGGAGGGTACGTTCCCAAATCTGGACGAACTAATGGAACATCAGAAGGAAGCTCTATTTGATCCTTCAAGATTCAAGATATTAGTTTGGCATAGACGAGCAAGGAAAACCACCACCGCAATAACTGAGATAGTAAGACAATCACAATTACGAGTTGGAGTCTATTGGCATATCTTCCCTACTTACACAGAAGGGAAAGATGCAATATGGAGAGACCCAACAATGCTCTTTAACATAGTGCCGGAAGAACTTGTTCGAAAGAAGAACGACCAAGAACTCATTATTTACTTTAAGAATGGTTCTATTTATCAGCTTAAAGGAGCAGATAAGCCAGATAGTCTACGAGGAGCAGGACCAGTTGGGATCGTACTAGATGAGTACGCAACCATGAAACCTAGTGCTTGGGAAGTTGTAGAACCAGTGCTTAGACAAAATGGAGGTTGGTGTTGGTTTGTTGGAACTCCAAAGGGAAGAAATCATTTGTTTGAGATGTACCAACGGGGTATAGGGACAAATAAAGAATGGAAAGCGTGGCTTCTTAAAGCGTCAACGTCAGGAATCATCTCACCATCTGAGCTTGAGGAGTCAAGAATAACATCTCATTCACAAGCATTTTACAATCAAGAATGGGAGTGTGAGTTTCTGGAAGGTGAAGGGTCGGTCTTTAGAAACGTATATCAAATAGCTACAGCGTATCCCACACCACCAATTAAGAATCATTACTACGTGATGGGAGTAGATATCGCTAAGGTTGAGGACTACACGGTTATATCAGTATTTGATAGAGCGACCAATTCTCAAGTGTATCAAGATAGATTCAATAAGCTAGAATGGCCGTATCAGAAAGCAAAGATTAAAGAGATAGCCAAACATTACAATAACGCTCTGGTTATCTTAGACGCAACGGGGATAGGAGATCCAATAGCTGATGACTTACTTAGAGATGGGGTTTCAGT
>OFQZ01000608.1_pt1 | contig 11933 bp, 14 predicted proteins | sample 1543011 | NCBI WGS metagenome assembly OFQZ01 (sample SAMN07774216, study PRJEB24372) | wastewater metagenome | isolation source: Exp Tend NO 0WW | collected 2016-02 | reverse complement strand
TGCTTCTGCTGCTGGGCAATCACACTCGGAGCAGCCCCTGGAGCATACTTTGGCACCGAGAACTGCGTGATTGTCTGACCGTTGTCAATACTCCCGAAGTGCTGTTCCAGTTGGTTTTGTGCGCTCAGGAGATTGAACATCATCTGCTGCCGCCACTTGCCGAACCCCTCGATGTCTTGAGGGATCGTCGCCAGCAGTTGTTCAGCCTTGTCCTGTGGAATCTTGCCTTCTCTCACAGCGTTCTGAATATGCGTGATGGCAGCACCGGGGGTGGTCAGACCAGCGGCATCCTTGAGCGAGTCAGTCAACTTCATCCGCGTGGTTTCGTACTCGGTCTTTCCCGCATCGGCGGCAGACTTCTGAGCCGAAGCCATCTCCTGCTTTTGCTTGATCCGTGACCCGAGCAGCAGTTGACCTGCACCACCGTACTGGTTGAGTCCCTGGAGTCCTTCAGGGGTGTCAAGGTTCGGATTTGACCGCAGATAGTTCCTCAGACCCTCCTGTTCAGCCAGGGACCGGGACTTCTCGGTCATGTTCAATTGGTTCATCTGGTTCTGCTGCATCCCCTGCTGAAGGGTCTGCATGGTCGCGTACTGACCCAGCAGGTCGGGTGCCTTGAATTGGGCACCTTGGGCAATGAGTTCGTTGAGTGCCATGATCAGCCTTCTTACCAGTAAGTATCAAGGGTTGTCGTCGGTGACCAATACGCATCGGAGGTCGTTGGTGCTACCGCTGGCGTTGACCCTCGAAGTGCATTGAGCAGGTTCGCTTGGTTGTACGAACTCGCAGCCGTGTTGACCGCGTTGCCAAGGCTGTTCGCCACACCCATCTGACCAGCAGCGTTCGACTGACCCGCAGCGTTGATCCCGGCAGCGCCAGCGTTACCGGCCTGCTGGTACGTGCTGCTGGCGTTGCTTGCGTAGTTCTGACCAGCGGCACCCGTGTTGTTCGCGGCGTTCTGACCCGAGGACATGAGGGAGCCGAGAGGCGCGAGTGCGTTGGTCCGGTTGGTCTGGTACAGGTCCGTGTTGAAGTTGCGGTTCTGGTTGTACTGACCCGTCTGATACGCACGGTTCGTGTTGAACAGTCCTGAGTTGTAGGTGCGGTTCTGGTTGTACCGATTGAATGCGTTCTGGTACTCCTGCGAGGCCATGTCCTGACCGTACCGGGATGCAGCCTTCAGGGCACCACCGGAGATCAGACCACCACGGGCAGCAGCGGTGCGATCCAGCGCCTTCAGACCCTCGCTCATGCGGAAGGCGTAGCCGGGGTCTTGCTGGAACTTCTCCATGCTGAAGTCGCCGGGGTCTTGGTAGTTCCCGACCATCAGGTCCGGTGCCGCCTGATACCCGTTGGCATACATCCCGTAGTACGGGTCTTCACCGGGGATCGTGCCAGCCTGACCCATTTGTGCCTGACTCGCCTGCCACTGCTGCTGCTGTGCCTGCTGCTGACCATACAACTGGTCAACTGCCGCGTTCAACGCAGCCTCATCCACCGATGCGGGGGTGCCGCCTGACATGGTGTAGCCGCCACCGTCCATGCCGGGGTTGTTGACCATCTCGCCGGGGGTTGCCGGGGTCGTGTACTGCGCCAGAAGTTGCTGACGCAGTTGTTCACGGGTCTGCATCGCAGGCTGCGGCATCGAGGTCGCAGCAGACTGAGGCTGCTGGTACAGGGCGTTCGTCGATGCCGATCCAGCGTACCGGGGGTCAGCCTGGAGTCCCAACATGGACATCAGACGGTTCTGGGCAGAGAGTCCAGCGCCAACGTAGGGCTGGTTTCGAGCAACCTGCTGCTCGTACATCTGCTTCTGAAGCGCCAGCGCCTTGTCGGCGGATTCCGCCTGAATCCGTGCCGCATCTGTCGCGGCCTGCGCCTGCGTGTTCGCAGCACTACTTGCACCCTTGGAGCCAAGCAGTCCACCGAGGATTGAGGCTCCACCTCCAATAGCAGCAGCAACCATGAATGTCATTTCAACACCTCGTTCTTCAGTTTGTTCCCGATGGTGAACATGGATGCGGGGTCATGTTCGACCAGTTCTTCCTCTGCGTCCTCAACGGTCGTGGAATCGACCCGATGGAACGTCATGCACAGGGCATCCGTGACCGAGTAGACCACCCGCTTGGTTCCCGGCTTGCTGCACAACAGGTGCGGACCCGTGATGACCTGAACACCGTCGTCGGTGGTCACGGCAACCGTACCACTGACAATCATGTAGAAGTGTTCCTTCTTGTGGACCTTGCCCACCACTGTCACATCAGCATGACGGAACACCTTGCGGCAGTACATCCCACCGTGGAAGTAGTGTTCCGTGACCGGCTCGTACTGCGGCATCTGGACCAGCGCGGACTGAAGCGCAAGCACCCGATCCCTCATATCGAGGGGTCGTTCCTGCTCAACGACTTCAACCGTATCGGTCATCAGGTCACCTCGCGCCCGGATGCCCGAATGTTGACAGATGTGGCCGCACTGGCGATGGTCGAGATGAACCCGCTGGGAGCCAGAATCTGACCCACGATCTCGGGGAACGTGTAGACCTCCGCAGGCTGGAGCGATTTGGTCTTGGTGATCAGGTTGTCGTTGCCAGCGGAGCCACCCGAGGTCACGATGTTCACGCTGATCGTCACTGCTCCAGCGGAGTAGTTGGTCGCCGTGAACTTGTCGATGATCGTCGTGACGTTCGTCGCGGTGTACTGGGTGGTCTGCGAAGATTCAGCAATCTTGGCAGGGATGAGGACTTTTGCGGTGACTGTCATGATTGCTCCTTACTTGGCAGTGTAGGTGGATGCGCCGGTCTTGACGTACAGGGTTGTCGAGGCACCCCCTGCGGTGTTCAGGTACAGAGTCCCGATGGGTTTGCCGTCACCACCAGAAGGTGCGCCGCTTCCGGTGATGATACTGACTTCGGTGTCTCCCACAAAGAACTCACGAGAAAAGACACCAGCCCAATGCCGTGCAGTGCCCGATGCGGGGTAGCCCAGGAACTCGCTGTTGTTGTCGTTGGGGATTATCCCCCCACCAGCGCCACCAATCACGGTCACGGCATCAGCAATGTCAATCCAGTTGCTGCCCGTCACAGGACTGATCACGGGCGCATAGACCCCATCGGGCGATTGCAGCGCCAAGCTGGTGGCAACCAGGGCACCGCTGACCACGCCACCACCAGGGACGGGGGAGTCGTTGGCATCATAGAACGTGTTGCCGACCATGACTGACCGAGCGTTTGCATAACCTAAACCAAGAAATTCAATGTTCTTGGTGCCCGACCCTGCGGTGCCGGTATACCTGCGGAACCCATTGCCGACGGCGGCGAAGTTGCAGTATGAGGTTGCACCCAACACCACAGCAATATTATTTGTAGGGTTTAGTGAGGTTGTCGGGTAGTTTCTAATGAACGTGCTGTTGGACACTAACACTGAACAAGTGGATGCTGTGAGAGTGCCATCAATCACCACATCAGCAAGCCCACCATTGGACTCAAACATACAGTGGTCAATTGTCAATTGCTTACACAACACATCCTGATACTTGTTTCGGACCCCTCCTCCTGTGGGGGTGTTGATCCCGTCGAATGAGAACGAGCAACCTTTGATCCCGACGTTGCCGCCAAGGATGTCCACACCAGCGGTGCGGCAGATGTTGATGGAACAGTGGTCCACTACCACAGCGTTCGGGGGCGACCGAAGACCACCCACAGTCACAGGGGTCAGTTCTCCCATATACAGACCAATGTCTGCTTGTGACAGTAGGAGGTCGCGGAACACACCACCGATGCAGTTGATCGCTTCGACGCAGATTTCATGACCCTTGATCTGCATGTCCCACACCAACCCTGACACGATGCAGTTCATGTACAGACCAGTGCCGGTACCAGGGGCGATGATGTCCCCCGTGATGGTGGTGTAATTCACCTTCTTGATGATCGAGAACCCGCCGATCCATGTGTACAGGTATCGGTAGCCGATCTGTGCTTCGGTGTACCCGCTGAAGTCGTAGCTGACGCACCCGCCTGTTGAGACTGATGTCCGGTAGTCCAGCAGGATGGTCAGACCCGACCCAGCGCCGCGCAGGGCAATCTCATTACCCGAGTCCTCCGAGGTGGCGTTCGGCCAAGTGATTGTCAGGTTGCTGGTGATCTTGTACCGGCCCGGTGGCATGTACACGATCCCACCATCTCCAGCGCCCTGCATCTCGTCAATCGCAGCCTGGATCGCGGCAGTGTCATCTGTGGTGCCATCGCCAACGGCACCGTAGTCCTTCACGTTGATCATCTGGCGCAGTTTGTCCTGCACCGTCTGGGTGATGGGGCTGCTGACACCAGAGGACCAGCCGATCAGGTCTGCGCCACCAGACGCCGCAAGGGTCGCCAGTGTGGCTGCAACCGTGGCGGCATCAGCGCCGTTCAGGTTGTCCACGGTCCAGACCTCGACATCCACAGAGGTCTTCAGGACCATTTTGTACATGCCCGTACCGAGCCACACAGACGCCTCACCACGGGAGTCCAGAATGACCGGGTTCGCGTTGGCAGTGCCACCACCATAGTTGGTGTAGCTTGCCAGCGGAGTGGTCGTTCCAGCGGCATACGTGTACAGCTTGCCACCCGACAGGGGCGCACCGTTCGCGTCGAAGAACTGGAGTTTGGGTTGGGGTGCGATGTTGGTTGTCATAGTAGTCCTACCGAGTACATGGCGAAGGTGGCATTGGGGCAAGTGGTCGTGGTGAAGGAACTCCCCGCACCAATCTCAAGACGAAGTGCATGACCGACTTGCGAAGATGAGATCGTAAACGGCAATGTGACACCAAATGTGTAGCCCACGAGGTCGGGAGCCACAAACGGGGTAATCGCCAAATTGGTCAGTGCCGCCGATGCAGTCGTGTCGTACACCCGCATCGCAAACAACCTTGACAGACCACTCGAATCAAACTGGAGAGATACGTTCATGACGAACATGTAGTCCCCCGCGTAGGCAGGGGTCAGCGTCCCGTTGGTCAGGTCAGTCGTCACACCGCTGCCGGATGTGAACCCGCTGGCATCGTACCCTGTGATCGCCACGTAACTGGCACCCAGCGTCCCGATGGTCTGAGTGGTCGAGTACTTGCGGATCGACCCGCGCCGGGTGTCGGTGGATGAGGTTGTCTGTACGGGAACGAACGGAGGTGCCAGGGTCAACCTCTGCATGTCCGACACCAGCGAATCAACACGCTGGAGAATCCCGAGGGGGTCGATGGGGGTCAGAACATCCGGCAGGACCATCTCGGGGTACGAGGGGATGATCAAGTCCTGCACCCGTTGCTCGGGAGAGCCGGGGATCAGGGCAGCATCGTCCGTTGGCACCGGGTACGCAGGCAGAACCTGCAACGCGGGGTCATCTGATGGGGTGACACCCTGACACACCGGACACACAGACCCCATCCCCTGCAGATCAACGTCGACCATGAACGGTTGGGTCGTGGGGGTCAACTGGAGGTCAGTCCACGAGGCATCCGTGGTGCCGCTGCCCGTCAGGGTGAACAGATTCAGGAAGAACCTGTACCACTCACGCGAAATCAGTCCGGTACGCTCATCAATGAACGGGACACGCGGGGCGGGAATGCTCGTGACATTCATTGCCGGGTGGGCGACAGGATCAACTGCGCCCCCATGATGGTGATCTTCACCGGGTCAGTCCCAGACACCTCGTACACGCGATCCCTGATCTTCATGGTCATGCCCAACCTGCGCCAGAAGGTCCGGTATCCATACCTGCCGATCTTGCCCATGCTGGACCAATGCTCGTTGGACCATGTGTGCCCACCGTCATCCGACCAGCGGAGCATCACTTGAGGGTCCGACCCCTGCCCTGTGTTCAAGCCAACACCCGTTTCACAGTCCAGTTGGAGAGTGTGCTGCGCCGTGCGGTTCAGGTCGTTCTTGCCCGTGGGCAGCGCACGCCAGGACCGGAGCCAGCGTTGGATCGAGCCGTTGTCGGCGTAGACGTTCAGGTCGAAGGCATAGACGTTCGAGTTCTCGAAGTCCCCGATGACCACCTCGCCGTTGTAAGCCATCTGACAGTTTCCACGGTGGCGCACGAACTGACCCTCGTAGAACCCGGCACGCTCGTGCCACAGTTCCGTGGACACATCGTAGACCCATGTGGTGTCCTCAGAGGGGAACACCAGCACGTAGAAGGCATGGCCGTCCTGCTGGTACGTGTACCCGATGGCATCCGAGATGTCACCGTACTGCTGAATCTGCCACTCCACGGCATGGGTCGAGATGCGCTTGCCGGTGTACCCGTTGGAGCGATAGACGATACCCTGACCACGGGAGTCAGACCCGAGCCAGAACAGACCGTTGTCCAGCTTGGCGACAGAGTATGCGGCTGCGAGGCCGATCTCGTTGAACGCGCCCTGGATGCGCTGGAGGGGGAAGTCCGCGCTCCCCGCGTCATACCAGACCTCAATGGAGTTGGTTCCGAACAGCCATGCTTCCCGGTGGTCCACGATGGCAGCGACCAACTGGTCGGGGGAGCCTTCGGCGCTGGCGAACTCCAGCGGGTCGATGGCAGTGCCGTCCAGCAGGCTCGTGACCCACACCCGCTGGCTCTGCGGCTCGTTGAACACGAAGTACCCGTCAAGGTAGCCGACCGTCACCGCGCCGGGGAAGTCAGTGTCGGCAATCTGGGCAAACTCCTCAGTGGTCGAGTTGTAGATGAAGCTGGGGCCATTGCAGGCAATGAACATCTGCGTCCCGTTGTCCGCGATGCTCACGGGTCCGGTGCCAGACAGATTCCCGATGTACAGGGAGGTCCAGTCTGCGTTCAGCCGGTACAGTTCCTTGCCAGATACCACGTACCCATAGTTCCCCATGCGCCACAGTCCCCGGATGGGACCATCGCCCACCGTGGCGAGTAGCCGCAGGCCGGGTGCGCGGTTCAGAAATGCCGCCTCCTTGCCACCTTCGGGGATGCCCTCGGCAAAAAGGTTGACCATGCGCGAGTCCGCAGCATTGACGCTGCGTGCAACATAGGAACCCCCGAGGATGGGCGTCTTCATCAGTAGTTACCCGCGTAGATATTGAACCGCTGGCGACTGACCATGATGGCATACGGGATGCTCATGATGTCACCGGGGTTGTTCTGGCTCTTGAGGTTGCGCTTGGACACGTTCGCAATCTGGGACACGGTGCGAGGAGGCTCAATGCCAAACTCAGCGGCAATCTCACGGGCGAGGTTGTACCGGAACGCACGCAGGTAGCCGGGTGGGAACGCGAGTTCCGTTGCCAGCGTGGCGGGTTGTGCCAGTTCCTGAACCGAGATGAAATGCCACTCCAGCGCCCTGGTGGGCTTCGGGTAGATGGTCATCGCAATGTCAGGGTTCTCCATGTTGATCCACATGACCTGTGGATAAGTGGAGGTCACGGTCTTGACCGCGATCCCGTCGTACTGCTGCTGGTTGATGAACTTGATGCCAAACGAGACACCCGTGGACGCATCACGATAGTACGTGGAGTCATCAAGTGCCACGGGGCGCAGACCCACGAAGTCGCCTGTGGGTCCGAGGGTCTGGGTGATCTCGTCAGAAGGCCAAGTGAACTGCTGGTCGATGGTGTTGTAGATCATCAGACGCTCGGTGTTCCACGAGTCAATCATCTGATTCATTGCCATCAGGGCATCGGCAGAGGTTTCGGCAGAAGGCACCTCTCCTTCGGCCAGTGCCCCGATCAGTCGGAGCGACCCATTGATGATTTCACCCGCTGATGCCATTTTCTGCTCCTTCGACGGGCTTGCGCCGGTTTGCCTTTAACCTGCCATCCGGTTTCTTGACTGGAGCCGCCTCGACGGGCGTATCTGGATTGTACGGCAACCATCCGGCTTTGAGGTCATGTTCTGCCTCAACCTCTGAAATTGCCACCTTGGTCCCGTGCACGGGGTGTTTGAGGTAGATGACCATAGTTAAAAGAAAGGGGCCGAAGCCCCCTTCTCACTGTGACCTTACGATCAGGTCAGACGGTACAGGGTCCACGCGCCAGTGCCGGTCTTACGGGCACGGAACATGGCAGAGGTGGTGTACGTCACCGTGGCAAGACCAGTGATGGTCCAGCCGGTGCCAACAGCCACCGTGATGGTGCCAGAGCTGGCACCAATGTTCACGATTGACAGATCGAAACTCGAATTGACCTTCGCATTGGTCAGTTGCGCTTCAAGCAAGGTCACAGTGGGCAACGTGTAAGTTGCCGCCGTGGTGGTCGTGTCACCGACCAAGATGCCGCCAGTGATCTGCGCCGCCGTGAGGGTCGCGGTCGAGGTTGCGGTCTGGGGTGCGGGTTGAATGCCCAGCGGTGTTTCGTTGATGTTGCCATCGCCAATTTGATAGCCACCGCCAACTGAGGGAATTGCCATGATGTTTCTCCAAAAATGTGAATGTGGGAGACAGGGGCCGAAGCCCCGGTCAGGTTAGCCCCAGATGCGGGTCGCCATCGAAGGACGGATCGCAGCGTAGCCGTACAGAACGTCAACACGACACGGCATCCGGTCGTTGTTGATGTCGTACTGGCGCACGATCCGCATGGAGATGCCGTTGTGGGTCTGGCGCGAAGCCATGTCCACACCCTGCGGCAGGAGCAGGTCAGCCGTCGCCAGCGTGATCGCGTCCTTGTGGTACGACAGGTTCTGCGCGTACTGCGTCGAAGCACTGCCCAGCATCGTGACCACAGCGGTCGCCTGCGGGAACGAGTCCACAGTCGCCAGGGCATGGTCGGCGGTGTAGATCGCCGGGGAGATGCTCAGGGTGCCGGTGGACGAGGCGGTCAGGTCGGCGGTGACGACGAACTGCTGCAACGAGCCGGTGGACTGACGGGTCTGCGGGTTGACCGCATACACGCCAGCGATGGTGAACACATCACCCTGCTTCCACGTCTTGCTCGAACCCGTGAAGGAGATCGGCAGCGTGGCCTGACCCTGCGTTGACAGGGTGCCGGTGGAGGTGATGGTCGTGCCCCATGCGCCCGTGGTGTGCATCCCGATGGACTGGCTCATGTTGATCTCGTCGAAGCCGAGAACGCCCGTGCCCATCATGCCGTTCTTGAACTGGCGGGACACGGTATCGGTCGGATTGAACAGACCTTTCATGCCTTCGACCAGCCCAGCGTTGGCAGCGGGGTTGACGGTTGCGTAGCGCGGCGACATCGGCGTGGCGAACTCGTTCAGTTTCTGCTGGGCCTGCAAGAGGACCAGCGAGGTGCCGGGAGTGGTGCCAGGGGTGCCGACCGAGTTGTAGATCGACTTGTATGCCGTCGCAACGTCAGCGTCGATGCTTGAGGCCAACTGCGAGATACGCGGCTTGAGGACACGTTCCGCGAAGTCGTCCAACTGCATCGTCAGTTCGGCGCTGGTGAAGTTGATGCCGATGTGCTTCTGGCTCGCAACAGACAGCGTGGTGTACTGCTCGTTGTCGTCCTGCACTTGCAGCGCGGCACCGTCCGTGACCAGAGCGCGGTCAGGCAGGCGGATACGCAGCGTGGAGCCGATCTTGGCACCCTGCACGGCGAACGAGTCGTCGTACTGACGGTTGCAGTTCCGGCTGATCACCAGATTGTTTTCGAGGATTTCCAGCGACTTGCGGGTGATCATGTCGATGGTTAAGAGAGAATTGGCCATTTCAGGTTTCCTTTGCGTTGGTTAGCGAAGCCGTTGTGCTTCCAGCTTTTTGATCTGTCGGGCACGGTCCGCTGCGATCCAGTCCGACGTACTCATGGTCTTCACAGACCGAGGATCGGTTGTATCGTAGGTGGGCGAACCCACCGAACGGGCAGTGACCGGCGCGATGGGAGCCGGGGCACTCGAAATTTTCTTCACCGGGGGATCAGACGCCAACTTGGCCTCGATCTTCCCGATTTCCTTGGCCTGCACCAAAGGTGGCAACTTGGAAATACGGTCCGCTTCTTTCGGGTTGGTTCCGAGGTAGTAAGCCACATCGGGACCACTGTCCGAAGCCTGGATCGTCTGAGCCATCGCGGTCGTGATTCGCAGGTTCGGGTTGTACGCCACTTGGTCAAAGTCATCGTACTTCCCACGAGCCTCTTCCTCACGCTCATGGTAGCTCTCAAGAATCTCGGACTGCTGCCGCGCCTGCTCCCGCTGTTCGAGCTTCTTCTGGGCCAGTGCTTCGGCGTAAGCCTCAACCGACTCAAACTGCTCGGCGGGTGGCAAGTCCACCGGGGGAGGTGGTGCTGCAACCGTCTGATGTTCCCGTTCCCATTTGCGCTGCTCTCGCGCAAGCCTTTTGCCAATCGCTGCGTCCAGTTCCTCCTGAGTGAAGGTCTTGGGTGCTGGCGGTGGCGTTTCTACCGGCGTTTCGATAACCTCAGTTTCTGGTGTCGCCGTGACCTCAGATTCTGACGCGGGGGTTTCAACCGCTGCTTGCAATTCTTCAGACATTCAATTTCCTTGCGGAACCCGGTGATCGCGCCGGTACGTTGTGCAATATTACACATACTAATGGAAAACACAACATATCAAAGAAATTACTTCAAAACTTACACCGGATTCCCAGCATCCCACCATCAACTTCCGCGTTCAGCGTTGAAGGGTTCGCTGGATCGAGGCTTCTCAGGCTCGGGGACTGCTGGGTCCAGTGGGGGGAAGCTGTCGGTCGGCAACTTAGGCGGAAGGACTCCAACCTTGTCGCTGGTGGTGTAGGTGCTGAACAGGCCAACAACCACAGCAATGGCAGTAGCAATGCTGGCCGCATCAGTCTCCGTGATAGGAAGGACATAGCCGAACCCTCCAGCAACGCGGCACCCGGTCAGGATCAGGGCAGTCAGCGCCAGGATCAGGGCGCTGCGGTTCTTCCACAGGGCAGGCTCACTGACAGCCGCGCCCTTGCGGAACAGGTCGAGGAAGTCGAGGAGCCGTCCCACGGTCAGGCTTTCTTGAAGATGCCGGTGTTGTTGAACAGCGTGACCAGCACACTGATGACGCTGCTGATCTGCGGCCACAGGCTCGTGATGCTGCCATCAACCGCCTCAAGGATGCCACGGATCGCGGAGAGCTTCTGCTCACCCTTGCCGCTGCCGGGGATGGCCTCCTCGATGGCCTTGAGCGCCGTGATCAGCGCGGGGATGAGTTGCAGGATGATGACGATGTTGCCCATGATGACTCCTTGGTTACTTGCCTACAGATTGAAGGTTGGCCGCGATCCTGCGCGCCCACCCCTTCCCGAACGCCTGCCACGTTGACAGGTTGGTCATGAATGCCAGCCGGTGCCCGTTGAACCGTGCCTGCACGGCGCTGGGGTCGTTCTCCCGGTTCAGCGCACCGAGGGTCAGGGGGCCGACATAGCCGTCATCTGCGACCCCGACCGAGCGTTGCAGCCAGCGGATCGCCTGTCCAATGCCACTGTTCACCGCAGCGTCGAACACGTTGAAGGCCAACTCGGGAGGCATCTTGTCACATTGTGCGCGGTCCCAGAAGTCCCGCTTGTAGATCGCCTTGGCATCAACCAGCGTCAGGGATGCAATGTCCAGCGCCGGGTAGCTGCGCTTGGAGATGCCGAACTTCGTTTCACCACCAGGGTCGTGCGGGTTGAAGACGTACCCGCCTTCATGACTGATCAACTTGTCGAATACTTGGTCGAAAGTCATGGTCTTTCCACAATGAAGTCCATTTCCATCGTGATCTCGATGGGCCAGAAAAGCCGGTGAACCGGGTTGCACGAATACTGAAGGGTGGTGAACAGATGCGCCAGTCCAGCAGACATGCCATCAGGAACGATCATCTTCAGTCGCAGTTCCCCCGGCATCATGGAGTCCATTTTTCGTAGGTCATGTGCGCTCATGTATTGCCCTGATATGAGGTCGTGCCTGTTGTTGTCAGGGTCGATCAGATGCCGCGAGAAGATCACAGAGCATTCACGATCCAACTCACGATTGACCTGAGCGACGAACCATA
>OFQZ01000607.1_pt1 | contig 11952 bp, 29 predicted proteins | sample 1543011 | NCBI WGS metagenome assembly OFQZ01 (sample SAMN07774216, study PRJEB24372) | wastewater metagenome | isolation source: Exp Tend NO 0WW | collected 2016-02 | reverse complement strand
TCGGCCCACTGGCGCACCCTGTCGACCTTGTGGTAATGCTCGAAGATGTCGCCCAGCGCGCGGCGCAGCTTCTCGTTTTCCTCGATCAGGTGCAGGATCTCCTTGGTCGAGTCAGCAAGGTCCTGCACATGGCCGACCATGTCGTCATCGAACATGGTCAGCTCGGCCTCGTAGCCCTTCTCGATGGCCTCGCAGATGGTCTTCAAGTCGTCGTAGATGGTTCTGGTTTCGGTCCTCATATCGTCTCGATCAGGTTGTTCATGAGGTTGCCCTCCTCGTCCATGAGATCACACTGCGCGCTGCCGATATCGTCTGCGTTTTCCCTGGCCCACTCCCGCAGGTGGACGGGGAACAGCGTGGCGTTCTCGCCGTCTTCGCCGTGCTGGCAGGCCTCAGCAAAGGCTGCCAGGAAGGACAGGAACGACTCGAAGGCGTCCACGTAGGAGCTGAAGCCGCCAATGCCAGAGTAGACGTTCGACTCCTCCAGCAAGGTCTGGCCACCTTGCGCGTCGATGGAGAACGTGGCGTGGCCGCGGCCACGGTCCTGGCCGATGTTGGTGAGGCTCAGGGTGGCCGTGCCGATCATGAGGGCCGGGCACAGGCGCGCTGAGATGCGGAAGGGTGGGTGGAGGATCACGATTGCTTCTCGCACCACTTCAAGAACTTAGCCGGCGACAGCGGCACCTTGGTGCTCTCGTGACCCTTGCAGCTGATCGTCAGCGGGCACTCGTCGAACGTGCTGCCGCGGACCTTGTAGTTGTACTCCTCCTCCTGACCCTTGGGCACGATGTACGTGCCGCCGGGCCCTTCCTTCAACTCCTTGATGAGGGCAGCCGCAAAGCAGCCCATGCCGTTGAAGACGAGGCCCTTGTCGCCGCTCAGGCCGTTCACGAGCTTGCCTGAGCTGACGAACTTGGCGAGCTGCAGGCCGACGCCGCTCGGGTAGCCGTCGTACTGCTGGTAGATGGTCACCAGGTGCTTGGTGTTCTCATAGATCGCGATGGTGGAACGAGTGCCCATGGTTTAGGCTCCTTTCATGGTGACGGTGATTCGGGGATCGAAGCCGTCGTGGTTGATCAATTGCTGACGCATGACTTCAGCGTCCGTCTCGGTCGAGAACACCGTGTCGATGTGCTCGCCATCCAGAAAGATTTCAAAGGCGTTCATGGTTTCTCTTTCGATTTTGTTAGCCCACTCCGTGCCCCACACCCCCTCGTTCCAGTGAAACTGGCACTTTCCGCAGCCTTTGATCAGGCCAGGGATGGAAGGCTTGGAGCACTTGGTACATAGCTGCATGGCTACTCCTTACTTGGCGCTGGGTCTGGGTATGCAGCAATAAGCGCAACGGAAGAAGGCGTGCCCCCACTGGCGCTTGCACTGGGGGCACGTCCAGGCGGGGCCTGGGGGGATTTGGCGTTTGGTCACACGAACCTCAGTCGGACATCAGGCCAGACGCTCGACTGGCCGTGATTCGGGACTCCGTAGCCCCTCACCGTCACCCAGACATACTGTCTGCCATAGATGTTGGTGTGCACCTCAGGGCTGACGTGGGTCACGATGGCTTGGAAGGATGGCTGCCCTCGTTCAGCTGGGCAGACGACACGATCACCGGGGGTCACCGGCGCTTCTCCCACTCCCGGTCTTTCTCCCACTCTTTGAACCCATCCCACGCTTGCTGGGCAACGTACAAGAGCCCGAACAGGGGCAGGGTGATGGGTAGAGTGACAAACCAGAAGCCGTAGACGATGAAGCGAGACAGCGCCCAGTAGACGAAGTGAAGGGCGCGCTTCATTGCGCGTCCAGCCACTTCTGCTCAAGCGAATCCCACACCACGCGCGTCGGAGAGAGCAAGATGTGGGAGGCCAGGACCTGGTCATCCAGGGGGTAGTTCAGCTTGTAGAAGCTGTCCTGCTTGATGCAGTACAGCACCTCGCCCTCCTCAAGCTGCAGGGTGACGGTGCGGCCGCCAGCCGGGTGCGGGGTGGCTTTGGTGATCTTCACTTGACCACCTGCCACTTGTACGGCTCGATCAAGTCGACCGCATCCTGCTCGTCGGGGTCAAAGGCACCATCGAACTCGCTCTGGGTGTAGCTGCCCAAGTGCTGCGAGTGCTTGCCATCGCCCGAGCAGGTCGGGCAGATGACCCAGGGGGAACGGTCGGTCATGTCAATGCTCCTGCGGCAGATAGCAGACGATGACGGGGACGGAGGCGATCAGGCCGTCCACCCCGCAGTAGAAGGTCCAGTTGCCGTCGGGGAAGTCGGTGAGGGCGATCTTGCGCTGCCACAACCGCGGCTCGCCCATGTCCGCTTCGAGCCAGAGATCAGCCGCGCCGTCCCTGACCAGCATGCGAAAGAACATGGTCGAGCTGCCCTCGCCGCTGTCCCAGCGCTGCAGGCACAGCGGGGCGACCTCGGTTGCGATGATGTCGAGCAGCCAGTGCGCGCCGGCCTCGTTGGCCACAACGTACACGCCGTGGCTCCAGATGCACTTGGGGTTGCACCAGGAGCGGAAGCGCTCATCGCTGCCGCCGGTGAAGTTGTCCATCAGGTTCTTCAGGTCTTGGGTGTTCATGTTCAGTCCTTTCGGGTTTCGACCGGGAGAGCATCCACGCTCACCAACGGGTCGATGGTTTCGTTGTCGTTGAAAGTGTCAAGCAAGTGCTCAGCCGCTGCGATGCCGAACTCGCAGGCCTCGCCGCTCGAGCCAGCTCTCACCCTCAGCTGGATGGTTACGTAGAACTCAGCCATCACGCACCTCCTTGCAGGTCAATGAATGCAGAGTCGACGCCGTCCTCTTCCATCACATCGAAGACGGTGGCGATGCTGGTCGGATCGCGCTGGATCTCCAGCGCCTTGCTCGCGGCTTCCTCCTTGCTGCCGGCGTACACATCGATGGCCCACACCACGTGATAGTGGCGCAGGTTGTTGTTCAGGCCCAGCCGCTCGAAGATGGTGACCAGCTCGTCTTCGGTCAGGTCCCAGATGTCGTAATCGGCATGCATCTGCACGCCATCGGTCGTGTCCCGCAAGGTCTTGACGTACCAGCGCCCCACGAGCTTGGAGGAGGCGCGCTCGTCGTAGAACTCGAGCTGGTCACGCTTGGCGGGCTCGCCATGGACCAGCTCGCCCTTGCGGACGAGGTAGGCCGACATGGGCACGCCCTTGCTGTTGGTGAAGTAGGTTTTCACAGATCCTCCGCAATCAGGGCCAGCAGCTCGAGCGCTATGAAGCGTTCGCACTGCTCAGTGTCGGTGGCAGGGTAGGGCCACCAGTAGGCGCTGGCGTTCGGTGGCTGGAGCATGGCCTGCGCCAGCCCGATGTGCAAGCCGTAGTCGTCCCGGTAGCTGAACTCTGGCGTGTAGCAGGCTGCCAAGATGCAGGTGCAGATGTCCACGTGGATCCCACTTTCGGCCGGCGCGCCTCTCCCAGAGGTAGCGAGGAACGTCTGGGCCGTGCGAAAAACTTCAGGCTTGTATTTCATGTCAAGTCCTCCGCAATCAAGGCCATGAAGTGCAGGCACATGAACCGTTCGGCCTGCGTTTCCTCGTTGAGGTACCGCCACCAGTAGGAGCTCGCTTTCTCGGGCCTGAAGTACTGCTCCAGCAGGGTGATGTGCGCTTGCGTCGTCTCGAAGTCGGGCACCGTGTCGGCCGCCTTCGCACGCAGGCCGAACGCCTGCGAGATGGCCACGCACATGCCCTTTTGCCGGTAGCCACTGGCCGTGGCCTGGGCATTGGGCGCCAGGCACTCGTCGGCCGCCTCACGGTAGATGCTGGGGTCAATCATCGCCGCTCTCCAGGATGGTTGCGAACAGGTCCAACGCGTCGATGCGGTCAGCGTGCCGGGCTGCCTCGGGGTAGGCTCTCCAGTCGCGCTCCTGGGTGGGCCTGAACCGGCTGGACAAATCCGTGCACACCCAGAAGGCGGCGTCACCGAACAGCTCATCGAACAGGCTTTCGAGCCGGTTGCGTTCCTCCTGCCACAGGAGCAGTCGCAAGGCCTCGTGGTACAGCGCGTTGCAGCAATAGAGGCTGTAATCGCCGCCCTTGCTGGGCTTGTAGGCCACTGCAGAGGCGTGCGCCGCTCGGGCGGCTTGGGCAAGGGTTTTCATGTTGCTAGTGCTCCAAAGTGCGCTTCGATCAGAGTTGCGAAAGCTCGGTACTGGGCAAGGTGCTGCGCGTTGCCTGTGTGGGTCCCTTCAATGGCTTGGATGAACTCAAGGAGGGTGCCTGTGAAGCAGCCACAGTTGACCCGGACACCTAGCTTCTCGTCCCTATGAGCTGTGGTGAACCGACCGCTGCTGACGGCGGGCCCAACAATCAGATAGTCGCCAGGCTTGCTAACCCTCCCGTCACCACGGATGATCGCGGAGCCGAACACCCAGGCTTGGCCGAACACCTGGGCTTGGCCGAACACCCAGGCTTGGCCGAACACCTGGGCTTCGCCGAACACCTGGGCTTCGCCGGACACCCGGGCTTCGCCGAACACCTGGGCTTCGCCGGACACCTGGGCTGTTGTGGCAATGAGTGTGGTCATGGTTTAGCCTTTCTCGCAGCGCACACCGCCGCGGGGTCCAAGGGTCAGGTAGAAGTCGGGGTCGTCCACGAGGCTCATGCGTGACGGGGCAATGTGCAGGGTCGCGCCGATCTCCTGCCCGTACCGCCCGAGTTCCTCGGCCACGTCCTTGTAGGCGGCAATTGCATCCTTCTTGCTGTTGTACCCTGCGTACTCCTCGTAATCGCCCGAGAAGCGGAGGTAGTAGCTGTCCTTCATTTCAGCAACTCCTTGTGCTCGTTCATGGGGACGAACACGATGTTCTCGTCACGCTGCGTGAAGAAGCCCCGGATGTGCTTGCCCTTGCGGCGGGTGCAGGCCGGCACGCTGAAGAACGTGTCGGCGTAGCCGGTGGCGTAACAGGTCAGGCGCAAGCCCGTGTGGCCATCGATGGGGCAGTTGACGACCTTGGCGTACGGGCCCAGGCAGTCGAAGGAGTACCCTGACCGATGCCCGATCGCCCCGTTGGGCCACGTGAAGGTGTCGGTGGGGGAGGCGTAGAAGACTTGCCCCATGGTCACTTCCTCCCGTAGAACGCTTCGCAGCGCTGTTTCACATCCTTGGCCACATCGACCCAGGCTTGGCCGTTCATGAAGCCGCTGTCGAAGGTGGCGGGGTCCGCTTGGGAGCAGGCCTCGGCGTACTTCTGGATAGCGGTCATGATGAAGGCCTGGCAGATGGCCCCTCGCGGGCTGTAGTTCATCAGGTCAATGACCAGGTCCAGGTTGCAGTTGATCTTGCTCATGGGGTATCGCTCCAGGTGACGAACGCGACCTGGCACACGCCAGATCCAGGGGTGGGACGGATCTCAAGCGTGTCGCCGTACTCCTGCACTTGCACACGCACCCAGCCGGTCCACCCGGCAAGCTGCTTGGCCGCCTCGATGCGGCCGCGTCGGGTCTTGGCCTTGGTGGTGCCACGCCGCACCCAACAGTAGTTAGGGATTCCTCCGAACGTGTCGGTCACTTCTATCTGCCACATGGTGGCCTCCTTGTCTGTGTGAATGTTACCTCAGGATTTTGTCAGTAGCCTCCTTTCAATCAGTCACCACCGGATAGACCTCGAAGTCGGCCGGCTGCGCGGGCCCCTCTTTGACCCAGCCGATGCCCACCCAGAACATGACCGAGCCCTGCATGATGACCCGGCTGTACAGCTTCTCGTTGCCCGCGGCCATGCGCAAGGTGGAGAGCTTGGAGACGGGCACGGGCGGGGGCGGGGTGGGCTCAAGACGCGGCATCAGGTCGCTCACGTCGCCCCAGTCGCCCAGATCGAAGCCGGCGCGCATCCAGTCCTTGAACTCCGTTTCCGCGTCCTCGGCGCAGCACCAGGTGTTGTCGCTGACGCGGTGGCGCTGATCACGATCGATGATCACGAGGTCGAAGGTGGGCTCCGTGTAGTCCTTGGGGTACAGCTCGTGCAGGCGGCGGATGTAGTGGAAGGGGACGGGCATGGTGAGCTTCTCCAGGTAGCGCGCATAGTCGGCGCGGAAGGGGTGGTGCTTGGCAAGGTCGGACACGCAGATCCAGTTGTTGTCGCCATCGCAGTAGACGGCGTCGATGGGCGCGTGGGTCTCTGCCGCATGGGCCTGCTCCTTCTGGGTGTCGCGCTTCTTGCGCCCCAGCTGCTTGTCCCACAGGGCGATGGCGTGGTAGTCGGTGGGTTTCATGTCAGCACACCAGCTCGATGGGTTGCACCGAGGCGTAGTAGGTGACGCCCTGCGGGTCCTCGTACCGCAAGTCCCACTGGCTGCCTTCCTGGAGAGTCGCGACCGGCTGCCAGTGGGAAAGTGGGGCGATCTTCTGCGCCGCACCGACCAAGCGCGTGGTCAGCATGTCCTCGTCTTCCCCGTACTCGCTGTGCTCGTCGGGGAAGTTCTCGTAGGGGAAGTGCACGCTGATGACAGCGTGGAAGATGGTGGGGGGTTTCATGGGGTGGCTTCCTTGATGGCAAAGGTTATGGATGCATCCACGGGCAGGCCGGTGGACTCGATGACGTCTCGGGCACGCAGCAAGGCGTCCAGCAAGGCTGGGGCGGCCGCAATCAGCCGGGCGTTGGCCCGCGCCTCTTGCGCGTGGTCGTCCAGCCAGGCGGGCAGGAAGGCGATCACCACGCCCTGGCACTTGATCAGGCGCAGCGGGCCTCCGTGGATCCGCGGATTGGGGCCGGTGAGGCCTGCGTCGACCCACGGGCCGTCTTGGGTGTGGGTGTTGGAGTCAGCCATGCTTGATGAACTCGGGCTTGCGCTCGATCACCACCCAGGTGGGGCCGTCTCGCCCAGCAAGTCGGTAGGTGGCGTAGCGCGCGGCGTTGCGGGCCCACGCGAGGGCGGGGATGCGCCTGCGGGTGGTGCGGGGGTCGATGGTCATGATTTGCTCCGTTAGTGAAAATTAAGGAGGAGACGTGGTCAAAATCAGGGAATTAGGAACCCCTATATAAACCATGAAATACGCTTTGAAAGTTGTACGTCGCTTACTCAAATAAAAAACGTCTTACTCAACTGTCGCCGCGGGAGGCTTTTCGAGACAAATGCGGGAAAAGCTCCATCGTATTGGGGTGTCTGGGTTTAGGGCCGTGTCTGGATTGCTGGGCCTCCTTTCTACGTTATTGACTCCAATTGCTTAAAAAAGTGGCACTCTCTTCGCATCCGGAAGTTGAGTACAGACCCGTGCCCTTTACAAAACGACAGGTATCTCAAAAAGGGAGGGTGGGGGTACTAGAGAGAAAGAGAGCACTAGCGCATAGGGAAAACCCTTAGTAGTCCAAAAATGTCAAATTGGACTGCGTGTGGATATTTATGCACTGGGTTTCACAAGGTGAGCTACTCAAACATGGTTTTTTTCGAGGTCTCCCTACAAGAATCGAGTGGCTTGCGGAGTGAAACGGGCTTGCTGACGCCCTCTCCACCGCAAACTCGTTTTTGGTGGCATAAATGAGGATTTCAGGGTTCAATTCTGGGGGCCTGGAAGGGGCCGTGGCTGCGTCCGCGGCCGGAGCCTGGGCATGGGGGCTTCCCTATGCAAACGGACTTGCTGGGCGTGCTTTTGGAGGGCTTGACCTACGCACTATAGGTCTCAGTTACATTTCCTCCGCATTTTCCTACGGCGAGTGAATTCGAACCCCTGTTTTTGGGGCAAATTCACTCGCCGATCAGGGAAAACCCTTAAATTTTGAGTAACGGCTGCGGCGTTACTTTTTTCCGAACTGGGGTTTGAGGCCCCGATTAAGCTTTGAGTTCGGGGATTCGCGGTATGAACCTGTAAGGAATGCTACACAATTTGCTGGCTCTGCGTTTACGACAGTTCGGCATGCCTTTGACGTACTTTCCCTGCCTGTCATTGTGACGTCTTGTCTGGCAAATTTGAGTAAGCGTCTACATCGATGCGCGACGCATTCCTAGTAATGTTATTGAGCGGCTCCCTCAGCATTTTTTGGGAGCCTGTGGATAACTCAGACGGAATAGCTGCTTCCGTTCTCGAAAGCCTCCAGGATCCGGTCGCGGGTGTAGGCCTCGAAAGGCTCGCTAGGCCGGTGGATGGACCAGCTCACGGGGCCTTCAGCGCCGCGGTACAGGCCTTCCACCATCTGTTCGTACGCCTGCCGGGTGGGCCTGATCAGACGCCTTGATGTGCCTTCCACGCAGTCGCAGTCCCTTTCCCAGATCCAGATGGCCACATGCTGGCCTTCCGCAAGGGCTTCCAGCTGGGCGTACTCGTTCGAACGGCGCACATTGCGATCGATGAAGGCGGCGACCGGGTAGTCGTGGCTGCGCTCCACCAGGTTCAGGTAGTACAGGCGCTCGATGCAGCTGAGGCCTTGCACAGCCTTGCGGACGATTCTCATTGTGGACATGGCTGGAAATCCCAGGTTGTGGCGCTGGTCGCGCACAGTTCGATGATGGTGTCGGGGTAGATCACGCGGCCGAACAGCAGCCACGGGTAGTCCACGCTGACGATGCGGCCGGCCTGTGCGTGTTCCGCATAGGTGGCTGTGATCGGGAAGGGGTACTGCGGCTCGCCGCCACCGCACCCCGCAAGGATGAGACAGAGCAGCAGGGCTCTCACTGGAGGAATTCCATCGCTTGCAGGGTGTCCAGCTCTTCGAGCTGGCGCAGCACGTCGCCGCTCTCGAAGGCCTCGCGAAACAGCTGGGTGAAGTCGTCTTCGCAGCTGCACTCGATCAAGTACTCGAAGACGTCAGGGGTGGGGATGGATTGCACCGACATGGCGAACCTTTCTTGCTGCACCGCAGCATGGGAGTGGACGTGAAAATGCCCATTTTTTGGGCATTGAAGGCGTAATTGGGGTCAGACCACATATTTCAGGATGTAACGCCTTCAGGCATACCGCTGGGCATGCCTGAAGGCCCCGTAAGGGGCCTGTGGGCTACTCCATCTCCTTCACTGCGTGGACGGCCACGCAAATCGCTACTGCAACGATGCCGATCGGCACCAGGATTGCGCCGTTCGAGGCGCACCATTCCGCAATGGCCAGTGCAAAGACGCACAGGCCAGCGGCCACGAGGTTGAGCGGGTTCATTGGGTGGCCAGCACGCCAAACGTGCCACTGATGAAGGCCAGCAGTACAGGTGCCAGGGCTTGCAGGTAGCCGCCTTCAGGGATGAAAGTCGGATGCAGGGCTGCAGCGACTGCGTCGATCAGGCCAACGGTGGCGCACAAGGTGTAGAGCTGTTTCATGCCTGGCCTTCACGAGATTGAACGGGGCGCTCCATGCGAACGGCATGGGCGTATGCCTGGCCGATCGTCGGCGCAGGACGGCGGCGCTCGGGGCGCTGCGGTTGGAGCACGGGACGCTGGGCATTCAGCCCCTTGATTTGACGGACCATGAGGGTCTCCGGTTACTGCCGCAAGAGCACGGCGGCAAAGGCTGGTTGCCCTTGCCGCTGGACTCGATCAGGCCTCGCGGTGCGTGTGGGCCTGCAAGGGGCACACATGCTTGTTGCTGTAGGAAATCATCGAGCCGGCCGGCAGCTTGTCCGTGGCGTCCAGGCAGTGGCCGCGGTGGTCAGATTCCCAGCAGTTGTCGATGAAGGGGTAGACCATGCGGGCACCGCGAGCATCTGCAAATTGCCAGCCGGTGAGGCACAGATCGGCGTGGGGGTTGCTGGCCGCAGGGATTTCGCGCGAGTGGTTCCAAAGGTAGGACATTGCAAACTCCGGTTACTGCCGCAAGAGCACGGCCGCAAAGACTGGTTGTCCTTGCGGCTGGGTTCGTTGAACTTCGCTTTTCTCTGCTGGACCACAGCAGGCATGGAGTGACCCCGCAAGGACCGTTGTCCTGCGGGGATGCACTGGTTGGGGGTTGCCCGATTCGGAGCATCTCTGGAATCGGGAACAGGCCGCGGCGTGCCACGGGATCACACTATTCGCGCCGTGTGCGATGGCGCATTCCACCCTTGCTAGGGGTGCTGACATATTCGGCGTTTGGTGCCAACTTCAGCGCGATGGTCAATCAATCCGATACCGGCCGCGCGACTGGCCATTCATCGATTGATCCAAGATTCTGCGTTGCGGGGTTAGGGTGGTATCTCATTGGCGCATCGTGCCAAGATCCGGAGACCTTGCCTCATATGCTCCCACCTATTCTGCGCATGCCCCGCAAGAGGCGTCTTCTACGCGCTGACATTCCCATGGTTCGAAGGGATTTTGCCTATCGATCCATGCCACATCAACGGCGCACCATGGGCATGGCACATCCGTTGTTTCGACTGTCAGTGTCACCTTAGGTTTGCGACAAATCGTGCATGCGTTTCAGTGCGCGGAGGCAAAATACAGTTCACGCAGTTTGCGCGCCATCGTCGAGGGGATGCGCAAAAGGGTTACGTCTGGAATGATGCCCCTTGTCGGCCTATCCTTGACTGCGCTTTGCACTCTGTCAATTGGACAAAACCGGGCGCCCATGCGTTTGATTCTCTAGCATCGGCCTAAGGGTTCCCCATGACTTAGGGGGCTTATGTGTTGACGCTACCGTGACACCTTACACCCCACATAAGCGCTGTCCTACACGTGAGCGTAGGACAGCACAAAAGCAATGTGTAAGGGTTGACCCTTCGAGAGCTTCTCGATCGAAGGGTAGCGTCGAATTGTCCGCACGTGCCGGCACGGGTGTCCGGTCGTCAAAGAGCGACTAGCGGCGCCGCTCACGTGAGCGAGAGGAACCACGCAGTCATGCGCCAGTCAAGGGGCATACATGCGAGACCTATGCCTAGGTCTCGCATGTATGCCCTGCGCCGTGCCATGGCACGGCGCAGGGCGAACGATCACACCTTGATGGCGAGACGTTCCACCATGCTGCGCAAGTAGTCCACCTGCGCAGCAGTGAGCGTGCTCGCATTGACTGCCGCGTTGACGATATCAAGCGCGACCGCGACAGGGTCAGCGGCAGGTGCGGCAGGTGCGGCAGGTGCGGCAGGTGCGGCAGGTGCGATCGTCGCAAGCTTGACCCCCTCGTCAGACAATGCGGCAGCGGCAGGTGCGGCAGGTGCGGCAGGTGCGGCAGCGGCAGGTGCGGCAGCGGCAGGTGCAGCCGCTTTGGCTGCGGCAGCCTTGTCAGCGCGCGCCTTGTCAGCGGCAGCCTTGAGCGCAGCATGCGACGCGGCGCAGTCAGCGTCGAACGTATCGCACAACGTCCGATCACCCTTGAGCGCCGCCGACGATGCGGCGCAGAACAGCGCCCATGCGCCGGATGCATGCCCGCGAATCACCTTCGCGTCGCGCGTCAATGGATCGTCAAGGTAGCGAATCATGGCCACCTTGCCATGGGGGGTGTAGGTGACTTTCTTGTCGCGGGCTTCACCCTTGGCCGGTGCGGGCAGGGTTGCGCCAATGGTTTCCAGCATGGCAGCCACTGCGCCGACGTCCCCTGACAGGGTACGCTTTACAAACTGTTCTTCACTCGCGATTTGCCACTGAGCCGCGAACCCTGCTACTTGAGCGAACGATGCGAACATGGTAGAAACCCTACTTTCTGCCCCTAGGGGCTTTCCCGTTGCCTACACCCTGCAGGGTAACCCTACAGAACAGACAACACCTAAAGCATACCCTAAAACCTAGTCTTTGTGTAGGTGAAAACCCCTATTGCAATTGATAAACATCAACTAAATGGCATTCAAAAATTGTGAATGATGATCGTAATCTAAAATGTTATGCACAAGATATGCACCGATTTAGACGCCCCACAATGAGTTATCCACATGTAGCCTACGCTACCCCTTGACCCTTTCACGATCGTCCATTGGGCGCCCGATACCTTACAAAGTGAGGGGGCAACAATCCACAAGTTGTCCACAACCCCATAACACGTTAAGGGGGTGGCCATTGGCATGGATTTTGCCGCTGTCGGGGTGGCCACCCCCTTTGACGTATAGCATTTTAATAACG
>OFQZ01000604.1_pt1 | contig 11973 bp, 14 predicted proteins | sample 1543011 | NCBI WGS metagenome assembly OFQZ01 (sample SAMN07774216, study PRJEB24372) | wastewater metagenome | isolation source: Exp Tend NO 0WW | collected 2016-02 | reverse complement strand
TTATTTTATTTTTTATTATTGTCCAAACTGGCCTCCTTACACAATCTACCCAATCGCATCCGGTAAGAATATCAGATGTATATAATCGGGTAATATCGTGAAGATTATCAGCAGCGTTATTGGCTTCGTAAAGCCATTTAATCGGGTCTATAATTCTATAAGCTAATACTGGTGCTACTGTAATAGTTTTGAAATCTTTAGTAGTTATATGGATGGCATGGGTAGATAGCCATTCTGTCTTTACAATACAGGTTTTTACGTTATCAATTTCAAATGGAAAAATAAAATGAAGTCCTGGTTTTAGTTCTTTAGGATTCTTACCTAACCTAATTTTTACGCCCATCTTGTTTATGGGTATTACCCTCCAAAATTTAAAAAATGAAATAAACTCTAATAATATATCAATAAGTTTATCAAACATTTTTTCATGATTTTAGTTCCATTTCATCAGGGCGTTCATCAACGATAACTTTTCTGCCAAGTACTAATTTACGGGAAATCTTTTTAAGATCATCCAGCCTTTTTTCTGTTTTCTTTATTTCACTGGCCACCCACTTTTTTTGCTCCGATAGGGTAAGGAGATAAAATTCTTTACTCATATTATTTTACCATTGCTTATTCTTGTAAATGTGAACCCTGCTACTGTATTCCTCCTCCCTGTTATAACGGCTGATATTTTAGTTGCAGTAATATTTAATGAAGCAGCACAATTCCTTACTCCAGCATATTTACCAAAATAAATACCATCTTTAAAGGCTAAAATATACCCCTTAAAGTTTTTATTTTGATCCCCTTTTACCCCGTACATAGGATTTTTCTCCCCAGTTTTTACCTTACTTAATGCTTCGGTATGACTTTTAGAGAATTGCCTACCTGTCATGGTAATTTTCCTTTTCAAATTAGATTCTTCGCTATTTTTAACACCTACTCTATACTCCCTTAATTTTTGTTTTTGAGCGTCAGATACAACCCTGCTTTTAGCTTTTGCACTTAGTTTTGCCCTATACTCTTTGCTAAATATTTTATTTAAAGTACCATCCCCCCCGTCTGTCATATTGCACAAAGTGCCAGTTTTTAAATCAATGCGCCCATACATCTTAATAAACTCTTGTTCTTTTTTCTTAGCATCCTCCCAAGATATACCATCAAAAAGTATTTCAATATCATAATCTCCTTTTACCGCTACCTTTTTCCATAATTCGCTTCTCCGAGACTTTTCTTTTGCCCTCTTAAATGTTTTATCTGTGCCTATCCCTATATAAAATGGAACATTTTTATCAGTTCTAATATGTCTATACACATATGCCATTGCATACAAATTTACATAATAACCCCGTTGTTAATTCTATAATTTCTAACATTAAAATTCTTGCCTATAACATCAACCATTGCGAATCCATGCGCCCACTTATTTATAGGTGAATATTCAGGGTGTAAATCACATAGGCAGCCAATACTCCAAGTCGTTGTGATTTTGCCATTCATATCAGGTTCGGTGTGTTCGCTGGATTGGTGCTGGTGGGCTTGTAAGGCACTTGTCTTACCTCTTAGATATAATCCCCTGGCAACATTTACAGGGCTAAAAAAGCCGCTATTGAACTCGTGGCCATGAATTATATTAAGACTCCCAGCACACATTATTTTCTTATCAGGAATAATAGTTATCCCGTTAGCCCTTGCCTTGATAATATTATCAAGTTCAAACTCCTCCACACCTGCCAGTTCCCCTGCTTTCATCCATAAATAATGAAAATATCGTGCTTCGTGGTTGCCTATTTTGAAATATAATTTTGCATAAGGGAATGTTTTTTTAATCACCGCCATAAACTCTTTAAAGTAGTTTAATTCATCTGCAAAATTCCTTTGGCGTGGATCTTTTACAAATCTGCTTAACCCGTAAAAATCTAAGGTATCTCCATTCAATAGTATAGCGTCAGGATTTTCTTTTTTGGCAAAATCAAAAACGGCTGTGATAGCCGGTATAGAATGGAAAGGAATATGAATATCAGCCATTATTAAAATCTTTTTATGATTTAAAATAAACGGCTTAAATTCTTTTTCGTCTGATGGTGGTAGTTGATAGGGATTTCTCGCCCTATCATCTGTTTTTATAAACTTTGTTGATTCTACTTTTTTTCTATGGGCAACACCTCTTTTACCTTCAATGTATCTTAGTGTTCCCCTTGCATCTTCTACACTTGTAAATGTTTGTCCGTCTTTAGCAAAAATAATCCTTGCAAGTTTTAATGATGGGTAGTCAGGATGTTTTTCTCTCCAACCCCTGCAAATTTCTGATTTAGTCATAAAAGTATTTAAGTGAATAAAATTATTTCTTAAAATACAAAGCGACCTCCCTATTCCTTCTCCCCATTATCTCAGGTGGATTTTTCCACATTAAAAATGCAGCCTTTACAACCACATCATCCGAATTATTATTTATTTTCTTAACTAAAGTAGAGTTTTTAAAACCTGTTACCCCAATATTATAGCAAAGGGAAACTAAGGCATCAAATTGGTTTTGGTTAATATCATCCCTTGTATTAGAATATACAGCCAACTCATAGTTTTTTAAAATGTACTTAAACAACTCCATTGCACGTTCTTTGGTAATCGGTGGATCTGTCATCTTGACCTTGCTGCCATCCTCATAAAATGTATTGCCAACTCCTATTGTGGGTATGCCTTTAGTATCTAAATATGGGTGTAAAATAACCCCCTCATTGCTCATTAGGAATTTTATCCCATAATCTGACAATTCTTTTATTTCCATAAAAATTTGTTTTCTAAATAAAAATGCTTACTTTAGTAGCAGGTTTTTTCATAAGCGAAATTTAATGGTTAATCGGGATGTTTCTACACCCCGATTTTTTATTAAAATTTAAACAAAGTCTTTTTGAAACTGACCATATATTGAGTGGTAATGCCTTGTTGAATAACACCTACTTCATAATAGTTACCCTTTGGCGTTTTAAGCCCTAAATTTACACCGAACCCAAAGCCCTTTAGTGATTGATTACCCATACCAATAGCCCCTATATAAACCTCTCTTTTAGGTTTTAATTCCTTTACATACTTTTCTAAGGTGGTTTGATTCTTTAAACAAGTATCTGTATTGGCTCTAAGATTTTTATAGTCCTTTTTACCGTTTGCAATCAACAAATCTTTTTGGGTAATTATTACGTTCTTACCAGCTATGATTTTTTCATTGACAGCATCTTTTTTCTTACTGGCCTCCGCTATTTTATTGTATTCACTTATTACCCATTCCTGATATTTTTTACAGGTATCTGGTAAAGGTGTGGCTATGTAATCGGTAAACCCTTGCTCCAAAGAATTGACCTGATGTTGTAAAACATTTTTTGTATAGTAAAGTGAAGCTATCTCTTTATCCTTTGAATTTATAATTGCTATTACTGAATCTTGGTACTGACGGGAAATGATAGTATCATGTATAATTCTTTCCTTGATACTATCAACAGAAGTTACCACAATGGGAACTGGCAAAGGTTTTTTGCAAGTCAATATGTATAGCAACACAATTGCCATCCCTATCATTAAGAGATTTTTGAACGTGAAATATTTAGTCATAAATTATTTTTTGTCCGTACCTAATTGGGTAGTGGTAATCAATCTCAATGCAATGTTCAAAACTGCTGTTACTGTTACCCAAATTTTAGGGTTTTCGCTTATTGGAAAAATACCTGAAATTTCCCCTACTATTCCTAATAAGGCAAGGATTAGATTTCCCCAAATGGTGCGGCTGGTGTACCATGCTTTCATAATAATAAATTTTTAATTGTTATTGATTAGTTGTATCAACTGACGTAACCGTTGCTTTTACTTCTATTGATTCTGTGTCTGCTACTGCATATACTTCGCCATTGCTCATTAGTGTATCTAAAGTATCCATGACAAAGGATTGAGCCAATTTGATAATTAGCAAAGTAATATCATCCGCCCTATGACCTACTATCATTAATAGTGCTATGGCAAAGTTAGTTAAATTGTTTACTAATTTTTTGGTTATTCTAAACCACCTGGGGGATGGTTTCCCGATTGACTGTAATCCTAATTTTGCTGTTGCCATAATTAATTTTTTAAAATATCTACCATTGCTTTAAATTCATTTCTCATTATGGCTTCCAGCCCATCTATCCTACTCATATAATGTTCATCTCTTTTCTCTGCAAACTTTTTAAATCTTATCACCATTCTTGTTGCCCATACAGTAATTGATATTATAGTTATGGCAAGTATAATCATTCCTGCTGTACCATAATATAAAGGGGTTAAGTTTGTCATTTGATAAAACCTTTTATTGTTGCTACTGATGCTAATACTAAAGCTAAAATTGTTACTACTCTATATGCTCCACTCCATTCACTTTGCCATTTTTCTATTTTTGATAACCTTACTTCATGATTTTGAAATTTAATTGTTTCCAGTTTTTCAACGGCTTCTGCCAACCTTTCCACAGCTTCGCACATACGATCTACTTTGCCGTCAACTTGTATTAGCCATTCTCTATCTGATGTTGGTGTCATTATTAAAATTTATTAGTGATTACCTGTAATTCAATCGTATTCTCCCCACTCTTATTTATCAATGTCCAAGTACCGTTTTTCTTGCTCTCCGCTAACTTGTTCATTTCATTTCTTGCCATCGCTAAATACTTGTTCTTGAATATTGTTTTGTCTTTATTGTTTTTTATGAGGTACATTATAATACAGTCCCCGTTAATGTTATCTGCCAAACTGTACCATCGGAAACAACTTGAAATCCTGCTGCTAAATTTGTTGTTGCAGTAATTACAACATTGTCTATCTGTGTAATATCTCTACTAAAAGAGTATCGTCCCGCACCTGCATTTGTAAACATCAATACCTTACCCGTATTTGTGGCAGGGTCAGGTAGCGTTATCGTATGGTCAGTCGTCCAGTTCTTACAACTTATAATGTAGTCAGTAGATGATACTGTGTAATCTGCATCTGCAATTACATTTACGTTTACATATTGAGCGCCTCTAAATGTTGAACTACCATTAACGTCTAACTTTGTAGCAGGCGTACTCGTACCTATACCAACACTTCCCGTAAACAACGCTGCATAGTTATTCGTTGCCCCACTTGCCGTTACATTCAACCCTACGTTAGTATTAGTAGTACCTGTATTGGTTACTGATATGGTTTGCCCTGTTACTGTTTGAGAGGCTGTACCATTAGCCCCTGATGAAGTAATGGTTAAACCCGTTTTAGTATTGGATGCCGCTGCTGTACCTGTCATGGTTAATTTCATTAAGTTACCACTGGTAACAGTTGAACTTGTTAAGTCTAATCCTGTTCCTGTGGTAGTGGTATAAGTAGCCCCTGCCAATGGCAGATAAGTAGCCGCAGCCCTTTGCCTTGATATTACAGAAGCAGAAGCAGTATCTACTAATAATGTTCCTGAACTGGTAATAGTACCACCGCTTAATCCTAAACCAGTAGCTATGGAGGTAACTGTACCAGCATTACCTATTGTTGTATCAGAATATGTTAATAGCCCTGTGGATGGATTTATTCTTACTGCCTTAGTTCCTACCGATGAAGTTAAGTAAGGTAAATACACCTGACTGTTAAGATAAAGCCTCTGTGAAGCTGCTGTGGCATCCTGTGCGCCGTAGATTATGGATTTGGTGGTGTCGCCAAGGATGTTGGTTCGATCAATAGAGTTGATGTAAAGGCGTTGAGATTGGGTAGTATTGTAACTACCAGCGGTATTGCCAATACCAATATTTCTTAACCCTGAAATATTCCCATTAAGTGCTGATGTACCAAAAGCCATATTAAACGAACCTGTAGTATTTCCAAGTAAAGCAGAAGTTCCAAAAGCTGCATTATCAGTACCACTTGTATTTCCAAATAATGCCGTTTCACCAAAGGCAACATTTGCAGAACCTGTTGTATTAGATACTAATGAACTATACCCAAAACTTGTATTCCCTGTGCCACTTAAATCAATATACCCACTTTGCACACCATTAGTTTTAAACATAAGACCTACCGCATCATTAGTACCTATATAGTTTGTTCCTGCTACTGTGGAGGAGTTACCTGTGGTTTTCCAGTTATTAGCCAACGCCGGTAATACATAACCATAACTCGTTCCATTTATCCAATAAAATAAACTATCGCTATTAACTGTAACGCTATCTACCTTATGATTTAAAGCATTCACAATACCAAAACTATCAATAGCTAAAGGCTTCCAAAGTAACCCATTATAGCCGTAAAATAAACTGTCTGAAGTTTTAAAAACAATACTGCCACCATAATTAGGTGCCCGACCTATTGTAGTATCCCGTCTAGGAACCATTAAACCACTATCTACCTTAACATATTTATACTGATAACCCATCGCATCCATTGGCGTATAAGTAACCGTATTAGCCAATGTAGTAAATGTATATACCCCTGTTTGGTTCTTAGTACCGGATCCGCAGATAGTTCTATAATAATATCTATACTGAGTATTCGCCTGTAAGCCGGTTAAATTCCTTAAAGCCGAACTAAAGCTACCTGATGCTGTTGCTGTATCTGTTTGACCTACCCTAACATATCTCAACTGCAATCCTGTAACAGCAATAGTCCACTCAAATAGCGTACCATTTACCCTCGCTGAATTATAGGTTATCAAACTAACCGTATTAGCAGATACAGTATCCCCTGCGGCACATACCTGGCCATAAGCATACCCTATCAACATACTTAAAATAAATACTAATTTTTTCATATTATATATTTTGATATTGACAAAACCAACTTTCACCGTCAAACGGAATAGCCCATGTAAAAACTCCATCAGATCCCGATGTTTCATACAAAACTTCTTTCCCTACCGGTGTGCCTGTTAAGATAATATCGTTGTTACCAACGCCATCTTTCCAAACTCCTAAGATATTTTTCGTTCCTAGTCCTGTTACTGTTACTGAGTAAGTTCCTGATGCTACCGGAGCAGTGGAACCCATTGCGGGGTATCTGTACACGATTCCTGTTGTTGTTGGCGGGGGTGTATAAATTTGTATAATGGCTCCGGTTCCTTTTAAACTGATCTGAAAAGTCGCTATCCCGTCAAAGCTACCCGTATCAGTAGAACCTGTTATATAAAAATAAGCCTGTTTAATATAAATATCATTAGCTACTGAAGTCTGAATAAATCGCATTAATAACTTAGTCTTAGCTAATTGCAATGCCTGTAAATCTGATAACACTAAAGAACCTGATACATTTGCTGAAATTACCCCATCAAATGAAGCAGAAAACCCATGTACGGTAGGTTCAAATGTTCTATAATTACCCGATCCTGATACCGTTGTTTCAATTGTATCAGTTTCAATACTCATACTACCTGATCTAACACAAGCATAAGGAACCCATATCCCGCCGGAATAAATATAAATTACATATTGTTCACCTGGTACTAAACTCATGTCGTGCTGTATATATATTTAAACGTATAATCTTCTATTACTTCAGGGTTTTCAGTATCACTAATTTCCCATAATGTACCTGAAAACCTGTTCCTTTTATAATCTATACTTAACAAACCAAAGGTATAAACTTTTGTCGGTTTAAAATCTGTAATTACGGCTGTGAGTAAAGAGCAATAATTATCTTGAATGATGCCGACAAATTCACCGTCTAATTTAGATCTTAAAACACTCCTCCATTTAATATCTTCTTTAGTCATAAGTTCACCTAACTTATAGTAAGTAGGGGAATCGGTGTACTTCCATATAGATGTTAGGTTCTGAAGTAAAGCCGTTGTGGTAGGTAAAAATAAAGCTCCCTGTATATTACCTCGTGGGCTATCATCTATAAGTATAGTCTTATCTATATTATTTTTTATGTTGTTAGGTTGTTGATCATTATGTATATGCCCGGTTATTTTTGTGGTGTCATTGATATATGCTTCGTATTGTAATCTGATGTCTTTATAGTGAGTTTCATTATTCGCTCCAGGGGTTTGGTTTATATTAGCTAAATAGCAATATATAAGTCCATTAAAAGGGATACCTGAACTTTTAATGGACACTGAGTTCCATGTATTATTTGTTCCTGTTGTTGTAAAAGCAAAACCTATGGTATTTAACCATGCCCCATTATCTACCGGGTAATTTTGTACATATTTATTTGGGCTAACCCCGTTTAACGCCATTAAAGCAAACTGAGCAACAGTAGCAGGTACATTTGTTGACCTAACACTAAAAGAATATGTTAATTTATCACCCGCCCTGCCTTCAAACGGAGTACCTTGTACCGACCTTGAATCATCAAACGGGATGCCTTTAATACATAAATATCTTTCTATTTCCGTACCTGTGGCATCTGTTACTACCCTTATAAATCTTTCAATGGTATTGGGGCCTAACCCTGCTAACCAGCCGACCGCTACATACTCTTTAATTATTAAACTAGCATATTGGTACTGACGAATTAGCGGCCCTAATGTTTGCAGATCGTAATTTTTTAATACATATTTCGGCTGCGTATAATTAAAGGTTTTCTTTGAGAATTTATAAGGTCTAAAAACTCCATCCATTAAACCGGCTAACGGCCTTGTTAATTGTGGCGATGGCCCGATATAGAAATTATTATTAAATGTATTAGTTCCTAATAAAACAAAGTTTTCATCATACTGAAATCCTGGTACTTGATTATTAGCGTAAAGCTGCATATCAGACCATCGTATAATATTCCATTGGTTGTTAGCCTGAAATAATGAGCATCTGAACGTATATAAAATAGTTTCTAAAACTGAATAACAATCATCAAAGCTATCACTTTTAATAAATAACTGAGTATCAATCATCGTTTGATCGAAAAAACTCTTAGTGGTAACATGATTCAACTCTAATATATTACAATAAATATTTGTGATTAAATCTAAGTTAGTAGATTTTAAACAGGAATAAATTACTGATGATAATGTATTCCTATCGTATAAATTTAAAGGCCCCGTAACTAGCATTGTAATATCCTGCTGTGAAATAGCCGCCGCAATAGCCGGTGTTACTGTTAGAGTATAATTATAAACCCTGCCGCCTATTGTTATAGGGGTATATGAAATTGCAGTAACAGTATATGTTACTCCTAATACTTCTATTACATCATCAATAAGAATATAAAAAGGCTGAATAGCAGATACAAGTAACTCATTTAAGTTTCCATTGGTAACTACATTTACTTCATAGCTTCTTTGAGTATCAGCATCGGATAAAATTACCCCTTTCAATAAACCTAAACTGTCATTAGCTGATAAAGATAATTCATGCTGATAGTCCACCATTAATTCGTGCCCATCATCTTGTACTAAAAACCCTGTGAATAAAGTTTGGCCACCTGTTTTAGTTAAAATAACCTTAACGCCATCATCATCTTCACTATAAAATGAAGTTATCGGTAAGTTACCTGTGTTTACTAATTTAATTTCAAGTGATTGCCCTTTAATTGGCGCAAATGGATCGTCAACAGTACACTTTTGCAATACCGTTGTTGAACCTCCTATAATGCTATTAACAACCCCTGAGTAATCTTTAAATAAAAACTGTAAGGTATAGTCTATTTCAGCGTTATTATCATCGCTTTGTGAAGTAAACTCTGTTTGATATTTTAAACCCCATGTACTCATTAGTTGTTTCTGCTCATTGTGTTTTCAGCCCTTCTAAGGGCTATTACTAAATCCTGCCCCTGTATTCGTGTTTCGGCTATAAACCCGCCGTTTGAGCCTGAGAATGCGTTTAATTCATTGTTAGGCTGTACTGAAGATCCCTGTGGTAAAAATACCCTTTCAGGCCCCCGTTCACCTACTAAGGCATAGCCGCCGCCGAAAGAACGTACCCCTGATGCGAATGCTTTAGTTTGTGATACCTTTGCTGAAATTAAAGAACCTAATATTTGTAAAGCAAATCCAATAGCAACCCCTACCGCCGGTTTGGCAAACTTTATCTTATTTAAAATAGCAATCATCCCGTAAGTCTGTACTAAATACCTACCTAACTCTTTCAAACCGCTACCTAATACTTTAAAAATACCTGAAAAGAATGTATTAAATCCTGATGTACCTGCTATTAACCCGCCAATACTTTCAGCCATTGATGATATAGTATCTTGGAATATCCCGTTTATTATACCATTAATATCTTTTTGGTATTGCTTTAAGGTAATCTTTGTAGCCGCTAGCTGATCTAATAATTCTTTTGTAGTAGCTATTTCAACAGGTATTTTTATTTTAAATCCATTCGGCAATATTCTATCAACAGTGCTGATCCCTTGTTTTGCTAGTTCATTAGATAAGCTTTGCCTTAACCCTTTCATTGTTTTTTCTGTGGCTATTGCATTAACATTAGCCCCTATATCAATAGAAGCATTAAAAACACTCGTCCCAACGCTATCTTTTGAAACTAATTTACTTAATGATTCAGAAATCATTTTACGGGTTACTTCTTCATCTTCAAAATAAGTATCAACAGCAGTAGGCTTAAACCCTATTTTTAAAGGTTTAGTTATTTTAACCTTTATCTCTTTACCGCTAATCTTTTCAGAAAAACTATCAGTATTAATAAGAGGCAATAAAAACCCTACCTGTTTATCAAATTCAGCCTTTTCTTTTGTAAACTTTATAACAGCCGCATTATATTTTTTAAGCCCTTCAAGTGCAGCATTATTTTGTCCTGCAACAGCATTAAAGTACCTTGATCTTTGAGCAAGATTATCGGAGTTTATTTTTTCATTCTGTTTTTGATTGTCTTTTTGTTCGGCTTGATCTATTGTATTAGCCGCCTTTACTTCAGCACTTGTTAGTTTTCTTGCAGCTTTAAATTTTTCATACTGAGATACCTCTAATTGCGCTGTTATTACTTTTTCAGCTTGTTCACCAAGTTTAGCTTCGGCTGCTTTAGCTAATGCCCTTGTTTCAATTAACTTTATCTGCGCAGCGATTTTAGAATTTATTAAATCAAGATTGTTTATTTGAGTTAAATCAATCTTATTCCCTGCGTCAGCTACCTCATTATATTGTTTAGCATACTTTATTCTATCCTCCTGCGATATATTAAGGTCAGTTAGTTTAGATCTCAATAATTCTAACTTAGATACATCCGCACCTACTGCTTTACCGGCTGATTCATAAACATCATTAAGTAGCTTTTGTTTGTAAGTTAGAGTTTCTGTTGCAGTAGCCACTTTAATTATAGCTTCAGCAGCTAAACTCATTATACCGGCTATACCTATACCTGGTATAGCATAAGCTAATATCCTAATAGAACTATAAAACTTTGTTAATGGGTTTTGCGCACCTTGTATAGCATTCCCTACTTTATCAAATCCTTCTTTCCCTACATTGGATAATTGGTCAATCTGTTTTTTTGTATTCTGTATTTCTAAATTAAATGCCGCAATTTTAGCTCTAGATTTTTCAGTAAATACAGCAGATTCTAAACTTTTTAATTTTTCTGTTAGTGTAAAAATAGATTTTGCCCCGTCATCTCCGAATGATTTTATTTTACCTTTAGCTATAAGTAATTTACTTTCTAACTCTGCTATTTCTGCCCCTATTTTTATCTTTATATCAGACATTATCCTAGTTTTATTCCATGCTTTTCTTCTATTTTTTTCCTGAATTCATCAGCCTCCTCTTTAGTTCCCCATGTAACTTTATTAACTTGGTTAGATTCATTCCTTAATTTCCACATATCAGTAAGAATAATATTGCCGCCACCATTCTTTTTTGCTCCTGATGACTGAACTATTAAAAAAGTTTGTAGTCTTAACAAAGCGGATAGATCATTTTCTTTATCAAAATAGCCCTCACACGCTGCAATGAACATATAAGGGCTACAAGTATAATATTCTCTTTCTGTCCAGCCTAATTTACCTAAAGCAAATTTGTGTAAATCAAACCAATACAGTATTACTTCTTCTTTGTTGTTTTTTT
>OFQZ01000602.1_pt1 | contig 12004 bp, 19 predicted proteins | sample 1543011 | NCBI WGS metagenome assembly OFQZ01 (sample SAMN07774216, study PRJEB24372) | wastewater metagenome | isolation source: Exp Tend NO 0WW | collected 2016-02 | reverse complement strand
GGGCCGACGCATTCGGGAGACGCGGCGGGCGCGAAGCGGATCGTCCCTCTGACGGTCGCGCATTCTCCCGCAGCCCGCGCGTGGGCCGGATGGGGTACCGCGCTAAAGCCCGCGTTCGAGCCGATCATCCTAGCGCGAAAGCCCCTGATCGGGACCGTCGCGGCGAACGTGCTCGCGCACGGGACGGGCGCGGTCAACGTGGACGGATGCCGGATCGAAGCGGGCGCGGATCTCGTCGAGGACGACGGGCGGCGCGTAGACCTCGCGCGCGGGACGACGGCGGACGGATACGACCGCCCGAACGCGACGATGTTCCGCACGGGGAAACCGGCGATCCGGGGCGGACCGTCTAACCCTTCTGGTCGCTGGCCCGCGAACGTCGTCCTCGACGAAGAGGCGGCGGCGGCGCTCGACGAGATGAGCGGGACGCTAAAGAGCGGAGCTAACCCGGCGCGGCGCGCGACCGGCCTCGGCTATCACGGCGCGAAAGGTCAGGACGAATGCGACGCCCCCCGCGGGGCCGACTCTGGCGGGGCCTCCCGATTCTTCTACTGCGCGAAGGCGAGCAGACGGGAACGGAACGCCGGACTTGAGGGGATGCCTCTCCGCGTCGCGCACGACGACGTGCGGATGAACACGGGGACGGACACGTCCTCGCCTAACGTCCATTCGCCGCAAGGGAATCACCATCCCACCGTAAAGCCCGTCGCCCTCATGCGCTGGCTCTGTCGCCTCGTCACGCCCCCCGGCGGCACGATCCTCGACCCCTTTCTCGGAAGCGGCACGACGGGCGTCGCCGCGACGCTCGAAGGCTTCCGCTTCCTCGGGATCGAGAAGGAACCGGAATACGTCGAGATCGCGACGCGGCGGATCGCCCACGCCGCCGGCCATCCCGAGGAGCTCGAGGCGATCGTCGCCGCGGCCCAGGCCGAACCGGAACCCGACGAACCCGAGGCCGACGAATTCGACGGCCTCCCTCTCTTCGCGGAGGCCTGAATGATTTCCGCCCTCCTCCTCCTCGCGATCCTCGTCGCCGCGGCCTACTTCGTCACCCGCAACTCCGACGACGACGGTCCCGGCCCCTCCGGGATGACCGGCTCGGGCCGCCTCCTATGGGGCGCCGGATGAGCGGCGTCGAGCTCTTCGGCGCTCTCGTCCTCGTGATCCTCGTCTCGCTCCTCTTCGCCCATGTCACGGCCCCGGACGGGAGGCGGAAATGAGCGAGCCTCGCCGGAAGGACGGTCATCGCGTCTCGTGCGACGAGTCCCGCCGCCCGTGCTCGTGCACCTGTCCCGCGTGCGGCTCGTCGCGCGGCCCCGTAGATTGTCTATGCGAGCCGGCGCCGAAGGCGAAGGGATGAGCGACGCCGCCGTCTCCGCCTTCGCCGAGGCCTGGCCGTTTCGGCCGATGCGCGAGGCGAACCCCGTCGCGCGCGCCGAGGCCCTCGAGGCGCTCGCCGTCGCCCTCGAGGACTTCCTCGGGGACGAGGACGTCGACGGCCGGATTCCCGTCGCCCTCGGCTTCCATCGGAACCCGGTCACGCCCGCCTCGAACGCCTTCGCCCTCTCGCCGAGGGCCTGGGAGTGACCGCGCCCGCTCACCCTTGCGTTATTTGCGGCGCGCCCGCCGTCGATTGGTGCCCCTCGTGCGAGGCCTCCCTTTGCGATGAATGCCGATGCGGCTGCCCGTGACGCCGCGCCCGTCCTACCGCCGGCGCCTCGCGATCGGGGCGGGCGAATTCGTTCGCCTGACCGTCTTCGAGAATCGCGAGGACTTCCTCGCCTACGCCCGCGCGAAGAGCTCCGACCCGATCCCATCCGACGCCGCCGCCGTCACGCTTCACGAGCCGAACGAGGGCGTTCTCTACTCGCACGGGGGATGCGTCGCCGAGATCGTCTTCACCTGGCGGACGCTCGTCCTTCGTCAAATCGCCCATGAGTCGGCCCATGCGGCGCTCGCCGCTATCCGGGCCCGAGGCCTCGACGTGCACGAGGACCGCGGCGCCGAGGAGAAATTCGCGGGCCTCGTCGACGAAATTTTCCACGCGATCACGTCCCGAACGATCTAGGAGGACCCTTGACCCTGAAGAAGAAACCCGCGCCGAAGGCCCGCCCCGTCCCGCCGATGCTCCGTCAGGCGATCCGCGACGCGGCCGCGAAGGCGCGGAAGGCCTACGCCCCGCCGACGCTCGAGGAGATCGACGAGGCCCTCGCCGAAGTCGCGACGGCCCCCGCGCCGGCTTCGCCCAGGATTCCCGCCTTCGCCTCGCTCTCGCTTCCGATCGACCTCCTCGAGGCCGACGCCGACGTCTTCCGCCGGAAGCAAGCCGACTACGCCCCGGACGGGCCCGCCCCGAGGGCCTTCACGCTCCGAATGGACGCCTTCGAGAATTTCCGCTTCTCGTCCTGGTACGCGGCGCGCGTCTGTCGCGGCCTCCCCGAGGACGACCCGCGCCGGGCCGCCGCGATCCTCGAGGGCGTGAAGATTTCCCGCCTGATGACGGTCGGCCTCGAGGGGACGGCCTCTAACGAGACGATCGACGACACGCTCTCGGACGGCCGGAATTACTCCGCGATCCTCGACGCCCTGAATCGGGAGGCGCGGGCGAAGGGATGAGCTCTCACTCGAATCATCGCTGGCATCAAATCAAATGGCGCTATGGCCTAACGCGCGCCGACGTCGTCGCAATCCTCGATAGACAAGGGGGCGGATGCGCCGTTTGCTCGCGCCCCCTAGATCTCGCGCACGGGCGCAATATGGCAATCGACCACGACCACGACTGTCACCCGAGAAACGAAGGCTGCCTCGGATGCGTTCGCGGGATTCTGTGCGTCGGATGTAACTCCTCGATCGGTCTGCTCGAGTCCCCCGGATGGTATGAGAAGGCGCGGGCCTATCTCGCCGCGTCGCTCTTCCGCAAGGGAGCCGAGAGCGCCGCATGAGCGGCTTCGTCGGCCTCCGATGCCTGGCGCCTCTTCCGGGCGGCGGAGTCTGTCGCGAGCGCGTCAGACTCTCGAACGGCGAGAGCCGCTTTGTCACCGGAGAAACGGGCGAGGGCGTCCAGGCCCGCCTTGTCTTCTGCCCGCGATGCGGCCTTCGGCGCCAGGAGCTCCGGGACGCCGGCCCCTCGGCGAAGGCCTACATCCCGCGCCGATGAGAGGGGGAATCTCCCGAACCCTTCGGGAGCGGACGGGCGCCGCTCGCCCGCCCCGGCCCGATTCTGGGAGCGTGAGGCCTAACCCCGCCGGGATGCCCGGCCATCCGTCCATCCAATCGCGGATGCCGCGAGACCCCAAAGGCGGGGGAAATGGATGGTAAAGGCCCTGAAGCCGAGGCTCCTCCCCCCTGGGAGATCCAGGACTCCGAGCCGGCCCTCTACTTCGACGTCTTCCGTCGATACCTCCTCGGCGGGAACGAGGACGTCAAGGCGGCCGTCGCCGAATGGTACGAGTCCCGCGGCGAGACGCCCCCTCGGAAGGTCGAGGACCGCTTTTACAAGGCCGCGGCGAAATGGTCCTGGAAGGCCCGCTCTCGGAAATATTGGGCCCTCTCTCGTCTCGTCGAGGACAGGGAGATCCAGAGAAGGCGGACCCGAGCGCGCGCCCGTCGCCTCGAGATTCTGGACGTCGAGATCGAGCGGACTCTCCGCGTCGTCCGCCGCCTCGCGACCGAGGACGAGGCCCTCTTCCTCCTCTGGGTCAAGGCGAACCCGAAGGAAGCCGCGTCCCGACTCAAGGACCTTTTCGCGCTCGAGCGCGAGGACCTCTTCGACACGGCCGACGACCGCAAGGCGCGCGACGAAGCGCGGCCTCTCGGCGGCCCAGACCTCCCCGATCTCGACGAGCGTCTCGTGACGCCGAACAAATAGGAGCGAACAATGGCCGGCTCGATTTCCGATTACCAGGAAGCGGCTTCCCTCGACGCGATCCTCGGGAGCGGAGCTCCCGCGACCGTCTACGTCGCCCTCTTCACGGCCCGCGGGACGGACGCCCAGAGCGACGCCGGGACGAACTTCGTCGAGGTCTCCGGCGGCTCCTACGCCCGGAAGGCCGTCACGAATAACGCGACGAATTTCCCGGCGGCCTCCGGGACGACGCCGACGGTCAAGGCGAACGGGACGGCGATTACGTTCGTCACCGCGACGGGCGCCTGGGGAACGGTCACGGCCGCCGGCGTCTATGACGCGGCGAGCGCCGGGAATCTCCTCTTCTGGGCCGACCTCGCGACCGCGAAGACGATCGCCTCCGGCGATACGGCCTCCCTCGCAATCGGCGCCCTGACGCTCTCGCTCGACTGATAGGGGGCCGCCGGCTCCGATGGGCGATTTCCCGAGACTCCTCCCGGCGACCGTCGCCGCGAATACCGTCTTCGCCGGCGCGACGTCCGGCGGAGCGGCGGCGCCGGCCTTCCGCGGCCTCGTCTCGGCGGATCTCCCGTCCTCGATTGCGGCGAACACGTCCGGCTATGCGGCGAAGACGGCGGCGACCGCCGACTCGGCCTCCGCCGGCCCGGTTTACCCGGCCTTCCTCTACGGGACGGGAACGGGCCTCACCCTGTACGCGGACGTCTCTAAGCTCTGGTATTACCCCGCGAGCGGGACGCTTGCCGCAACGACCTTCTTGGGCGACCTCTCCGGCCTCGCCGACGCCGCCTCGACCGCGACGATTGCCGAGAATGTCACGAACGGCCTTTTCTATCCCGTCTTCGTCTCGGGCGGCTCGGGGAATCTCGCCCTTCAGGTCACGTCGGCGAAACTCTATTTCAACCCGGCGACCGGGACTCTCGGGACGACGGGGACCTTTAATTGCTCCGACCTCGTCGCGGCCTCGACGGCCCCGTCTTTCCAGATGACCGATACGACGGCGAGCGCGAAATCCCTCCGCGTCGTCGTCGACGCGAACGTCGCGAACTTCTACGAGTCGGCGGGCGCGGCGGGAGACATCATCTCGCTCGACCTCGCGAACAAGCGAGTCGGCATCGGCACGGCAGCGCCGAGTTACAAGCTTCAAATTGCTACCTCGGTTGCTGGTGATCAGGCCGTGCGCGCCGTGAACTCCGCGACGACCGGAAGCAACTACGCCCTTGTCGGCGTCTGTAACGGGGCGACCCCGACTATGAACGTCGGCGTCTTTGCCTACGCTCTCAACGCGACGACCAATCGCGCGCTTGTTGTTACGGGGACCGTCGCGGGCGCGACGAATCACGCGATCTATTGCGACTCGGCGGCCCAAGTCTATTTCGCCGGGAACGTCGGAATCGGGACGGCGGCGCCGGGAGTGAAGCTCGACGTCAACGGAGCCGCGACCGTATCCGGCGACTTCATCGTCGGGAGCATCCTTCGAACCTACCTCCAGAACGTCGGCATCGGCGCGGCGACTTGGGGGACGAGCGCGCAGAACGTCCTCGGCCTCGGGAACGGCGTCGCCCCGACGACCTCGCCCTCCGGCATGGGCCAGCTTTACGTAGAGAGCGGCGCTCTCAAGTATCGCGGCGAGGGCGGGACGATCACGACGCTCGGCGCGTCCTCGGACACGGCAGCCCCGGCGCGCGACACGCTTCGCGTTCTGAAGGAGACCGTCTTCGCGGGCGTGGCGACGACGAGTTACTCGAACGGTTCGACGTACACCATCGACGGCTCGGTCTACACCTGCCAAGTCGTCTCCTCGGGAGCGGTGGACATGGTCGCCACGGGCCTCCGCATCAGGCAGGGCACGACCGGCTCGACCGGCTCCTCGCACATGAAGATCGTAAACGGGGCGACGGGAGACTTCCTCTCCATCGTTGGCGAGGCCCGCTTCCGCCGTGGCAAGTGGGGCCTCTGGACCCGGATGGCGTCGTGGGACTACACGAACGCCGGGACGACTTGCTTCGGCGGCACACTCGCAATCAACGCTGCGGGTAAGTGGGGTGTCGGCCTGCGCTCGCGCGTCAAGAACCTACTCGGCGCTCCGAACAGCGCGACGGGCGGCATCGCCTCCGACTTCTGGTGGACGACGGCCGTCACGACGGCGACCTATCCGGGCGTCTCGACCGCCGACGTCCTCCTCGCCTACTTCCGCACGCCGACCGACGTGGACATCTACTACGGCACCTATTCGGGCGGCTGGCCGACGATGGAGTCGATGACGCTGATGGCGACGATGCAAATGCAAACGACTCAGACCGTCACGGCGGCCAACTCGGGCCCCGTCATCGCCGCCACCGTTGACCTCTGGTGGCAGATGGGCGGGTCGAGCGCGACCTCCGGCACCTACGAAATCATTTTCGACCGCTGGCGAATCACGTCCTGGGAATAAAGGAGAAATTTTGCTTCTCAAGGTCACGGCTCCCCTCGTCGGCTTCGACGGCTCGCCCTTCACGGACGGCGCGACGCTCCGCTCCGTCATCGTCAACGCCCTGGCCGGGATGGCCGAGGGCGAGCAACTCACGGGCGAGCAGAAACTCGAACGCTATCGCCTCGCGAAGAAGATTCACGTCGAGGACGAGGCGAAACTCCGCGCCGAGGACGTCGTCCTCGTGAAGGCGGTCGTCGCCGCGGCCTACGGGCCGCTCGTCGTCGGACAGGTTTTCGAGGCGCTCGAGGCCTAACCGATGCCGACCGTCGCCTCCTCCGGGACTCAGTCCGCGACGATCTCGACGGAGCACACGCTCTATACGTCGGGAGCGGCGGGGACGTTCGTCCTCGAGGTCAACCTCGTCAACCTGACGACGGGCGACACGGTCGAGCTCCGCGTGAAGGGGAAGACGCTCTCGGGCGACACGGAGGCGGCGAAGATCCTCGAGACCTTCTCGGGGGTCCAGGCCGAGGGCGAGGCGATTGTCCGCTCAATCCCGATTCCTGACGACCTCGCGCTCGTCTTCACCCTGAAACAGACCGCCGGAACCGGGAGAAGTTTCCCCTGGAAGGTCCTCTCACTTTGAGGACGACTCATCGCTCGACCCGGCACCTTGCGGCGTTTCTCGTCGCGGGCGCGGCCGTCGCCCTCGACGCGGCCGCCGTCGGGACGTCGTCCGCTTCGGCGGATCTCGCGGTCGCGCATCCGATCGCCTTCGCGGCCCAGGCCTCGAGCTCGGCGGCGGCGGACTTCGCCGTCGCCCATTCGCTCGCCTTCTCGGTCCCCGGCTCCTCGACCGCGTCGGCCTCTCTCGCTGTCGCTCATCCTCTCGCGGCGGCGGCGTCCGGCTCCTCGAGCGCGAGCGCCTCGGTCGACGCCCTCCTCTCCCTCGAGGCCTCGGCCTCGTCGACTTCCTCGGCGGGCGCGAACCTCTCGGCCGCCTGGACCCTCGAGGCGCCGGCGTCGGCTTCCTCCGGGGCCGCGGCGGATCTCGCCGTCTCTCATCCCCTCGCGGCCTCGGCGTCGTCCTCCTCGAGCGCCTCGGCTTCCGTCGCCGTCTCGCATCCGCTCGCCTTCGCGGCGGGCGCCTCCTCGGGCGCCGGCGCGGCGCTCGTCCTCGAGCGGCCCCTCGTCGCGGCGGCCGCGGGACAGGGGAGCGCCTCGGCGTCCGTACTCGTCGCCCATCCCCTCGAGGCGCCGGCCTCCTCGATCTCGTCCGCGACGGCCTCCCTCGGCCTGACCCTCCCCGTCTCGGCGGCGGCCGGCTCGGCCTCCGGCGCCGGCGCGGACCTCGCCGTCGCCCATCCCCTCGCCGCCTCCTCGGCCGGGACCTCCTCGGCCCAGGCCTCCCTCGCCCTCGCTTGCGCCCTCGAGGCCTCGGCCCAGGGGACGAGCGCCGCATCCGCCGCCGTCGACTTCCTCGGGCGCGTCGAGCTCGCGGCCGCCGGCGCGGCGTCCTCGAGCGCCCAGGCGGCCCTCGCGGTCGAGCGCCCCCTCTCGGCCTCCGTCCAGGGGATCACGGGCGCCCAGGCCGTCCTCGGCATCGGGCGGCCACTCGAGGCGGGCGCCTCCGGGGCGTCCTCCTCCCAGGCGAGACTCGCCGTCTTCCATCCCCTCGTCGCCGCGGCGAGCGCCCAGATCTCCGCGACGGCCTCCGTCCGGCGGGCCGTCCCGCTCCGGGCCTCCTCGGCCTCGACCTCGAGCGCGACGGGGAATCTTTCGGTCGCGCATCCGCTCGCGGCGTCCGCCGCCGGCCTCTCCTCGGCCGGGGCCTCGCTCGCCGTCTTCCATCCGATCGAGGGCGCGGCCTCGTCGGCCTCTGGCGCATCGGCCGACCTGACGAAATTCGTCGCCGTCCCGGCGATCTCGGCCTCGTCGACCTCGAGCGCGACCGCCGCCCTCGGCCTTCGCCGGCGGCTCGTCGCGGCGGCCTCGGCGACGACCTGGGCCTCGGCCTCCCTTCGCCTGAATGCCGGCCTCCGGGCGGGCGCCGACGGAGTCTCCTCGGCCCAGGCCTCGGCCGATCTCGTCCTCGCCCTCGAGGCCCCCTCGTCCTCGAGGTCCGGGGCGTCCTTCATGCTGACGGGCGGGAAGGTCCTTCCCTTCGGCGCGATCGTCGGAGTTACCCGGCCCCGCGTTCCGTTCGCGGTCGTCGTCGTTTCCCCCGAAACCCCCGCGGCCCTCGTCGCGGAAGAGGCGCCCCTGGCGCTCGTCGAGGCCTGACCGTGTCGCGCCTGACGCCCGCCGCCCTCGCCGTCCCCGAGGCCGCCGTCGCGGTCCTCGCGGCGGTCGTCCCGTCCGCGTCCGTCGAGGAGGGGGCCGCGCCGCTCGCTCTCGTCGCGGCGCCGCTCCCGTCCGCGTCCTCCCTCGAAACCTCGCCGAGCGCGCTCGTCCGCGAGCTCGCTTTCGGCGTCGCGACTGTCTCGTCCTCCGCTCTGGAAGGATAAAAACATGGCCGGAAAGAAACGCAAATTCTACCGCGGCGACACTTACACCCTGGACCTGACCGTCACGCTCGACGGCCTCGCCCTCAACCTGACGGGGGCGACGATCGTCCTCACGGCGAAGCGGTCGATCGCGGACGAGGACGCGGCCGCGGCCTTCAAGGTCACGGGATCAATTCTCGACGCGGCGACGGGCCTCGCCCAAGTCGTCATCCCCGCGACGGCGACGAACGACCGGGCCGTCTACGGGGACGACGGGACGACACTCGTCTATGACCTCGAAATGACGGAGCAGAGCGGCCGCCGGACGACGCTCGAGGTCGGGACGATCCAGGTCCTCGCCGACGTCTCGAGGACGACGCCATGAGTTTCCTTCAGATTTCCGCCCTCGTCCTCGGCGTCGTCGCGTTCGCGGCCTTCGCGAAATTCTTCCTCCTTCCCTGGGCCCCGCCCCTCTACGCGCGATATCGCGGATGGGTAGAGCGGACCGCCTCGGGCGTGAAGTGACGCCGTGGCGAACATTCTGGACGTGATCGCCGGCGGGATATCGGGCCTCGCGAAGGACGCGGCGGCCGGGATCTTCGAGGGCGTCGCGAAGGCTATCGGCTCGGTCGTCGGCGATCCCACGGTCAAGGCCCAACTGACGGAGAAACTCGCCGAGGCGCAAATCGCGGCGGGAATCCGAATCGAAGAGATCGCGCTGCAAGGGATTCAGGCCCAGACGCGAATCAACGAGATCGAGGCCGCGAGTCCGGATAACTTTACGCGCCGCTGGCGGCCCTTCATCGGCTGGACTTGCGGCGTCGGCCTCGCGTCCGCGCTTATCGTCGGCCCCTTCTTCACCTGGGCCGCCGGATGGATCGCGACGGGGAAGCCGGGCCCCTTCCCGACCATCGACACAAATCTCCTCTGGATGACGCTCGGCTCCATGCTCGGAATCGGAACGATGAGGACCGTCGAAAAGGTCCAGGGCGTCACGAAATGAGCGGCGCCCTTGAGAGCCTCCGGGCGGGAATCGAGGAATTCTCCGCGACCATGTCCGGGCCCGAGAAGGTCATCGCCGGAATGACCGCCGCTTGCTTCGGGACGGCGGGCCTCGTCTTCGCCGGACCCGCGCTCGCGGACGTCGGCTCGGCCGTCGCGACCGTCCTCTCTCTCGACGCGAAGACGATCGTCTCGGCGGGCCTCGGGGCCGGCGCCGTCGTCGCCGGCGCCTGGAAGGCCCTCGCGGGCCGGGCCGAGAGGACGGCCCAGAAGGCCGCGACGCACGCCGAGCGGAGCGACGAGCGGGCCGCCCGGATCGAGGCGGACTTCGGCGTCGGCGATCCGGATACGCCCCCGATTCGGCTACAACTCGCCGAGATCCGGTCGGGAATCAAGGGAATTGAGGCCCGGCACGAGCTCCTCGAGCAGAAGGTCGAGGCCCAGGGATCGGCGACGCTCCGGGCCTACGGGGAAATTTCGACCGCCCTCTCCGTGCTCTCGTGCGATCCCCTCAACCGGAGGCCCGCCGATTCCGCCGCGTCGAAGGCCCTCCGCTCCGCCCACTCCGCCAGACCGAAACGCTCCGCGACGTCCCGCCGCCGCGCGAAACGGGGGAACCGATGAATCCCTGCACGATCTCCGGAACCGTCCTCAATCCCGCGGGCGACGGGATGACGGGGCGCCTCGTGAGGGCCCGCGTCCTTCAGGCCGTCCTCGACGTGACCGGGACCGTCTCCGGCGCGCCCGTGACCGCGAAGACGGACGCCGACGGGGCCTTCGAGATCGACCTCCCCCAGGGCGCGACGTGTCGAATCGAGATCCCCGAGACGGGCCTCGACGCCGTCTTCGTCGTCCCGGCCCGCGACGCCTCGGACCTCTCCGCCCTGTCCCTCGCCGCGACGCCCGACCCGATGAGCGACGCCGGCCTCGCCGCGGCCCTGGGCGGCTTCCCCGTGAGGGCCTTCTAAATCCGAATGGTCTACGCCGCGCGCCCCCGCCTCGAGACTGACCTCGACGGTCCGCCGGTCCCGATCCGGGGACTCGGGGCGGAGGCGCGCGTCCTCTCCTTCCCGCCGCGGAAGATCCGGGGCCTCGAGGAGAAGGTCGCCAGGCCGAACGCCGACGGGATCACGTTCGCGCGATTCCCGTCTCACGAGCGATTCCTCTCGTCGAGGAAATTCGTCAACCTCATCCTGGGAGGCTACGGATCGGGAAAGACGCGCGCCCTCGTAATGAAGACCTATCAGGTCGCGCGGAAAAATCCCGGCCTCGAGCACGTCCTCGCGGGCCTGACCGCGCGCGACACACGAAGGACGCTCGTCCGGACCTTCCGCGAGCTCCTCGGCTTCCTCGAGGTCCCCGAGGGGCCGGGCGGATACCTCTACAACAAATCTGACAACGTCCTCACGCTCCCGAATCGGGCCGTGATTCAATTCCTCTCCGCCGAGCACGTCGACAATTGGAAGGGCCCGAACGTCGCGTTTTTCGGCCTGGACGAGCCGGGATCTATGCCGGTCGAGGCCTTCAGACAGGCTCAAATGCGCGTCCGTGACACGCGCTCCTCCCTTCTTCAGGTCGCGCTCTCGACGACGCCGGAGGGCCGGAATTGGCTCTTCGAGGAAGTGAAACACGTCTCGGAAGGCGGGGAGGAGGACGCCGGCCTCGACGTAACGCGCGCCCGGACGGACGACAATCCCTTCCTTCCCGAAGGCTACGCCGCCCGAATCACGGAAACCTATGGGCCGATTCTCTCTTCTCAGTACCGCGACGGCCTCTTCCTCGAGGCCCGTGCGGGCCGCGTCTATTACGCCCTCGAGCGCCGCTCGATCGCGAAGCCTGTCTCCTACAACCCAGGCCGGGCCCTCTTCCTCTTCTTCGACTTCAACGCCGACCCCGGAGTTTGTGCGCTCGCGCATCGCGACGGCGACCGCTTCGAGTTTTTCGCCGAAGTCTTCCTCCGTAACTCGACGACCGGGAAGGTCTGCCGGGCCGTCCGGGAACTGACGCCGAATCAACTCGGCCCGGTCACGATCTACGGGGACGCCGCCGGCGGCGCGCGCTCGGCGAATTCCGAGACCTCAAATTGGCAGATCGTCGAGGACGAGCTCTCGCGTCACTTCGGACACGGCGGGATCGAATTCCGCCGGCGCGCCGCGAATCCCGCGATCCTAGACCGCGTCAACGCGGTCAACCGGGCGGCCGAGCGCGGCTTCCTCGTGATCGACCCCGGCCTCGCGCGCC
>OFQZ01000597.1_pt1 | contig 12093 bp, 14 predicted proteins | sample 1543011 | NCBI WGS metagenome assembly OFQZ01 (sample SAMN07774216, study PRJEB24372) | wastewater metagenome | isolation source: Exp Tend NO 0WW | collected 2016-02 | reverse complement strand
TGAGGCCAGCGGTCTGAAGCGTGAGGGGCACGGTGTCCCACACGAACACGCGGCCCATCGGACCAACGCCCAACTCTTGTACAGAGGGGTTGGCCGGATTGTTCATCAAGATGGGCGCAGTGCCCAGGTAGAGATCGTCAGAGACTTGCATGATTGGCTCCTTCTTGAAAAGTTTGCCGTTCAGAAAAAGTCCCGCAAGGTGCTCTTAGGGCCTTGCGGGACAAGAAACCGGCGCAGCCGTGATGAAACTGCGCCGGGTCACATGCCCAGGGAGATTGTCTGGGCAACTGCGCACGGTCAAGCCCCCGGCGTGCCCCAGCAGGCACGAGGGTCGGTCCAGCCTTCGATGTAACGCTCGGTGGCCTTGTAGCGCATCGAGTCCGTCTCGAAGTCGCCTTCCATCGAACGTTCCAACGCGCGGCGCTTCATCATCTTGAGGCCTTCCGGTGCGTCGGTCGTCACCCACCAAGCGGTGGTCGAGGTCAGGCGGCTCAGCACTGCGGGAGTGCTGTCCAATTGGCCCATCGACTTCACCGGGTTGATGTCGTTGTTGCTGGTGCCCGCGCGCAGCACGGACTTGAGCAACACTTCAGCCTGGAAGACGTTGTCAGGGCTGATGGTCAGCTTCTGCGGCGTGAGGCGGATGCGCTTGCCGTTGGCGTCGACGGCTTTGCGCACCTGAATCAGCATCTGTTCCAGCGACGTCTGCGAGAGTGCAGCCGGAGTGGAAAGCAAGTTGCTGTAGGTGCCGCCGTTGGCCATCGGGTGATTCGTCACGTTCAGCGCCACGCCGTCGCCGCCCAGATACGAACCATTGAACGCCCGATTCAGCACGTTGGCCGCGCGGGTTTCTTTGGTTTCGATCAGGGCCTGCGCCAAGTGCTTGCTGAAGATTGAACCCACGCGAATGTGGTCGCCGTCTTCCTGCAGGATCTTGGTGATTGCGAACGCAAGGCCGAAGACCTTGTACTGGTAGCGCTTGACGTACAGGATGCCACCTTGTTGGTACGTGACCGGCATGCCGTCCGGGAGTTCCGGCGCGGCATTGAATCCGTACATGACGGGCTCTTCGTGATACGCGCGGGCAATGCCCGATTGTTCACGGAAGACCGATTTCCACTCGTCTTTGCGTTGGTCGTAGATGCCGTCGAACACCTCGTTGAGGATGGGCTCGACGACCGAACGAAAGTCGGTACTGCGCATTGCTGCAGCCATTTTGTGTGCTCCTTATGTGGCGGCGGCTTAGATAGCCACCTTGTTGGACACGAACTGCGAACGCGCGATTTGCGCCTGCACCACGGTGTAGGCATCACCCGGCGCATTGTCCGGAGCGAGGCTGAAGCCGACGATACGCAGCTGAGCTTGAACACCCGCACCCGCCAGCGTAGAACTGATGGCGCAAGAACCCAGGCCCGTGGTAGCCGAACCCGTACCAGGGTTCACGAAGTCGGCCTGATCGCCCACTGCGGTTTGCGCAATGGAGCCATTGGACTGAACTTCGTAAACGATGTTTGGGTCAACGTACACGTAAGCGACAATATCTGTCGCCGTGGTGCTAGCAGGCCAGTACGGAGAGTACACAGGCTTGCCGGTGGCGTCCGTGTACTGCACACCAGCGAAGATGCCCAAGATGTCAGCAGCGGTGGTGCCGACAACAATGGTGCCGTTGGTGTTCAGGATGACGGGGTTGCCTTTGTAGATCGCCGTGCCGTAAGCAGAAGCGATAGTGTAGGCGGCGACCGGAATCTGCCCAGACGGGTGATACGCGGGCCGCATACCGAAGGGGGTAGCGGTAGCACTCATGGTGCGATGGTCCTTTCAGATTAGTTGAACACAGGCCGACGGGAAGCCGCCGTCTGCAATTCTTGTTGCAGTTCGCCCAACATGCCCTTCTCCTGTTCGCCGACTCGTCCGCCGGGTGCACCTGCACCGCGCGATTCAGCCGCTTGCTTCAAGAGTTCAAAGGCAGATTGTTCGTCTTGCAACGGACGTTTGTGGTGGTAGTAGCTCATGATCGCCTGATAACGGTCACTGCTGATTTTGCAAAGCAGCATTTCGTTACAGCGAATAAGCCCGTCGGAGACCCCGGTGTTGCCAACAGTGAACGACGGAAGCTCGCTCTGCTTCACGGGCTCGTAGCCCAAGCGTGCGCGCTTTTGCATCGAATCGTACTGGCTGGTGGTGGTCAACCAACAAAGGTGCCAGCCTTCCATAGCTGGCGGATTGGGCAACGCAACATCCTCGAAGTCGTTGGCGAGCATGTTTTCAAACTCGGACAGACTCATCGATTCAGGCGTTGCACGGAAAGGGTCCTCGGGGGCAGCGTCGCGCAGGGCGTCGCCCGCACGGGCAGACCGCTCGTCATCGTCAGCAGCAAAAGCCGGGTGGATGTCGTTGACGGTCGAGGAAGAGGAGGTTGCTTGGGCTTTAGGCATTTCAGGCTCCGGTGTTCAGTTGAAGAGGGGGTGTTTGTGTTCAGCGAGCGTAATTGGGGGCTTCGGCGCGGTAACGCTTGATCATGCGTTCGCGAGCAACGGGGTCGTCCCACATGCCTGCGTCCTTGATGGCCTGAACTTGCTCGGCTGACAAATTGTAACTCCTCTGACCAGCAGTTGAAACTGAAGACCGAGTTGAGCCAGCGACGGGGGACCCCCGTTGCGATGTCTGCCCGCCCGAATTATAGCCCGAATCACCCCCACTCGGCAAGTTTTTTCCCGTCGAGCCGAACCGATGCGGCAGGTAACGGGCAGAGCGCTTTTCCAACTCTGCCCAATAGTCCGGGGTGTTCGAGTCCCAACCTTCGGAGGCCAATTGGGCATCAATCACACCCACAATACGCGAGTCGGCGTCGTTGCTGTTCGGCCCCTTGTACCACGCTCGGTGCTTGTTGAAGAACTGCATGCCGTGTTGCAGCGTTTCGGGGTCCACGGCCTTGTTCTGGCGCTGAGTGGCGGCCGACGCCCGGTTCTTGTATTCGATCAGTTGCCGCGCACGCTCTTGCGCCAAGGTCATGCGCCGGGTGGCCTCCATCGTGGTGCGGCCGTCCTGCTTGGACACGGCGTCGGCAGCGATGTCTTCATACTGCTTGGCCAGCGCCTTGGCTTCATTGATGGCGGCGTCAAGTTGTGAAATCTGAGCGCTGTGCTGCGTGCTCAGGATCACTTCCTGCTGTTGGCGTAGTTCGCTGTTTTGCCGCTCCAACCGGGCGACCGTCTGTTCCAGTTGCTCGCGACGCTCGCGGGCATGCTTGCGACGCGCTTGTCGCTCGGCGCGGCGACGCTCACGGACCGCCTCGCGCTCTTCGTCGTTCTGTGCCGACGCCAGTTCTTCGTCGACGCGCGCCGAAGGCTCATCGTCGAGGTCGAGTTCGTCGTCGACGACGGCGCTCGCATTCACGTCGGTCGCTTCAGCAGCGCCGGGGTCGCCGGTCGTGAGCGGCAAGTCCGTGATTTGGTCTTGGGTGGTTTCTTCATTAGCCATGATGCTGATTCCTTTCAATCAAGCGATGTAAGCACGAATCTTGCACGGATTGCCTGTGATGCGGCCCAACAGGTTGCGATCGTCCAACAGCACGATCACCACCGGGGGCAGGCCGTCATTCAGGTCGATTGAGCGTCGGTCGCCGCCATAACGCGGCACCATCACAAAATCGCCTTCTTTCGCCCAGACACCTTCGGGCCATGGGGTGTCGGGGTCGTCGCGACGTTTGAACGCTAGCGGGCCGCTGCGCAGCACCTTGGCCACGTTGATGTTCCAGGCTTCGGTGTCTTTGGTCGGTTCGGCCAGGATGATGCCGCCTGCGCTCTTGTTCACCACGCGACGAAGTTGCACCAACACTCGCGCGCCAAAAGGCTCGAATTCCGGGTCGATGGCGGGGAACAATTCGGCCACTTGGCGCTCAGAGACGTCGAGGCCGGTGGAATAAGCGGAAACTGTGGGTGGAATGGTAATAGACACAACTTGCTCCTTCAGCAAATTTGAGTTATTGAAACAGCGGGCTGGATTTCAGCCGCCGCTGGCACTTGCGCCCGCGCCCGCCACATCGCCCGAGGCTTCGTGCACAACGGACGCTTCGGGGTCCAGCGCATGAATTTCTCCGGTGACCATCGTCACTTCTGCGCCGTGCTCTTGCGCAGTTTCCCACGCAGAGCCGAAGTGCTCGTTGATGAACGAGGCCACATCCGGCGCGTCCCACGTGAGTGTGGTAACGACCCCGGAAGGGTACTTCACTTGAAATTGATTTGCACTCATAATTCGTCGTCTTCCTGTTTGATGAGAATTTCGAGATTTTCAATCGTGTCGTTGACTTCCAACCAGCGCCCGAAGCGCTGCTGAAACTCTTCCCACGACTTGGGCGCGCTCTCGAAAATTCCGCGCTCAATGTGTGCTCGCCGCTCAATGGCAGCAGTGAGTTGTTCGCGAGCAATCAGCACCCGCGTGCTCCACGCTTGGCCATGCCGCCTTTGGAGTAGCCGGGAACGCCGTTAGCGCGCTTGGCCTTCTCGATGGGCGAATCGCCGAAGCCGCTCTTGAGTTTGCGATCCTTGTCGACGAGTCCGCCCTTGGCGTACGGCATGCCCATCGCAAGGCGCTTGTGTTCCGGAATGGTGTTGTTGCCCATGATCATGAACCTTTCAAAGTACAGCCAGCAGCAGAAGTTCTTCGTCCTCGGCCTCTTCGGCTTCGGCGGCGCGCTGTTGCTGCTGGCGGGTGTTCAGCGCGTTGACGAATTCTCGGTCCTGCAGCGCAGCTTTTTGCGCCTGCAGCAAAATAGTTTGAACAATTGTCGTGACTGCGGGCTGCGCCGCGCGGGCAACGCTCTTGCGTGGCGCGACAGCGCGCGGCGCAACCTTCTGCACTTTTTCTGCTTCAACGACGGGCTCCAGAGCGTTGCGCACGGCGCGAACAGCAGGCTTGAGCGCACCGACTTTCTTCGGCGGCTCGGGTGCTTTTGCGGCCTGGACGGGCTTAGCCCACTCTTGCTCATAAAACTGTATGAGCCATTCGCGAACAACGCCGGAGCGCGCTTCGTTGATGCCGGAGCGCGACGCGGCCCCCGCAACCGTTGCACCCCCGCCCGATGCATCACCTGTGGTGGTGTGCAGCGTTAGGTGGGCGGAATCCCCGGTGACCGCCGCGCCGCCGCCTTGCACCGCGCCCGAAGTGGCGTGCAGCGTCAGGTGCGTGGCCGTCCCGGCAACCGACGCACCGCCGCCCGCTACATCGCCTGTGGTAGCGTGCGTGCCTCCGGGCGTGGTGTGATCCGATGCGCCAGCAACCGCTGCGCCGCCGCCCGTGACCACGCCTGAAGTGGTGTGTGGGTGCGTAGCCGCACCAGCGACCGCTGCGCCTGCACCAGCAACTGTGCCTGAAGTGGTGTGGAGCGTCTTGTGGGTTGCAGTGCCTGCAACCGTGGCGCCGCCGCCCGCTACGTCGCCTGTGGTGGTGTGGGTTGTTGTGGCTGATACATACTCCCAGCACCCCACATCCCACGTGCTGCGCGTCTGACCAACGATGTCGTCGCCCGCCGGGATGTTGGTGGTGTCGGTGACGCCCGCATCGTCCAGATCGGCGCCGGTTCCGACGATGCGGAAATCCTCGACGCTTGATCCGGTGCTGCTTTGGACAAACTGGTTTGCGTAGGTCGCGCTGGTGACGTTGCCCGTGGAGCCCGGTGCTGAGGTGTAGTCGGTTACGTTGTGGCCGTCGCTATCAAAGGTGCCCGACGGTGCCGACGTAAAACCGAATATCGCGCAATTGCGTATCGTGCTCGTGGCGTAGGGCGCCGTCGCGACACGCCCACCTGCCGTGCGGTTGCTCGGTCTGACGAGCGTGCAATTGATCGCCTTTGCCCCCAAGCCGAGCTGCAACAATGAATTCGCCGCGTTCGAATCCAATATCACGAGCGAGTTGGTGATACGGTTGCTGGTGCTGCCGTAGATGCCGACGACAAATGAGTTTAGGTTCGACCGCGACACGCCGGAGACGATGCACTTGTCAATGACGAATCCGGTTGGGCCACCGTTGTGGCTTATCGTAAAGGTGCCTACACCAGTCGATTTAACTTGCAATCCTCTCAGCGTGACATTGTTAGTGTCGACCAGTATCACTGTGCCGTCATAGCTCGCTGTCGTTCGGATGGCAACACCATTTGACTGGTTGTAGGCCAGCCGGTTGGTGAGTTTGTTCGCGTGGTCGTAGAACGACTGACCCGACGCGGCCTTGAGCGTGATGTTGTTGGTGCTGTTGGTTGTCTGCCCAGAAATACTGAGCTTGGCGGTGAATTCAGAATCGTTGTAGCACTCGCCTACCTGGGCATTGCCGTCCGTGACCAGGTTGGCCGGCAGCGCGTCCTCCCACGCCTGCAGCGTCGAATAGTCGCGCCCGCCGCCCGATCCGATCGACTTGGTAACGGTTCCCATCAGAGTTCCAGGCTCGGCTTGTCGTCAAGCTCGAAGATGTTCGGATCTTGTCGCTTTGGCTTGCGCACTCGCGCGGCCAGCAGCGTGGCCAAGGGCAGCGCTAGTTCTTTCGCGGGCTCGGCGCGTTCAGCGTCGTCCAACATGACGCGGGCACCGTGCAGCGCGGCGTGATCGAGGTCCAGGCGGAATGCGCGGCGCTGCAAGACGCGCGAGGGCTTGAGCGGATCGGCATCGATCTCAGGCGCGAGCAAGCTGGCCAACTTGTCGACGCCGATGCCTGGCAGTTTGATGATCCGCCAGTCGGGATTCTTCAGTTCCTCGACGCCCCACAGCCAGCCATCGGGCTGCACGCAGATGACATCGCCGCGCTTGGTCAGCTGCGCGTCAAGATAGGGGTCATCGGGGTTTGTCTTGTCGACCACCCTCACCAGCAGCTCACACATAGGCCGGTTCCCAGCCTTCCCACTCCTGCACCACATCGCCTTGCGGGTCGCGGTGCGCATAGATGCAGTGGGCCAGTGCGTCGTCGGTCAGCGCCGTGATCCGATGCTTGACGCCCGCGCGGATCAACACCCAGTTGTACCCGTCGCTGGCGCGCTTTTCGATCGCGCGCAGCACCGTGTCGTCGTCGGCCAGTGCTTCGATACGCACCGCCCCACGCACCACGTAGGTGGTGTGGTCAAAGTTGTGCTTGTGTCCCTCCACAACCGCGCCGATGCGGTCGAAGGTCATGGGGCGGATGAAGATGTTGCCGCTGATGAATTCCATGATCTTAAGCCGGTAGCGCGGTGTAAGTGAGGGAAGTGCAAGTGACGGTGTCGCCCGCACCCACGGTCAAGCCGCCCGTCATCACGATGCGGTCGCTACCTGCGCTGGAAAGCACATCCATGTGGACCACCACAGTTCCGCCCGAGGTCTCCAGCGTCGCGTTGGCCACAGGGGAAGCGTTGCCCGTCGCATTGGTGTCGCTGGTGATGGCATTGGCCGTGGCCGTGCCAGCGCTAGACGCGCCGAACGCCGTGGTACTCAACGACAGCGTGGCAACCGCCGTGCCCGGTGAACTGACCGACCCGCTCAGGCGGAATTTCAAGTTGCCGCTCGCACCGATCAGCGCGGTGACGGCGTCGGTGGCCGCGTTACGAGCGGCGGTAGAATGGGTGGTGCTCATGGGCAGGGTCCTTCAAAAGGAAGTTGGGGCTGGAAAGGGTGTTGGAGCACAGGCGGTTGCTGCGGGACGCGTCCCACAAGCTCGTAAGTTTCAACGGCCCCCGTGGCCTTGCGCGTGATCTGCACTGTCATGTGCACTTCCGCAGGAGCGCCAACGGTTGAATTTTCAGGTTGACTCATTTTCGTCCTCCAAGATGCGCGAGCGCGCGGAAAGAACCTTGTTGGTCGCCGGGTCGCGAACGTATTCAGCAGTGCGTGGCGCACGGACCAATTTTACCACTGAAGCCAACCCGTCCGCCAGCGCTTGTAGCGCCGCGACGTTGCGGGCTTCCTGCTGAGCCAAGCGTTCAGACAGCGCTCCAAAGGCCCGCTCCACCGCCGTCGACGCAGGCTCAGCGTCTGGCGCGGGCAGCAGCGGTTGAATCTGTTGCTCGATGGCCGCTTGCAACAACACGAGCCGCTCCTTCAAAGCGCCTTCAAACTGCGCGTGAAGTTGCTTCGACGCTTCGGCATTTTGTTGCAGTACCAAGTCCACCTGCGCCCCGAATTGCGTCATGCGTTCATCACTGACGCGGTCCAACGCTTGGATGCGCTCGGCGATGAGCGCGGCATTTTCGTTCGACTGGCGGTCGAGCGCTTGATTGCGGGCGTCGATGGCCGTGACCATCTTTTCGATTTCCAACTTCACCTGATCCGCGCGCATAGCTCCTTGCTGACGCATGCCTTCGATTTCCTTGTCGTTGGCGAGCTTGGCGGCGACGTCCGGGCTGACCGGGGGCTTGGGGGCGAACTGCTGCGACAACTGGAATGCCTGTTGCAAAGCAGGCATGACCATCGGCCCCAGCGTTGTGGAGAGCACATGGTCGGCGAAAGCAGCCGCCTTGGCCTGCAGTTCGTCGTCGTTGAGGGGCATGCCTTGCGCCGCCGCCACGTAACGCATGACGTCTGCTGCCGCGCGAGTGTGCTTGCGGTAAAGCGCCAGCATGTGCTCGTTGCAGTGTTCCAACAGCACAGGCAACACCCGCCCGGCCAGCATCGGCGAAGCTCCGAACATGGGCGAGGTCATGAACTGCAGGTGCGCCTGCAGGTGCGCCAAGTCGTCCTGCGCGTCATACACCTTCAAAGGCTGAGGCTCTTTGAACTTGGTGGCCACGTAGTTTTCTTCCAACGCAGGCAAGTCTTCCGGTTCGCGCGGCAAGTTGGCGATGTCCTCGATGCCGGGAATCTGCAGCAACGTGAGCGCGCGTTGCAACAGTTGCGGCGCTTTGAACAACCCAGCGAATTGAGGGTCGCCTTTAAGTTGCAGGACGGCCTGCAATTGCGCGTAACGTTGCGCTTCGCTGAAGATGTTGGGGTCGGAGACCGGCGCAATGTCCATCGGGCCAGAGAAGTCGTCCGGGTACACCGTCAGCGAACCCAACTCCTCGATCACCTCTTCCTGCGTGAGCGTGTCCGCAGTCAGGCGGTGCACAATCTCCAATTCACGCGACAGCGCGGCGTGCAGCCGTGTGTGAATGGCGGAGAAATTGACCGACCCGTGCTCGATCATGGCCAGCGTCGTGCCCACCGGAGTGTTGGGACCGGCTTCGGCCATCTTCTCGCTGGCCACCGTGACGACCGAGTTGCCTTGGCCCGTGAGCCATTCCAGCAACGCGAACAACGTCTGCGACGGCCCCGCAAACGGGAATGCCATCACCAGCTTACGGATGTCGTCGGTGCCGGGTGGCGCATCAATTTCGGTGATTTCGGTGGGCGAGGCTTGTTTGTTGTCGCCTGCGGTGCGGCCCGCCTTCAACTTCAATGCACCGGGGAAGTTCTGGAACAGGGCCGAGTCCAGCAACGCGCGCAGCGCCCCGGTGGCCGCGCCCGACAATCCGCCGATCAGGTGCGCGAGCCCGATGCCCCGCCCGCCGCGCCAGGGGATGAAGGTGTACTCCACCATCCAAGGCAACGCCGTGCGGTCTTCGTCATTTTCCGCCCAGTTGCGGTAGAGGCCTTTGATCGACTTGCCGTGCTCGTCCAGGTGCACAATGTAAGGGGCTAGATCGCCCTTCGTAACCGGATCTTCTTCAATCTCCAGTTGCGCGTACATCATGTACATGGTGCGCAAGCCGTTGTTGCCGTAGGCGTTGGCCGCGTCTTCAGACTGGCCCACGATCTTGTCGGTGGCCTTGGCCGAATCGGACTGCTCGGTGATCATGTCTTGCGGCACGCCGTCCGCTTTGTACAGCTTGGAGGCGATGCGCGCGGTGTAAGTCTCTTCGCTGATGTACTGTCGGTGCGTGACGCGCGGCGAAGTGTAGAAGTCACATTGGTCGTAAGGCAAGAACACATCGTCGATGTACACCGCTTCGGTGCGCAGTGTGCTGCCTTCTTTCCACCAACGCTTGTATTGACTGCCGCCCAACGGCAACTGAGACAGCATCTGTTCCAGTTCCGGGTAGTTTTCCTTCACCTTGGCGGTGAGGAGCCAGTTCAGATACTTCTTCTTGCGCTCTGCCTTGGCGAGCGCTTGCCCGTCCACTTTGCCGACGATGCGCGTCTTGACTGGACCGTTGGCGGGGAGAAGTTCCTTGGCCGCGCGAGAGGAAAAGTCCACGCACGCCTGCGCCAGCAGCGGGTGCACCACTTTGCTGGCCCCAGGGAAGTCTGCACCACCAGGGGCGTCGTTGCCGAGGCCGGTGCGCCGGATGCCTTCTGCATACTGCTTGTCACGGGGCTCGCGCGTCTTGATGTCGCTTTGCACCAACTCCATCAATTCCGTGCCCAGGTCGTCCAGATAAGGGCGCGAAAGCGATTCGACCAAGTTCGCCCCAAAGTCGCCTCGCGCGACGGGCTCTTCCTCTTCAGGCTCGAACACAGTGACAGAGCCGTCCGGGTTTTCTTGCAGCAGCATCTCGCCTTCAGACTCGTCCGGCGTGGCGAGGCCTTGCTCCAGCGTCTCGATCTCGTCCTCGGTGACGGCGGGAGCGTCCGTGAGGCGTGGGGTCTGCGTGATGTCGATCATGGTTTTGCCAATGCGAGAAGGTTGCCGGGGTTGGTCAGGGCCTTGAGCGGGTCGTTACCCTTGAGCGCCGCGTTGCCAACAATTTTGAGTGCCGAAGACGCGGGTACAGGCAGGCCCATCGCGTTCACGCCCGAGCCCAGCAAGCCGCTGGCCGCGCCATCCCAGAAGTCGCCGCCCGACAGCGCACTGAGCGCCCCTTTGCCGAGGATGTTGGGCGCGGCGTTGGCCAAGAAGGACGGAACGCCCGCTTGCGTGAGGGAGCCGCTGATGCTGCTGCCCAGTGGGCCAAGGAACATGCCGCCGAGCATCGGAGCCACGACGCTGAGGGCGGGGGCCAAGTCTTCAAAAAACGAAGAACGCTTGTACTGGAATTCAGGGCCGACTTGCAGCGGACTTAATTGCCCGTCAGACTCCCTGAACGTTGCAGTAACGTGAGTGCGGGGGTCTTCAATGCCATTGGTCAGGTCTGCGTTGTTCCAGCCGTTGCGGGTGCCTGTGATGCTGTAGAGGTCGCCGTACTTCTGATTTACTGCGCGGAAGATGTCGGCTTCGCTCGCGTCTTCGGGCAATCCAAAATGAGTGCGGATAGCCGCAAGATCGGGCAATGTCTGTTCGACCCAGTTATCAGCGCCTCCGCTTTCGCCGCCTGTTTGCGTGTTCACAAGCTGAGTGCGCATCCATTGTGGCTGATTCTCTGCGCGCGCCAGCGCGTCCCAACCGCCGTATTGCTCGGGCATTCCAGCGTTGTTTTCACCTTCTCCTCCGCCGCCGCCAACAGCATCCTGGTACGTCATGCCCAACGCAGCAGCGCCGCGCTTGATCCCCGCGATGTCACTACCGCCGATGCGCCACCCAAATGTGTCCAGCCCAGCCGCTGGGGTAAACCAGTATGGGTCGTTATTGTCGAACAGATACGGGTCGTATTGACGCTTCAGTTCTGCAAAGTCCAAAGTTGGCGCTGAGACGGAGCCACCGCCAGCATACTGCGGCGCGGCGGTCCACCCGGTTTGCGCGCCAGGAGCACCCGCGCGCCACGCTTGTGACCCGGAGACGGTCTGCTGCAGGTAGCCTGTGGGCGCGTGCACCTCGGGCGCAGGAGCCGTGGGCGGCGTGGGTAGCACGGGAGACCTTGACAACACTTCCGGCGACAATGTGTCGTCCGGTGGCGCGGCGACTAAAGGGCTGACTGGCGCAGGCCTGTCAATAAAGCGCGTGCCGTCCCACACCATATTGTTGCGCTGCCAGCCGCTCTCGGTGCCGTAACCGCCTAGCCCTGCGCCGAATTGCTCCTGACCAAACACCTGATAGAGTTGCTCGGGCGTGAGGCCCATGGATTGCGCCTGCGCCGCGATCTGCGCGGCGGACTTGCCCGTGGCCCACTGCTGGGCGTTGGCGAGTTCGGTGGCGTTAGCGCCCGTGCCGCCTTGCCACGTGCCTGCGGCCAACGTTTCCGCCGGGTTGGTGAATGCGCCGGGGGCTTCGTAGGTGGCGTTCATC
>OFQZ01000596.1_pt1 | contig 12096 bp, 19 predicted proteins | sample 1543011 | NCBI WGS metagenome assembly OFQZ01 (sample SAMN07774216, study PRJEB24372) | wastewater metagenome | isolation source: Exp Tend NO 0WW | collected 2016-02 | reverse complement strand
AAGGATCGGGATCGTGCGCGGCTGCTAGCGATTCTGGCGGCGGTACGTGGACGTTCAGGCCGCATCTACTTCACGTCTGCGGCTGATCCGGCGCGCACGGGTGGCTACAGCTTCCCCGAACTGTTCACGAACGCGGACTTTGCGAGCGGCGTAACAGGATGGTCGCAATCCGCTGCGGCGCTGTCGGTATCGGATCGCGTGATGCGCATCACTGCTACGAGCATTGCCGCTCCGTGCATTTATCAGAATCCGGCCGTCACGCAGTATGCGCCGCTGATAGTACGCGGGTTTGCCGGAGCCAGATCGCGCAACGGTACGTTTATCGGGACTTCCGCAGACGGCATCTCGAATTACGCGACTGACGCGCAAGGGATGGTCGCGCAGTCGTGGGTCCCGCTTTCGGCGTTTGCGGGTAATACCTTCCCCATCGTACACAACGCCTCGGGAAATGCCGGGCTCGTGGGGGATTGGCTCGACACGCCATTCGTTTCTCTTTCTCGCTGCGCGCTCGTCGACAACGGACCGAACGCGCTCCTGTATTCGGACCAGATCGACAACGCGGCGTGGACGAAGGCCAATGTCACGATTACGGCCAACGGGGCCACCGCCCCGGACGGCACCACGACGGCCGACGCGATCGTAGAGAACTCGGCGACCTCGCAGCACTATGTGCAACAGTCCGTTGCTCGCGCGTCGGCAGCGGAAGACATCTGCGCCTATGGCTACTTCAAGCGCGGTGCGGGCGCTCGCAATATCAGACTCATCGCCGGGGATTCTTCGCTATCGAATTACGGGCAAGCGTACTTCGACCTCGGCGCCGGAACCGTGTCGGCCGGCTCCATTAACGGAAGTGCCACCAATCCGCGCGCCTTCATTCGAGCGGCGGGGGACGGTTGGTACTTTTGCAGCGTTGTAGTTCGCTTGCCGACAAGCACTGGTCTTACGAATTACGCCGAGCTGACGGACGGCACGACGACAGGCTATACCGGCGACGGCACGTCGAGCGTCTACGCATGGCGCTTGGGCGCGGCACGTTCCGGCCTGCCGACGCGCGGCGCGCTGACGACCGGAACAGCACTCGCCTCCGGTACGGGACAGAACGGCAGCGGCCTCTACCTCAAGGGCCTGCCAGCCAGCACGCAGAACATCCGCGCGGCGGGCGACATGGTGGAAATCGTGCTGCCGACGTACTCGCAGCTCGTGCGCCTCACGGCAGCACTCGATAGCGACGCAGCGGGCCTCGGCTATCTGCAATTCGAGAATCCCGTGCGCACCTCTCCCGCTGACAACGCGGCGGTGATTTTCAATCAGCCGATGATGCGCGGGATTCTGAGCGAAGGCCCGATGTGGCCGACGCGGCCGGGCCTGTTCAGTGATTTCGATCTCGACCTGATCGAAGACATCGCGCCGTGACCTCCCTCGATCCGACCGTATCCTGGACACCGGAGGTTTCGCCGTGAGCCGATGGGCTTCAAGCACCAATGCCGCCGAGGCGCTCAAGGGCGCGACGCACGGCGTGTTCATGGCCGACCTCGACTTCGCCTCGGGAATGATCCGCGCGCACGACGGGGCCGGAACGGTCATCTGGAACGGCAACGAATACCTCGGTGGCGGACAGCTTCTGGGCTTCGACCAGATCGAGGAATCCCTCGACTACGTGCCGCGCGGCGTGACGCTGCGATGTTCGGGAGTTGCCGCGTCGATCATTTCGACCGCGATGACGGAAATCTACCAAGGCCGCGCCGTCACGATCTATCTCGCGCTGCTCGACGACAAGCTGCAGTTGATCGACACGCCCGAAACTGTGTGGGCCGGTGTCATGGACACCATGTACATCGAGCTCGATCAAGGCGAGGGGTCTATCTCGGTCGCGTGCGAGTACCGCATCCGGCGCGAGGCTGAGGGAACTCGCTACACTGATCAGGACCAGCGCCTGAGGGCCGCGGATGATTCGTTCTTCGATCTCATTCACCTGATCCCTGGCTATCGGGCGACATGGGGTGAGAAGACGGCGTCGTTCTCTAATGGCCCCGGCGGTGGCGGCCGAGGCGGGCCGGGCCGCGGCCAGTATCAGACGCCATGAGGCGCGACGACTGGCACGCGCGCCTGTGGGCGGAGATTGAACGACGACGCGCCTTTCCGTTCCAGTGGGGCGCAAGCGAAGGCGCGCAGGACTGCTGCACTTTCGCGGCGGCGATGGTGGACGAACTCAAGGGCAGTGCACATCTCAGTGCATTGCTGACGCATTACCACGACGAAGCATCTGCGCTCGCCTACATCGAAGCATCCGGCGGCATTGACGCGGCGATCAGCACGTTCCTCGGCGATCCCGCGCCGCTCAGTTTCGCGAAACGCGGAGACGTGATCGGCCTCACCGGCGACATCCAGATCGGCGTGTGCATCGGCCACAAGGTCATTGCCGCCGGGATGGAGGGACTCGTCGAACTGCCGATGAAAGAAGTCGCTCGCATCCGGTGGGCCGTGTAATGGCCGCTGTCGTTCCATGGGTGGCCAAAGGCATCGCGGCGATCTTCGGTATCGCGAAGGTCGGCAAGGGCGTTCTGCTGGTCGCCAAGTTGTTGGTGTACATCGGCGGCACGCTCGCGCTCAGCAAGATATCGAAGGCGATGGCGCCGAAAATGCGGCGGATTCGTCCGACCGCCGACATCGAGTACGACGGCACGCAGGAGCCGCGCCGCATTCTGTACGGACAGAACATGGTGTCGGGCCTGAACGCGATTCCGCCGATCGTGCGCGGTGCCAACGGCGAATATCTAAATCAGGTTCTGGTGCTTGCTGGCACCGAGATCACCGGCATCGATAGCGTATGGTTCGACACGACCGAGATCACCAACGCGCAGATCGACGCCAATGGCAACGTGACCGGCGGCACGTACAGCGGCAAGGCGTCCATCCGCAAGTACCTCGGCGCGCCCGGTCAGGTGGCGGATGACGTGCTGATGAACGCCACGACGCAATGGGACGCCTACCATCGTGGTGACGGCAATGCGTACCTGGCACTTCGCTACACCTTCGACACGAACATCTACAAGAACGCCAAGCCGCAGGTGAAGTGCCTGACGCGTGGGCGCAAGGTCTACGACCCGCGACTCGACACCACGCCGGGCGCGAACCCGACCAACGCCTCGTACATCGCGTACAGCACGAACCCTGCGCTGTGCTTGGCTGACTATCTGATGCTCGAGTTTGTGCTGGGGGAGTCGCCGACACGGATCGACTGGGATCTCGTCGTCACGGCCGCGAACGAATGCGACGAGAATGTCTCGATCCCGCCGGCCGGCACGCAGGACCGCTACACCTGCAACACGGTCATGCACGCACCGACCGACCCGGACGCGTTGCGCGAGGGAATCGAGACACTGGCCAAAGGGATGATGGGCGCCTGCTACTGGTCGGGTGGCAAATGGCGCATGTACGCGGGTAGCTACACGACGCCCGAGTTCACGCTCACCGAATCGGACCTCGCCGGGCAGATCAGCGTACTGACCGCGCAGAGCCGCAAGTCGGGCGGCTTCTACAACGCGGTGCGCGGCAAGTTCATCGACGCGGCCCGCAATTATCAGGAGCTCGATTTCACGCCGGTCACGTCGAGCGCCTTCGAAACGGCTGACGGTGAGCGCATCTGGCTCGATGTCGAATTTCCGTGCGTGACGAACAATCTCGAAGCGCAACGCAATGCGATCCTTCTGCTGCGCCAGTCTCGCCGACGGCGAATCGTCAAAGGCGTGTTCAGCTTGCGCAATGCCTACGGCGTGAAGCCGTACGCGACTGGCACCGTGACGATTGCCGAAGTGGGCTGGACCGCTCAGACGGTGCGCTGCATCGGCTGGCGACTGCGGCCGGAACCGGCCGTCGAACTGGACCTACAGGAAATCGGCTCGGCCGACTTCGACGATCCGGCGACCGGCGATTACACGACCCCCGGCGCGATCACGCTACCGACGCCGAACGACTACAAACCGGGCGCGGTGACGAACTTCACGGCCCAGGGCCTTGTCGACGCGATCAGCTTCAAGTGGGACCCGCCCACGAACGCGCCTATCGGGATTCTGTACCAGCTCTTCGAGTACACGTCGGCCAGTCCGTTCTCGTCCGCTACGCAAGTCTCACCTGACACTCCGCAGACGCAGATCACGCTGAAAAAGAACGACACCGTTCAGCGTTACTACTGGCTGCGCACGCGGATTCCGTCGACGGGTACCGTGGGCGGGATTTCGCCGAGTGAATCAAGCGGACTGCCCGCCAAAGCGCTGGCCGTAACCGCTGCGCTGTCGGCCGGCATGTCGCCTGGCTCAGTGTCGTCGAGCACCATCGGCGCATCGCAGACGACCGGCACTGCGACCGTCACGCCGACCGGCGGCACCGCACCGTACACGTACGCATGGACGTGGGATTCGGGTGGTACGGGCCTCACGATCACGAGCAACACGGCTGCGGCGACGACGTTCGGCGCGACAGGGGTTGCGATCGATGAAACGCGCAGCGGCATCGCCAAGTGCACGGTGACGGACGCGGCGGCGGCGACCTATGCGGTGACCGTCTCGGTGACGGTCACGCGCATCAGCGGGATCTCGTTGAACAGCAAGACCGTGCAACAGGTCAAGACCGATCCGGCCAATGCACTCGCGTCCTACACGCTCGCCAACACGCGCGCGGTGCAGGTCTCGCCCGGCTCGACATCGGACGAGTGGGCGGTCTCCGGAATCACGGTCGGCGATTTCGAGGCGCGCGCAACCGTGGTCAGCGGCTCGGTGAGCGGGGGCACCACGGGGTCATGGCTCGGGCTCGGCACGTCGCGTACGTGGGAACGCAATCGCACGACGGTCGGTACGAGCGAAGCGGTGCTGACGATCGAGATTCGCGACGTCGCGACATCGACCGTGCGAGCGACGGCCTCGATCACGCTACGCGGCATCGTGAACAGTTCGGCCTAGTCGGAGGTACGCATGCTCGAGTCCCTGCTGAACTTCATCCGCCCGCCCGACGACGCGGGAATGGTTTGATGTGGCGCCTCGCCTATTCGATCCCGCTCTGGCTCACGTACTGCGCTGTCACCGGCCCGCTATGGATCGTCGGTGCGCTGATCATCCCGCCGCTCGCGTGTGCGCGAGCGTGGGAGCTGCGCCCGTCGTGGGCGTATGCCGACAAGCGCCCGGTCATGTGCTGGCGCGTGCGGCTGATCGATCGCGTGTGGGGCAATGCAGAGGACGGAGTCACCGGGGCCGTCTGGTATCGCGAGTTGCATGCGGACTGGTCCGACACGAAGCGCGCGATCTTCTGGTCGGCGTTTCGCAACCCGACGAACAACACGCGCTTCTGGCCCGGGGTGAACCCAAAGATCGATCCGCGCCGCATTCACTATGTTGGCGACTTCGACGCTGAACAGCAGGCGCGCGATACCGGCCGGTTCTCGTGGTCGCTGACGTGGCAAGGCGTGTTCGCCGGTCTACGGGTGATCGTGCCGGTGCGCGGCTCGCTCTACCGGCTTTGGTGTGGGTGGAAACTGCGGCCGAGCGATCGCAGCGGCATCGACCCGAATGACTATCGCTTCCCTCGGTGCGGGTTTGCGATTCAGTGCAAGCGAATCTAGGAGGCTGGCATGGAAACCTACGCAGGCATTCTTACGATCATCGTCGTCGTCATCGCTGTGGCGTACTTCGTCAGGCGCCGCAACGCATGGCACGACGCGCACCCGAAGGACGAGGGTAGCGCTGGCACGGGCAACAAGGACGGCGGCAAGAAGGCGCCGCACTGATGAGCGACACCAACGGGGTGGGACGCAGGGCGCGTCTCATCGAGATCGTGCTCTCCATGGCGGCATCTGCAGTGGGCTCTGCGTTGATCGTCGCGTGGACACTCTCTGCCACGCTCGCGAATTACCACGCGCAGCTCGAACAGCATCAGCGGCTGATCGACGCCAACACCGCGCAACTGGCCGCGCTGAACAGCCGCGACGTGAATCAGGCCTCGCAGCTCGCCGCGCAGAATGCGGCGTACTCAGCGATCTTGCAGCGACTTGATCGTATCGAACGGAAGATCGATGAGCGCTGAGCCGCTGTGGCTGCAAGCGGCCCGGCGCTATATCGGCGTCGCGGAGATTCCAGGCAAGGAGACTGCGCCCGTAATCTCGCGCTGGCTCAAGCGGCTCGGCGCATGGTGGGACGAAGACGCTACGCCGTGGTGCGGGACGTTTGTCGCCGCTTGTCTCGACGACGTCGGTCTGCCGCGCCCGCAGCACTGGTACCGCGCTCGCGCGTATCTCGACTACGGCACGTCAGTTCTCGCGCCGACGCTCGGCTGCATCGTCGTGTTCGCGCGTGCTGGCGGCGGGCATGTCGGGTTTGCGGTCGGGCGCAATGAGCATGGCGCGCTACTCGTTCTCGGGGGGAATCAGCGGGACATGGTCAGCATCGCCGCGTTCGATACGTCCCGCGTGCTCGGCTACCGCTGGCCGCCCGGTGCGCCGTACACGAGCGCGCCGCTTGCACGCTATGTCGGCAATCACACGCTGAGCAACAACGAGGCTTGAGCATGGACACGCTGAAATCCGCCGTCGCGCTCTTCGAGGAATTCCTCGGTCACGCGCATCTCGTGTCGATTGTGATCGGACTATTGCTCGCGATCGGGTTCACGCAGTGGGCGAAGTACCCGCTAAGGCGACTCGCCGATGATCGCGGCTGGCAGATGGCGACGTTTCGGTTTTTGACGCGCACGACCGCGCTGCTGGCCGGGACTGCCGGAACTTGGCTGACGTGGCCGCAAGCCGGCAAGTTTGCAGTGCTGTGGGGCCTTGTGACGGGCTTCTGCTCGCCGCTCGTGTACACCGGGGCAGTCCGCGCTCTGGGGCACTTCTGGCCGTGGCTCGCCGACAAGGCGAGTACAGACTCGTGAACTTGGAGGTCGCGTGATGGGTACCGGCAGAGATTTGGCGCGCGCGTCGGACCCGGATATGCCACACCACGACGTGCTAGAGAATTTTCGCGACCAGTTGATCATCGCATTTCTCAAGCGGCTGGCAGACAACGAAGGCGTCTTCGAGGTCACGGTCGCCGAGGTGGATTCCACTGGGGACTCCATCGTGTCGTTTGCCGTGCGCCCCAGCGCCGCCGGTCAAGTGTTCCACTTCAAGGTAAGCAAGAAACAATGAGCGACCGCCAGTTGACCGACGGAAATCCGGTGCCCGAGGACGGCAGTCACAAGACCCTGAGGCCCGATGGCCAACAAGTGGACTACGTCGTTCTGACACCCGAGGAGCGCGCGAAGGGCTTCGCGAAGCCGCTGCGCCACTCGTACATCCACGCCTACCCGAGCGAGACAGATCGGCAGGTTGGATGCGGCGGCGAAACGATGATGGGCACGGCGATCGCCGAGACCTATGCGCGCAACCCTCGCTTCTACTCCGGGACGTTCTGCGTCCACTGCCGCGCCCACTTCCCGCTCGAGGAGTTCACCTGGGCCGGCGGCGGCGAACTCAGCGGCGAGCCGATGGATCCGGACCTGCAGGAGACGTGGCTAATTGAGACGCGCGCCACCCGCGCGCGCGAGGCCGAAGATCGGCGCCGGCGTCGCATCGCCGAACTGCGGGCGGAGATCGAGAAGCTGGAGGCGTCCTCATGATCGGCTTCCTCGCAACCTCGCTGACGTCGAGGTTACCTGAGATGTTCGGCCTGCCGCCCCTCGGGCTCTATGCCGCCGGTGGCCTGCTCGCGGAGCTGCTCGCGGACCGTGCGAGCACCGACACTGACGACACGGATCAGGCGGGCGTGTGATCGGCTTCGTCGCCACCGCGCTCTCGTGGCTCGGCAACTTCAAAGGGCCCTGCCTGATCCTCGCGATTGTCTCGGCCCTCGCGGGCGCCGGCGCGGCCACTTGGGCGACGCGGGCGATCATGCGCGGCGACGTGGCCGAGGCGCGCCAGCAGCTCGCGGCGTTCCGCGCCGAGCTGGCCACGCAGTCGGCCGCGATCGAGCGCGAGGCGGCCGCTCGTCAGCAGGCGGCCGCCGACGCTCTTCGCGAGCGCGACCAGTCGATTACTGCGGCGGTCGACGGCATTCCGGGCGAGGTCGCCCGGCTGATCGCGCCGCAGTTCGCCAGACTCCGGGAGTCCGTCAATGACACGCGCTTCGATTGCTTGCGCCTTCCCCTTCCTGATTCTTACCTGCGCGAGCTGCGCCGGCCGGGCGGTAGTGCCGCAGACTCGGATCGTTGAGATTCCCGTACCCGCTGAACAGCCCGCCGCATGCAAGCGGCTGCGGGCCGTCACGCTACCCGACGGGTCCACGGCGCAGGATGTCATCGAGGCGCAGCATCGGGTGATAGTCGAGTACGAGCAGCAGGTCATTCAGTGCGCGCGGTAGGCTGTCTGCCCTTTCTCTGCCCCGCTGGGGGCGTCTAAGCGGTGCCCGTGATACGCTGGTATTCCAGTAGCGGATTCACGCGGAACTTAGAGGGTAACCGCAGTGTTTCCGCAGGAAAACGCCACTAGCAGGGAGACTCATAATCCCTTGGTCCCTGGTTCGAATCCAGGCAGGCCCACAGATTTTCCTCTAAGCGCGGGCGCAGTCCTCTAAGAAACTCATCGTACCGGCCGCGTGCGATCCGCGCGCCGATATACGCGCAGCATGTCGCTGCGATGGCCGAGCACGTTGTGCTCGCTGTCGGTCGCGGCCTTCGCGCGCAGGTCGTGGAATCGCCACGTCACTTTCAGCCGCCGCAACTGACTGTGAATCGCCCACTCGGTCCACGGCCGTCCCCACTTGTTCACGAGTAATACATCTGACTCGGCGTTCTGTGCGCGTTTCAGCGCGCGCCCAACAAAAAATCTCAGCGCGTCCGACCATGCCAGTTCCCGCCGCTTGCCGGTCTTGCTCTCGACGTAGCTGATTCCAGCCTCGCGCATGTCCGCCCTCTTCCACGCCCGCAAATCACCCTGTCGCGCGCCAGTCAGGTACGCGATCGCTATCAGATCCTGAAATGGCTCGGGTGACGCATTGAACGCCGCCAGAAATTCCGCGTCCGTCACGTAGCGCTTTCTCGGCCGCTCGGTGTTGCGCTTCACGCCGAGGCATGGATTGCTCTCGCACCACTCCTGCCGCATGCCGAATACATGTACGGATGACAACACCGCGCGCTCGCGATTGCCGCGCGCCGGGTGTCCCTCGCGCTTGCGCGTCTCAAGAAATTTCGCAACGTGCTTCGGCTTGAGTGAGTCGACGGGCATGTGGCCGAATGCGTGTAGTAGTCGCGCCTCGATAATGTTGCGATAACTCTTGCGTGTCGGCTCGGCGAGTTCGGTCATGCCGCGCGCGAGGTACTGCTGCATGAGTTGGCCGAGGCTGGCCGGACGGTCCGACGTGATGTCAGCAAGCGCCAGGTACAGCGCGGTCTCGCCCTCATCGACGCGGGTCAGCGCGTGCCAGCGGTTGGCGTGGACGTAGTAGTAGCGGCCGTTTTTGGTGTGGACTTTTGGGATGCGCACGGCGGGCTGTAGTTCGGTTCGTTGTTCGCATCGCGACCGTACAGGGCACGATTGAGCGCGTCCAGCGTCGTGCTCGGCTTGCCATCGCGGCCCACGAGGTATTTGATACGACGGTTTGCCAGCCATGCGCAGACGGCTCGCGGCTGTTTGTAGCCGCTCATCCGGGACAGCGTGGCGAAATCCGCGATCACGGCGGGCTGACGACCTCCACGACCCCGCCCGGCTGTAGCTGTAACGCGTAGCCAGCCGATTCTGGCGGGAATCGCACCGTGACCGATACTCGCCCACGGGTCAGCCTGCGCACGGCTGTAATCGCGCCACGCAGCGCGCCGTCGCCCTTCGTCGCGTGGTAGTGATCGATGCGGCATTTCGGCGTGCAGTACACCTGATCGGACCGGCGCGGGGGGAAGTCGGTCGCGCAGTGCGGGCAGGTAATCACGGCCGTTTCCCGTGATCGGCCAGTTCGATCGTAGACAGCAGCACTGCTGCGGCGTGTTGCACTGTTGCCCATCCGTGCGCGGATTCAGAGATCGTCACTCGTCGCGTCGCTTCGCCTTGATCGCATGCATACGTCAGGCGGATCGTCACCTCGACTTCCGCGAGGCCAGGGCGGTAGGGAAAGCTCACCGCTGCACCGCCATCGCGGCGTCAATGGTCGCGTCCAGTTCCGAGGCACTGCGTGTAGGACCAACGAGCGCAAACGCACTTTTTCCCGGCGTGAAGTACACACTTTTCAGCCAGCGGTAACGAGCCGCATCCTTCGCCAGCGCATCCCGCTCGGCGCGTAGAGTCAACAAACAGCGCGCGAAATCGTCATCGACGAACGACAGATTGCCGCCCATGATCTCTTTGCAGAGGCGGCGTATTTCCACGACGGCGGCTGCACATAGCTCGTTTTCATTAGCCCTCGCGCGTTGCGCACCCAGCTCGGCGCGCATAGATTCCATGTGCCTAGAGATGCGCTGCAAATTCAGTTGCAGGCGCAACGGGTCTGCGCCGCGCTTCATGCACGCGCAACCGCCGTTTGTGTGCATACCTGTCGGCGGCCGAAATACGCAGCCGCCATCCGAACAGCCCTGTAAGTCCGGAACATCGGGGAACAAGCCGAGATATTTCACGTCCCCTCCTCCTTCTCAATCCGCGCCGTCACGTCGGCGAACCAGCGGCGAAGTTGGATACGCACCTCATCTTTGCCTTGTCGAGCGATGTACTCGACATACGTGTAGATCGCATCACACTCGTCGTCCGTCGGCCCCGGCTTCGGCGGCGCATATCTTGGGTGTGGCAGCCATGCAATCGGCGGATGAGCGAATTGCGAAACGGGGGATGAGTGGAATGCCCATGCCCAGTGTGTGCCGTATTCATCCACGGCCCACACGGTTAGGTGCTCGTTCGCATCCTCGCGCGTCGGCATGCGCTCGCTGATGAGTATCCAGTTGCTCATAGCGGGAAGTTCCCAGTGCGTCGGTTGTTGTGAATGTCGGCGACTAGCAATCGCGCGTTTCTAATACGATCTTTATAGGTGCCAGAAAAGCTGTTAGCAGCGTGCCAGCGGATCGCGTCTTCACGGCGGCACATTGGGCATGGCACATAATCGCCCGTGTCGTATAGGTTGCCGTCGCCGTCGCAGTGGTCAGCGTCGAACAGCCAACCGTCGATGCACACGGAATCCGGATACTTCGCCCCGAATTCGTATCCTTGGTAGTTGCACATCAGCAGCTCTCCATTCGGCCGGCGCGAAACCATCCGTGCCAGCGGCCGAGCCGATGAACGGATGGGGTCAGCGTTGGTTTAGAGGTGTCGCCGTCCCATTCCCACGATGGGTGGGCTGCGTTCGGTGGCACGACAGGGCGCAGGAATATTCCTCCAACATCGCCATCCGGATACTTGAAGATCATCATGCGTTGTCCGTTCTCGTGGGTCTCTATGCAAAAACTGCCCGGAGGCCCGGCATACACCGCATCGTCATCCGGCTGACAAATCATTTCGCAAGAGTCGGTGTTCACGGCGCGACCCTCGTCCGCGCTTCCTCGGCCAGCGCGGCGGCGGCGAGCGCTTTCACGCGGCACATCAGCGTTCGCGATTCCCAGTTCACTATCTGACGCAGCAGCGTAGCCGCTAGCCAGCGCGGATCGGTGTCCGTGTTCGCTGACTCGCGCTCTAATGCCGCCACGATTTCAGTTATCGGGATCGGATACGCCGAATCGTTGGGTTTGCTCACTCTCGCTCCTCCCATTTGCTGCACGCTGGCGATCTGGCCAGCACGTCTGTCTTGCGGCCATGCGTCCACTTCCATACAACTTCGCCCAGCTCGTCGGCATCCTCGCGCGTCGGCAAGCGCTCGGATATCGGTATCCATTGCGGCAAGCTCGCCCTCCCTCGGGGTGCAAATAGCATTTTGCAGGACGCGCACTCCCACCAATCGTGTGTCAGGCCGTCTATGGTTTCCTTGCAGTATTGAATCTTTAGGTGTGCGCAGCAGGTTTCGTGTGCGTAGATCATGCCTTGCTCCTCGTTCTCGCTTCCTCGGCCAGCGCGATTAAGGCGGCGTCAACACGTTCCCGCAAATCGCGCACTTCGTCCGCATCGTCGTCCGC
>OFQZ01000595.1_pt1 | contig 12109 bp, 16 predicted proteins | sample 1543011 | NCBI WGS metagenome assembly OFQZ01 (sample SAMN07774216, study PRJEB24372) | wastewater metagenome | isolation source: Exp Tend NO 0WW | collected 2016-02 | reverse complement strand
TGCTGGGCTTTTGCGCGGCATGGTGCTCGGCCAGCTGGCGGGCGACCGCGGCTAGTTTTTTGCCTTGGCGCCGCAGTCGCGCACGTAGGCGTTTGCGGCCAGCATGGCCAGGCCGGGGATGGCGAGCAACTGCTGCAGGCCATCGGCGCTGAACGGCACCTCGCCGCCCTCGCCCTTGACGCCGGACCAGCCCTCGGCCACCTCGGCCACGAGGGCAGCCCAGGCGACATTGGCATCCACCCGGTCGCGCAGGGTGGTGGTGTCCATGCGCTTACAGCGCAGCTTGAAATCGAAGGGCTCGGCGGTGCCCTGCTCGTTGGTGATGGTGCCCTCGACGCGCACGAGCACGGTGTCCGACACGATGATCTTGATGGCCATGGATTGTCCCGATGTGCCCCGATACAGGATGCGCGCGGCTGCCCAGTCGGGACGAGCCAGGCCGCCCATGGCAGGGCGTGCCGCGCGCAAACCGGTCAGTAGCTGATCGGGCGACCGATGAAGGTGAGCTCGGCGTCGACGGTGTTGGCGTTGCCAGCGGCGAACTTGGGGAACTCGCCCACCGACAGGTAGCCGTAGGCGTAGGACGTGCCCCCGCCAGCCACCAGGATGCGGAAGCCCACCGGGGTGAGCGTGCGCGACAGGGCCAGCATGGCGATGTAGTTGGCGTTGGCCGCGTCGTGCGCCAGGGTGAGCGTGGTGCTCAGGGGCTCGAAGCCGGTGGGGATCTTCAAGCCGTAGCGGCTGGACAGCAGCTGCACGGTGCTGAAGCGCGCGCCGCCGCCGTTGGTGTTGATGCCCACGACCTGGGGGATGTCCGTCCAGGTGGAGACCTTTTTGATGGTGCCGGTGCCACTGCCTGCGCCGAAGGTGCTGGTGCTGGTGGTGTCCAGGCCCAGCGGGCTCACCGTGGTTGCGGTGAGCATGTCGGCGCGGTAGATGGTGTTGGTGGCGTCTTCCCACCCGCTGATGAACAGGAACTCGTCGTTGTCCACCAGGCCGTGAGCGGCCGAGGTGGTGAGCACCGACGGGTTGGCGTTGGTGGCCCCGCTGACGGTGGAGGGCGCAGCGAAGGTGCTGGAGAACTGGAACTTGCTTCCTTCGGCAAAGTAATAGGCCATGGTGGCGCTCCTTCAGGTGAAGTTGGTGCCGCAGGTCATGCGGGCGGTGAACACGAAAACTGCGGCAACCGTCTGGTCGCCATCGGCGTCAAAATCGAACTCAAGTTTCTCGGGCTGGATGTCACGCACGGCGCCGCCGAGCGTTGGGTCTGCCAGCAGGCGGGCATGCACTGCAGTGAGCAGCGCGTCCACCGCCACGTCGGGGCTGGACGCCGCCCTGGCGTAGCACTCGACGCCGAAGCGCACATCCCACACGGCCAGGCCTGGCGTGCTGAGCTCGCGCATGACACGCTGCGCACCCACCGGGCGCACAGCCACCGCCGTGTCGACACCCTCGGCCCACGGGCGCAGCCGCACCCGCGCGATTTGCGGCGCCACCGGGGTGGGCGCTGTGAGCGCAGCGATGACTGCGGTGGTGACCTGGGCGATGACGCTGCTCATGGCGCACGCTCGAGCAGCAGGATGCTGATGCCGGTGCCGTCGGGCTGGTGCACGGCCACGGCGTAGGACGCCGAATCGGCCACCACCGCCAGGCCCACCGGGGAGGCAGGCACGTCAGCCGTGGCCAGGGTGAGGCTGGGCTGGGTGGTGGACATACCGGCATAGCCGACGTCGGCGCGGGCGTAGCCGTTGTCGAAGATGGCGCGCACCTGGGCTGCCCCGAGCGTGACGAGCACGCCAAAGTCCGCCAGGAACACGCTGTGGTCTTCGACGAAGGCCATGGCTGGTCAGCCCTTTTTCTTGGCCGCCGCCGCTGCGGCTGCTGCGGCGATGTCTTCATCGGTGGCCAGTCGGGTGCGGCCGGCGCCGGTGAGGTCGGTGGCGAGCTCGTACTCGACGCCTTCGAGGATCTCGCCGATGCCGTAGTGGCGATCGGCGTGCTTGAAGGCGTTGGTGCAGACGAGGGTGACGGGCTTGGGTTCGGTGGCCATGGTGTGGGGTTGCGTCCTGATGGGTGTTTGGTGGCCGCCTGCGGGGCTGCCGCAGGCGGTGTGGGGCTGCTGGTTACGGCGTGAGGGCGTCGTCCATCACCGCGAAGGCGCCCGGCTGGCGGCACAGCCAGTCGTAGAACTGGTTCAGGGTGATGCGGATCTGCCCGGTGGTGGCCAGGGTGTAGGGGTCGACCGTGACATCCAGGCCACCGAACAGGCCGAGGACGAACATGGACCAGTCGCTGGAGAAGATCAGCGACGAGCAGACCGCGACACTGGCGCCCTTGGTGAGGTTGGAGGGCACGTTGTTGGTGACGCCCACCGCGTAGCCGTTGAGGGGGTTTGTGCCACCGTCCCAGATGAACGGCAGGTTGGTGGCCTTGACCGTGTTTTTCGCGGTGTTGACCACCTTGGTGTTGACCAGGTAGCCGGCACGCGCCGTGCTGGCGGCGTTGGCGTTGGCGCAGGCTGCCTCCAGGCCGGTGATGTGCGACCAGGCCAGGTTCAGGCCGCTGGCGCCGCCGGCGACAGACCCCACGCCGCTGACCAGGCGGATGCCACGCGCATTGGGGCTGGAGCCCGAGCCGCTGATGCCTTGGCTCTCGAGCAGCACCGCGGCGCCGCTGAGCAGGTCATCGCGGATCATGGCTTCGACGCCCACCTGAGACTGGATGATGGCCTGTTTGGACGGCTCGCTGTAAGCGCTGACGCGCTTGGGGCTGAGCGTGGCCAGCACGGTCGTGGGCTGGGTCTCGCTCGCGGCGGCCACTTCAGTCAACATGGCCAGGGTGCCGGCGACGGACTTGCGCGGCACCGCGACGTTGCTGGTCAGGCCCGGCAGGATGGTGATGCCCATCTGGCCCAGCGTGAGCGCAGGGCGCAGCACATCGGTCCACATGCTGGACATGACATCGGTCTGCACCAGGTTGCCCGCCTCGCCGGCCGTGCCGGCGGTGAAATCGCGCTGTGCGCGGGCGCGCTGGCCGGCCATCACGTCCGAGGGGATGAAGATGCCCTCGGGTGCGCGGCCGGTGGTCTTGGCGATCTCTTGCGAGAGCTCGCGCTCGAAGCCGCCATCCACACCCGAGCCGGGGATCATGGACTGGATGGCGCGCAGGAAGCTGTAGCTGCGCTGCTCTTTCTTGCTGGCGCCCAGGGCGGGCAGCGTGGTGATATCGGTGGCGCCGGACTGCATGCGCTCCATCAGCAGCTCGTTGAACTTCTGCGGATCGGCGCCGGCGGCGATGGCGCGGGATTCGTCGCCGGGCTTGAGCCACTTGGCATAGGCATCGGCCAGGCGGCTGATGGTGGCGGCGTTGGTGCGGAAAGCATCGTCGCCCGCTTGGGGCTTCTCAGCAACTTGAGTCATTGTTTGCTCCTTGCGGGGTTGAGCAGGAAGGGAAGGCGCTGGGGTTTCCAGCTCGGGGGAGTCCTGGCTGACACTGCGGCCGAGGCCGACCGTCATGTCTGCCGGGATGGCGACGAGGCTGCATTCGAGGGGCAGCCAATCGGTGACGCGATAGGTCGCAAGGTCACCGTCTTTTTTGACGAGCTCGAGCTCGCGGATCTCGTAGCCGACGGAGATGTTGACGCGCACGGCATCCATGGCGTCCTGCATCTCCTCCTCGGCATCGGCTCCCTTGCCGAACTTGGCAATGGCGCGGTTCTGGCGTTTGGCGCGGTCGGTCCAGGCGCGGGTGATGACGCCGATCTGCTCGTCGGCGTCGTGATCGCTGAGGAACGGAGCGCGGGCAGAGGCCACCCAGCTCATGTCGCATTCACCCGCGCCGTGGCCCAGAATCTCGACACCCCACCAGCGCTCATAGGGCGCCTCGGAGCTGAAACTGAACTCGACCTCGCGGGTCTGTGGGTCGACCGAACCGGCACGGATGGCGGTGCTGGTGTAGTCGACCAGGGCGGGCACGGCTTCGCGCTGGGCCTGGTCGGCCGCGGCTTTGGGTGCATCGGCCACCGCATCCACCGGTGCCGGCTTTTGACGGCCAACGACATCGGACAGGCGCAGGCGCTGGCCAGGCTGCAGGCCGGCGAGGGCTTGCTGCAGCGCGATGCGGCCGGGCGCATCGGCGCGGCCCCAGTAACGGTGTGACAGCAGTGCGCTCATGGTGTGGTGGTGGTGTTGGGTTGCTGGGGCGCTACGGGCTTGCCCGCGGCGGGCTGCAGGCCCAGCAGGGCAACCTGCTCGCGGTAGCGGCTCTCATCGGACAGCACATCGTCGAGATCGACGCCCTGTTCGTCGGCGATCTGGCGATGGCTGCGGAGGTGGTTCTCCAGTGAGGTGACGGCGGCATCCATGTCGGCGCGCGGATCAACCCAGCCCCACCGGCGCGGCTGGAAGCTGGCCGCCGCCACCCACTTGGGCAGGGTGTCACCGGGCATGGACTTGCCACTGGCCGGCAGGGTGATGGCGCCGCTGGCCAGGGCCAAGCCCAACCATTCACGGAACACGGGCACGACGAACCCGTCGATGAACCACTGCTGCAGGCCCATCCAGTGCTGGCGCTCGGACAGCTCGGCGATGCGCGCGGAGCTGTAGTTGACGCCGGTCATGTCGCCGCTCAGGTTGTGGTGCGCGACGTTGAGGCCGGCAGCGATGCCACGCACGCAGGTGGTGACGAAGCTGTCAAAGTTCTGGTGCGGGTAGTCCGGGTTGAACGATTCGAAGTTGACGCCCGGCGGCAGCGCTTCGAGCATGCCGGCTTCGACGTCTTGCACGAGGTTGCCGGTGGCGTCCTTGAAGTCCTCGACGGTCATCTCGGTGACCGGGGCATCCTTGTCGATGGTGTAGAACCCCATCTTGGCGGCACCGATCTTGGCAGCCTGGACGGCGTACTGCTCATAGGTGTCTAGCGTGTTGGCGCGCTTGAGAATGGCGGCCGTCCAGGGATAGCCGCGCAGTTGCTCGGGCCGCTCGAGCACGAAGCCGTGGAACAGGCCATCTGCAGGCACGCGGGCGGCATAGGCCGTGGGCGCCTTGGCGCCGCCATCGCTGGGGTGCGCGCTGTGCAGGTGATAGGCCTGCACGCGGCCGATGTTGTCGACCTCGACGCCGAGGCGCACATGGTTGGCGCCTTCGGCTTGCGTGGCGCCGCCGTTGCCGACGAGCAGGCGATCGATATCCAGCACCTGCAGGGCGTAGCCATAGGGCAGGCGGCTGTCGCGCACGCGGCGCACCAGGTACTCTCCATCACGGGCTGCGCAGGCCACCAGGGTGCGGCAGAGCTGAGCGAAGCTGAGGCGCCCGGTGATGTCACAGGGGCCGGCACACCAGGCGGCCCAATGGGCCTCGATGGTGTTGTTGCCGAGCTCATCGAGCTGCGCCGAGCCGGGCGCCATCATGGCGCGCACTTGAAGGCGCGGGGCGCTGGCGCCGATGATGTTGTCCTTGACGAGCTGCACGTAGCGGCGGCCCATGTCGGTGTTGACAGCCCAATCACGGCTGCGGGCGCGCATGGGGTCGAGCGCGCCATCCAGATCGACATTGATGCCGGTGCTGTAGGACACCCAGCCCGTCATCATCCGATCGTTGGCCGCAGCACTGAATGCGCGCTGGCCACTGACCGATGGGAACGCCGGCTGCGGCCCTGCCGGCTGGGCGACTCGCTGCGCGGCATGGCGGATGGCACTGCCGCGCATGGCCGACATGGCCTGCTGCAGCTCGCGTTGCGCCAACTGCTCACGCCGTGCGCGCTCGCGGCCCGCCTTGAACTGGTTCAGGATGGGGCTGCCTGGGCGGCCGATCAGCTCGCGGTTGAGCTCAGCCATCACGCGCACCTCACGAGGATGCGCTGCCGACCGCCGCTGGTGGACAGACCGATGGCCTTGCGCTCGGCATTGACCTCGGCCTGGAGCGCCGCCTGCAGCTTGAGCAGGTCTGCCATGCTGTAGCTGCGCAACTCGCGCCCATTGATGGTGTAGGCCTGCACGCCGTTGGACGCCTTGCCGCGCAGCATGGCCCGCACGTTGTCGAGACCTACCTCTGACTCACTGCGCAGATCGGTGCCCTGGGCCACTGCGGACGGGTCGGGCAGGATGGTGATGGGCTGGCCGACCTCGAGCGTGATGCGCTCGCCAGAGCGCTCTACCCAGCTGGACCAGCTGTAGATGCCGGGCACCCAGTCAGCCGAAGCGGCTGCCGTGACTTGCGTCTGATAGGCGCTGGTTTCATACGCAGCGGCCGTGAGCATGATGGGCGCTTGCACCGGGGTGCTGAATCGCGGGGCCAGGCGGTACTTGAGCACCCACCCAGCGTCGGCGGTGTAATCCGCCACCACGGTGGTGAAGCTGAGGCTGTCTCCGGCAATGAGGCGTTGCACGTCTCGCATGCTTCGCACTTTGCGCGGGGTGCCAGTCCAAAACTAGGGACGAGTTTTGGACTGCTTTTCGCCGCTATGGTTTTGTGCCGCCTACGCGACGCGCCGCGGCAAGCACAGCAGCAACCCCGATGCGCAGGCGGCTGGGCGACTGTGGGCCGGCGACAGTGCCATCGTAGACGTATGCCCCCATGGCGGCCGTTGCCCATCGCCGCTCGAGCACAGCGCCATCAAACGCGGCGGACAAGACGCGCTGCACCGCAATCGCCGCAGCGAGCGATGCGCCGACACTGGGCGATCGAGCGATAGCAGCATCGATGGATGCTGCAGTGCTGGCGGATGCACGGACGGCGGCATCAGCGGCCACGGATACGCTGGTGCCGGATTGCACCTGCGCGCTGACGCTGGCCGTGGCGGTGTTTGCCTTGCGCAAGGCGGCATCGAGACTTGCCGCGGCCTGGCTCAGTTTGAGCACGGCCGCGTTGAGCGATGCCTGCGCGCTTTGTGCAGCCTGCACCGCGGCATCGGTGGTGGCGGTGTTGGTGCGGGCAGCCTGGACTCCTGCCGACATGCTGGCCGTTGCGGATTGGGCGGCTTGGATGGCTGCGGCGAGGCTTGTGGTGAGGGTGCGCGCGCCCCCACCAGCCGTGTCGGTGATCGAGAAGTCGTCCCAATTTACGGACGATCCGCTCGTGTAGTCGCAATACCCGTGCTTTGTGTTCGATGATCCGGCAGCGTCAGTTGCGCTAACTCGCAGGACACCGTTCTGATAGAGCTTGAGATTGTTGGACGCATCACACGTCAGCTTCCAAACATCGCCTGCTGCGATTGATCCGGTGTATGTGGCCCCGATTTGCGTGAATGTCCCGGCCACACCCTTCCACAGCGCTACGCCGCCAGCGACAATCTGCCCAAAGATAAAGTTACTGTTATCTGAGAGTCGGCAGCAAAGTCCAGTATTGCCCGGGCCTGTGTTTGTCGCCTGAACATCAGCAGTAGAGGTTGACGCCTCAAGATACGCGGCCTGGAATGACCCGCCGGGCGCTACCTTGTAAGACTTGTTAGATGTAATCCCCCATGTGCCGGCTGCAGCAACCCAGTCGGAACCACCATCACTGGGGGTTCCGAGCGCGGCTGTCGAATTCGCCCGGTTGAAGTTGTCGGTGCGATTTGCCACGTATCAACCTAAATCAGTTTTCGTATAAATCGAAGTCGTCCGGGTCGAATGCAGGGTTGTTCTTGCGGCCAAAATGGGTCGCCACGTCCTTGAACCCATCCGCGTTATCAAACGCTGCCTTCACCTCTTCGTCGGGAAAACCAAGCGCCTTGATATCTGCTTTGCACTTGAGCTTTGTCGCGGTGTGAATCGACGACACCTTGATGTCGTGACCGACCAGAGGCAGCGCCACCAATTCAGGGTCTTGCTTCAACTTGGCATGCCTCACCCCGGCAACCAAGCACAACAGCGCCAACTCTGTCGGCAGCCCGGTTGCGGGATCTGTCCTGATCTCGCCGCCCAGGTACTCCACGTCGGGGATCTCCTGCAGCCGGTGCCGATAGGCAGTGCCCATGCCGGGAATCTCCACAGCCTTGATCTTGCTGAGGTAATAACGCTTCATGTCCGCGTCCAATCTTGGCCGAATAGCTCGGCGTCCGTGGGTTTGTAGGGGGTGCGATCAGGCGTGGCCGGATCACGGTCGATCTGGTGCAGCACCAGTGATGGCACGCCGGCCTTGACGACGGCGCGCACGAATCGCTTCGGCGGCCACGCGCGCCAGCGCATGTCCTCGCCGGCCTTGAGCTGCACGAGGGCCTCTGAGAATGTCAGCATCAATCTATCCTCACGGCATCAAGTCCTGCTTTGTGACGACGACATTGGCGCCATCGGTATAGACCCGCACGCCGTCCAGCTCAGCCACCGCCCACTCGTGCTGTTGCGGCTCCGCCATGTTCACCAGGCCAGCAATGGCAAGCAGGCGGGCGCGGGCTTCCGCTGCCGGCGTGTCCGGCCTGGCCAGCAGCTCACCGGCCAGCGCGTTGAGTTGCGGAATGAGCACTTCGGTCGCCGGTTTGATCGTGAGGCCAGAAACGCCGCGGCGCTTGAACAGCCGGCCGCCAGCATCGAGCATGGACAGACGGATGGAGCCGTTGCTGGCCACGTGCACGCCTTCCTGCTGGACGATCTCGAACGGGATGGGCTGAGTATTCATGCCGCTCAGATTTCGTCCCACGCCAGGGTGAGGGTCTCGCTGGGCGTCAGCCCACCAGAGGCGGTGCTGGTCACCTCCATCATCATCACCAGGTGGTCGCCCTTCTCACCCGTGCTGGTGAACGGCCCAGCACCCAGCGACAGGGCCGCGCCAGACGTGTAGGTGAATGCGTTGGTGTAGCCTGTCGAAGCCGTGGCCTCGGCCGGGGTAGCAAACGTGGTTACCGCCTTGGCCCACAGATTGATGCCGGTGCCCAATCCGCTCGATCCGTCGGTGTAGGCCTTGACATTGGTGATCTGCGTATAGGTGCCGCCCGTGACGTTCATCCGCAGCCACTTCTCGAACGACCAGTCGCTGCCAGAAACCGGCTTGACCATGGGGTTGTTCAGGTCGACGGTGGAGTTGTCGGCATTCTTGAACCGGATCGTCCCCCCGGTTTTATCGGTTGCGGTGCCGCCGGCCCCGTTCTTTTCGATCAGTTGGACAGTCGCTGCCACGGTCGGCTCCTATTCATCGGGGGTCTGCAAACGTGCGCAGATCAAGATGCCATCCAATGTGCCTAACCGGTCTGTCCAAAACTAGGGCAGAGTTTTGGACTGGATCATCCTGGCTCGAAGGCTGAAGGCATGCGATCGGCTGCAGCCGGCGAGCTTGGCCGCGATCTCTGGGGACGTGCCGGACTGCATGAGCGCAATGGCTTTTTCATCGCGCTGCACCCGCTGATCGGCCGGCCGCTTGGCCATGTAGACGCGCAGCGTGCCGCCATCGGAATCGGCGAGCTCATGCAGCAGCTGCTCGATGACCGATGGCAACTCGAGGCGGATGGCACCGAGCACTGCCCGCTCGATCCTTGGGTGTGCAGCGGCGCGCTCGGCCAGCTGGCGCAGCATGTTGGTTGGTCGGCTCATCGTTTGGCCTTGAATTTGGTGGCGCGGTGGGTGTTGAAGTCGTGCCATGGCAGACGCTTTGATGGCGGCGCCGGATCGGCTTCTTGCTCTTTGCTCTGGGGCTGCGGAGGCTCATCCTCTGCCTGCACCTGGTCGAACAGATCCTTGTCCTGCACCCTGCCCTGCCACTTGTGCCAATCGCCCTCGCGCCACCGATCGATGCCAACTTTGTGGGCTGCGGCAAGCGCGTAGACGGCGCAGTCCAGCGCCTCATTGCGCCGGCCAGGCGGCTTGATCCACTCGAGGCGAGGGTGGCCTTTGACGTAGCGCGTGACCAGGCGCTCGGACGTGATCTGCTCGAAGACCTCGGGCGCCAGGTGTTTGCTCAGATGCACGTATCCAGGGCCTGGCTCATTGATGCGCAGCCGGCCATAGATTTCACTCTTGGCGGTGTCGGTTCCGATGGGCCACAGCTTCACCCCGCGCCGCTGCTTCTGGCCGCGCCAGTTGATGTCCTGGTCGGTCGGCTTTCCGATGATGGACTTACCGGCCTGGCTCATGCCTTTGACGGCCATCACCCCAGCGTGCTGGTGGTCGCGTGCGTAGGTGTAGACGGCCTGGGTGTGGTGGCCACCCGTGTCGATTGCGCAGGCGAGGATGGTCACAGCCCTGCCGCCCGCGTGGAGTATTGGAGTGCGCCGGTATTCGGTGAGCGCCGCCCACGGGCTGCCCGTTTCGGTCTCGGCCATGGCCGGGTCACCGTAGAACACGGCGCGGTCAACGAGCTGGCGCTCCATCCCTCTGCCCCATGCCCAGACGCTGGCCTCCAGGCGGTCGCCCTGGACGTCGACGCCGACAGTGGCGACGAACAACCCCCAGGCAACGACCCGCAGCGGGATGTCTGCCGCGCGACGCAGCAGCGCATGCTGATCGGCCTTGTCGCCCTGCTCCTCGAACGTCTCGGCCAGCCGCGTGTTGATGAACACGCGCAGCAGGCTCGAATCCCCTGAGCGCGCAGCGTCCATCGCGCGCTGCCACTCGTCCACCAGGGTGGCCCAACTGAGCCACCCGAGCGGACTGTAGAGACTGGACAGATGGAAGCCACGCACGCGCCCGCCCTGGGCGCCTGGGTTGTCCGCAAGCCAGTACCCCGCGGAGAGCATGGCCGGCTTGTGATGCTCTCGGATCTCGGCGCCGCAGTGCTTGCACACGTAGCGCACGGACTCGATGATGGCGCGGCCGTCTTGGTCTCGGTCCCACTTGATGCCATGCTCGGAGTCGGCACCCCAGGTCAGCGGCTGAAGTTCAGCGCAGTGCGGACATGGCACGACGTAGCGACAGCGATCGCTGGCGAGGTAGGCTGCCTCGATGCGGCTGAAATCTCGGGTCGTTGGCGTGCTGGTCTTCAGGCGCTTGCGCCGCGCAAATGTGGTTTGCCGCGCCTCGGCCAACTTGATGGGGTCGCCTTCTCCATCCACATCGATCGGGTATCCGTCGATTTCATCCAGGAACAGGTCGCGCACGGGCATGGAGCGCAGGCCGGCCGCAGAGTTGGCGCCTGCTACCGCAATAAATCCGCCGGAGAACTCTTTCAGCAGCGTGGTATTGGCGTCGTCCCTCGATCGGTTCTCACGCACCTTGCGGCGCAGTACAGGAGACTCCTCGATCATCGGCGCCAGCCGCTGCCGGCTGTAGCGTTTGGCCATGTCGATGGTGGGCTGCACGATCATCACCGGCCCGGGGTTCGTGTCCACAAGGTAGCCCAGCCAGTTGCTGCCTATAGTGGTCTTGCTCGTCTGAGCGCCCCACATCAGCACCACCTCCTCCACGCTGCTGGTCTGGCTTAGGCAGTCCATGGGCTCACGCGCGTATGGTGTGCGCGCGGCGCGGTAAGGTCCAGGCTCGGAGCTGTCCTTGCTGCTCAGCACGCGGTGGCGCTCGGCCCATTCGGTGACCGTGAGCAGGGGAGGCGGCGCCATGAACTCGCGCAGCACGGCGGCAACCAGATGATCAGCATCGAGCAGGTGGTCGATGTCGCACACCCCCATCAGACTGCCTCTACCAGGTGCGCCAGCGCGGCGACGATCTCGGCGCGCAGAATCTTGTCCATCGATGCAGGCGCAGGGTCTGCCGCAAGCAGAGGAACGACACGCGCGGGCAGCTGCAGGAAGGACTCGCGCAACGATGCGGCACGGCGCGCGAGGGCTGCGCGCACGTCGGTTGCGCGTACCAGTTCACCGCGCAACTCTGCGAGCTTGAGTTCGGCCAGATTCGCCTCTGCGATTTCCCGGCGTGTGCGCGCCTGGTCGTGGCTCTCGTCATTGGCCGGCACGACAGTCTTGGACGGTGGAGGCGGGGCCGAGAATTTCGGCACCATGTGGTGGATCTCTGGCGGCAGCGCTTTTCTGGCTGCAACGTTCTGCCGAGCCACACGCCAAGCGAGCGCGCTTTCGACTGAATCGACCGGCATTCCCTGCTTCTTCAGCTTCGTGATTGCCGCACGGGATAGGTTCATCGCCCGGCCAATGGCGGCCTGCGAGAGAGCGTTCACCGATGAATGTTCACCGTTCACCATTGCGAACACCCACCCACTAGCGAATTGCGGCGGTTCGAATTACCAGATCGGAAGAG
>OFQZ01000593.1_pt1 | contig 12112 bp, 15 predicted proteins | sample 1543011 | NCBI WGS metagenome assembly OFQZ01 (sample SAMN07774216, study PRJEB24372) | wastewater metagenome | isolation source: Exp Tend NO 0WW | collected 2016-02 | reverse complement strand
CCCGATCCGATGCTGCAGGACTGGATTTTCAATCCCGCCAACGTATCGGAAGAAACCTATGTGAAGCTTGTCGGCGACATTCGCAAATTCCACGGCCTGCCGGAGAGACATGGCTAAGCGGTCAGACATCAAGTCGGAGCACGGCACGACGCCGGCGGCGAAAGAAACGGTGATCTCGGGCGTGCCTGAGGGCTTCGACGCGCGCGTGCTCGCCGGGATGCGCCACGGCAGCTACCTCGTGAACACGGCGCGCGGCGCGGTCGTCGATGCGGCTGTTTTGACGCCGCTCGACTACATGCTCGCCGTGATTCGCGATCCCAATCTCGATCAAGGCCGGCGCGATCGGATGGCGGTTGCGGCCGCGCCGTACCTGCACACGAAACTGGGCGAGGGCGGGAAAAAGGCGCAGAAGACCGATGCGGCGCGCAAGGTGTCCGACAAGTTCCAACCGGCGTCCGCGCCGAAGCTGGTCGTCAACAACGCGAAGGGTCGGTAGGTGGAATGGTCAACCGCCTGCCCTGACTGGCAGGGGCGGATCGTCAGCGGGCAGCCGCTGATCCCGTTCGCGCCGCTGTTCCCATCGGAGGCGGCGTCGGCGCTTGATGTCTTCACGGCGCTGCGCGTAGTCGACGCGCCTGGCAGTCCGACGATGGGCGAGATATCGAGGCCGTGGATTCTGGACTTCGTCTCGGCGGTGTTCGGATCGTATGACGCCGACGAGGGGCGCCGGCTGATCACCGAGTACCTGCTGCTGATCAGCAAGAAAAACACGAAGAGCACGACCGCGGCCGGGATTATGATGACGGCGCTGATCCGCAACTGGAGGCAGTCGGCGGAATTTCTGATCGTGGCGCCGACGATCGAGATCGCGAACAACTCGTTCTACCCGGCGCGCGACATGGTGCGCCACGACGAGGAATTGTCGGACCTGCTGCTGGTGCAGGATCACGTGCGCACGATCACACACCGCGGGACCGGCGCCTTCCTAAAGGTCGTCGCCGCGGACAGTGAAACCGTCGGCGGCAAAAAGGCGACCGGCGTCGTCGTCGACGAGCTCTGGCTGTTCGGCAAGCGGCCGAACGCGGAAAACATGCTGCGCGAGGCTACGGGCGGGCTGGCCTCGCGGCCTGAAGGCTTCACCATCTTCCTGTCGACGCAATCGGACGAGCCGCCGGCCGGCGTGTTCGCGCAAAAGCTGCAGTACGCGCGGGGCGTGCGCGATGGGATGATCGACGACCCGCGCTTCCTGCCGGTGCTCTACGAATTTCCGCCGGAGATGGTCAAGCGGGAGGAGCACAAGGATCCGAAAAACTTCTACATCACGAATCCGAACCTTGGCGCTTCGGTCGACGAAGGCTTCCTCGCGCATGAGTTGAAGAAGGCTGAAGCTGCCGGCCCCGAGTCCATGTGCGGCTTTTTCGCCAAGCACTTGAACGTCGAGATCGGTGTCGCTCTGATGTCGGACCGCTGGCCAGGTGCCGAGTATTGGCAGGCGCAGGCGCAAGCCGGGCTCACGTTGGCGAGCCTGATCGAGCGCTCGGAAGTGATCACGGTCGGGATTGACGGCGGCGGTCTCGACGACTTGCTCGGGTTCGCCGCGCTCGGGCGCTGCGCGGTCACGCGCGACTGGCTGCTGTGGACGCACGCCTTCGCGCATCCGTGCGTGCTCGAGCGCCGGAAGACGGAGGCGCCGCGGTTCCTGGACTTCGCCAAGGATGGCGACCTGACGATGGTCAAGGCGATCGGCGAAGACGTGACCGCGGTGGCCGACCTGGTGCTGATGATCGACGACAGCGGGAAACTTGACCGGGTCGGCGTCGATCCGGCCGGCATCGGCGCCATCGTCGACGCCTTGAACGAAAACGGCATCACGATCGACCGCATCATCGGCATCTCGCAGGGTTGGAAGATGGCGGGCGCGATCAAGACGGCCGAACGCAAGCTCGCCGAGCGCACGCTGCATCACGGCGGCCAGCGGCTCATGGACTATTGCGTCGGCAACGCCAAGGTCGAGGCCCGCGGCAATGCGATCCTGATCACGAAGCAGGCCGCCGGCCGGTCCAAGATCGACCCGCTCGCGGCCACTTTCAATGCGGTTTCGTTGATGGCGATGAATCCGCGCGCCCTGGCGGCCGAGTTCGACGAGTCGCTCGCCGAGCCGATCATCGCATGAGCACCGCGCTCGCCACCATGTCGTCACAGTTGAAGCGGCCGAGTCGCTTCAAGGCTGCGCTGCAGGGTGCGCTGATCGGCTGGCTCGGCCGCTCGATCTCGCTGAAGGATGGCGACTTCTGGTCGGCGTACGGCGGCTTCGAGAATTACTCCGGCAAGAATGTGTCGGTCAATTCGGTTCTGCAACTCGACGCGGCGTGGTCTTGCGTTCGGCTGATCTCGGAAACCGGATCCACGCTGCCCTTCGGCATCTACAAGCAACAGGCGGACGGCTCGAAGGTGCTGGCGCCCGAGGAACAGCTTTACTTCCTGCTCCATACACAGCCGAACGCCGACATGACCGCGGTGGTTTTCTGGCAGGCGATCTTCGCGTCGCTGCTGCTCTGGGGCAACTCCTACGTCGAGATCAACATGAGCGCGCGCGGCGACATCACGTCGCTCGAGTTTCTCTATCCAGATGCGGTGAGTTGGCGCCGCGGCACCAATGGCCAGATCGAATGGGCTTACGCCGACCCGAAGACGCGCACGACCAGGCCGATCGACGAGCGGCGCATGTGGCACATCCCGGCGTTCAGCGTGGACGGCATTTTCGGCCTGTCACCGATTCGTTACGGCGCGAACGTCTTCGGCAATGCGATGGCAGCCGCGCAGGCCAGCGGCGAGACGTTCAAAAACGGGATGAAGTCGCCGGCGCTGGTGACGATGGATCAACTGCTGCGCAAGGAACAGCGCGACCAGATTCGCGCCCATGTCAAGGAAGTGTCGGCGACCGGCGGCTGGATGGTGCTCGAGAAGGGCGCCGACGTGAAGCAACTACGCATGAACCCGCAGGACGCCGAACTACTGACGACGATGGCCTTTTCCGTCGAGCAGATCTGTCGCTGGTTCGGCGTGCCGCCGTTCATGGTCGGGCATTCCGAGAAGTCGACGAGTTGGGGCACCGGAATCGAACAGCAGATGATCGGCTTCGTGACGTTCGTCATGCGCCAGTGGTGCGTGCGGATCGAACAGTCGGTGAAAAAGTCGCTGATGACGCCGGTGCAGCGCAAGACGCTGTCAGCAGAATTCACGCTCGAAGGTCTGCTGCGCGGCGACTCCGCGGCGCGGGCCACGTTCTACGGGCAGATGGTCAACAACGGCATCTATACCCGCGACGAGTGCCGCATGAAAGAAAACCTGCCGGCTATGGGCGGCAATGCGGGAGTGCTGACCGTGCAAACCGCGATGGCGCCGATCGACTCGCTCGGGCAGGTCACCGATTCAGAACAAGCGCGGGCCGCATTGTCGGCCTGGCTCGCCAATGGCGAGAAGGAGACGCAACCGTGAAACGAATCATGCCGATGGCCCGCACCGACCGCCCGCGCGCCGAAATGCAGTGCGACCTCTCGCCGCGCGCGCTCGATCGCTGGGCGCCGAACATCATGGCCGCCGCCGAAAAGGACAACACTATTTCGGTGTTCGACCCGATCGGCGTCGACTTCTGGACCGGCGAAGGTGTGACCGCGAAGCGCATCGCTGGCGCCCTGCGCACCATCGGCGCGGCCAACGACGTCGTCGTCAACATCAACTCGCCCGGCGGCGACCTGTTCGAAGGGCTGGCGATCTACAACCTGCTGCGCGAGCACAAGGGCCAGGTGACGGTGAAAGTGCTTGGGCTGGCCGCGTCCGCCGCGTCGATCATCGCAATGGCTGGCGACGACATCCAGATCGCCCGCGCCGGGTTCCTGACGATTCACGACACTTGGGTGGCGGCGGTGGGCAATGCCGACGACCTGCGCGACGTGGCCGACCAGCTCGAGCCGTTCGACGCAGCGATGGCGGACATCTACGCGGCGCGCAGCGGCATGGACGTCAAGGCGGTCAAGAAAATGATGGACGCCGAGACCTGGATCGGCGGCGCGGACGCAGTCGAGCGGGGATTCGCCGACGCGCTGCTGCCGTCCGACGAGGTCAAGGAAGACGCGGCCTCGAATACTGGAAAGGCCGCCGCCTATCTCGCCGAAATGGCGCTGGCTAAGGCGGGAATGCCGCGGGCCGAGCGCCGCGCGCTGATCAAAGATTTGATACACGGCACGCCGAGCGCTGCCGGTGATGGTCCCGGTACGCCTCGCGCTACCGGAAGCGGCACGCCTGGCGCTGTCGGGATGGATCACATCGCAGTTATCCGTGCTTACTCTCTTTGAAGGAAACAAGAATGGAAACGTTCACTCCCGAACAACTGAAAGCCGAACTCGGCTCGATCAGCCAGCAAGTCAAGGAATTCGCCGAAAAGGCGATGGCCGACGCCAAGTCGATGACCGCAGCCCAGAAGGAACGCGTCGACGAAGTGCTCGTGAAACAGGGCGAGATCATGGCGCGGCTGCAGGAAGCCGAGCAGAAGCTCGACCGCCGCGGCAACGGCACGCCGGACAAGCCGCTGTCGCAGGGCCAGCAGGTCATCACGTCCGAAGGCTACAAGTCGCTGATCGAACGCGGCGGCCTGAAGCACGCGCGCGACGGCATCAACTTCCCGGTGAAGGCGGCGCTGTCGGGCCTGACCGAAGCCGGCGGCGGCGCGTTCGTGCAGCCGGATACGCTGCCGACGATCGTCGGTCTGCCGATGCGCCGGATGACGGTGCGCGACCTGCTCACGCCGGGCCGCACGTCGAGCAATTCGATCCAGTACGTGCGCGAAACGGGCTACACGAACAACGCCGCGACCGTTTCGGAAACCGCGCTGAAGCCGGAATCGACGAAGACCTTCGAATTGCTGAACGGGGCGGTCGTCACGATCGCGCATTACCTGAAGGCGTCGAAGCAAATCCTCGACGACGCGCCGATGCTGGCCAGCTTCATCGACGGCAACCTGCGCTACGGGCTGATGTACGTCGAGGAAACGCAACTGCTGAAGGGCTCGGGCACCGGCAACAACCTGAACGGTATCTACACGCAGGCCACGTCGTACAGCGCGCCTATCAATCCGCCGGGCACCGAGACGACGATCGACGTGATTCGCCTGATGCTGCTGCAGGCGGAGCTCGCCGAATTCCCGTCGACCGGCATCGTGCTGCATCCGAGCGACTGGGCACTGATCGAGCTCACGAAGGATTCGACCGGCGCCTACATCTTCGCCAATCCGCAATCGCTGGCGACTCCGCAGTTGTGGGGCCGTCCGGTCGTCGCGACCCAGGCGATGACGGTGGACACGGCGCTCGTCGGCGCCTTCCGGCTCGGCGCGCAAATCTTCGACCGTGAAGATGCGAACGTCGTGGTCGCCACGGAAAACGAGGACGACTTCATCCGCAACATCGTCACGATCCGCGCCGAAGAGCGGCTGGCGCTGGCCGTGTACCGGCCGGAGGCGTTCATCAAGAACACGAACCTTCCCTGATCTCCTGTCGTAGCACCACTCACGGGGCCGCAGCCTGGCCCCTTTTCGGAGAATGGCGATGCGGGTTGAAGTGCTGCAAGAGTTCGTCCACGGCGCGATCAAGGGCGCGGTAGGGAGTCAGATCGAGGTCAATGACTCGCTCGCCGGCGATCTCGAGCGCAGCGGACTCGTGCGCGTTTTGGCGGCGCCGGCCATTGTCCGAAGGGATTGCGAGGGAAAAGCGGGGCCCGCTGGCGCGGAGCAACTGTCGTCTGTATCGCCAGCGGGCCAAGTCTTACCGAAGACGACTGCGCCACCGTTGAAGCGTGGCAGGCCGCGGATCCATCCGCTCGAAAAGTGATCGCGATCAATACCTCTTTTCGCCGCGCGCCGTTCGCCGATGTGTTGTACGGCGGCGATGGCCGCTGGTGGAACGTGTACGGCGCCGAGGCGCGCCGCGTCGCTGCTGGCGAGTTGTGGACCGCCGACGCGCTGGCCGCTCAGCAGTACGGGCTGCGCGCCGTGCATAACGCCGACGATCCGGGCTTGTGCCTGGCGCCAGGGAAAATCCACACCGGGAAGAACTCGGGCTACGCGGCGATGGGGCTGGCGTTTATGTGGGGCGCGGCGACGATCGTGCTTCTCGGCTACGACTTTCAGCGCACCGGCGGCCGCTCGCATTGGCACGGCGACCACGAGGGCAGCCTGCCGAACTTGAGCGCCAACCTGGAAGGATGGGTGCGCCGCATGGTGCAACTCGGCGCGGACCTGCGCGCGCATGGCGTGCGCGTCGTCAATGCTTCACGTGAAACGGCGATCACTTGCTTTCCGCGGGCGCCGATCGAGGACGCGCTGGCATGACAAACCTGCGCATCGTCACCCCTGCCACGGTCGAGCCGGTTACGCTGGCCGCGGCGAAGGCCCACCTGAAAATCGACTACGACGCGAATGACGAGTCGCCGCCGGTGGCGTTCCCTGACGATGCGCTGATCGAGGCGCTGATCGTGACGGCCAGGACGCACGCCGAGACGTACCTGTCGCGCGCGCTGGTCGATACCGTGTACGAGTGGCGCATCGACCAGTTCGAAGGATCGTGTCCGCTGCCGTTCCCGCTGGCGCCGGTGCGTTCTCTGGACGCGATCACCTACCTGGACGACGACGGCGTGACGCAGACGCTCGCGGCATCCGTGTACCGTTTCGACGATCATCCGACCCTGCCGGCGATCTGGATCGCCTATGGGCAGACCTGGCCGACTACGCGCTGGCAGTCCGACGGCATCCGCATCACCTTCACGGCCGGGCCGGATATCACGGCCAGTCCGCCGGCGGCCATCCCCGAGCCAATCCGGCAAGGGATGCTGCTCTTGATCGGCCACCTGAACCGCAATCGGGACGCGGTGGATCAGTTGGTCGACGGGATGCCGACGGCGGTGCGCAATCTCTGGCAGCCGTATCGTCTGCGGATGGGCGTATGAGCGAGCCGCGCATCGGCGATCTCGAGCACCGGCTGATCATCGAAGAGCCGAGCGACCTGCAGGACAGCGCCAGCGGCGAGATAGTCAAGGCGCCGTGGCTGCCGGTGGCGACGGTCTGGGCGTCGATCAAGCCATCGCGCGGGCGCGAGGCGCTGATATCCGGCCAAGTGCTCGCCGAGTTGGATACCGAGATCGTCGTCAAGTGGTCGCCGCTGACCGACCGCTTGAGCGCGAAAAATCGCTTCAGGCACAAGAGCGACGTCTACAACATCGTCTCCGTCGTGCCGACCAAACTTGATCGCAGCTACGTGGTCTTTGCGTGCAAGTCGGGGGCCAACGATGGCTAGTGCTGTGACCATGAAAGTCGATGGACTGAGCGATCTCGGGCGCCGCATGTTGACGTTGAAGGCCGACGTCGCGCTGAAGATGGGGCCGCGCGCCACCGGCAAGGCGGCGAGCATCGTGAAGAAAGCAGCGAAGGCAAAACTGAAAAGCGCGTCGACCGATACCGGCCTGCTCGGTAAGAACGTCATCGCGAAAAAGATGGGCAAAAATCGGACGCGCTTGACCGCGGAACACATTGTCACGGTCAAGAAAGCCGTCTATCCGAAGAACTCCGAGGGCGGCGAGCGGACGACTCGCCGCGTCGGCGTGTTCAAGGAATTCGATACGAAGTTCGTCAAGGCCGAACCGTTCCTGGCGCCGGCGCTATCCGAGAACACGTCGCGCGCGATCGACGCCATGACCAACAGCCTGCTGGCTGACCTTGCGAAGTACGGCAAATGACCGCGCCAGACGTCGCCATTTTCCTCGCGCTGAAAGGGCTGGTGCCGGTCGGCGCGTCGTTCGCCTGTTACCCGGAGACGTTTCCCGAGCCGCCGCGGGTGCCGGTGTGGCCGGCGATCCGCTATCAGGAAGTGTCGATCGATCCAACGCAGGACGTCTGCGGCACCGATGACGGCTCGACTGACGACACCTTCATGCAGATCGAATATGCAGCGAAGACCAAGGGCGCCGCCAAGCTGCTGCGCGCTCAGGGCCGCGCTGCGCTGATGGCGGTCACGGATCCACCGTGCCTTCGCGGGAATGGCTCTACCGATTACGACCCGGTCACGGACACGTATCGCGCGATCGACGACTACACGTTTCACCCATCATCGGGAAGTTGACAGGAATTCACGGAAGTTAACCGAGGCGAACCGCCTCAACTTGGAAGGGAGTAACGCAAAATGTCCACAGGCAAACGCTACAAGTTTCAGGGCTCGACCTTCGCCGTGCAGACTGGCTTCGGCACGCCGGTCAACATCAGCACCATCAGCGCGGCGAATCCGGTCGTTGTCACCGCCGCGAACACGCTCGCGCTCGGCGACATCGTCAAACTGACGAACATCGCCACGCCGACGCAACTCGACGACGGCGTGTTCGCAGTCGACAATCCCACTCTCAGCGACTTCGAACTCGCCGGCATCAATGGCAGCGCCTACGATGCCTTCGCCGACGATAGTCCGGCGACCGCGCAATTCACGCCGATCACACTGTCCGCGTTCTGCGAACTGACCGGCGTCAACCAGCAGGACGGCGGCGCGGATCAGGAAGACGTCTCGACGATCTGTTCCACGGCCAAGGAATTCGAGCAAGGGCTGTCGGACTCCGGCACGCTGCAACTCGACTTCAACTGGGCCGGCAACGAAACCGTCCAGGCGGCACTGCGCGCGGCGAAGGTGGCGGCCACCCAACTCGGCTTCAAGGTCACGATGCCGGGCACCGGAGGCTCGGTGATCATGATCGGCACCGTGCAGCAAACGTCGTTCAGCGGCCAGGTCGGGCAGGTCTGGAAGGGGTCGGCGACGATCAAGCTGACCGGCGAAATATTCGTCCTGGCGGCCGCGTGAATCGGGATCAACTGCTCGCCGCTATGGAGACGATGGCGGTCGAGAAGCCGCGTCTCGTGCGGATCAAAGGGCTCGGCGAAGTCCATATCCGCGAGATCACGATCGGGGAGATCGACGCGCAGATCGAGGACACGGCCGACAAAAAGAACAAGCGCGGCATCGCACGCGGCGCGTGTCGGCTGCTGGCCGATGAGAACGGCCAGCGGCTGCTCGATCCAGACAACGACGCCGACGTGTCCAAGATGGCGAAGATGCCGCTGCGCGTGCTGACCGCGATCAACAAGGCGTCCGAGCTCGACGAGGCACCAGCCGAGGGAAACTGACATGGCGCGAGGAATTCAAGCACGTCCTCGCGCTCGAGCTTGGCTGGAAGTCAGTCGCCGAGTTGTCGCGAGGAATGTCGGAACGCGAGTTCCGCGGATGGTTGCGCTATGCCGCAAAGCATCAACTGCCGTCGCGCCGACAAGAGGCGTATCTCGCGCAGGTGGCCTATGTGATCGCGCAGACGGCCGGGGCTGAAGATATGACGCTCAAGGATTTCATTCTCGACTTCGGCGGCAAGGCCAGGAAGCCGACGGCCGAGGAAGGCGCGCACATGATCGCCAATATCGCGCAAGGTCCGGGCGTTCGTAAGCTCGGCCAGGGCAGGAAGAAAAAGGCCGACTGATGGCGTCCCTCGGTTCCCTCGTCGTCTCGCTCGGGCTGAACGCGGCCGAGTTCACTACCGGCCTGACCAAGTCGGAGCGCGAGGCGCAGCGATTCGCGCGGTCGATCGACAAGGGCATCGCGACTGCGGTGAATTTGGCGACGATCGCGCTGGCCGGCATGACGACCGCTGCGATTGCCGGCTTCGCTGCGATTGACAATCTCGCCAAGCAGGCCGGCAACTTCAAGGATTTGGAGGAAATCACTGGTGCGAATGCGGAATCGCTGGCATCGTTCGCGGTCGCGGCGGCGACGGCTGGCACCGACATGAACACGATCGCCGATGCGTCGGTGAAGCTGACGAAGTCGCTGACCGGCGTCGACGACGAATCGAAGGCGGCCGGCGCAGCGCTCGCTGCGCTTGGGCTCAACATCAAGGAGTTCAAGGCGCTCGATCCGGCGACGCAGATGGAAACTGTCGCCAAGGCGCTCGCCGGTTTTGAGGATGGCGCGGGGAAGACGGCCGTCGCGGTGGCGCTGCTCGGCAAGTCAGGGGCGCAACTGCTGCCGTTCCTGAAGGAGTTGGCGGCAGAGGGTTGGCGGCAAGTCATCCTGACGCAACGGCAGATCGAACTCGCCGACGAGTACGCCGACAAGCAGGCGAAGGCGCGCGCGGAGTTGAACCTGTACGCGCAGGTTGCTGCGACGCAGGCACTCCCGGCGATCACCGGGCTGATAAAAGCGTCGAAGGAATTCATTGCTGAGTTGATCGGAATCGACGCGCAATCGAAATCGCTCCGCGACTCCAATGCGATTCGAGACTTCGCGGAAGGCGCCGCCAGCGCGCTCGCGTTCGTCGTCGATATGGGCGACGGCATAGCGCGAGTGTTCGAGGTTGCGGGCAGGTCCATTGCCGCAGGACTGGCCGCGACTGGAGAGGCTACTAGCGGAAATTTCGCGGGCGCGCGCGCGATCATCGCCGCGTATCAGCAGGATGTCGACAGGATCATCAATCGACAACTGTTCAGCGCGAGGCTGGCGAAACAATTCTCCGACCAGCGCACCAATGATTCGCTGCGCAACGTCGAAGACCGCGGATTCAAGCCGCCCGGCCGTCGGATCGCGTTCAGTGGCGCCGAGCCTGGCGGCAGGGCTGGCGCAGCAGCGAAGGAACGGCAAAGCGAGGCAGACCGCTATCTCGAATCGCTGAAGAACCAACTCGAACGCACCTACGAACTATCGAACGCGGAAAAGGTGCTCCGCGACCTGCAGCTCGGCCGGCTCGACGGACTGAAGCAAGGTCAACTTGACGTCATTCTTGGCATCGCGCAGGAACTCGACGCCTACGAGGCACTGAAGAAAGGCATCGAGGAAGCCAAGCGCGCGCAGGAAGACGCGAACCGGGCAGCGCAACAGGTCGTCAAGGATCGCGCGGACGCCACGAAGGCCGCGCTCGACGATGCCGATCAAGTGCTGAAATCCAACAACGCGCTGCGCGACGAAATCGCAATCATCGTCGGCGGCGAGGCGGCGCGTAAGGCGCTCGAAAAGGACTACGTTGCGCTGGCAATCGCGCGCAAGGAGGATGCGCTTGCTGCCGCACAGCAGACAGTCGGCATGGAGGGCGTTGCCGACGCATTGAAGATCGAGATCGAGGCGTTGCGCGAGCGTGCCGAACTGTTGACCGGCAAGGATGTTGCGGAACAGATGGCGAAAGACGCGCAGGCGCTGCAGGAAGTAAAGAACATGTTTAGCGACACGTTCGCCGACGCATTTGCCGACGTGATCACCGGCACGAAGTCCGTCAAGGATGCTTTTAAATCATTGGCTGACAGTCTGGTGCAGCAGATCAGCCGCATCGCCGCGCAGAATATCGCGAACGCATTGTTCGGCGGCACGAACAGCGGCGGGCCGGACATCTTCGGCATGATCGGCAAGCTGTTCGGCATGATGGGCGGCGGATCGACCGGCGGCTATACGGGCGGATTCTCCGGCGGCGGCTTCGGCGAGCACTTCGCGATGGGCGGCATCTCGCGCGGCGGCATGGCGCTGGTCGGCGAGCGCGGCCCGGAGATCGTGAATCTACCGCGCGGCGCACGAGTCACGCCGAATCATCGTCTGTCGGAAATTGGCGGTGGCGATACGTTCGTGCAAAACATCCACGTCCCCGCGCGCGCGCCGACGCAGACCATCCGCCAGACTGCCAAGCAAGGCTGGCGCGCCGCATCCGGCTCGATGCGTAGGGGATAGACATGACGTTCCGCAACCTACTCCTGCCGATCGCGGTTGATTTGGATTGGCAAACCGCGCCCGGATTCTCGACGACAGTTGTTCGCACTGACAGCGGAAAGGAAAGGCGAAACATTGATTGGGACGCCAGCCTAGCGCGCGGCGTCCTGCGCTACAACGCGCGCAAGCAAGCGATATGGGAACAGATCGACCAGATGTTCCAGGTCTGCCACGGCCGCGCGTATTCGTTCAAAGTGCGCGATCCGCGCCACAACGTCGCCACCGTCGCGCAGGGGAAGTTCTCGGGCGCGCAGGCGGTCCTGCGGATCACTGTCGGCGCGTACACGATC
>OFQZ01000592.1_pt1 | contig 12124 bp, 16 predicted proteins | sample 1543011 | NCBI WGS metagenome assembly OFQZ01 (sample SAMN07774216, study PRJEB24372) | wastewater metagenome | isolation source: Exp Tend NO 0WW | collected 2016-02 | reverse complement strand
GTCCGTGAGGCCTGTGACGTTGAGATGGCTCCCATCCTACGTGAAAGGCAGCGGCAAGCCGATCTAGCCCGGTCCAGGGCGCTCGTAGCCCCATCCGAGGAGCCTATCGAGCGGAAGTCGATCGAGGAGCTTAAGGCACGCTGCGGAGATAACTGGGGGATTGCCCAGCCGAAGGATCTGTCCACGCCGAAAAAGCGGGAGCGGACCTTGGAAGAGCTGGAGGCCATGAAGGACGTTCCCCTGTCTATTGGCCCGGCGCTGATGAAGAAGCTCGAAGACTACAGGCGAGGTGAGTGATGGCCGCGGATCTAGCGACCAACAACAATCGCAGAGATCAATTCACGATCGTAAGGAGGTTTTCATGACCACCATTGACTGGAACAAGCCCGTACAGACGAAAGACGGGCGGAAGGTGAGGGTGCTGTGTACGGATGGGCCGGATTTAATGTTTCCGGTAATCGGGATTATCGATGGTGAAGTAATCCCAAGAAGGTGGAATTTACTTGGTACGAAGGATTGTGCCTACGGGTGGGACGACGTGAACCTCATCAACGCCCCAGAGAAGCATACGCTTTGGGTGAATGTGTGGAGGTATAAGGCGGATAACCTTTTTACGGTCGTCGACTTCGATCAAGCTGGATCTGATCGCGACGCGAGCTGGGCCGGTATGTACAAGCTAATCGCCCGCATCCACCACGAATTCCACGAAGGCGAGGGACTGTCATGAGCGCAGAAACAAAAGTCACCTGCGACGGGTGCGGTGATGATATCACCTATGCCGTTGGCATGGCAGAACAGTCGCTAGCACTTGTCCTTCGGCACCGTAGGGTGAAGGATCATAATGCGCCGGTCCATTGCGCTGTTGTCTACCCATTGATCGATGAGACTAAACACTTCTGCGGGTTTGACTGCCTGCGCAAGTGGCTAGACAGCCAGCCAACTCCGCGACCGAAGTCGCGACCATTTATTGAGGGCCTGTCATGACCATCCGCATGGAATGGCAGCCCATAGAGACGTGCCGGCGGCATGTTGATGTCCTATTTTACCGCGAAGACGCCGGGATCATGTTCGGCCAATACACCTATTGTGCCGACTGGATATCGGACGAAGAGCAGGCCGCACGGCAGTACGACGAGGATACCCTCTATCGAGAGGATCCTTGGGCATTCGGGCCTCATGGCGCTTACCGCCTTGAAGGAGAGGAGCGCCCGACCCACTGGATGGACACGCGGTCTCTGCCCCTTGTAGATCACCCACGACCCACAACTCCCGTAGTGGATCATGAAGGGGGTGAAAGAGAGCGACAAGCGGACCACGTGTCATTCATCGCTGGTGGGATCTGCGGGCACGCCGTGAAATAGGCCCGGATGACATCGTGATATTCGCCAATGGCACTTGCGATCAGGAGCCGAGGAAGCAAAGCGCCCCCGACATTGATGAAAGCGTGTGGGATGCCCAATAAAGCTGCCGAAAAGACACCAGAAGGTCTACAACAAACCGCCGATGTGGTACAAGGTGTAGTGCCTGCGTCGCGTATTCACGTCAACGGCTTCACCTATGTCTCACTCGACTATCACGAGGAGCATGTTCGTAAAGCCGAGATGGGCGCTATAGACAGGTGCACGAACTATCTTGCCGTTCGCGGTCGCATTCAGGTGGCTGAGTGTCTTAAACGAATGAAATCGGAGATCGCCCCGGATGGCAAACGTCACCGCAGTTCGTAAAACATTCTCAGGATACGGCCGAAAGCCTCGTGCTGGGGTCGAACGATACCCATCTGGTCAAATCGTCCACTCTCAAAGGCAACCCAAAGAGACAGAGGCGGATATCCTGGCTACTGCCATCAGCCAGCCGCACCGCCGCGGATCTTCAGACCCGCGCAGCCGGTACCATGGGTATGCCGTGGGGCGCCTTCTGATGAGCAAGCAGATAACTCATCCGCAGTTCAGGGCGGCAGAGCGCGTCACCACCGTGTGGATCAAGCACGCGAAGCTCGTCACGGGCTCACTGCCGCGCTTCCCCTCGGTTATGGCGGATCGGGTGGCCGGCGCCATCGAATCCGGCCTAGAGCCGGCTGACGACGATATTTTCAAGCTGCGCAGAGAACACGCCGATTCACACTCTGCGCTAATGTCCCGAGGAAAGCACGCAGACTATGTGCGCGTCATCACAAGAGTCTGCATGATGGATATCGATCCCACGCAGGACGAGCTAGGTGATTTCCGCGAGGCGATGAACCTTCTCGACAAGCTGTGGATAATCGACAGCGCCTATGCTGATGATTGAGAAAAAAATATACGCGATGTCCTTGCGGGGTGTTGACGAGGCCCAGATGTTCGCGTATCGTTCCTACTGTATCCGAAATTCAGGTTTTGCGCCCGCAGGCCATGCGCCGAGCGGGCTTTGTTGAATCTTCGCCCACATGATGGATTGCAGCGCTCCCGGCTAGCGCTATGGACCGACGCTTTCCATTAGTGCAAACCGGGTAGCAGGGCGTTGATAGAGTTCAGTGCGGTGACACGGTGAAATTCTGCATGCCGTGGGTGCCCGCTCCATCCGGGCATTTCATTTTGCGAGGGGTTGCTGTCCTCGCCCGCACCGATCTTCACCGAGGCCGCATGCACGCTGTCGTCATCGCCCTCTGGTGGCATGCCGCCTATCGAGCATGGGCTGAGATGTGGGGTGTTGTAGAACGCTTCTCATGCTGACAGACGCCGATGTCGACAGAATTGCGCAGGCAGTCCTTGACCGCCTTGCGCCAGTGCTTGTCCGTATGGATTGGCAAGCTGATGGATGGCTGGTTCCGGTTCCAAGCGCTGATGATGTCAATAGCGCCCTTCGCGAAAATCCGCTCTTGCGTCCGCGTTGTCCTTCAGAACCGCGGACAGTCGACCCTGAATAGAGCCCATCTCTCTCTTGAGGTCGTTCATCTGGTGGATGATGTGCACGAGTGATTGTGTCAGCGCCAAAAGCACGGGGTGTTTTGAAGGGTCGCTTTCCATGGTGGAGATCGCGAGAGAAAGGGCCTTTAGAGCGTCGTTCTCTTGAATGTGTGATGCCCTGAACTGCGCAAGGCTCGGCTTTGGTGCGTATCGCTTCCCTGATGGGATGTCTTCTCCGTCTGCCATCGTTGCCCCCCTGTTGATGGTCGCTATTCCACGCGCCTCATCGTGACGAGTCAACCGGTCTCATGACGCAACCCGCCACATACATCATCAGAACAGACGACGGATACCAGCACGAGCTGGTGGGCGTCTATGCCTGGGAAGAAAGTGGCTGGTTGTCATTTTACGCTGACAAAGACATGGACAATCTGACCGCGGGTTTCTCCATGGCGACAGTCACGTCATGCTGCAGGGCTGATGTGAAGTCGGAAGTGTTGCGGTCTCGGCCGCTGTTCTTCACCTCCGACGAAGGGTCGATGAATTGACGCCGCGCTACAGGGCGATCCGCCCAAGGGCCTCGGTCTTCTGCGAGGATGACATCCGGATCGATCCACACCCAGGCATGTCGGTCAATGTGCATGAGACAGAGCCTGTCTACACCGGCCTTCTCGACGCAGACGGCAACGAGCTTGTGCGCATGCCCGAGCCGATAGGGTTCATTCATTTCGAGGATTGAGCGCAACCACCCGTAAGGGCTTGCGATGGTGATTTGATGGCTAAGGAGAAGGATGAGAAGTCCGGCCGGTTTCTACCGGGCAATAGCGGGTTTAGCGGTCGCCCCAAAGGGTCCCGCAACAAGCTGGGCGAGGCCTTCATCTCCGCACTTCATGACGACTTCGCACAGCACGGCCCGCGGGTCATTGAGGCAGTTCGGACCGAGAAGCCTGATCAGTACCTCAAGGTGGTCGCCTCGATCCTGCCGAAGCAGCTTGAGATCAAAACAGACGCATTCGAAGGGATGACGGACGATGAGCTCGCCGCTCTCGTCGCTGCCGCCCGATCAGCTCTTGGTGTTGCTGAAGGCGAGTCAAGCGGCTCTCCAACAGCGCATTAGCGAAAACCGCCTCGCACGCTATTCCCCATATCCGAAGCAAAAGGACTTCCACAAAGCCGGCGCGCTTCGTCGCGAGCGTCTGTTCATGGCCGGCAATCAGCTGGGCAAGACGATCGCAGGCGGCAACGAGGCCGCGATGCACGCCACGGGGCTGTACCCTGACTGGTGGGAGGGCTTCAGGTTTGATGGGCCGAATGTCGGCTGGGCTTCTGGCATCACGGGAGAGTCCACGCGCGATACGGTTCAACGTGTGTTGCTTGGGCGACCAGGGCAGCATGGTACGGGGTCTATACCGAAGTCGCATCTGATTGACACAGTGTCGGCCCGCGGCGTGCCGGAACTGGTGGACATGATGCAGGTCAAGCACGTGTCAGGCGGCACGAGCACGATCGCGCTGAAGAGCTACGAGAAGGGCCGCGAGAAGTGGCAGGGCGAGACCCTGCACTGGGTCTGGTACGATGAGGAGCCGCCTGAGGAGATCTACACCGAGGGCCTGACGCGCACGAATGCCACGGGCGGCATAGCGTGGATGACCTTCACGCCGTTGCTCGGCATGTCCGAGGTGGTGCGCCGCTTCCTGATGGAAGAGAGCCCCGATCGATCCGTCACACAGATGACGATCGATGACGTGGAGCACTACACAGAGGAGCAGAAAGCCCGGATTATCGCGGCATATCCTGAGCATGAGCGCGAGGCTCGTGCCAAGGGCGTCCCGATTATGGGATCTGGCCGGGTGTTCCCCGTAGCGGAAGAGGATGTGAAGGTCACGGCCTTCCCCATCCCGTCGCACTGGGTTCAGATCGGTGGGCTTGACTTTGGCTGGGATCACCCGACTGCCGCTGTGAAGTTGGCTTGGGATCGGGACACGGACACGGTCTATGTGACCGCGGCGTATCGAAAGCGCGAGGCGACGCCGCTCATTCATGCGGGATCGCTGAAGGAATGGGGATCTTGGCTGCCTTGGGCATGGCCGCACGATGGTCTGCAGCACGACAAGACGTCAGGCGATCAGCTCGCTGAGCAATACCGCAAGCACGGACTGAACATGTTGCCGGAGCGTGCACAGTTCGAGGATGGGAGTTCTGGTGTCGAGGCCGGCATATCGATGATGCTGGACCGGATGCAGACCGGGCGCCTGAAGGTTTTTGCTCACCTGGAAGAATGGTTCGAAGAATTCCGGATGTACCACCGCAAGGACGGACTGATCGTCAAGGAACGAGACGACTTGATGAGCGCGACGCGCTATGCGGCGATGTGCCTGAGATTCGCATCCGTTGATCGCCTGAAGGCGCCCCTCCGTCGCAATATCTCAAGACTAGCTTAGGGAATACATGATGAGCGGTGGATCCGGACAAGCCGGCGGCCCTGGCCAGTCGGCTATTAAGCCATTGGCGTCTCTGCAAAATGCTGCGGCGACAGTGAACCAGGCGCCGCAGGGCGTCTCGCAGAACTCGACGGGCCCCGTGTTCGCGGAGGATGCGGCGAAGCTCAATGTTGGCCGTCTCTATCAGGATCAGTTCGGCCGTCAGGCGGACCCGGACGGTCTAAACTTCTGGGTCAACCAGATGCGTCAGGGACAGACGTTGAACGATATCCGCGGCAAGCTCGCTGGTTCGGCTGAGGCTCAGGCGCGGCAGACAGCACAAACTCAACCAGCCGCGTCAGCGGGCAATTTTGCGATTTATAATCAGTCCTTGGGCAACCCTGATAAGAACCAGCTTGCGCAGTACATCAACCAGTACGGCCCAAGCGGTGAGGTGCGAGCGCAGTATGCGGCGGCAAATTCCGGCCAGAATGGGCAGCCCGGCCCATCGTTCACTGACTATGCTACATCCGTCCTCGGGCAAAATGGGTATCAGGACGCCGTAAACGCCTACAACAAGGCCCAGCTCTGGCAGTTGCAGAACGCCAACTACAACCAGCAGTCTCCGAGCAACTAGCCCGTGGCAGATATCGTCTCGGGCGCACAGGCGCCGCTCACCTCAGAACGCGAGCCGATGGCCTTCGATGAATTCGAAGGCATCGTGCGCAACGCGATCGAGGATGCGGAGGACTATACCGATTCGCTCGTGGCGCCGCGGCGCCAGAAGGCCACCCGGTACTTCAACGGTGAGCCCTTCGGCAATGAGCAGGATGGTCGCAGCCAGTATGTCGTGCGCGTCGTGCAGGACGCGGTTCGCAAGACCATGCCCCCGCTCATGCGCATCTTCGCCAGTGGCGAGAACGCGGTGGAATATACCCCTCAAGGCGAGGAGGATGTAGAGGGCGCCGAGCAGGCGACGGACTACCACAACCTCGTCTTCCAGCGGGACAACCCCGGCTACCAAATCATGCTGTCCGCGTTCGAGGACGCGCTTGTACGGATCACAGGCGTCTTCAAGTGGTGGACCGAGACGACACCGAAGCAGGTTGAGGAGAGTTACGAGGGCCTAACACCTCAACAGGTGCAGGCGTTCGAGCAGGATCCAAGCGTCACAGTCACGGCTTTGGAGCAGGTTACTGACGCGGACGGGCTGCCTGCCCTGAATGTGACGCTCATCCGGGCGGATGTCGACAAGCGCACGAAGATCGCGGCCATCCCGCCGGAAGAGTTCTTGGTATCGCGAGAAGCGCGGGACGAGGACTGCGCCGATCTTATTGGGCACCGCACGCTCAAGACCATGAGCCAGTTGACCGAGATGGGCTACGACCCGGCTGAGATCGAGGAAGTGGCCGGTGGCTCTGGCGAGGATTTCGACTGGGACGAGGACCGTCGCCAGCGCTTGCCCGGGCTGAATGCGTTCGGGAAGTATGAATCGCTCGACCCGGCGATGAAGCGTTACCTCTATATCGAAGCCTGGATGCGCATCGATATGGATGGCGATGGCGTCGCCGAGCTTCTGAAGATCTGCACGGTCGGCAACAACTATCACGTGGTGCACTACGAGCCGGCAGAGGACGTGCCGCTTGCTGTTCTGTGCCCGTTCCCGACGCCGCATGCGGTAATTGGGCAGTCTCTGGCAGAGCAGGTGATGGACCTGCAGGAGATTGAATCCGACATCATCCGTAGCACGCTCGATAGCCTCGTGCAGACGATCAATCCGCGCACGGAGGTCGTCGAGAGCCAGGTCAACATCGATGACGTGTTGAACGTCGAGGTGGGCGCGATCGTCCGCGTCACGCAGTCAGGCGCTGTGAGGCCGCTGGCGACGCCATTTGTGGGCGAGGCGGGCCTCCAAATGATGTCCTATTTCGATGCGCAGGAGCAGTCCCGTACCGGCATCACGGACATATCGCAGGGGCTGGACCCGAAGGCCCTGCGGTCGACGACGGCGACGGGTGTCGATGCATCGGTCTCGGCATCGCAGGCCCGGGTTGAGCTGATAGCCCGCAACTTTGCGGAAGGCGGCATGAAGCGGCTGTTCCGTGGCTTGCTGCTGGAGACGAAGCGCCATCAGGATCGGCCGCGCATGATCCGCCTGCGCAACAAATTCGTTGAGGTGGACCCGCGGACATGGAATGCGAGCATGGATGTCGCCGTGAACGTGGCCTTGGGCCGCGGCACGGACAGCGACCGCCTCCAGTTTCTGATGCGTGTGGCCGAGAAGCAGGAAGCCATCATTCAGCAGTTCGGCCCAAGCAACCCCGTTGCTGGCGTCGTCGAGTGGCGCAACACGATGGAAGACATCGCCGGGATTTTGGGGCGGAAGGACACTTCGCGCTACTTCAAGGATGTCTCGGAAGAAGATCTGCAGAAGCAGATGGCGCAGCAGAAGCAAGGCGAGAAGCCGAACCCGGCCGATATGCTCGTTATGGCTCAGGCCGAAGAGATCAAGAACAATTTCGTCGTCAAGATGCGCCAGCAGGACCTGGACAAGGAAGAGATGCGCCTCGACGACGATCGCGAGCGTGACAAGCAGGACGGCGATTTCTTCCTGAAGGGCATGGAGCTGGCCTATAAATACGGCCAGCAGCCCGACATGGCCGTCCTTCAGCAAATGACAGGCCGCAATCGCTTCATCGACCAGAACGAGACGATGACAGGGACTATGACGGGGGCCGTTTCGCAGCCCGCGTCGCCTCCGCAGCCAATGCCCCAGCCCGGGCCTCCTCCCGGTGGTCCGCCAGTGCCTCCCCAGCCGCAACAGCCACCGATAGGTCCCCAATGAACGATCTCGTCGACTGGCGTTCCATCCAGGGCTGGTTCGCATTCCGAACGGCCTATGAGGACGCAGTTGCCCGCGCCCCGGAGGCCAAGGCGCAGTTTGTCGAGGTGGGGTCATGGAAAGGCCGATCCACGGTGTTCATGGCCAACGCGATAGCTGGCAGCGGCAAGGACATCCTGTTCTACGCTGTTGACACGTGGGAGGGCTCTGACGAGCCGGAGCACCGCGACGATCCCGATATCGACCGGCTGTTCGAAGTGTTCACGGGCAACATCACCCCGGTCCGGCGTTACGTGCGCCCGATTCAGAAGCCGTCTATCGAAGCTGCAATGATGTTCCCGGTGGAATCGCTCGATTTCGTGTGGCTCGATGCTGGGCACACCTATGAGGACGTGAAGGCGGATATTGCGGCCTGGCGCCCACGGATGAAGCCAGGCGCGGTCATGGGCGGGGACGATGTGTTCTGGCGTGACGGGGGCGTTCTCCGGGCCGTGCAGGAAGCCTTCCCGGACCAGCATGAGATCAAGCTGGGTGAAGGCGGCTGGGCTTATTGGGAGGCGCGGCTGTGACTGAGCGGACGCTGTGGGTTGCTGTCTATGGCGACCAGCATGCGGTCCCATTGTTCGAGCGCCAGGCAGCCCGCTTTGTCGATGACGACCGCGGCGGGTTGAGCAATGCCGAGCCGATCGAATGGACCGGCCTTGGCAAATACGAAGCACATGCAGGTGCGGTGTTCCTCAATGAGGGCGCCGATGCCCCTGTGCGCAGCAGCAAGTTTGCCGAGCCGTTGCGTGGGGATCTTGGCGTAACGCTGAGGTTCGCGCCGGCCGCATTCTGGATTCCAGAGGGCCTATGACAGAAGACGAGAAGGTTGCCCGCATCAAGGATTTCCTTGAAGACGAGGTGATCAAAGAGGCCTTCGAGAGGATCGAAGCAATATACTTCCTCGCATGGCGTAATTCGAAGTCTGAAGACGCCGCGAAGCGAGAAGAAGTTCATAGGCGCGTCAAGTCCATGGATTTGTTCCGCGCCGATCTTCTGTCCGTCCTGAACAAAGCCAGGGCGGCCGAAATAATGGCCGAACGCAAGTCTCGGTCTCTATTCTCCTTCACAAAATAAGGACTTTCTAGATGTCAGACGCCAACCAGCCTGCTTCGCCAGGCCTTGGCCTGCATGAGGCTGCCTCGCAGATCGAAGCGCTTCTCGCGGACCCGGCCGATGCCCCCGCAAGCCCAGGAGCACAGAAGGTAAAGCGCAAAGCCGCACCCGAGCCCGTCGAGGAGACGGATGAGGATGTGGATGGCGCCGAACCGGATGATCAGGACGAGGACGCCGTTGAAGACGCCGACGACCCCGACGCAGAAGCCGCAGATGACGCATCATCTGAGGAGGAGGGCGAGGAGGCGCAGGACGAAGACGATAGCGAGGAAGGAGACGACACTCCCGCTGACGAGACGTTCACCCTGAAAGTTCAGGGCCAGGACCATACCGTCACGCGCGATGAGATGATCGAACTCGCCCGCAAAGGCTTCGACTACACCCAGAAAACTCAGGCTCTTGCCGAGGAACGTAAAACCGTCCAATCCCTAGGCCAGCAGACGGCCCAGGAGCGCGACCTTTACGCCCGCGGTATGAAGGCCCTCGCTGAGCAGTTAGAGGCCCTGATGCCTCGCAAGCCGGATCTTCTCCGCCTCTCGCAGGAGAACCCGGGCGAAGCCATCAGGCAACAGGCACTCTGGGCAGACTACCAGGACAAGATCAACTGGGCTCGCTCCCAGGTCTCTGAGGCCGAAGAGCGGCAACGTCAGCACGATGAGATAGCGCGGGTCGCCCACGCTGAAGAACAGCGCAAGCTCCTGCCCCAGATCAATCCAGCCTGGTCGGATGAAACGGCCTTCGTGAAGGACAGCAATATGATGCGGGAATATCTCGCGTCTGTTGGTGCTCCGCAAGATATCGAAGGCGCGATCACCGACAACTGGATGATCAAGGTTCTCTATGACGCGGCGCGTGGTTCAAGGTCTGAAAAGCAGGCCGCGAAGCCACTGCCGAAGCCAAAGCCCAAGGCAAAGCCGGTTTCCTCGGGGCCGGCAACAGCACGTCCTGGTGGCGCCAATGTAGTGCCCCGCCGCCACACTGATTTCAGCAAAGCGAAGATGCGTCTCGCCAAAACCGGCGATGTGAAGGATGCGGCGTCCGCATTCTTGAACATGCCAGGGCTCCTTCCCTAGCTGACGAAAGACCACTACCATGACAGTCCCCTCCGGGACCATCCAGACCACGGCGCGCACGAAGACGATCGCCGAGGATGTGTCCAACGTTATCACGCAGATCTCGCCTTAACATTAGGGCCTCCGTTATAGTATGCTATCTCCCGACTGTGAGGTTGAGAGATGCCAGTATCGATGGACTGCCAAGAATGCGGCAGGACGTTTAAAGTAATACCAGCAAGGGTTAAGACCGCTAAATTCTGCTCAGTATCCTGCAAAAGCTCGTACCAATCGCGGAGTTTGTCTGGCGAGAACAGTCCATTTTGGACTGGGGGAGAGCGAGAGAAGGTTTGTGAATGGTGCGGCAATCGGTATAAGATTCGCCATAAGCAGCCAATAACGACCTTCAAGCAGCAGAAGTTCTGCTCAAAGGCATGCGCGGATTTAGGCGGAGTCAGGCATTTCGGTCCTGACAATCACAAGTGGACCGGAAGCCCTCGTAGAAAGCACAGAGAAAGCAAGCAGGCATCGTGGGCTCGCGCGGTAATGGGGCGCGATCACGCTACATGTCGCCGTTGTGGGGCGACAGGTGTTGAGCTTCATGCTCATCACATCGTTCCTTATAAGGACGCGCCATCCCAGCGGTGGGATGTGGCGAATGGATTGACACTTTGCTTCTCGTGCCACTGGCTGGAACATACTGTAACGGACGCAAACGGGGTGAATTCGGGGAAACCCGCAGCGGATAATGCCGGCGGCAATCCCGAGCCAAGCCAGAGCCCAAAGGTTCTGGAAGGTGTGACGGCTAGAGGCCGAGCCTACAGGAGAGTCGATACGACGTGTGCATGGTGCGGCGTCTTCATCAGTAAGCGTTTTAGCGATGCGGTCGGTAAGTCCGCATTGTTCTGCTCGTTGTCGTGCTCGTCCAAGCACAAGGCATCGAACATATCGGCAGAAACGCGGTTGAAGATGTCACGAGCCCAGGCCGGTCAAAAGCGCGGTCCTCATTCAGAGGAAACCAAGCGGAAGATCGCCGAGGGCAACCGCCGCCCCAAGCCACGTAAGGCATCGACTTTTCCAGGGCAGTAACTGCCTCCAAGAGCGCCCCGCCCGAAAGGGATGATATAGCCTGGCCTCATAGGAAACTATGAGAAGTGCAGTTTAAACGGCTGCGCGGTAACAAAAGCGGAAGATACCCCGTTCATCTCGAACATTGGCGAGGAGAGCGCCGACAGCCGCATTTTTGAGTGGCTTGTCGACACCCTCCAGGCTGCGACCACGGCCAACGCCGCGGTTGAAGGCGATGATGCCCCGGCGGCGTCTTCGCAGGCTCAGCTCCGCAACAACAACTATACCCAGATCTTCACCAAGTCCGTGTCTGTCTCCGGCAGCTACGAGGAAGTGAAGAAGTATGGCATGCGTACCGCGATGGCCTACGAGATGGCTCAGCGCGGCGCGGAACTGAAGCTCGATATCGAGATGACCTCTCTGTCGAACAACACTGCCTATGGCGGTGCGGCGGCAGCGGCGGCCACCACGGCGGGCTTCATGGCCTGGATCCGCACCAACGTGAACAAGAACACGGCTGGTGTGAATCCGACCCTCTCTGGCACGACCGATGGTCACCCGGTCACGGGGCGCACCGCTTCGACGGCGCGCGTTTTCACCGAGGCCATGCTGAAGGACGTTCTCCAGCAGCAGTGGATCTCCGGCGGCAAGCCGAAGCAGATCTACATGGGTGCCTTCAATACCGGTGAGGCGGCCAAGTTA
>OFQZ01000591.1_pt1 | contig 12131 bp, 25 predicted proteins | sample 1543011 | NCBI WGS metagenome assembly OFQZ01 (sample SAMN07774216, study PRJEB24372) | wastewater metagenome | isolation source: Exp Tend NO 0WW | collected 2016-02 | reverse complement strand
GAGGGGGCAGGGTGAACTACACACAATGCGGGAGCGCCCTTGCGTTGCCCTACGCGGACGGGATCGCGCAGACGTGCGTCACGTCGCCTATTGACAATCCGCCATATTAGTCTATAATAGGGCTATGTCAGACGGACGATTCAAGAAGGGAGAGCGGCGCAGCCCGGCGACCGAGTTCAAGCCGGGGCAACACTGGCGCAAGCCGCAGGCGTTCAGGGAACGGGGGTGGCTACAGCGGGAGTATGTCGAGAAGGGCCGCAGCACCGGAGAGATTGCGGCCGAGTTTGGCGTCAAGGATGCTTCGATCATCTTCTGGCTCAAGCGCCACGGAATCCCGCGCCGAACAGTGAGCCAGGCTAGGGCGCTTAAGCATTGGGGATTGTCCCGCGAAGCGAACGGCATGTATGGCGTCCACGGCGAGGATCATCCAAACTGGAAGGGCGGGGTCACGCCGGCGAGACAGGCGGCGTATAGCTCGCTCCAGTGGAAAGACGCTCTGATTGCGGTTTGGGCGCGCGACAAAGGGGTGTGCCAGCGATGCGGGGTCGTGCCCAAGCGCCCGCACATCCACCACATTATCAAATTTGAGGTCGAAGAAACACGCTTTGACCCAGTAAACCTTGTGACGTTGTGCCCGAAGTGCCACGGATTCGTGCATAGCAAGGCCAACGTCCACGGGGAATTTAAAAAAGGAGGGATGGCGTGAACTATTCAACTTGCGGATCAGCATTGGCTCTGCCATATCCGGACGGTATCGCACAGACGTGCGTTACCAGTCCGCCGTACTTTCGGGTTGCGTGACTATGGCACGGCGCGTTGGGAGGGCGGGGATGCGGGATGCGATCACCGGCACGGCGGGCAGGTGCCGCAGACGAAGAATCTAGCGGCGGCGTCATCGGTCTCAACGGGTCTGCGGCCGGGGACAGACAACAGTGTTTGCGGCAAGTGCGGCGCTCGGCGCATTGACTCGCAGATCGGGCTTGAGCAGACGCCCGCCGCCTACGTCGCGCAGATCGTGGCCGCGATGCGCGAGGTTTGGCGGGTGCTGCGGGATGACGGCACGCTCTGGCTGAATCTGGGGGATAGCTACGCGGCCCAGCCAGGGCAGCGGAAGGCGACGGATGCGGCCGGGCCGAAGCAGCAAAGCAACACCGGGAGCGTCGGAACGCCTTCACGCCATGCCGACGGCCTAAAACCCAAAGACCTGATGGGCATCCCGTGGCGCGTGGCCTTCGCGTTGCAGGACGACGGGTGGTATCTGCGCTCTGACATCATCTGGGCGAAGCCGAACCCGATGCCAGAGAGCGTGACGGACAGGCCGACGAAAGCGCACGAATACGTGTTCCTGCTGGCGAAGCAGCCTCGCTACTTTTACGATGCCGAGGCGATAAAGGAGGCCAACGCGACGGTTGGCGATAGCAGAGAGGCAAAGGGGCGATTCACATACGACGAGAAGTATGGGCCTGAGCGGAGTGATGGGGCGCAACAGGCTTTTGTCAAGATAGACCCATCGGGCCGCAACGCCCGGTCAGTCTGGACAATCGCAACGACGCCATATAGCGGCGCGCACTTCGCCACGATGCCGCCTGAGCTTGCGCGGCGGTGCATCCTGGCGGGGTCGAGCGCGCGGGGCCAGTGTCCGAAGTGCGGCGCGCCATGGACTCGCGTCATCGAGAAGGGCCTGACCGCGCACGACGGAGAGACGGACAGCGCCTACGAGAAGGGGACGACCGCGAACCGGCTGGCGAAACTCCGGCAGGCGGCGCGGGAGCGGGGCGAGGAATACACCAACGGCAAGGTGACCACCGGCTGGCTCCCGTCATGTTCTTGTGACTCAACGGGGGCAACTTTTGAGCCGGACGACTTTGAGGTTGTCGAGTCCCCAACCGGGGAGAGGGCCGGCGACGATCCGAGCCTTGAGACCGGGCGGGCCGGGATGAACAGGCCCAGGGGCGAGAACGAGGGGACGCGGCCCATGACCCGCTATCAGCAGCGGCGGTATGCGTCTCAGTTGCGCGAGTCGCCCCACCGGGAGGCGATGGCCGATGAGGCCTCCGAGGCCTTTGCCCATTACATCCGGGTGGATCGGTCAGGGGCGCGCCCGGTCCCGCCGGCGCTCTTGGCGGTCTGGATCGAGCGGGGATGGCTTACGCCGGTTGCCCCGCCCGTCTTGACGCCCTACGACCCGGTGCCGCAGATCGTCCTTGACCCGTTCGCAGGATCGGGCACAACCGCGATGGTTGCGCTACAGAACGGCCGCAGGGCCATCGGCACGGAGTTGAACCCGAAGTATCTGCGCTTGCAAGACGACCGCACGCAGGTCACGATGGGGCTGGGGCTATGAGCGCCTACTATTCAGAAAACGATCCCAAGGCTGCGGCGTGGCTGCGGGAACTGATTGCGCGCAACCTGATAGCGCCGGGAGATGTAGATGAAAGGTCAATCGAGGACATACGGCCAGATGAGCTTGATGGATACACCCAATGCCACTTCTTCGCCGGGATCGGGGTCTGGTCCTACGCCCTCCGGCAAGCCGGGTGGCCCGACGACAGGCCCGTCTGGACAGGGAGTTGTCCGTGCCAGCCTTTCAGCGCGGCAGGCAAAGGCGGCGGGTTTGCTGACGAGCGACATCTCTGGCCTGCGTGGCATTGGCTCATCGGGGAGCGAAAGCCTGGCGTGGTCTTTGGCGAACAGGTTGCGAGTCGAGACGGACTTGCTTGGCTCGACCTTGTACGAACTGACATGGAAGCAGAGGGTTACGCCATCGGGGCGGTCGATCTATGCGCTGCGGGCTTCGGGGCGCCGCACATCCGGCAGAGAATCTACTTTTGCGCCGAGCGCGTGGGAGAAAACCCCGCAGGCGTCGGACGGGGACGGGGGCGTGATGGAGGTGCGGGAGGGGAGCGCGGGGAAGTACAAGCTGCGGGACTTCGCGGCGCTGGCGAGTTGGCCGACGCCTCAAGCGAACAGCGCGGAGCGGGGCGGCTCGGAGCAGAGGGCGACGAACCCGGAGCGGTCGAACGACCTGCACGACTTCGCCCAACTCGCCTCCTGGCCGACGCCGAACGCGATGGAGGGCGGGCAGACTTCGCGGAGCGGGGAGCGCAAGGACGAGATGCTGATGGGCGGGATGGTGCAGCCCTCGCCCGAAGGCCCGGCGCGACTAACGGCTTCTGGCGTGATGCTGACTGGATTCGCTGCCGGGATGGACGGTGGAGGCCAGTTAAACCCGGCTCTGCCCCGCTGGTTGCAAGCTCTACCCGTCGAGTGGGACATGGCCGCGATCGGCATATCGAGCCAGTTGCTACTACACCAGAAGAAGAAGCGCGGCGCGAAATCAGCAGCAAGCAGCGCACGATGAGGCTGCGCGGTTACGGCAATGCCATTAACGCGGAAGTCGCCAAAGGCTTCATAGCCGCCTACATGAAGGAGAGCGATGGGAAGAATTAGGACGATCGGGGAGAAGGGGCCGGCAGAGACGCCGCTGAGCTACCGTGCGGCGCGGGAGGTATCGCGGGGGTTGCGGCGCCGAGGCTGGGCGGCAAGCGCGCGGTTCTGCCAGGGCCGGACGCCGGCGCGGATCGCGCTGGTCCTGTGCGGCCACGTCGATGCCGGGAAGGAAGCGCAACTGGCGGAAGAAATCACGGTGCTGGCGGGGCTAGTGCCGGCGGGAGCGGGCCAGGGGGATTGACATTTGAACGTTTGTTCAGTAGTATGAATCTACTCGCCCATGTGGGCGGCATTTGAAGGAACCATGACACAGAACACACAGACGACAGCGGAGCGCGTGCGCGACATGGCGGTATCTCAGATCGCCGCCGAGATCGACGCGCTGACGGCTGAGCGCGACAAGGCGCAGGCCGAGGTCGAGCGCCTCACCCGCGAAGTGAATCGGGTGATTGACGAGCGGGAGTCTGTCACGACGATTGGGCTTGCGATGCAGGAACGGGCGCAGGTTGCAGAGGCCGAGGCCGAGCGCCTGCGGCCCGCGGCTGAGGCGTGGGAGAAACTCGTCGCATTCCGGGGCACTGATCGGAACTGGATGAACCACCCGGAAACAGTCATCGATGCGTTCGAGGACTTCCTCGAAGCCGCCCGCGAGGTGAGGGAATGAAGCGGGCAGACAAATTCCACGTCGGGCAGGAAGTCTACGCGAATCGAGGAGGAGCGATCCTGTCTTACATAGTGCAAGAGAGAACCGCGAAAGGCTACGTCATCCGAAGAAATGGATTCGATACGCTGGTACATCACAGAACGCAGGACGTGAATCGCTGGTTTTCTCCGTCGCGTCAAGGCGCATTGTTGACCGCCGCCCGCGCCCGCGCCGCCCGCGCCGCCCGCGGCGCGAAGGGGGAGAAATGATGGATGCCAAAGTCAGAGCGTTCATTGAGGCCGACATGCTCGCATCGCTTTCAGAGTTTCCTCCCGCGACAATCGACAGATTCCGAATGGTGTTTAGCCACAAAGATCGGGACAAGCCATTAGAGGAAATCATTCGCGGGATACCCGATGACAACCTGGAAAGCGCCATGAAACTTGTTGACCGGACAACCGCCGCCCGCGCCGCCCGCGGCGCGAAGGGGGAGAAATGATGGATGCCAAAGTCAGAGCGTTCGCTGCTTGTGAAGATGCTCAGGAGCCGGGGATGAAGAAGTTTGCCAAACCGGGCGACATGATTCTCATGGAAGATGGGACATGCTACGTTCTGGCGTCTCTGATTGTGCCCAACATCTCTATCGCCTACATTCACGGGCTGCGAGTAACGATGGTCCCGATTGGGAAGAAGCGCAAAGGCGATCCGGGGCCGTATCACAACAGCCCGCCGTATCTTGAAGTAGATGCGGTAATCGCGTATCTGATGGAGGAAGCGGGTGGGCGGGATGGTTTGCAGCGGTTTGCGATCAAGATTCTGACCACCACCCGCGACCGGATGCGGGCAGAGTCCATCCCAGGCAAGGCAAAGACGGCATGAAGAAGGCCGAGAAGAAACTTGTCCCGCCAGGCACGAAAGTCATGCTGGCCGGCGTGAACACCACGACAGGCCCAGTTGAGATTGTGCGCTACCTGCCGGGGAACCGGGTTTACGTGCGGACGATCGACGGCGGCGCGATGCTCTATGCGGTAAACCTGAGCCGGGTGATCGTGCCAGGCGCGAGGATTCGGCAATGAGCAAGTGGAACCCGCCCCGGCGCGAGGTGACGCAGACCAAGCATGTGATCGAGCTTGACATCCCGGCCCAGATACGGGCGAACGAAATGCGGACGCGCTACGGGTGGGAGGTCTATGTGTCCCATGACGGCCCGCCGAACGGGGGCAAGGACATTGTGAGCGCGAATTTGCCCCGCGTAGACGATGGATACGAGTGGTTCCACGTCATTTTTGACGACAAGGGAGAAGGATGAACGACGCACAGAAGGCAAAAGAGGCCGCGATTGACCAAGTAAGGGACAATCGCCCAGACGACTATTCACAGGTGCTTGTGTTCTTGGACGAGTTGATCCGCGACAAGGGCAAGTATTCCCGCATCACATCCGAGGACTTGATTGCGAAGATGGGCGACCGCTACCTGACCCTGCATGAGCCGCGAGTGATTGGCGCGGCCTTTCGGGCGGTGCGGCTTTCCGGCCGCATCTACGCCAGCGGATACGTCCACGGAAAGCGCAAGGAGCGCCATGCGGCGCCGGTGATGGAGTGGACGATTCTGCGGGTGGAGCCGTAAGCGATGGACCGGGAAGACATTCGCGGGCCAGCATACGCCCCCATGCACAGCATCGAGGCCGTGGTGCAGGAAATGTTGGGCCTGATCCGTGAGCGGATGCGGATGACCGAAACCCAGGCGGGGCTACTTGAGCCGGTTGTGAGGCGCGCCGTCCACCAGATCGCGCGCAAAATGGAGTTGCAGCCGATCATTTACGGCCGGGAACTGGCTCAGGCGTTGGATTTAGTGGACCGGAGCCACGCCGACGAGTGGATTACCCGCAATTTTGGCGAGGGATGGCTCATCAAGACGGGCAAACAGGGGAGCCACAAAATGATTGGCATGTGCCGGGCGTCCTTTTTTGCCCTGTTGGACGAATACAAAGCCCAGCAGGCGACAAAAAGCGCGGCCAAACAGTTAAAGGCGCTGGGGAATTCGACCAGCAAGCCCGCCGAGAAGCTATCCAACCCCTCAAATCAGAAGATCGCGCAGCGGAAGCGCCGGGAACGGGAGAGACAAGCCAAAAAGGAGCAGAAAACATGAACACGAAGCGTCTATGGGTCGCATTGGGCAAGTGCCAGCACAAAATCACCGAGATTTTGCCTCATTCGGGGGGTGATTTCCAGAAGTGGCTGCGCCGAGAGAAGCTTTTCGCGGACGAGTTTGAGAAACGTCTCGATGAACGGGATGCTTGGGAGGCCCCCGCCGCGAAGTGGCTGGAACTGGTCAAGATCGGGAAGGAACTCGACTACTGGAACACCAACAAACTGTTCTACGAGAAGGCGGCGGCATCAGCCCAGAAGAAATTGAGCGAAGTCTCGCGCCGGTGGCAAGCCCTCACCGACTTGGCGCGGGGCAGGGCGCCGGCGAAGGGGATAGGCGCGACCACCACAATCATTGTCGATTGGGGCGCGGCCAACAGCACCGGAGAGACGGCGGCATGAGAACACGGACGATATTTGAGGCGTATGACCGCACCTATCGGGGCCTTGATTGGATCATCCCGCCAAAACGGGCGAGGCAGAACGACAAATTCCGCGCCGAACTCCTGCGCCGCATGGACGAGTACGACCACTGGCGCGAGATCGAGAACCGCCTCCCGAAACTCAGCGAGATGCGCGGGATGCTCAAGGGACACATAAAGCCCGAATACGAAGGCATGTCGAGCGAGGACATCGTTCGGGACATCAGAAACAAAATGTGGGGTACTGAATGAATATCGACGAGACACTACTCCCCGGTGAGCAGATCGCCTACGTCCCGCGTCACGCCAAGGGCGACCTTTCGCACCCAGACGTTGATTTTGGGTTCATCCAAGAGGACCGGGGCGCGTCCTGCCTGTGCCGATTCTGGACATGGGGTCGGAAACACCAGCTACAGGTGGGCGACCTCAAAACCAAGGCCAACGCCGTGAGCGTCTACAAGACCGACCTTGCGCGCCATCCGCATTGCGAACAGCGGGTGATCGACAACTACCTGCGCGTTCGGGGCGGGCAGAAGTTGGCGGACCGCAAAATGTGGGGCATGCTCCCCGGCGCGAGGGCAATGCGATGAACGTTGAATGGCGTGAAGTCAAGAGCAATCCAGACTACATCGTGTCCAGCGACGGGCAGGTTGGGAGCCGATGGTATGGCAAGTTGCGGATATTGAAGGGCAATCGAGATACAGGGGGCTACATACAGGTAGTCTTGTGCGACGGGAGTGGCGGACGGCGAACTGTGTTCGTTCACACACTCGTAGCAGAAGCTTTTCTCGGACCAAGACCCACGCCGGAACACACGGTAAATCACAAAAATGGCATCAAGACCGACAATCGAGCCACCAATTTTGAATGGCTAACCCGCACCGAGAACGTCCGCCACGCCTATCACGTTCTGGGGCGCACCAACCCTCGCGGAGAAGCGCACTATCACGCAAAGTTCACTGAGACGGACGTACGCGAGATGCGCCGACGCTGTGCGGCGGGGGAGACCCAGACACAAGTCGCCAAAGACTATGGAATTGCCCAAGGGCATGTAAACAATATCGTCACTGGCAAAGGTTGGGCGTGGCTGGAATAGGAGAAGCATGAAATCCGTTTATAACGTAGTACGAAAACTGGGCATGAAGCCTCATGTAATTGGCTGGGAGAACGCCCACAGCCCCGTCCTCGCGGAGTTTGTGAAAAATGCCAAGACCGTTGTTGAAGTTGGGAGTTTCGCAGGCAAGAGCGTGATCTTCATGGCCCAGAACGCGCCGGAGGCTACTTTTTTTTGTTGCGACACCTGGCTTGCGCCAGGGCTGCAAACTCCCGGCGTCCCGCGCGATCCGTTCGGTGCGCCCATGCTGTACGAACAATTCCTTGTCAACATCATCGACGCCGGGATTGAAAGTCGCGTGACGCCCATTCGCCAGAACAGCACGGCGGGGTTGAAGATGCTTGCGGATGCGGGAACGCAAGCCGATCTTGTTTACATAGATGGGGGCCACGCGTACGCAGAATGCTACATCGACCTAATCTATACGCTCCCCATCCTGGCCCCCGGCGCGGTCATCATCGGTGACGACTGCAACGACCAGTTCCCCGGCGTGTATCAAGCCTGCCGCCTGTTCGCGGATCAGGAAGGATTTCTGCTTGAAGTCCACGACATGAAGGCGATCCTACGGAGGCCAGCATGACCGTCCACCGATTCTCAGCCAACCACGTCCTGAACGCGATCCTGGCCTACCATCGCCGCGAGGGGGAGTATCCCAGTCAGCGCGCCTTGGCCGTCGAGGCAGACAAGAGCCTCGCCCACACAAATGCCATGGTGTCCGAGTTGGTCCGCCAGGGCTTTGTGAAGATGTCCAAGACTGGCCGGCGCATCATCGCGGCCTATTCAGAATTGAAGGAGAAAGCAGATGCCGGAGCCTGAAAAGAAGTGGGAAGTCGAAATCCCGCCGCCGGCCTACTACGGCGTTGCTTTTTCGATAGACACCCGTGAACGGGAACTATTCAACACGCTCACAACGAGCGACATTCGGATTGTGGCGCGCCGATTGCTACTTCGCTGGATTTACGCGACCCCAGCAGAGAGAGACGCGATTCTGAGCGAACCACCCCCAACCAAAGGAGAAATCAGCCATGCCAAGCCTATTTGAGATTCAGACCGTCACCCGCCAGTTCTTCCGCGTCGAGACCGAGCTTTCCGTCCTCAAAGCGATGGTGCGCGAACTTGTCTTGGGTGAGCCGCCGCCGAACGCCCCCCTGACCGTCGAGCAGCCGGCGACCGAGGCCCCTGAGCCGCGCGCGCCACTCGCCGGTAAACCCGTCCACTTCGACGGCCACCACTGGCGGAAAGGCCCCAGCCCGGAGCCGTCCGATGCCGACAAGCCCGTGGGCCAGGGGTAGCCATGAGCGCACACGCCAGAACACGCAAGACCAAGCATCGCTACAACGAGCGCGAGGAAGAAATGCGCGTTGCCATGATGCTGCGAAGGTCATGGGCGCGCTACCGCCGGCACGTCAGGCACTTCCCGCGTTTCTACGGCGACTTCCTGGCGAAATTTTTGTCCGCCACCTTCGTCCCCGGCAAGGTAGACAACCCTGAGCCGGGCGTCTACGTCTACGAGTGGCACAACGACCCCCTTGACAAGAGCGGCGGTCAGGGCTAATATCCTCAAAGAGCGCAGCAACCGGGGTGGTAGCCGGGAGCAGCGAATAAACGTATGGGTGACAAACATGATCGGTTCTTTTTCTGTGCTGTCGTGCGGCGAGTGTCACCCCTCGCTTACCACTTCAGCGACAGCACAGAAAAGGGACCGATTTTCGTTTTTAGAGGTGACGCATGGATAAGTTGACGCTATTAAAGGCAGCAGCGTGGGACGCGGCAGAGAAAGCTAGAGAAGCCTGGGCGGTCCACAAGACGGCCAGAATGGAATCGTGGCACATCGGATACCGAGTCCACTGGCAAGAAGCGCCAGAAGGAACAGACATTGACGACGCAACTGAGCGCGCAGATTCCCACGTTGCGAATGACCCTTTGGTGAAGGATACGCGGCGAGACGCGATGCGTATACAACACGCCGCGAACAAGGCGGCAAAAGCGGCCCGCGAGTTTGTGGAGGCATGACATGACATCAAAGCATTACAGCCCAGAAACACGAAAACTTCTTGACGCGCTTTCCCGCCGCACCGTCGCATATCACCCCGACCTGGCGACCGCCTTGGGAAGCATCCCAGCGGCGATCATCCTGGGCCAACTACTCTACTGGCACGGGAAGCAGGCCGACCCGGACGGCTGGATAATGAAAACGGCCAAGGAACTTGAGGCCGAGACGGCCGTAACCGAGCGCCAGCAAGAGAACGTACGGCAGATTTTGGTATCGGCTGGGGCCGTGCAGTTTGAGCGCCGATCCACCCCGGCCATGCCGTTCTACCGCATCAACCACGATCGCATCATCGAGCTTTACATCGAAAGCGACCCGGCAGAGATTCCCCCAAAAGGGGAAACTAAGTTTCCCCCTCGTAGCATCATCAAGTTTCCCCCTTTGGGGGACACTAATACAGAGATTACTACAGAGAGTACAACAGAGAAAGCGCAGCGCCCGAACCTTGACGCCTTGGCCCAGTCGGCGGGGCTGGACAAGATGCCCCCAGCGAGACGCCTTTCTGAGAAGGCGAAGCGCAAGTCGGCAGAGGAACGGATGCAGGAACTTGAGGGGATACCGGCGGTTAAGGTTCACCGAGCCGTTCTTGGGATGCAACCGATAACCCTGGCCCAGATGGAGGACATTGTCGAGGGCGTAAACGGGTCAAGCGAAACGACTTGGCGCACCTTTCTGGAAACCTACAAGAAGGGCCGGCGCAAGGACAACGGCCAGCCGTGGAACATGGCGAACGTCGAGGCCCAACTCCGAGGCCACGCCAGCTATGCCGCCCTTGTGGCAGTCACCCCCAAAGCCCAGCAAGCCCATATCGCCTACACGGTAGAGGAGTACGATGTCTGATTTCGAGAACCCCAACCTGGCGAATCTTGAGCGGGAGCAGGACGTTTTGGGCGGATTGCTTGCAGCCGTCGAGATGATCCCGCAGGTCCGCCCGATCTTGATTGCGGATGCTTTCGCGTCGAAGGCGAACGGGGAGATATACCGGGCGATCATGGCTCTGGACGAAAGCGCCGACTTGATTACCGTCCCTGAATATCTCAGGCAGTCGGGGAAGTTGGTCGAAGTCGAGAAGTTGGCGGGTCCGATCACGCCCTATCTGGCAACGTGCATCACCGGGATTGCAACCCCCCTGAATGTTGTCGCCTATGCTGAAATCGTCTATGAGGCATGGCGGCGGCGGCAGGTCATCCAAGAACTCCAAAAGGCGGCAGAGGCGATCCAGACCGGGCGAACAGCCACGGATGTGACAACCTCCCTGAGCCGGGCCTTGGTCGAGCGGGTCGAGCGGCGCAACGAGGACCAGACGCTTACGGACATCATCGCCACCTACGACGCGCACCGTGACAAAGAGCGGAGCGGGGTAGGGACCAACGGGATTCTGACTGGGATTCACGCGCTGGACAAACTCACGGACGGATGGCGCCCAGGGCAATTTATCATCGTCGCCGGCAGACCGGGCGAAGGCAAAAGCACCATGCTTTTGAACTTCATCGCCCGCGCCGCCAAGAAAGATGTGCGCTCGGCCATGTTCTCGTTTGAGATGGGGGCGGACCAGGTAATGCGGAAACTGGTTGCGGACGTGGCCGGCGTGAATACGTCGCACTCGGCCGTAAAGTCCATGACCCCGGAAGCGTGGGAGCGCGAGACGGAGGCCAAGAACACCATCAATGGCTGGCCGCTGCACTTCCCAACGGGCCTGAGCTACACCGTAGATGACATCGCGGCCAAGGTTCACAAACTCAACATGCGCGGGAAGCCTATCGGGCTTATCGCCGTGGACTACGTTCAACTGATGCGGAGCGGGACGCGGACAAACAACCGGGTTGAAGAAGTGTCCATTATCACGCGCGGGCTAAAAGCCCTGGCGATGACGTTGCAAGTCCCGATCATTGCGGCGGCGCAGTTGTCCCGCGCCGGGGCCGAGGGGGAGCCGAAACTTGAGCATTTGCGCGAATCCGGCAGTATTGAGCAGGACGCCGATGTAGTAGCCATGCTGCACAATCCGGCCATAGCAGCCCAGCCGAACAACCGGACCCTGTTCATTCGCAAGAACCGCGAAGGCCCGCTGGGCGAAGTCCCGCTGATCGCTCTTTTCCATATCTCCCGGTTTGCGGGGGCAGTACCCCTTGACAATTCGGGGCGAGAGTAATACAGTTGTTCTACCATGACAAAGACACAGAAACGGATTTACGACCTTACGCACCAACCCCGGAACGGGTGGGACATCTCCGGCGAGATCGCGGCCGAGATCGACGCCCTGACCGAGCGCAACGCCTTCCTTCTGACCAGCGCCGAGACGGCCCAG
>OFQZ01000590.1_pt1 | contig 12135 bp, 17 predicted proteins | sample 1543011 | NCBI WGS metagenome assembly OFQZ01 (sample SAMN07774216, study PRJEB24372) | wastewater metagenome | isolation source: Exp Tend NO 0WW | collected 2016-02 | reverse complement strand
CGCGACCCCGACCCCGACCCCGACCACGCCCTAAATCGTATCTTAGAGGTAATCATAGTTTATGTGATTCTCCAAAGGACTCAATTAGAGTAGATGCAATATAATGAAACTCGCGTCCCATTGGCTGCGCATCTTTATATTTCTTATCCAAGAATCCACCAGTTTCATAAACCAAATGTGGATTGGCAAGCTTGACACAAGTGTCATTTACACCTACCAATTTTCCAGCATAGATGTAAACACCACAGAAAATTTCGACATTCTTCCCCAAAAGAGAAAGAAAGCCTTCCTTTTCCACTTCTTTGGTTTCAACAAGCACTTTCATTTTCAAATCCTTTTCAATGTGACAGATAGAGAAACAGGCCAGCAGCACATGCTAGACCAACCACAATTGCCGTGGTAATATCCGGCCATGTGTCTTGTGGAATGGGCCGGCGCTTGCATGTTGATGCAATTGTCCATTTGGGTACATATTGAAGCCTATCCACAAGCTCAATATCCAGCCCCCGGTTTAGGGCATTGTCTTGCCGCAAAGAATTAGCGGGTTTCATTTTACTCTCCGTTTGCCTTACGACATTGGTTACGAATTGCATTCAGCCGCAGCCATACACACATTTGATCCCACGCGGACATTTTCAATGCTTTGCGACAGTTTTCTGATAATGTCATGATGTTTCCCCAGGTTTGGAATGACGAAACGGGCGAATTGTTCTTTCGCCCGTGTTTCCATTGCTTCTTTCTCTTGGCTTTCACGCCAGTCGTCTAGTAAATACCCCATGCTTTCCTTTCTATGGTGATTTCACGCATCACAGCGTCAAGTGTCATATCCGGGGTTTTCATTTTCCCCGTTTTCCGATTGACCCACACATTTCCCCGTGCTTCCCATTCCGGCTTTTCTTCCGGCTTTTTGGGAGCGTTTTTGTTTCCCACAGGTTTTCCAAGAGGAAAGCTCATAATTCACCTCCAGCAATGAAACATGCAAAAAGTTCATCCGCTTCTTTGTCTGTGCTCGGCCATCCGGGCAGACTCCAATAGAAAGCGTTTACAAAGGAATCCGAAAAGGTTGTCATTTTTAACACTCCTTGTTAAAAAGCGACGGTTTACGGATCAATTCACCGCCAGTTTACGTTACGCCCGAGCTTTTTATGGCATGTAAATTGGATACAGCTATTTACATGGGCATAAGTAATGCCATTTTTTCTTTTATGCAAAGCCTTATTGATCCCTTAAAGAGTCGGCTAGGCTCTAAGCTTGGTTAGCGGGTTTGTGTACTACCGCAGAGCACACTCCCAAGACCCTATTGCTAGGGCCAAGGGGCTATGCTCCGATTATTCGGGCTTGGTGCGGAAAACGATTTCCTCTTGAATCCACATTTGCGTGGCGTTCAGGCCATCGTCGTCCATCTCTTTCAGCATCATTTGCATGACACTGTAGAGAGTCTCTTGCGTGTGTTTCTTCGTGAGCGAGTCAAACAGGGTTTTAACACCCTTGTTAAACTCTTCGACCTCTGCGGCGAGCACAGCTTCTGCCATCAAATCGCGAATCCGCATCAGGTAGGCTTCGTCGGTTTCGTCCTTCAATTGCGGGTGAGTGTCCATTGCCAAAGCGCGGGCAGTGGTGCGAACCTGACTGGCGTGCTTGGCTTGCTTCTGCTCGGCATCCAGAGCTGGAGTGTTGTCCCACTTGATCCCCTTGGAAGCGAGATATTCGCGAGACTTACCCAATGCACCCCAATAGCCCATCAATTCACCATTGATATGCAATTGTTCGGGCGCCAGCTTGAACACGCCGAAAAGCTGCTTGGCTTCGCTTAAGCGCTGATTGAGAAGCCTACGCTTGGGGCCGTAAGCATCCTGACCCTTTGCACCTTCGGGCTTGACAAACCCATTACCCTTGTCAACGTTGTCCGCAATAGCTTGCGATTCCTTGCATGCCTTTGCAAACTCCACGCAAGTGATTGCACTCGTAAGCGCAATTTCCTTGATGGATTGGACCTGCGTAAGCCCACTCTTTTCCGCGTCAACTACAAACGCCGAATAGAGCGCGGCGGCATGGTTGATGTGCCCGACTGCAAGCGCAACGGGCGTCGAATGGATCAATTCAACTACTGACATTTGAAATTCTCCTAAGCGCGACATGCGCTAGGAGCACACTAGTCCAGTATCGTCACCTAACCTTCTAATGCGCTCTTAGCGAATGTCCCACAAAGGAAACACACTGCGACTATCCCTAGTCGCATTACAGAACCCTCTAGGGCACACACAATGCCCCCCAATCACTTTGGCTGATTGGCAATTTCTCGTAACTGATCTTGCGCCTTGAAAATCTGCAGCTGGGCGCGCTCAAAGGCCATTGTTGCTTTGTCCACAATATGCACAATGCATGCATAGTCGTGAAAGGATGCTCCAGCCGGCAGATTGTTCATCTCTTCAACGGCCGCGCGATCGAGCCGCATCAATTCGGTTTCCATTCTCTTGCCCCTAAAAATGCATGCAACGTGCATGCTCTAGAGGATTCTGTTTGTCGTCTCTCTCAGAGAGACGACAGAGTTTGACGGGTTGTTAAAAAGCGTTGGGGTTGTCACTAGGCAAGCCTATCCCCTCCGGTGCAGATACCTGCTGCCAGAATCGCCCAGGGAGCCCGGTGCCGACACACAGACGTATGCAGACCCCGTGCCAGGGGGTGTTCCGGCATAAATACAACACAATTTCCCACATGGTGAGACTAAAGTGACAATTTGTGGCTTGGCATGGCAATTGTAGTCATAATGTGACGAGAATGGTCACAATGTGCCGCAATGTGTCACTTAGGGGGTGGCATGGATATTGCCGATGTAAGTGCTTACCAACTTAGCCGTTTGGGGGGGTTGTTACATGTGGCTAGCACATGCTGTTGCCCCTAGCTCGGGTGTGTGTAACCTGTTGATAAGTCTATATGGGTGTTAACCCTACTTGACATAATCAGAGAGCGGCCTCCTACCCCTATTGATAATGAGAATTAACATCACTCACAGGTGAGAATAGGAATTACTTGCATCTGGAAGGGGGGTGGGGGGAAAAGGCCGTGGGGCCAATGTGGGGGTAAGCAACCATGCTACATTTTTATAGAATTTTAAATAAAGGTCCTCTCCCCCTCATTTGAGGGGTGGCTTGAAATTCTATAATTTTTATAATTTTTTAGAAAAGGCCCTTATCCTGGATTAGAGGCTCTAGGAAGCTTTATTTGGGTGTGTGGCTACCTTGCCCTATCCTATCCCCTGTTTGGGGCGTATAGGCCCTTTTAGGGGCCTTCTTGATGCCGTCGCTCGACAAAGAGACGTCTCGCTTGTCGGCCCAATAGCCTTCTAAAGAAAAGAAAGAAAAGTCTCTCTTACATCTCTCTAAAGAAAGAAAAGAATAATTAATATAATATAACTATTAATTAATAAATTATTTCATTGTACCACACGTGTCAAGCCCCCTTCGGGGTCTTTCGTGTTGTAGGTATTATGTGCCTCCAAAGCCGCAAGGCGGCCGGACAGGAGGCATTTTGCCTCCCGTTTTGTAAATATTTCTTGTCAACCCCTTGACAGATGGTTTTGTTTATGCTATAATGGGATGTATATCCTCCTTCTTTGTGTGGAGGCTTTGTCGTGTCAACAAGAGGGAAAAGCAAGTGCTTTCAGATTCAGAACGAGTAAAAGAAGAAAATCGTCAATCGGTGGTTCGTAGACCAATTGATGCTCCCACCAACAAGCATTGGAGTGACTCCCAAAAGATTGAGGCAGTCACCACATACATCATCCTAGGTAGCTTGTCCCTGACAGCTGCTGCTCTCAAAATTCCCCTGGAAACCCTCAAGAATTGGAAGGTTTCAAATTGGTGGAAGGATGTTCATGCAGAGATTCGAGAACAGGAAAACCTAGTTCTTAGCCATCGTCTGAAGAACATTGTAGAGAAAACCCTTTTGGTGGTGGAAGATCGTTTGGAAGATGGAGATTTCATTTACGACCAGAAAGCACAAAAACTTGTCCGAAAACCCGTATCTCTCAAAGATGCCCACAAGGTGGGTATGGATATGGTGGTCATCCAGCAAAAGCTCATTTCTCCAGAAGAACGGCAAATGCAGGAAGAAGGTGTTAAAGAAAAGCTGGAGAAGCTCGCCAAGAGTTTTGAAGACTTTGCACAGAAACAATTAGAGAAACCGAAGGTGGTAGTCACCGACGTTATTTTTGCTGAGGAGCAACCACATGCCGTACATGAAGAACGGAAAGAGGGACTATAAACGTGAAAACGCCCTCTACAATTCCAAGCCCGAACAACGAAAGAATCGCTCTGAAAGATCGGTCGCAAGAGTACAAGCCAATGACTCTGGAAGAACATCTAAAGGAGACGGCAAAGACCTCGACCATATTAAACCACTTAGTAAAGGAGGCCCAGCAAGGCCAAGTAACACCAGAGTGGTGTCAGCGTCATCTAATCGATCGTTTTCTAGGAATAGCGACGGCTCTCTAAAGAGTCAGACAAGTAAGAGAGAAAAGAAAAAATGACCGTCCTTTCTAAGGATGTCATCGCAGGATTTGTAAGAACAGTATTATCCAGTAAGTTTGACGGGGCCACAGAAAGCCCCGATTTCCACAAAGAAATGTGGGAAATGTTTTGCAGTAAACAACCTCTGGTAGCTGTTGCAGCTCCACGAGGACATGCAAAAACAACTGGTGGAACGGTGAGCTATGGCCTAGCCACTCTCTTGTTCCGAGAAAGAAAATTCATGTTGCTTGTCTCAGACACTGAAGCACAGGCAATGATGTTCTTAGGGTTTTTTAAAGAACACCTACAAGACAACGACGCGCTTATTGACCTCTTTGGCCTTAAGCGAGATGAGAAGGGTCACGTGAGGTTTCTGAAAGACAGTGAGAGCGACATCATCGTAGAAATGGCAGACGGACACAAATTCCGTATTATTGCCAAGGGAGCTGAACAAAAGCTTCGGGGACTTATCTGGAATGGAACACGTCCAGACATCATCCTCTGCGATGATATGGAAAACGATGAACTTGTGATGAATAAAGATCGTCGTGAGAAAATGCGTAGATGGTTTTATTCTGCTCTCATGCCATGTCGTTCAGCTGATGGAATTATTCGTATTGTAGGTACCATTCTTCATATGGACTCCCTCCTTGAACGAGTAATGCCCAAGCCTTTTGATCGGTGGACAAAGCAAGAGCCTCTGAAGCTTTCAAGCTCTTTAAAACGCAATGGATGGTATTCAGTTAAATACCGTGCCCATGATCCTACGTTTGAACACATCCTATGGCCTACGAGATTCCCACGAGAGAAGCTCCTAGACATCAAGGACAACTACACGGGACAGGGACTTCCTGATGTTTATTCACAGGAGTATTTAAATGTACCTTTGGATGAAGCCACAGCATTCTTTAAACGTCAGGATTTCCTAGATTTAGGAAAAGACCAACGAGAGATGAAACTCAACTACTACATCACAGTAGACTTAGCCATTGCTGAGCATCAAAGAGCTGATTATAGTGTGTTTTTGATTGCTGGGATTGATGAAACTAGACGAATTCAGGTGCGGAATGTCATCAGAGAACGTCTAGATGCACGAGAAATTGTAGATTGTCTCATCCAATTGCAACGAATTTATGAGCCAGAGGCTGTTGGCATCGAAGAGATGCAAATTTCCAAGAGTATTGGTCCTTTTTTGAACGAAGAAATGATTAATACTGGTGTTTTTCTTAATTTATTTAAGCTTAAGCATGGAGGAAAGGATAAAATTGCCAGAGCACGCTCAATGCAAGCTCGTTTAAGAGCCGGTAGTGTATTTTTTGATAAGAGTCAGGACTGGTATCACACCTTTGAAGAGGAATGTACCAAGTTTCCACGAGATACACATGATGACCAAGTAGATGCCTTTGCTTATTTGGGCCTTATGCTAAATCAACTCATTGAAGCTCCTACCAAACAAGAAACAGAAGAGGAAGATTACCTTGATGAACTCGAACGCAACTTCTCCGGACATGGAAGAAGCACCTACACAGGATACTAATCTTGATGTGGCACAAGCTGCTTCTACGGAAGAGAGCTTAAGAGCAATCCTTGAACAAACTAACATTGCTGAGAAACTTTCTGAAGAGAAACTTAATGAAATCTCAGCACTAGTCGCAGATGGATTTGAAACAGATCTACGTAGTCGTTCTCATTGGGAACAATGCCTTAAAGAGTGGACCAATCTAGCACTTCAGGTGCGTGAAACAAAAACTTGGCCTTGGGTAAACGCTGCAAATGTAAAATATCCGTTGCTTTCGACAGCTGCAATGCAGTTTTCGGCGAGAGCCTATCCAAGTCTAGTCCCTTCTACTGGTGACATTGTCAAAGTAGAGGTTATTGGTAAAGATACCACTGGACAAAAGCTAGAGAAGGCCAAACGTATTGGTTCTTATATGTCCTATCAAGTGCTCAACCAAATGGATGGTTGGGAAGATGATATGGACAAACTCTTGATTATGCTTCCTATTGTAGGAACTATTTTTAAGAAAACCTATTACAGTTCTGTTTACAAACAAGTGGTTTCAGAACTCATTCTACCACGAAATGTTGTTGTCAATTACTGGGCAAAGAATCTAGAAGGTGCTGAACGAGTCTCTCAAATCATTGAGATGAACAAGCGAATCCTTAAAGAAAAGCAAATGTCCAAACTCTATCTAGACGTTGATCTAGGAGAGCCACAACTAATTGCAACGGAGCCTAATGTAACGGTTCCAATGCCCCAGGATTCAACAACTCCATATTACATTGTAGAGCAACACACATATCTAGATCTTGATGATGATGGATATGCTGAGCCTTATGTAGTTGTCTTTGAACGTTATAGTAGAAAGGTGCTACGTGTCGTAGCCCGTTTTGATGAAAAGGGAATGCATCTTGATGAAGAAGGAAAACTCCAGAAAATCGATGCTATCCAATACTTCACTAAATTTTCTTTTATTCCTAATCCCGATGGCGGCTTCTATGACATCGGTTTTGGTCTATTGCTCACCCCTCTTAATGAGGCTGTTAACACCCTAATCAATCAGCTCTTAGATGCTGGTACCCTAAGCACCCTACAAGGGGGCTTCTTGGGCAAGGGTCTAAAACTTAAGATGGGGGAAAATCGCTGGCTTCCTGGTGAATGGAAAACAGTGAATACTACAGCAGACGATTTGCGTAAACAAATTGTTCCTCTTCCCACAAAAGATCCAAACAAGACATTGCTTGAGCTTATGCAACTTCTTGTTACTAGTGGTAAAGAGCTTGCGTCCGTGGCGGAAATCTTTGTAGGAAAGATGCCTGGACAAAATACCCCAGCTACTACAACAATGGCTACCATTGAGCAGGGTATGAAGGTGTTTACCGCTGTTTATAAACGAGTATATCGTGCTCTAAAGAGTGAGTTTAAGAAGGTCTTTGAACTCAATTCTGTTTATTTAGATCCGAATAACTACCAAACAGTTGTAGACACTCAGATTCTTCCTGATGATTTTGATAATAATTCTTATGATGTATGCCCAGGAGCAGATCCAAATACGGCCACACAAACTGAGAAACTAATGAAAGCTCAGGGACTTCTAGAACTTCTTCCTACAGGTATTTTAGATCCAGTTAAGGTTGTTGGTCGTGTGCTAGAAGCACAAGAACAGCCTAATTATGAGCAGCTCTTCACTGCTCAAGTACAACAAACTGGACAACCACCTGCACCACCTCCAGATCCTAAGATGCTGGAACTTCAAATGAAGGGTGAGATGGATCAGAAGAACTTTGCTCTCAAGCAACAAGAGCAAGCACAGAAAAGTGAATTGGCTGCCCGTGATCAGGCATTCCAAAACATGATGAAACTACAACAGCAACAAGCAGATGAGCGTCATGAAGCCATGATGACTCAGATTAAAGCAGCCGCTGCCATTCATCAAAACAGAGCACAAGTAGAGGGACAACAGCTTAAGACAGCTCAAACCCTAGTGCAAGCCGACCAAACCCATAAACAAAAACTTGTTCAGGGTAGTCAACAGCATCAACAGAAGATGCAAACAATGAAGGAGCAAGCGACATTAGCCAAGCAGCAAGCGCGCGCGAAGCCTTCCAGTTCTGGAAAAGCCAAGAAGTAACTCAGGCTGTTTTCCAAGATTTGTACAACCGAATGGTTGTGCTAACAGAAGTGCTTCAATCAGAAGCTGGGAGAGACCCCCTCGAAGATCGATTTAGAGTCGGGTATATCACAGCCGTAAAAGACATTCTAAATGTAACATTCGAGGAGATTCGAGAAGATGATAACCCCAGTGGGCCACCGACTAACAGTTAAACCCTATGCCCAAAAGGACCTAGATCCTCTAATGGCAAAAACCCTAAAGAGTGAATATCTCAAGGGTTTTGAAGTGGTAAATAGTAATGAAGATCGAGAAAATGCAAGTGTTGACCGTGGAGTTGTTCTCGCAATTGGTCCAACTTGTTGGCAAAATGAGTCCCATGGGTATACTCCTTGGTGCAAAGTAGGAGATGAAATTCTCTTTGCCAAGTTTGCAGGTAAGTTTGTTAAAGATCCTGAAACCAACCTCGATGTATTTATTCTGAACGACGAAGACGTCGTGGCAGTTGTAAAGGAAGCATAATGACTGAAGAAATTAAGAACGAGAGTTCTCCTGAAACCCCTCCTGAAGTACAGCTATCTCCTGTAGAACAAGCAGCATTTCAAAAGGGCTGGCGTCCCAAAGAAGAGTTTGATGGCGATCCAGAACGGTGGCGTTCCGCCGAAGTTTTCCTGGCTCTAGATGAACCACTAAAACGAATTGAACATCAATCAAAGGAAGTAAAGCAACTTAAAGAAGCTCTACAAGCCTTTCGTGAACACCACACAAAAGTAGAAGCAAGTGCCTTTGATCGAGCACTTAAGCAACTACAACTAGAGCGAGCAGAAGCTCGTCGTGATGAAGATCATGCACGGGCAGATGAAATTGCTGACCGAATCGATGAGGTTAAAGAACAAAAACGAGTTTTGGTAGAAGAAGCCCAAAAACAAGTTGTTCGTGAACCTGCATCACCTGCTCCAGAGTTTGTCGAATGGCAATCTAAGAATAGCTGGTATCAAAGTGATAAAGCTATGACTGCTGTTGCAGATGCATATGGAAGAGAACTTCATGCTCAAGGGTTTACACCAGCACAAGTGCTTAAGCGTGTAGAAGAGCATGTGAAGGAAGAATTTCCAAACAAGTTTAAAAAGCCTGCTGCTGGACGTCCAAGTCCTGTAGAAGGTGGAAGTCGTTCAGGAGGCAGTTCCTCTAGCAATGCTGGAATTTCCCTAAACGAAACCGAATTAGAGATTATGCGAAAGATCGTACGAACAGGCGCTATGACCGAAGCCCAATATAAGGCAGAGCTTAAGCGAGTAAAGGAGCTATAAGATGGCAACAAAAGAGAACATTGCAAAAAGCCCAAGTGGGCGTGTAACCCGTACCCCTGTTAATAGCCGAAATGTTCTTTCGGTTAAAGGCAAGGACCCGGATTACGAATATCGAATTGTGAATGATACGGCCGACCGTATTCAGCAATTCCAAGAAGCTGGTTATGAAATTGTTAATGCCTCTGAAGTTACCATCGGTGATAAGCGTGTAAACGCCCCAACACCGGAGGGCTCCAAAGCACAAGTTTCTGTGGGTAAAGGTGACAAAGCCTTCGTAATGAAGCAACGCAAGGAATGGTATAAAGAAGACCAGGAAGCGAAAATTGCCTCAACCCGTCAGCTAGAAGCTACAATGAAACAAGAAGCTACTAGTGCAGGTGGTAAATTTGAAGTGGTTCAATCCACTAAGTTCTAACACTTACATAGTAGCCAATTTAAAGGAAATTAAAATATGGCTAACGTAAGTCGTCCTTTTGGACTTCGGCCTGTTAAAACGCTTGGCGCTTCTCCTTATGCGAGCAACGTCGAGACCTTTGCCATCCTGGCCGCTGACGGCACTGCCACCTTCGTTGGTGATCTAGTGAAGTCAAACGGTACAGCTGATGCCAATGGTGTTCAGGCTGTTATTCGTGCATCTGCGGATGCCGATCTAATGACTGGTGTGGTTGTGGGTTTTGTCCCTGACCATTCCAATCTTGCTATCCCTGGTCAATATCGTGCTGCTTCAACTCTTCGCTATGCGATGGTTGCTGTAGATCCGACTATTGTCTATGAAATTCAGGCAACTGCTGCTACAGTGATTGCTGACATTGGTCTTAACGTAGGTCTCACCTACACGGCTGGTTCTACCTCTACGGGCCAAAGTGCCCTTATTGCGAACATGGCTACTAAGGCTACGACTAATACCCTTCCACTAAAGATTGTCGGTGTTGTTCAACGTCCTGACCAGGACATGAGCGATTCTGCCAACTGGAAACTGCTTGTAACGCTGAACACTGCCAACTTTGGTAATGGTCCTGGCGCTGCTGGTACCTAATCTTAGAAAGGACATTAGATGTCAGTTATTAATAGTGGCTCATTTGCCAAGGCCCTATGGCCTGGTGTTAATGCTTGGTACGGCAAAGCCTATGATCAGTACCCTGTAGAATATACAGCTCTCTTTGACAAGTTCAGTTCTTCAAAGCAATTTGAAGAGGACGTCGGTATCAGTTCATTCGGTCTTGCCCAAATCAAGTCTGAGGGTGCTCCAATCGGCTACGACTCTGAGCGTCAAAGCTTTATTACCCGTTACAACCATGTGGTTTATGCCCTTGGCTTTGTCATCACCCGTGAAATCATGGAAGATGACCAATATGACGTCGTTGGTCAACGTAAAGCAGAGGGTCTTGCCTTCTCTATGCGTCAAACCAAGGAAATCGTTGGTGCCAACGTCTACAACCGCGCCTTCTCAGGTTCTTACCTAGGTGGTGATGGTGTGTCCCTTATCAGTGCCTCACACCCCAACTTCGCGGGTGGTACTTGGTCTAACCAAATTGGTACAGCGTCAGACCTGTCCGAAGCGGCTCTAGAACAAGCGGCAATTGATATTGCTGGTTTCACGAATGATCGTGGTCTACTCATCGCAGTACGTCCCCAAGCTCTTGTGATTCCTCGTCAACTTATCTTTGAAGCAAACCGTATTCTAACGGCTGATGGTCGTGTTGGCACTGACAACAATGATCCAAACAGCATCAAGAATCTTGGTATTATTCCAAAGACTGTTGTCAACCACTTCCTCACCGATACAGATGCTTGGTTCATTCGTACTAATGTACAGAATGGTATGAAGTATTTTGAGCGGCGTGCTGATGCCTTCGATATGGACAATGACTTCGACACCGAGAATGCTAAGTTCAAGGCTACTGGTCGTTACACCTTCGGATGGACTGATCCACGTGCCCTCTACGGTAGCGCAGGCGCATAATTAATGTGGGGGTGGCTTCTTGGATAGATGCCTTAATTAGTCTGCGTGACTGACAGCCCCAACTAAATTAAAGGAGCTTAAATGGCTATCAATTTCGTACCAGGACAAGTAGCAGTTGGTGATCCAAATCCTGGTGGCCCATCAGCCACTAGTAATGATAAGGACGTTCATGTCAAGGTTGCTAAATTATCTTCGGCTAATTTTACAACTGGCGGCACAAACACTCTAGTCGCGGTTCTACCTGCTGATGCAACAATTCTTAAATTTCGTCTTCATGTAAAAACCCAACTTGCCGGTGGCTCAGTTTCAGCTGCTACTGTAGCGATTGGAACTGCCTCTGGCGGTGCCCAACTTGCCGCAGCCAGTTCTGCTTTTGGTGCTGCCGGTGCTAATAATGACATTGCTTCGGCAGTGGGTATTATGCAAGCATATGCAATTCCAAATGGCCCTGATATTCAAATTTGGGTATTGGGTACTGCAACTACGGGCAATCCGACCTCAGGGGAAGTTTTTCTTGTAATTGAATATGTTCGATAAAGAATGGGGACCTAGTCCCCTTTCTTGTTTCTAAGGATTTTAAATGGGTGCTCATACCTCAGTAAATGCTACAGTGTCAGCGCACAACGCCAGCGCTGTAACTCCCAATGACTCAACCGTTATTCCAACTACCCGAGCTCTTTATGTAGGAGTTTCCGGGAATATTACAGTGCGTATGGCAGACAACTTTGCTCAAGGTACTGGTG
>OFQZ01000588.1_pt1 | contig 12156 bp, 20 predicted proteins | sample 1543011 | NCBI WGS metagenome assembly OFQZ01 (sample SAMN07774216, study PRJEB24372) | wastewater metagenome | isolation source: Exp Tend NO 0WW | collected 2016-02 | reverse complement strand
CCGAACCACAACAAGCGCAACCTTCCGTTGCTCTAGCAATTAGTGGCGGCGCCATGAGTCTGGCGGCGAATTCTTTGACGGAATAGGGTGCAACGCAGATTGCATCCTCTGCTTTTCGGTCGGCTTTTTTGATCCAGCGCACATAGCCCGGCGGGGTAGCGGATGCCACTGCATAGAGTCGCGTAGCGAGGTTGCGCATCCGCTTGGCCTTGCGGAATTTTTTCAAATCTTCATCCCCGCTAGGCGTCCAATCCCTATGCCACAACATATCAGCTTGAACCTCAATTCCCTCGCCAAGTTCCTGAATCAATGGGAATGTATCGCCGTCCCTGACCGTGACTTCCATGTCGCTTTTGCCGTAGACATAACCCGATGTAGAGCCGACAAACTTTGATAGGTCGAAGTCTTGGCCCATGACCTTTGCAATGGCACCGGCTGTAATCTCAGTGGACAGCGCTTTTTGCAGATACTCAGCCAGTTCATGTGCCTCATCAACCACCACTACATCAGCCATAGGCAATAGTTTTGCAAATGGATACAGGGTATTCATGGCGAGCATCGAATGATTGACAATGATAATGTCGGCGTTCTGTGCTTTTGTTTTGGCGTCGTAATAAAAGCAACTGTCATAAAACGGGCAATTCTTACCAACGCAACTATCATCGATAGTGATCTGGTCTACTTGTTCCTGTTTAATTTCAAAGGTGATCTCTTGTACGTTGCCCGATCCAGTCGTCAGGCACCAGGTTTTGAGCGTTTCGTCAATCTCGCCGTAATCACCATCGTTTAACTTTTTGACACAAACATAGTTGCGCTTGCCCTGAAGCATGACGACTTTACTTGGGTAAATCGAGGCGACTAGCGGCGCGTCTTTGTGTGCCAGTTGCATTTGTAGCGTTTTGTTGCTGGTGCTCACAATGATGCGCGTACCCATGCGCCGCGCGATCATCAGATAGAGCAGAGATTTTCCAACGCCCGTACCGGCTTCAATCACGCTAGTGGTGTTCATCTCTAACGAGCGTTGGAATAGCCGTGCGGCGTATAGCTGTTGCTTGCGCATGGCGTAACCAGGCAACACGCCGGCCAACGTGCCGTCATTCTGAAATATTTCGTCAGCGTAGGACGGCCAGCGGATGACAGCTTCATTGCCTAGTGTTTCGATGATTGCAGAGGGTGGCACATGGAATTTGTCAACCGCAGACTGTTGTTTTTCAATAGGCACGGTCAGGACAAACTGACCGTGCTGTACTACAATTAGGCCCGTCTCGTCATCAATACAGGCCAGCTTTACCGCGTCTTGTATAGGATTCATGGTGGGACTCCCGTGCAGCCGGTGCTACTACACCGGCTGCACTCATGCGAGGATTACAGCAATTCTTTGACGGCTTGCGAGACAGCGTGACCATTCATGGTGGTGGGTGTTTCGACGGGCGCGACGTTGGATGCGGTAGCCCACTCCTCTTTCCAGCCGATGGTTTTGAGTCGTTCGCGCAACTCAGTAACCATGTTGCTGATCTCACCTCTGGTTTGCCAGCGACCCAACATTTCAGGCGTTACCTGGTCAGCTTTGGCTGGCAGACCCACAGACACCGGGACGATCACGCTTTTCTTCAGATCGCCCTTGCCAGCGACGTAAAACTTTGGCTTGCCATCGGCATCGGTGGATGCCCCTGCAACTTGCCAAAATTTATATATGTCCCATTCTTTTGCTTTAACACCTGGCTGGGCTTTGCTGCGCGTGTGGGCATTGGCAGCCGCCAGAATGGTTGAGGAAAAGCGAGACAATACACCGATGTCGCGGTATTCTTCGCTTTCCCCAAACCAAGCGATCTGCGTAAATCCCGATGCGCCCAGGCAAAAGGCCCCACAGGATTCAAGACCTTTGATAATGAGCAATGCCTGCATATGCCCCGACAGGCGCATGTTGGGGTATTGCGCCTTGGCTTGGCGGCTCTCATTCCAGGGAAAAGACGCAATCGTTTTGCGTTGGTCTTTCACGTCCCATCGGCGTCGGCGCTCAACCTGGACAAATTCAATTTGCGGCTTGTAAAACACCGCAATTTGTTTGCCGTCATCAGTTGAAAAATTGTCTTCTTTCCAGTCGGAAAAATCGGCGTTTTTCATGTTTGCAGCGTCTTCTTTTGTCACATAGAAGCCACCACGCCACGAGATGCCAGGATCAGGCGTCATCATTTCGATGATTTCGGCATCAATCAGGGTGCCTTTGGTTTTCGCCTTAAAAGCTGCAATTTCCTGTGTCGATACCGCCCTGGGCATCTTGCTCACATCACCGCGATGAAACCCGATGTTAGGGAATCCAATTTGTTGCTTTTCGATGGATTCTTGGTCAACGGTTTCAACTTCACTGTCATCAAAGGTGTAGGTTGTGTCACTCATAGATTGTTATCCTTTTACTATTCGATCGTTTTGGCGCCTTAGTTGCACCCCGTCCCTTACATCCCTCGATATAGAGGCTAGGGTAAAACTAAAAATCCCGTGCTACTGGGGATGTACGCTCAATCATTCACGGGCGTTCGTAGGTGGTAGCTACGGATTGAGCGCCCCCAGTAAAACGGGATCGTTTCACTGCATATTGCCCGTGGTTGTTAATCCTCGCCAGTCCCTACCACAGTTCTAGCGATTCTATTCTGCTACCGCCTGACCGTTATCATCAAGGCCTGTTGGAATGCCGGATGTTAAACGTCACGAATCAGGCAGTAGCATTTTTAATTACTGAGTCCTCAATGTTTGCGCTATAGTTTCTATGTAGTGTATTATTGCAACCATTAAGAACTGAAAACAGTATAACATAGTTTCAATTCAATTTCAATAGAGTTTTATTAGAATTTCCCTACGATTTCCATACGATTTCATATGAGAAAACGAAACACAAAGCCAACAACGCCAGAAGGTTACACTCCGCTCATGACTCGCTTGCCAACTCATTTACTTGATGCGTTGCGAGTGGAGGCGCAAAGGAATGTTCGTTCGCTAAATTCGCAGCTTATTGTCGCTTTATCTGAGCGCTATAATTTGCCTACTGAGTCAGTAAAGGAAAATACCAAACCGTAAGTTTAGCTGTTAATGATTGCTTATGGGAATGGATATACTCACAAGTGATTCTAGTAACCGGGCGAGGGAGTCAAACCCCATCCTCACGACTATGCGCCGTGCGTGCTGTCGTTACACTACACCCGGCCTAATTGCTACCACCACGTCACCGGAATGTCATAGCGCTGAATGATGGTGCTTTTATTAATCCACAGCAGCGTGAATGCATCGTTCGTGGATTTTTCAATAGAGTTGGCGATAACGACTTTTTCATCATCCTCACTAATCAGATAGCCAACAACGTAAGATTGCTCGTTTGTGGCGAGCTTGACGATATGCAGGCAGGTAACGATGTGTTTTGCGTTGTTCATTGCTTTTATCTCATCACTCGCCCTAATCGCTATCGTTAATTCTCCGTGTGCTTTCAGTGGCGTGTCGCCATGCCCTGACAGGTAGCGGTGCTGATTGTGCCTGGCAATGTAACAGTTGTCGTCTGATGACCAGGTGATTGTGATTTGTTGCGTCATGGTTTCTTTCCGCAGAATTTTTCCAACACGAGTGCGCTTTGTGGTAGTGGTATAGTTGGCTCCGGCCTGGTGACGTGCCACGCTATTGTAATCAACATGATGGTAGCGATGCTGATGACGCAGAGGTCGTAAAGGCCATAGCGTTGGCGTGTGGCTTGACTGGTAGTGACGCATTGATTATTGAGATGCAACATTGATTAGCCGCCAGCGCGTATCGTTCATACGCTCAAATTTCAACGCATTTTCGGTCAGTACATTGTGAACATTACCGTATTGAATGCCTGTAATTTGTTGCATATCATAGGTAGACATAGGCCCACGCTCGCGCAATAGATTTGCCAATACGTTGGCAAATCCCCAGCGCTTGCGCTTATCGTTTGTCCTGGTAAGTGACGCTTCAAAGCCGTCTTGCTTGGCTTCAGGCGTCAAATCGTAAATGCCGCATGGTCGTTTCGTGACTGGATTGGGCGCCTGTGCGGTCTTGACGAATATTTTCTTGTGGTCGGTCAAAATTGTGATCACCCACCGCTGATTGACGCCTACGTAACTCGCCATTTGTTGCACCGACATTGCGCCGTTTTTCTTCAGGTGATGAAATAGCGATAACGTTTTATCGTCCACGGCTCGATTTCGTTTTGGTGGGCTTACTGGTAAATCAACAGCACCGATAATCTTTTCCTCAATTAGCGCCGGGTGCTCATCTAGCGGTAACACCCGTCTGCCGTCCGCTTTAACCTGTTGGCCAGGTGCCACATAGACAATTTGACTAGGCCCATTGTCCTCGTGATGCCAGTAGAAATCCATGCTATCCCTCACTGGCGGAATTGAATCGTTTTGACAGCACGTTCTCGCGGTGCTCAACCGTCCATCGCGCAGATGCGCCACTATAGCAGCGCTCAACCACAATGAAACCGTGCCTGTTGCGCCACGTGATCGGCAATTCACCGGCGATTATTACAGGAGTAATGCTGGTGGCGTCGGTGTCCGGTAGTGGAGTAAATTTGCGCTTCATAGCATCCTCATAAAACACTGTATTGCGGCGGGTTACTCAGGCCCCGTCGCCCGCTATTCCCCTGAGAGAAACTACACGCATTTAGACGTTAAGGTTATGGTGGCAATAGTTGGAGTCGAACCAACACCGTTACCAGATAACTGGCCGCACTACCGTTGTGCTACACTGCCATTTTGACGTAAGCTCTTTTAACTATCTCCGCTCTCTCTACAATATGCATACCCATCGCCTTGAGCAGTCTTGTACCTGGCTCACCTCTGCCATTCCGCAAATCGTCTATGTGGCCAACTTCAATGTCCAGTAGCGCCGCAACCGCCTTGCGTGAGCCGTGCTGTTCTATTAGTTCGTTTAGTCGGTCTACGATAGGCTGATTGTCAATTTTCATGGCCGATTATCATTTTGTACTGGCGCTCTTCTGACTCCCATCGCCGCCATGAGCAGCGTTGACACTTCGATAGTGCTGGCAAGCCCCGGCGAAAGGAAAGGAGAAAGCCGGTTGCAGAGCGCCCTAGATTGCAATAATAACTCTAGGGATTGTCCCTATTGCGGAAATAAGCGCAGTAGTGTTTAATTGTTGCTGATAAACAATTTGTCAATCCCGACGTTTAGGGCATCGGCCACGCTAGGGATATAGTCGGTTCGGATGTTGCGCTTGCCAGTTTCGATGTAGCTCCACAGCGCAGCACTCAAACCGGCTTTAGCAGCCATTTCTTTTTGGCTGAAGCCGAGTTCTTTACGTCTATTTTTGATATACTCATGGTTCGTTACTGTTTTCAACATACCGTGAAGCATATCAAATTTTTTATATCTTGTCAAGCACAAATTAAACACTCCGTTGAATTTCGTTGAAACTGTAAGCTTTGTGATGGAACATTACAAGAAGGGGATTTTCAAATGGTAGATGATAAACTGGCCGGTCGCCGCTTGCGCGACTTGCGAAAAAGCAGGGGTTTAACTCAACAGGAGTTGGCGGATTTGTTGACAAAGAAATACAACATTAATGATGTGGGGAATGGTGCTATCAGCATGTACGAAACTGGGCAACGCAAAGTCCCAACCGAAATCTATGACGCGCTTCATGATTTGTTTGGCGCGTCTCTCGACTGGATGCGTGGTCATTCTGAGATTAAAAACCCGACCGCCCTACTTATTTCTTTGGAACCTGACGCGCTAGAATTTGCACAAAAGCTTAGTGAGCTACCGAACGGTTTACGGCGCACCATGCTGCTAAGCGCGGGTGAATTACTCGACGGCTATATGATTGTTTGGCAGAAAAATATGGAGCAGTTTACTAGATTGCGTGACACCCTAGAAGCAAAAGGGGTGCTCGGCGCATGGGAAAAGGAGCACGGCGTAAATTTGCCCGATTAATTTTCCTCGCTGCTTTCCTCTAGCAGCGCCTCTTGCTCCTCAATAGTTAAATCCTCAATATCAAGTTCCTGTTCCTCAACAGGAGTGGTATCTTCTTCGTTCATAAAACCTCATTTTGCTTGTAAGGAATTTGCAACAATTGTAATGTATTAATCGCTGTAAACTGAATAATCCTTCATTTTCTGACGAAAAACCAGCCAAAATCGTGAGGCTGGTTTTCTTTTTGTAATCTATTGACAATATTACACAAGGTGTTGAATTACTATTGACAACGAAAGATTTGTGTGATAAAATCAACATAGTGTGAAGGAAGTAAAGCGAGGCAATCAAAAAGGAGATAAGATGCCAAAAGGTTTTTATCCGCACGATTACAAAAAGGGCAATTACGAATGTGCCTTTGTATACGGATTGATTGACCCTAGAATAGATTTATTCTTTTATGTTGGTGCGTCCGTTGACCCAAAGAAAAGAACATGTAGCGCCGGTAACTATAAATGCAATTCCAAGGTAACAAAGGTGTTTCAGGAATTAGATAGTGTTGGATTAAAGCCAACGCTGAAGGTTTTAGAAGATGTTTCTTTGGATGCCAAATTTGAACGCGAACGATACTGGATGGTGAAATGCGCTAACGAGGGGCATCCGCTGGTAAACATCGTTGGTTTCGATACGTATCAGCAAAAACCTAGATACTTCCTGACTGTAAAGTCAAATCAAAATGCAAGCATTACTTTATCGGTAGCCGTAACAGCAGAGACGAAAGATTTTATCGATAAGATCGCCGCAATGAATTTAGCCAAGATCGGCGATGTTATGCGCCATCTTATCGAATTAGGCATCAAGCATTTTGATATTTCGGCAGTATAAAAACAAAAGCCTGACCTTCGCTGTGAACGTTGGTCAGGCCATTCAAAAGGAGGAGAATTATCATGACCAGAGATGAACTTTTAATCGCCTACGCGGCGGACAAAAGAGATTTTAGTAGTGCCGACCTGCGTAGTGCCAACCTGCGTGGGGCCAACCTGCGTAGTGCCGACCTGCGTTGGATTTCGGCACAAGGCGCGCATTGGCCGGTGGGCTGGGAAATTTACAGCGTATACGGTATCGGCACATTACGAGTTATTCATTACCGTCCAGCGACAGACACGGTGTTTGCGGGGTGTTGGACTGGCAATTTTGCAGAGTTGGAAGAGAAATTGCCTGAGGTAATTGGGGAATGCGGCGATCCGGCACGGGCGAAAGTCGAGTATGACGCAATGCTCGTGTATTTTCGGGCATTGAAATAAATAAAGCCTGGTCAGTGCGGTGACCACCGGCCAGTCCATTCAAAAGAGGAAAAAGCATACAATGAAAAATCCAATTTACAGTATTAGCGTTGATACATACAACTGCAAACGTGAATCTGCCCATCTTGGGCCATGCGTTACCGTGAATGTTTCACGGGGAGCGTGGAAGTCTGGCGAGCAAAATATTAAATTTTACAATAGAGTTTCACAGGCCAGTCTGCGCCGTGCGCAACGTGCGCAATTAGCACTGCTAGAGCGCTAAAAATAAAGCCTGACCTATGCTATACACATAGGCCAGGCCATTCAGATGGGAGGAACTAACATGAATATTGTACAGGATTTTGAGCCAGTAGTCAACACCCGTTCGTGGTCAGGAGGGTCGCCAGTCCTGACAATCGGTGACACATACATTGTCATCGACCGCAACACCGGCTTTGTCACACTACTGCGAGATGGCGTCAACGTGGTCGGTATGCTGGCAATCAGCGAACTACGTAAAGCGTTAGGCCATCCGTTGGGTTTTGCAACGCCGGATGAGCAGTCGCAAGAGCGACAGGATGCCATTGTAGCAATGGCAAAGAATGCCGCCAACAGAGTGTCGTTTGAGAGCGTGGCGTATGAATATGATGCCATGCTGATGACGTGTCTGCGACGCGAGTATGGTGGTAAGTGGAATTAATCTTTAGCCTTAGCCGGTGGGTGGCAAACCGGCACAATCAACTATGAACACAATTATTAGAACTAAGCTGTTAAGCGAACTGTCTTTTGTCGAACTCTTTGACGCCCACGCCCGCATCATCTGGGCGCAATGCCAGTGTGAGGTTGGATTTGGCAAGCAGTTCGCAATCCATGCCAAATCAGCCGAGGCGATCTTGGAGGAAGTGAAGCGCCGGGAAGACAGCACGCGCCGTGATAGCGCCCTTCTGGTCAAAATTAACGCTGCCCCGTATGATGCAGATGGGGATAGGGTGTACGCATGATATGTCCAGTCTGTAATCGCACATTCGAAACAATGACAGATAGTATCAACTATACTCGCTGCGAGGAATATGGCTGGTGCCGTTGTGGCTATCATTATCAATTTGGCTATGGTGCCGAGTGTCACACTTTCGGGCCGCTCGCCGTTATCGAATCGTACACAGATTCACCACGGCGACAGTGGTGGAATCAACGCAAGCTAGCGGCGTTTGAGGCATTTTGGAAAGTCGCCACGTTCGGCGGATGCATTACGGGCGAGGTGCAATCATGACAACATTTGATGAGCAGTACGAGTTAGCCCGTCGCATAGGCGACAAGCGATTTGGTACAGAGTGTGAGCACGAAAGCGCCGCCAATGGCCGCTGTACAAACTGTTTACGTGCGGTCGTTACCGGATTTGCGTCGGGTCACATCACTCGCCACGGCTATCGCACTGGTGGCCGTGGCGAATGGGGGAAGGAAAATTATGCGGCGCATCATTAGGCAGGGTGGCTATATATTTGCTCAATATACAGATGAAAATGGCAAGACAACCGCAGCGAATGTGTACGATGAAGTGCAGGCTGCGTGGTGGTTTGAGGAGCAAGAAAAACCCGGTTGCCATGATGTATATGTCGTTAAAAATGGGTTGGTGAAAACTGACTATTGCGGAGTTTTTCAGGCACATCGGCGGCACCCCGACAGCACAGAGATGCGCCATTTTTCAGAATTGCACGCTGCGAAGGCGTGGTTGGATGGAATAGAGATGGAAAGCGGACAAATGGAGTTATTTAATGCCTGATATGGAATTGTATCTTGGGGATTGCCTGGAAGTTATGCCGAGGTTGCCTGATAAAAGTATCGATGCAATTATTACTGACCCGCCTTATTTTCGGGTAAAGGATGAACCGTGGGATAACCAGTGGGACACCAGTGACGGTTTTCTGTCTTGGCTTGGCCTGGTAGCTGATGAGTGGCAGCGTATTCTAAAGCCCAATGGCAGTCTGTATGTGTTTGCTTCTCCGCAAATGGCCTGGTATGTGGAAGGCGTAATTAGAGAACGTTTTAACGTGCTGAATCGGATTAACTGGGTTAAAAGTGAGGGCTGGCATCAAAAGGCGGCTGAAGATGCGTTGCGCTGTTTGTTTCCACAGGTAGAGCCTATCGTTTTTGCCGAGCAATTCAACAGTGACAATATGGCGTTAGGTGAATCGAGGTATGAACAAAAATGTGATGAGCTTAGGGGATTTGTTTTTGAACCTTTGCGTAATTATCTACGTTCGGAATTCGACCGCGCTGGTGTTCATATTGATATGGCTAATGTTTTTTGTGGTACTGCTAGCATGGCGTCAAGGCATTATTTTACACGGTCGCAATGGTGCTTACCGACAAATGAACATTATGTGAGTCTAAGAAAAGGTCTTAATCCTGGCGGCAGCATTCAGTATCTTCGACGTGAGTACGAAGACCTTCGACGTGAGTACGAAGACCTTCGACGGCCATTTAACGCCACACCAAACGCGCCCTATACCGACGTGTGGACATATCCAACAGTGTTTAGCTATCCAGGGAAACACCCATGCGAAAAGCCGTTAGCCATGATGGAGCATATCGTCAATTTGTCCACCAGACCCGGCGATTTGATATTAGATTGTTTTGCCGGGTCTGGTGTTACAGGCATGGCGGCAATTCGCAATAATCGCAAGTTCGTGGGGATTGAAATGTCAGAACACTGGTTCAACTACACACAGCGCAGAATCCGAGATGTAAGCCGAGCAATCGACAAATTGCCAAAACAGTTGGTAGGGCTGGAGTCAGACACTCAAGATTTGCCGTTATTTGTCGGTGCTTTTCCATCTAGACAGCAATCCATCACGTGATGATTTATTTATCTTTAATTCTTCTTTTGAATGACAACTACGACACAAGGTAGTAAGGTTGTTAATGTCATGCGATTTACTATATCGATAAGGAATTATATGATGAACTTGCACTCTGTCTGTACTACCACACAGTACACATTTCCTGCCGTCTCTTTCCAGTGCCTCTGCCCTGACTGCTCTCCATTCTTTGTTGTATGGCGAAGTTTTACCGCCACGCCAAAGAACACTTTTTTCGCCAAGCTTAGACAGTCTTTTCCATTTTTTAGCACATTCAGAGGAACAAGTAACGCGCTTGTCGCCTGTCCGAATATCGAATTTATTGTTGCAAACTGTGCAAACTCTCGTTTCTGTATGCCCGTCCCATCTATCAGAGAGGTAGCATTTCATGGAGCAATAAAATCCGTACTTGCTGCCTTTCCTAATATAGATTCTATTGCCGCATTTTTTGCATTCTTTGTACTTTCCGGTTTTCCGGCTATCTACCGTAAACCCGTTCTTTCCTTTATTCCACGGGCCAACTTCGTCCCGGCATTTATCGGAGCAATACTTTCTGTTTCTGTTCCAGTGCGTAGCGCCACAATGCTTGCATGTTCTCGGTTTTCTTTTTGGTGCCATATTATCTCCTTTTCAAGAGTATTATACCAGACAATCGAGAGAAATGCAAAAGATGCGCATTATTTTGACATTGCCGCCAAGCGCATCGCAGAAACGCAAGCGCCGGTTATTACAGAAGAAGGTGTATTTTTGCAACCAGAGCAGGCGGGACTGTTTGAGTTAGTACCTAATTAAATGATGCTTTTATTAGGTAATCGAATGCGCTAGTGCGCAGACGGCAAATTTATTTTGTAGGAATTTGGGGATTTAGTCACAAGGACGGCGATTCCCGTGCTTAAAAAGTGTAACCCATAACGATGACGAAAAAGGAGTAACAAAGAAATGGAACAAATGTACGTAATTGACTGGCCGCACTTGTGGCGGCTAAATCGGCAATGGCGACAATGGATGGAAGCAAATAGCGAGTTCGTGACGCCAGACATCATTGATACTCTCCGATACTGTCGGATCGAGTGCAATGAGGCTGCTGACGCCGAGATTCGTGTCCGGCTAGAAAAGCACCCTCGAAATAATGGCAGAGAAAACACGGTGCATGAAGAGCTAGCTGACGCGCTCATGCTGGCGCTGACGGCGTTGCCTGATCCTGACAGGTGGATTAGACAATTAAGCGATGATGACGATGTTACGATGGACGCCATCTGTGACATGGCAAATCAAGCGGTAGTCTTTTTTGTTGCCGATTATGGATGTTGGTTTTTATGGACGGCAGATACGATGGTTGTTATCAGTCGGTATCCCGGCATGAACGTCGAAGGCGAACTGCGCAAATGTTGGCACCGGCTAGCCTGGAAACACGCCAGCCGAGCAATGAGTGACTATCCAGAGGAGTTGAAGATATGGCAGTAGCAGGTGGTACAACTAATGCGTTTTCTGTGATGCGCCTACCCGATGGGCATGTCGTAGTTACTGGTCCGCATCGGATAGCAGGGTGTTTGGTGCATAATGAGGAGAAGAGGAGAAAGCGAAACAAATTATTGATAGAGGCGAAACGGCTAATGTACCTGCCTATGGGAATAGTCCGCAATTGTTGCGGGCGAAGTATGCGAAAGGAGAAGCGAAATGAATACATGTCTAAAATGCGGCTCACCAACTGACAGCGCTGGCTTATGCGCTACCTGCTACATCAAACGAGCACATCACCTACACGGCATCATTAATCCACACCATCGCAATCGATCAAAACGATTGCGCGCCATAGTGCTGACGGCGTTTTTATTGTCGTTACTGTTTGCGGCGCTGCTCTACGGCAGTCTTCACGCCGCTGATTTTCAAATGCAAATCCTCATCAGCGGCCAACCGGCAAGCCACGCAGAATACACGCTAGATGGCGATGCGGTCAGCGTACCAGGCCGGGCCCTACTACACGGCTTTGCTGATGAGGCGGGCATGATTCATGTCAGCGGCATCGCTACAGGTACATGGACACTGTACGCTGGTTGCCTGGTGGAGAATGTGGA